>Ga0194060_10001979_pt1 | contig 14641 bp, 12 predicted proteins | sample SepL225m_MetaG_FD_163427 | JGI IMG/M metagenome (GOLD analysis project Ga0194060, IMG submission 163427) | Anoxic zone freshwater microbial communities from boreal shield lake in IISD Experimental Lakes Area, Ontario, Canada - Sep2016-L222-5m | ecosystem: Environmental > Aquatic > Freshwater >... | reverse complement strand
GTAGTAGTGGCCGTCGCTGGTTTCTCTGTTGTCATGATGGTGATGCGCGGCGCAGAGGGTGTGCTCGGACCCGTTCTGATGAAGGAACATTTTGGCGGCGCAAAAGCGTGGGCGTTTGTGGCCACCGTGGAATCGATCGGCTTTGTGCTCGGGTCGGCAATTAATACGCGTTACAAACCAAAGCACCCGCTCTATGTCTGCACCCTGCTCTCATTCACAGCGGCCTTCTATGTATTCGTTCTTCGCCCGTCCACGCCTCTCTTAGTGATTGCGGGAGCAGCACTTCTCTGGGGTATTACTATTGAGAGTTGGTACATCCACTGGATGACCGCTCTGCAATTGCACATTCCACGAGAGTCCCTCTCTCGGGTGAGTTCATACGACATGACTTTTTCATTGATCTTCCAACCCATTGGCCTCGCCATCGCAGGGCCAGCCATTGCAGGGTTAGGCATTGCGCGAACCAGCCTGATCGGTGCCATTGTCGTTGCGGTAGCAATTTTCTGCATACTCCTGGAGCCAACGATCCGAAAACTCAGCAATACGCGCTAACTTGGCAAAATGGAAAAGCAAGAACACCACTCACCTACCTCCGCTCACTGGCACAAACCGACTGATGGTGAACATCGCTGGCCGGTGACGCTAATCGTTCTTATAGTTGTGGTCTTGCAATTGTTACTTCCAAAATCTCTTTCCATGTCCGCTCAAAAGTATATTTGTGGCTTAGAGATCCTATTAATGGTTGCGATGTTTGCTGTAAACCCCACTCGAATCTCGAAGCACGTAGTGCAGGTGCGTGCGCTTGGAATTGTTCTAGCGGCAACGATGAGCCTCTCGAATACAGTCTCTGTAGCGCTGCTAATAAAGGCCCTTGTCACTCGTGGGATTACAGATGCACAGAGCTTGCTCCTCACGGGTGGATCGATCTGGATTACTAATATTGTGATCTTTGCTCTCTGGTACTGGGAGATGGATAGAGGGGGTCCTGGTGCGCGAGCAGAAGCGCTAGATCCTTATCCGGATTTTCTCTTCCCACAGATGTCTGATCCGGCATACGCACCGAAAGATTGGTCTCCTAGTTTCTTCGATTATCTATACACATCCGTTACCAATGGAAGCGCATTTAGTCCCACCGATGTGATGCCACTAACCCGTCCAGCAAAAATGTTGATGGTGGTGCAATCCACTACCGCACTCGTCACAGTTGGTCTGGTAATCGCTCGCGCAGTTAATATCCTTCGATAAATCTGCCATGGATCCCAAACGGAGAATGAACCCGCTTTTGAGGTGGTTTAGGCAGCACTGAGATCGGTTAGACTACTCACGTTGGGGCCTTTAGCTCAGTCGGTAGAGCAACGGACTTTTAATCCGTGGGTCGTCGGTTCGAGCCCGACAGGGCCCACTTATTTTTTGCTTGGCTGATGAGTTAGAAGGACAAATCAGGGAATACTTGCCTCATGATCTGGTGGCCTTCTGAAGTTCCAACGCTTTCCTACGGACTCACTACGCTACGTGCGCTTACTTCAGCAGATATCCCAGACGTTTATCGTGAACTGCAAGACCCGGTGATACATCAATTCACGACAATCCTCCCTAACTACACCATGGAGGATGCAAAATCATATGTCACTAAGAAATCAAATCAATACTTGGCTGAAAAGAACGAACTCGCCTTTGGAATTGTGCACGATGGAATCTTCTCCGGTGTCGTATCTCTGCACGATATTCACTTGGCAGATCACTCCGCCGAAGTTGGCTATTGGATAGCCGCCTCGATGCGTCGTAAAGGTATCGGAAGCACTGCCGTACGTCTCATCACCGATTACGCTTTTACAACTATAGGATTTCGCAGAATCGAAGCAAAGGTCGATGTGAAGAATCAAGCATCAAATGCGGTATTCCTTAAGGAAGGTTTCCAATTCGAGGCAATCATGCGTTCAGCTAAGACTGCATTAGACGGAACTCAAGAGGATATGATCCTTTACAGCTCAATTTTTGGTTAACAAAGATTCACTTCCCGTGTCACCGATGCGACATGCGCATGAAGACTATCTTGGTAGAGAAGCGGACTGTAAATCCCCCGGCTCAGCGTCCGAAGGACGCATAGCGCGATTCTCTACTTTTTTATGGCGTACCCCGTGGGGCACTTTGGGTTCGTTCCCGTTATCTTCTTCACGGTCTTGCCCTTGACACATGAGATTGTCTTGGCAGGGCTCTTCGTTGCAGAAGTGGTCGCGCTGGGAGTCTTCGTCGTGGCTGACGTAGAAGTTGATGCAGAAGTTGATGCAGAAGTTGATGCGGAGGTAGCAGTTGGCTGGCTTAGCTTCACTCGGATTGTGGGGCTAGAGAATGTGAAGCCCGTTGCCGATAGTCGGAGGAAGCCATCAGAAGCACGGATTGAGGTAGTTGCGACCTTTGACGTGCCATCGACTGCTACCACTGAGACGGTCGCGGATACCGGTGCGTCTGTAAATCCGTAGAGACAGCGAGCAAGAGTGTCACTGATTTGTAAGTTGTAAGTTCCTTGGAATTCATTTCCATTTGCCAAGTAGTGAGGTGCGGCAACTTTGTAATCAAGACTTTGATTAGTGACGTCGAAAGTTGGCGGGCCAGAGACGTATTGCGTCGCATTTGTGGAGACCACACCGCTAAATTCTCCGCCACTCTTGATGTAGCACTCCGTCGATTTATCGAGCGTAGGAGGGGTTGATCCACCTTGTGGTCCGCCCTGTGGCATACCGGAAGGTCCACCCTGTGGCATACCGGAAGGTCCACCCTGCGGGCCACCAGAAGGTCCGCCCTGTGGCATGCCAGAAGGTCCGCCCTGTGGCATACCTTGTTGTGGTTGTTGGGTGCTTGTAGTTTGCCCGCCGGTACCAAGTATTGGGCTATTAATTACCGAACTGTCCATGCTCTGGTAAATCCATCGCGTGGGACTAGCGGCAGCCTTATCTCCAAAACTTGAAATCCAAGTATTGAGCTGATCAATGGAGATCTGGTCGTACTCTTTTGCTCGCGTCTGAATAGACATCGCATCTTCAAAGGTAATTCCGCCAGCGAATTCACTGCCAGGTGTGGTGGCTGTGGCGGATTTATTCTTACTTCCGTAAATCAGACCGCCAGAGACACGCTTTGGATTCTTGGCATTAAAAGCAGCGATTGCGGCGGGAAGATCAGCGCTCTTTGCCCACGCGGAATATGTAGGAACTACAACGGGGTTTCCTCCGAAGGAAATTGTGGAGACTCTAGCTGTGCCACTTTGATCAAGATTAAATGAAGTACTTGCATTGGAGATACGCCCATGGAACCAACCCATGATGTAAATCGAAGTCTTGATATTAATTTTAAAAGTGACGTCGAGCGGCATCGCGTAGGCAAGTGCACATGATTTATCGGCAGCGGAAAAAATTACGCAAGCTGAATTAACAATGTCGCCGCCTTTTGGCATATCACCAAGTTTCTGACCTGGATACACGGCGGTTGTTTGATAAGCCTTGTCGGCTCCAGCGGGGGCTGGTCCGAGTTTGATTCCGAAAATCTGTGCATTAAAACTTTTTGAGAGTGACTTATCAGAACCATTCATAAAGGCGCCATCGTTGTGAACATCAATCAAGTACTGAGTTCCGCCAGAGTGCGGTGCGCCGGGAATATCAACGATTTCTGCTGCGCCGCCGTTGGGAATTCCCATTTCCGGATATCCAGTAAAGGGAAGATATTTAGTTCCGGAGAGCGACTTAACTTTGTTTACTGCTAGTGCTTTACCCGAGGCGTCAACTGCCTCAACACTTGTGATGCAATCAGTCGTTACAGTCGATGAACAAAATCCCAAGGTTGCCGAATATTGAAAGTATTTTACTTTTGCACACTCAGGATCTGAGACTGCTTTGCACCAGTGATTTGCTAAGACATTGCTGGTACCCACGGTGGTGCCGTCTGCATCTTGTCCTAAAAGATAAGTGTCTCCGGAGTTTGGAGCGGCTCCAATGCCGTCGGCGAGAAAGCCTAAGTAGGCAGTGGTGAGCAGGTCGGCCGGTTGCGCGGCAATCCATTGCTCGTCGGGAGTCCCATCAGCATATGCCGGGGAGATCATGGCAGAGACCAGAGCGATGATCGAGAGGAGAAGTAACCCGGTGCGCTTCATAAGATGCCCGTTCTGGTTGGCTCCGTAACTTTTTTACGAGGCGCCAGAAATCATAGCGGGGGATCAGGAGGTAGCGGTGGTGCTTTCGGAGGGTGCAACCGGCGCAGGGGTAGGTGCAGGGGTGGGCGCTAGTTTAGGAGCGCAGAACTTGGTGTACTTCGGTGCGATCGCCGGCAAGCTGCGCAAGGAACCACTGCCGTCGTATGCGTTAATGCGTAATTGCGCATTCTTTGCCGCACAGGTCATTTGTGACCATTGATAGATGCCGCCACCGATAACTCCGGCACCTGCGAGTTGCATCGAATCGATCATCCCTGCAATCTCTTTTCCGTTACTGCTCAGCCCACCTACAATGTTGAGACGCGCAGCGGGTCCTAGATGAACCCTCAGACCATTAATAGTGTGCGTCGTGTACGCCGCACCCTTCGCTAGATCACCTTTGCGTACATTCCAATACGTCATCGGTTGCCACACGGCAAAATCTTTCGCAAGCGCAGCCCACGGAAAGTATGGCCACGTGCTCGGTTGCACTTCGTCAAGGTTGTATGGCGTATATGTAACAGCGGCCATTGCCATGTTGGGAAGTGCGGCGTGTAGTCGATCAGAAAGTTCTACGAGACGTTTGTTGCGATCAAATACCTCGCCTACTTTTCTGGATTCGATATCCAGCGCAAAGGCATCGACACCAGGAAGTTTCGCTGAAGCTAAAGCTCTAGTGAAATCTAGATTCACGTTAAGTAATTGCGGGTAATACCAAGAAACAACGTACAAGTTGTTCCTCTTTGCACACGCGATCAATTGCGTAAGATATTCAGGATCCAAAATAGTGGCATCTTCAACAGGCATCGCTGTTTGAATAAAGAGTGTGCGTGCTCCATAAGACGCAGCTTCGTCAATACTGTCGCAGGTGAACGGTTGATACGTTGCAGTAAATTTCTTGCTCTTTACATGCACTTTCCGCCATGAATACATGTCGATCCAAAAACCCAAACCTTGGTAGGGGGCGAGCGCGGCATCGGTCAATGGAAGTGGTGTGGGATAACTGGCACTTGCATTGACCATCGAAACCGAACTAATTCCTTTCACATTCACCGCACTCACGGCAAAGGTGTAGACCGTATTTGTTTCGACATTCGTCATTGAAAAAGTGGTTTTGGTGACTCGTTGATCTGAAAGCCAAGTAATGCCCCCGTCACTACTCCACATCACCAGATAGGAATCGAGGGGCAAACCTTTGCTTGGCGCCTGCCAGCCGAGGGTGATCCGATCTGGTCGCGTATCGACCGCCATCAATCCACGAACCGGTGTGGGGATGACGGTGGCGACCTTGGTGGTGGCCTTGGTGGGTTTGGAGGCGGCCCACGCCGGGAGGAGTGAGGAGGGAAGGAGGATGAGCGAGCTCAGCAGGGCGGCGAGACGAAGGCGAGAACGCATGAGCTCCCCCTTTCCGCTAAATAATGCAGATGCAAATGATTTGCATTAACCTTCACCCATGACCAGCGTAGCCAGTCCAGCTAAGCCGAGCCTTCGCCACGCGCTGAAGTTCGAGCGGAGCGAATGGCCGGCGCTCTTTGGAGTCCTGGGCTTTGTCGCGATGCTGCATATCGTGGGCTGGGGTCTTTTCATCTACTTCAACTCCAATCCGAAGTATCACGCGATCACAGATAGTAAAGGCGCACTCATTTACGCGAGCGCCGGTGCTCTGGCTTACGGTTTCGGTTTGCGTCACGCATTCGATGCCGATCACATCGCAGCGATCGATGACACCACCCGTTTGATGTTGGCAAAAGGTAAGAAGCCACTGGGCGTGGGTCTCTTCTTTTCGCTCGGCCATTCTTCTGTCGTTATGGCGCTTTCAGTATTGGTGGCCTTCGCGGCAAAGAAAGCAGTGCAATGGCAATCATCGTTTGCCGATATGGGAAGCACAATCGGCGCCAGTGTTTCTGGCTTCTTCCTTTACCTCGTGGGCATTCTCAACTTGGTAATTCTTGTAGGCATCATCAAGGTATGGAAAAACGCGAAGAGTGGAAAGTTTTCACACGAACACTTAGACCAAATGCTCAACGATCGTGGATTGATCAAGCGATTCTTTAAGGGACGCTTCGCTAAGGGGTTCGACCACTCCTGGCAGCTCTATCCAATCGGTCTACTCTTTGGATTGGGATTCGATACTGCAACCGAAGTTGCACTCCTTGGTCTTTCCGCCACTGCTGCGGTGGGAACCGTAGGTGGATTCCTGCCGCCGCTTGCGATCATCGCGCTACCAATCATTTTCGCTGCGGGAATGTCGCTGATGGATTCACTCGATGGCATCTTCATGATCAAGGCGTACTCGTGGGCCTTCACCAGCCCACTTCGCAAGATCTATTACAACCTCACCACGACGACCCTTTCTATCTTCGTTGCCCTCGTGATTGGCACCATAGAACTAGTAAGTGTTCTAGCCGGGCATACGTCGATCGGCAATTACGAACCTTTCAAGACCATCGCAAATATCGATCTTGGATCCCTCGGCTACTTTATTGTCGGATCTTTCGTGGGTGCCTGGCTTCTTTCGGTGATTATCTGGCGGGTACGCAAGTACGAAGCGAAGTATTCATCTGGAATTAGTGAGACAGAACATAGTCACCGCGAGCTTCATATCGACTAGAGTATTTCTGGAGGTTCAACATGCCTACAGAACCAGTTGCTGAAAGTCCCCTTGCTACCGCCCTCTCACAATTGCGCACCGCAGTTGATTATTTAGGGCTCTCTGAAAGCGAGTGGGCCACTCTTTCCACCCCCCGTCGCATCCTCGAAGTAGCGGTACCACTGCGCCGCGACGATGAGCGAGTGGAGATGTTCAAGGGATATCGAGTCCAGTACTCGACCACCCGCGGACCTTCGAAGGGCGGTGTGCGCTTCCACCCGGATATTGATCTGGACGAGACGATTGCGCTGGCAATGCTCATGACATGGAAGTGTGCACTCGCTAACTTGCCTTACGGTGGCGCAAAAGGTGGCGTTGCTGTTGATTCCGGAACATTGTCGCTACGTGAGAACGAGCGGCTCACTCGCCGCTACACCAGCGAGATCCTCCCGATCATTGGACCAGAGCGCGATATTCCTGCACCCGATGTCGGAACAGACGAACGCAATATGGCGTGGATGATGGATACCTACTCGGTCAATGCGGGTTATTCAGTTCCTGGTGTTGTTACGGGTAAGCCGATTGTGCTCGGCGGATCTCTTGGTCGTAACAGTGCGACAGGTGATGGTGTGGCGATTGCTGCGCGCGAAGCGTTGAAGGCACGCAACATTCCAATCGAAGGTGCCCGCGTTGCTATTCAAGGATTTGGAAAAGTCGGATACTGGGCAGCTAAGGCTGTCGAGAAGATGGGCATGAAAGTTGTGGCTATCACCGACGTTTCCGGTGGTGCGACAGGTTTTGCGACCATCGATGAGTTGTGGGCCGGCATTAAGGAGCACGGAACACTGGCAAACATTCCAGGGCTAGAGCGCATCACTAACGATGAACTCTTGCACTTTGAGTGTGATGTCTTGATTCCTGCTGCCCTTGCTGACTCTCTCACCGGAAAGTCGGCTCTTGGTGTGCGCGCGAAAGTTATTGTCGAGGGTGCCAACGCACCTACGACTCCAGCTGGAGATGACATCTTGAACGACAAGGGCATCCTTGTGGTTCCAGATATTTTGGCAAACAGCGGCGGCGTCATCGTTTCCTACTTCGAGTGGGTCCAAGATAATCAGGATTACTTCTGGACCGCTGATGAAGTTGCTGAACGCCTCAACAAGATGATGATGCGCGCAGTTACCGAAGTTCATGAGTTGGCAGATGGCAAGGGAATTAGTTGGCGGACCGCGGCACATGCCTTAGGCGTGGGTCGAGTAGCCGAGGCGCATAAACTCCGCGGCCTCTACCCCTGATCCACCCCGCGAGATTCACTCTCTCCTCTAGCCGAAACGTGGTTTTTCAGCCACGATAGACGCCATGAGTAGTCGTTGCAGCGTGGCCTCCATCTTGGCCGAATCCGCCCGTCGTTTTCCCACCAAAGATGCCCTCGTGTTGGGACCCGTTCGGGTGCCATATGCCGCGGTCTGGGATCAAGCCTTGCGCTACGGCGCGGTGTTGCAAGCCCGCGGCGTGAAGCCGGGGGATCGAGTCGCACTACTTATTCCAAACATTCCGCAATTCGCTTTTGCTTATTACGGCGCACTTGCGGTCGGTGCCAGTGTGGTTCCGGTGCACTCGCTTTTGAAGCACGACGAGATGGAGTACATCCTCCGCGATTGCGGCGCCAAGGTCATGGTGGGCGCAGCTCCACTTCTTGGTGAGGGTGCGGTAGCAGCAAAGGCTGCAGGTGTGGATTTATTAGGTGTGCTCGATGGTTGTCCGGAGGGCATTGATCGCATTGAGGCGTTAGCGGCTGCCGCCACACCGCTTGCAACGTACCTTCCCCGCAATCCGCAAGATGAAGCCGTTGTTCTCTACACATCGGGCACCACTGGAAAGCCCAAGGGCGCCATGCTTTCGCATGACAACATTCTTTGGAATGTGAACACGATTGCATTCGACACTATTGAACTGAAATCCACGGACGTGCTCTTAGGTGCACTTCCACTCTTTCATTCGTTCGGACAAACCGTTGTTCTTAATGGTGGATTCCGCGTAGGTGCCACCATCGCTTTGGTTCCAAGGTTTGAACCGGCATCCGCGCTTGAATTATTAGTGAGTGAGAAAGTCACGATTTTGGCGGGTGTTCCCACCATGTTCATTGCACTCTTAGAGGCCGCGAAGACAAACCCAGATCGTCCACCGCTTCGCATGGCGGTCAGTGGGGGTGCGGCTATCCCAGTGGCCACCATCGAAAAGGTAAAAGAAGTCTTCGACATTGATATTTACGAAGGTTATGGCCTTTCAGAAACATCACCGGTCGCAACTTTCAATCAAGAACGCTACGGCCGCAAGCCAGGAACGGTGGGTTGTGCGATCTGGGGCATCGACGTCGAGATCGCCGATGCAGATGTTGCAGATCGCATTGTGTTCATGCCTCAAGGCGAGCGCGGAGAAATCGTAATTCGCGGCCATAACATCTTCAACGGTTATCTCAACAAGCCTGAAGCGACGGCAGAGGCGATTATTGATGGATGGTTCCGCAGTGGCGACGTTGGCATCAAAGACGAAGACGGATTCATCAGCATTGTGGACCGCACGAAGGACATGATTATTCGCGGTGGTTTCAATGTGTATCCGCGGGAAGTTGAAGAAGTCATCATTCGCTTCCCTGGCGTCAAGCAAGTTGCGGTGATCGGTATTCCACACGACGTACATGGTGAAGAGATTGTGGCCGTCATCGTCGCTGAAGAAGGCGCCGTAACTGCGGTTGAACTTATTGAATGGACCAAAGAGAACATCGGTTCGTACAAATACCCGCGACACGTGGAATTTGTGGCCGAAATGCCTCTCGGCCCGAGTGGCAAGGTACTAAAGCGGGTACTTCTGGAGCAGTTTAAGAAGTAATTACGCCAGTGGGCGATTGTTGGAATCTGGAATATTGCGCATGGCGATCAAGATGAGATCGATGAGGTGCCAAACTCCGCAGCCGCCGAGCGTGAGTAACTTCGCGATGCCCAGCCCGGTGTAACCGAGGTAGAAGCGATCGATACCAAGGCCGCCAAGGAAGATGCTCAAAAGTAGCGCCGTTAAGAAATCCTTGTCGGAGAAGATTCCAGGGATTTGTTTGAGTTGGTAGGAAGCACCCGATGCATCATCGCGCACCATGAGATCACCAGAGATGAGTTTTGCTTGCGCCCAACTTTGCAGGGTTAAGTAATCCACTGATTGTGGTCCTTGGCCAGGTAAGAAGATCGTCCAGGTGGGGTTTTGCATGGTGGTCTCTCCTGTAAAAGTAGCAGCGTATGTAGGTGAAATAGGTGAAGTAGGTGAAATAGGTGACTCAATTGCTTCGTGAGCTTGTTTCTTCAACCCAATGATGCCGAAAATTACCAGCCAAATTGGAGCGAGATAATTTGTTGGGAAATAGTGACTGAAGAACTGACTCCTAAATGTCCACTCAAATCCATCACCAAATTTTATGAATATAAGAATGAAAATCAACGGGAACATGATTAAGGAGAAGAGGCCAATTATGGCGGAGACGATTCTTAATGCTCTCACCTGAAAGAGTGAACCAAAGACCAAAAGAATGAGGCCAACTACAGTCAGCATCGCGGCGAGGGAGTTAAGTGCAAAGTAGGAATTTAAGAATGTGAAACTAGAAAATCCGTAAGTAAATTCTTGCTGAAGTGCATTGACGGATTGCCAGAACCATTGCGGCGAACGCCACAGCTCATTCCATGAGAGTGTGATGATCAGCAGGAGTGCAGCGCCGGCGGCTGCCACAATGGAAATTGGTTGCAGTTTCTGCTTCATGGCAGTAGCGCAATCACCCGAGCCGGACTGCCAGAACCATCGACAAGTGGCAGGACTCCCACAATTACCCAAGCACCGAGCGGCGGGAGTTGGCTGAGGTTGGTGAGATTCTCGAGATGCCAAAGACCCTTGGGGTGGGAGATCGTTGAGTGCACTGGGTAGTCGGTGGCGTATCCCGGATCGATTCCTAAGGTGTCAGTACCAAGACCGACAGCTTTACGCTCCTCGACCAGGAATCGTGCAGCTTCCGCCCCGAAGCCAGGAAAGCGAGTCTTTCCGGGCTCTCCGGCATATTTACGCACATCGTTATTGAAGCGCTCCCAACCGGTACGCAGGAAGATCGCGGCTTCGTGAGGCATCTCGCCATGCGCACTTTCAAATGCGTGCACATCCGCAAGTGTGAGTTCGCCATCTGCGTCGTCACCGATTCGCCCAGAGATATCGATAACTACTGCTGGTCGTACAAGTTTCTCTGCTGGAAATTTGTCGACAGTGTTATGTCCTTCAATGAAGTGTGAAGGTGCATCGAAGTGCGTGCCAGTGTGCTCGAAAAAGGAAACAATACGTGCGAAGTAACCGTCGTTCTTGATCGAAGTGAGATTCTCGAACGTGGGTTCTGGAGCACCGGGCCACATGATGGTGTTAGGTCCGAGTGGAATAGTGAGATCTACTACGCGCATACCTTGAAGCATGGAACCCCGATCTTGTTGTTATTGGCTTTACGAAAGTGAGTGCGACGCAATTTCTCCAGTGGCACGATTGATCTCAAGCATCGAGTAGTTCTCAATCCTGGTGCCCGCCTCTTTCCGAACGTAGGAAGACCACGCTGTAAAGATTCCCGCTTCGTCTTTTCGCCAAGCCAGCTCGTAATAGTCTTCTGGTTGCCCGCTCGGGCGGTTCTCTTTGCGGTGTGCGCAGACAATGAAGATACTTTCTGAAGTCAAGATGAAAGCGTTGAGCGATGAGTACTTCAGCTCGTGGACGTCGTGCAAAAAAGTACGGTACGCCTCTACGAGTGATCCGCCGTTCTTGCGCATGAGCGAAATAATGGCGGCGAAATATTGTTCGGAGTCGCCCTCACCTTCGAGCGCGGAGTAGAGATCGTTATCAATGAGCGCACGGAGTCTCTCCCCGCGAGGAATGCCTCCATTGTGAATAAAGGCCATTTCGCCATTCGGCCCTGACTTCACAAAGGGATGAGTATTCGGAATGCAGACCGGAATGGCTTCGGTGGCCCACCGGAGGTGGAGAATGCCATCGGTACTCGAGGCAACATCGAGTGTGGGTGCATCAAACGCTGGATGTTCGTCTCGATAGCTCTTGATCCCATGATCACCCCAAGCCAGACCCCAACCATCTTTATGGAGATGGCTCAGTTCAACGAAGGCGGCACCATCGGAGGCGAGCGCACCTACCGGTGTGATGGGAACTGGCGAGTGCCAGGCGAAGAGACGACACATAAGAGAGATCATACGGGGCTACGATCGGTCTATGAGCATGACGATAGGCGCAGCCCCCGGTGAAATCTCCGAGCGCATCCTCCTTCCAGGCGATCCGATGCGCGCCAAGTGGATTGCAGAGAATTTCCTCAGGGATGTAAAGCAGTTCAATGCAATTCGCGCGATGTATGGGTTCACTGGTACCTACAACGGCGCTCGAGTCTCAGTGATGGGCAGTGGGATGGGTGCGCCATCCATGTCGCTCTACCTTCATGAACTTTTTATGGATTACAACGTGCAGGTTGCTATTCGAATCGGAACCTGTGGAGCGATTCAAGATGCTGTGAATATTGGCGATCTCATCTTGCCCATGACCGCCTCCACAGACTCTGGAATCAACCGTCGCACTACAAATGGTTTAGATTTTGCACCTCCCGCAGATTTCGCATTACTCAAGCACGCACATTCACTTGCCGTGAAAGTTCCTGTTCACGTGGGAAGTGTTGCATCGATGGATATGTTCTACGACACCACAGATTCAACCGACCGTCTTCGTGAGCATGGCGTCCTTGCTCTTGAAATGGAAACAAGCGCACTCTATTCGTTGGCTGCTCGAAAGAGTCGCCGGGCGCTTTCAATACTTACAGTCACTGATCATCTGAATACCCATGAAGCAATGAGCGCGCAAGCCCGAGAAAGTACCTTGAATGACATGGTGGAGTTGAGTTTGAACACAATAATTTCAGGGCAGATTTGATGATGAAGAAGTTGCTGGCGGTTATCAGTATTGCACTCGCCTCGTTCTCACTTTCTCTCACATTTGCTCAGGCAGCCACAATCAAGCCTGGCTCGGTATGTAAAAAGTCGGGCGCTACCTATATACAGAGTGGAATCAAGTACACCTGTGTCTTGGTGAGTAAGAAGTTGACGTGGAAAGTATTGGTACCTACTTCGAGTCATACCCACGTTGCGACGCCGACTCCAAAAGCCACTCCATCAACAAGCCCATCCGCGGATGGCGTGGGGGCAGAGCTCAATACTCCGGATTACACACCTAGCCCGCCAGATGGTGGGAGCGATGATTATCGCTGTTTTCTGCTTGATCCTAAATTTACTTCAGATACTTTTCTTAAGGCTGTGACGATAGCTCCAAATAATTTGGAGGTATCACACCATGGAATCCTCTATAAAGTTGACTCTTCTAATACTGCTGCAACCAAATTGGTTGACTCGCAATCTAAAGAACCCGGTTGGTCTTGCTTCGGTGACACGGGAATCCCCGGAGCCACTGCTTTTAGCCCTGCAGCCCCCTCGAGTTGGGTCTCCTTCTGGGCCCCAGGTGGCGATTTTAAGGAGTATCCGGCTAACACGGGTATGAAGATCAAGGCCGGGGATCAATTAATATTGCAATCACATTTTCACCTTCCAAGCGGCTCGAAGCAGAGCGCATCGATGAAAGTAACGCTTTCACTAGCCCCAGCAGGCGCGCAGACTAGTGAACTCAAGACCCTTCTCATTGCTGCTCCGATTGAATTGGCGTGTACTACATCGGAGAAAGGTCCATTGTGCGCGCGTGATGCAGCCCTTGCCGATCTCGCAAAGCGCACTTCAGCGAAAGCGGCGCTCCAAGAGAGCGCACTGCTTTACATATGTGGCAAGGATCCTAAAAATGCCGTGCCCAGCAATACTTCAGAGTGCACGAATACGTTGCCCTCTCCGACCACGATCTATGGCGCTACTGGTCACATGCATCAACTCGGGCGCACGATCAAAATCACCTATATAAATAAGATCACTGGCGCAATGACAAATCTCTCCGTAAGAGATGTGTGGGATTTTGATAATCAGAAAACGGATTGGCAAGCAAAACCTATACAGGCAAACCAAGGCGACCAGATCAAAGTGACGTGCACGTACGATGTGAGTTTGCGTTCGAAACTCCCTGAGTTTAGGGATTTATCGCCGAATTACGTTGTTTGGGGCGAGGGCACAAGAGATGAGATGTGCCTAGCAATAATTAATTACACCAATTAATTTTTGTTGGTTACTTTCGACTGCGCCAAATCGATAAGCCCCAGAGGATCAAAGGAATCTGTAACGGGAGACGCACGTACGCAATTGCTTGCTCCCAAAAAGATCGATGGCGCCAGAGCCAGGCCATGTAGAGATTCCCAGGAAAGACAGCAACAAAGAGAAGAGCGGCGAGTAATCCGCCTCGTGGTGAGGTTTTTGCATTAAGAACGAGAAGCCCGATTGCAATTTCGAAGATGCCACTTGAAATAGTCCAGAACCGAGCAGAGAGCGGTAGGAAGTGCGGGATGATCGCATCAAAGAACTTTGGATTAACCAAATGCGCGATGCCGGCAAAGAGTAGAAAGGCTGCGAGGATGCGTGCACTATTTGAAGTCGTCATTTGACTAAGGTAGTCCAGTGAAGTCTCGTCAGCACCTCCCACTCCTCGGCGCGCTCATGTCGCTCGTCCCAGTGACCATCGATGCCTACCTTCCCGCACTGCCAATGCTTGAGCAAGACTTCGGGAGCACCACAACCTTTATCCAATACTCGGTGATGGCCTGCTTATTGGGCTCTGCAACCGGCCAGCTCTTCGTGGGAAGCATCAGTGACTCGTAC
>Ga0194060_10001978_pt1 | contig 14641 bp, 14 predicted proteins | sample SepL225m_MetaG_FD_163427 | JGI IMG/M metagenome (GOLD analysis project Ga0194060, IMG submission 163427) | Anoxic zone freshwater microbial communities from boreal shield lake in IISD Experimental Lakes Area, Ontario, Canada - Sep2016-L222-5m | ecosystem: Environmental > Aquatic > Freshwater >... | reverse complement strand
CATTCCGAACAGAGTCGTTAAGCCCTGGAGAGCCGATGGTACTGCCTAACAGCGGGAGAGTAGGTCGTCGCCGAGTTTTTTACCATCAAAAATGCCCATCCTCCAGATGGGCTTTTTTGTTTACTCCTGTTCTCTCTCTCATATTGTTACCATCCTGCTGTGGAAAATATCCAGCCTCTGATTCAACAAGAGCTTATCGACTCTTTCTAAAAAGGAGGGGGGGGTACCGAGCTGTTGTTATCGTCACCTTTATCATATCTCGCAGCGGTAGTGGCATCCAATAGCCTCGTTCTCCTTTCGAATATCAGCTTTTATGGAACTTTTTGGATTGATAAGCTCTTGCACAAGGGCAGTGAAAGTGCCGAGATAAAAATTCCCGACTACAGGGTGGGTAGGGAAGGTTACCTTGACTGTTATTTCGGGTGGCTGATTCATGCTGTATGAAAACTCTCCGCTGCCGGCAAAGGTCCACGCATTCTTGCTGATCGCATAAAACAACAGTTTAAAGGCGGTACGTGCAGGAAGCAGCTTTACTAATTTCTGAAATATTGAAGGTATACGGACTTTCAGCAAATAGCGAGCAGTTCGTTCTCCAGAATCTTTAAGAATGCTGGCGCTTGCTGTCTCACCAATCTCCTTTTGCAGTGCACAAGCCAGTGTGTGAAATTTTATCTCTTCAACCATCTCCTTTGGAAGGTTTCCGACAAGATACCCTTGGCCTATTTTGCGCAGCATGCTCTCTGTTTTTGATTTGCCATAGGTAGCCTCAAGAGCTGCGACAGTTTGAATGATTGAATTTGGCCCTATTTTTGATGCTGTATTCATGAAACAATAATTTTGGTTTACAGTGAATCCTTGATCCGAATATCAATATGCTCTGTTGTCCATCGAGCCCGAACAGTTACTTTTTCCGCATAAAACGCGAAGGGATCTGCAGGTTGAAATGGCATTATGGTACCAGGGTTCCAGTCTTGTTGAGCATCCCTCTTTTTGCCTCCTAAAGGAGTATATGCACTCACGGTATAGCTGCCAGGAGGAAGATTCTGAAAAATATAGTAAAATATTCCGTTGCCTTCCCTTGTTGCAGGAACTCTGTATAATGCAGTTGCGCTGGATGCCTCAATCATCACTGATTTTCCGACAGCAAAACACTTTCCGGAGATGCTTCCTGTTTCAGCAGATTCAGCCATCTGATTGACTGGCTTTGGCTTCGGATGAGCACCATTTTGCTGTGAACGGCTCAGTCTGAAAAGCAGATGAGATGTTCCTGTGCGAATAATGCCCATACTGCTTATACCAACCCCCTCTTCTCCAGGAGTATATTGCATATCGTTATTCCGGTCATCAATGGCGACCACTCTATAGGATCCTGCAGCAATGTGTCTGAATGAGAACCCTCCGGAAGCATCAGCTTGAAGAATGTACTCTGGAATTCGGTTCATCAAGCTTCCTTTTCCACTTTTTTGGGAAGGTTCTGCAAAAGCAAGGAGCAGTGCGTTTTTGGCGGGTGAAAAATCTTCATGAACCACTGTACCATTGATAATTCCGTTGTCAATCTTTTTGCCCGTTGAAAATGCCATGGTGAAGGGGAATGGCAAGGAGTGCCCCCTGTTATCCTGGAGGTTTTTATTGAGAGAGACAATATAGGTACGCTCTGATTCAAGTGGTTTGTCTGTATTTACTTCAATGGTTTTTCCCTTCTGGGTAATATCGTATGCCCCAACAGGGGGTGTTATACTCAACGCCTTGAGCATTTGTCGTCCAGTCACTTCATGGTTGAAGGTCAACCGAATACTCTTTGTTGAAATATTGATGCTTGATGGCGCAGGGTCAGAGAGTAAAACCTGTAAAGGGGTCGTTTCGTTTTTCCCGCCGGAAGGGGGGCGATCTGAAGCACAGCCTCCTGCAAATACAGGGAGGAAAGCCATAAAAAGGAGTGAAATTCGGGGGTACTGCATTAATAATCCTTCGGACCTCCAGTAAGAGAGCCTTGATTGTATCTGACGCTGAAAATTCGTAAATTAGAAACTTATGTAGTTCTATAAAAGTTTTTTATGAAAAATTATAGATTGAGTGCCATATAGATGCCCAGACGAAATTTTAAAGTTCTTTATGTCTCCGGTGAAGTTTCTCCTTTTGTAAGAATCAGCCAGCTTGCTGATTACATGGCATCTTTTCCCCAGGCGATTGAGGATGAGGGATTTGAGGCCCGTATCATGATGCCGAAGTATGGAACTATCAATGATCGAAAATTTCGACTCCATGATGTCTTGCGTCTGTCCGACATCGAAGTTCAGCTCAAAGAGAAGACGGACTTGCTGAATGTAAAGGTTACAGCACTGCCCTCAAGCAAGATTCAGACCTATTTTCTTTATAACGAAAAATATTTTAAGCGTAACGGTTTTTTTACTGACCTCTCTAACGGAAGTGATCTCAAGGGAAGTACTGACAAGGTTGTATTTTTTAATATAGGTGTTCTTGAAACCCTTTTGCGTTTGGGGTGGAAGCCAGATATTATCCATTGTCATGATTGGCATGCTACTCTCATTCCTCTTCTTCTCAAGACAGTGTATGCCTCCCACGAGTTTTTCAGGGATATAAAAACGGTGCTTACCGTTCATAATATTTATCGTCAGGGAGTTCTCCCCTACAAGGCGTTTCAACGGTTGCTGCCGGATGAGGTCTGCTCTGCCTTGCATTGCACCAATGATGAGGTGAACATGCTCTACACAGGGGTTGAGCATGTTGATCTCCTGACCACCACCTCCAGGCGTTATGCGGAGGAGATTGTACATAATGGTCCCAAGACTTTTGGCTTGGGACGGGTTCTCGAAGAGTATCAGGCCAAATTCTATGGGATTCTTAATGGTATTGACAACAGGCAGTGGAACCCTTCGACAGATAAGCTGATCAAGAAACGATACAGTCTTGAGCACCAGGAGGGAAAGCTTGATAATAAAAAAGCTTTTCTTGAAGAGGCAGGACTCCCCTACCGTGAAGGGGTCCCGGTTGTAGGGGTAATTGCCAATTTTGATGAGTTTCAGGGAGCAGATCTCCTGCAGCAGAGTATAGAGCAGCTTGCAGCCCTTGATATTCAGCTTGTCATTTGTGGATCGGGTGATAAAAAATATGAAAAGCTGTTTCTGGATTTTGCTTTGACGCATCCAGAACAGGTGAGTGTTCTGACAGAGTATTCCGATGCGTTTTTTCATTTGGCGATCGCTGGCCTCGATATTCTCCTTATGCCAGGTATGATTGAATCATGCGGGATGATTCAGATGTTTGCCATGAACTATGGAACAATACCTGTCGTTTATGCTGGCGGAGGTATTGTTGAAACCATTGAGGAGCATGCAAAAGAGAGTGGTTCAGGCTTTATCTTTTATGATTATACTCCCGAGTCGCTGCTTGAAAAGCTCGCTGAAGCTCTCCAGTGCTTCCATGATGACGAGTGTTGGCCGCAGATTGTGGCAGAGGCAATGAGCCGTGACTTTACCTGGAAAAATTCGGCAGAGGAGTATGATCATCTCTACCGCGAACTTCTTGAACCGCAAGGCTGATGAAGCAGACAATCAAGGTTCTTTTTCTCGACAGGGATGGTACTATCAATCAGGATACGGGCTCTTATATCGCTTCCAGAGAGCAGTTGGTTCTGATTGATCGGGCAGATGAAGCGATATCACTTGCAAGAGATGCCGGATTTCAGATTGTTGTCGTGACCAATCAGGCGGGAATTGCGAGAGGAATCGCCACTATCGAGCAGGTAGAGGAGGTGAATCGTTATCTCAATGAGCTGCTTTCAGCCAAAAATGCGGGATTTGACCGTTGCTATTACTGCCCCTTTCATCCTGAATATCCTCATCCCGTGTATGACCTTTTTGCTGATTTCCGAAAACCGGCCACGGGTATGGTTGAGCAGGCCATTCGTGAGTTTCTTGCAGAAGGATACGTCGTTGATCGGAAAGCATCCTTTTTTGTTGGTGATAAAACACTTGATGTCGAGTGCGGGCAACGTGCCGGACTCAGGCCGGTGCTGGTAAGGACAGGGCATAATGAGGAAGAACTCTGCTTCAAGCGAAACATTATACCAGAATTTGTGGCAGATGATCTCTATCAAGCCGTTACGGAGTATATTCTTGTTGCCTTGTAATCCCGATATCATTGTTGATTGCAGCGTCGGAGTGTTATGCTGACGCTCTATGTTCACATTCCATTCTGTAAAGCCCGCTGCCCCTATTGTGACTTTTACCTTGTTACCCGGCAAGAGCAGATCGCCCCTTTTTTTCAAGCACTCTCAGTTGAGACTGCAAGTCGTTCTGCCGAACTGAAGGGAGAGACAATCAGTGCCATTCATTTTGGTGGCGGTACCCCCTCTTTGGTGCCTGTTGGCTTTATCGAAAGATGGCTTGATCAAATGGCAACCCTCTGTACTTTTACTCCAGACCTTGAAGTAGCCCTTGAGGCCAATCCGGAAGATCTCAAGACGACAAGTATGGATGAGCTGCGGGCTGCGGGTGTAACAAGGTTAAGCGTTGGGGTGCAGTCGTTTATACCCGAAAAGTTGCGGATCCTTGGTCGAAAACACAGGGCACTGGATGCCCAAAAGATTACTACTGCAGCACTCGAAAGGTTTCACTCGGTGAGCCTTGATCTTATTTGCGGAGTTCCGGGAGAGAATCTTGCAATGTGGGAGGAAGATCTTCAGGTGGCATTGTCGCTTCATCCTCAGCATCTGTCACTCTACATGCTCTCTGTCGAACCAAAAACCCTTCTTCATCGTCAGATATCAAAAGGGCTTCTTTCCGTTCCGGATGATGAGATACAGGCCTCCTTGTATGAAAAAGCGCTTCAAGAAATGGCTTTGCAAGGCTACAACCATTATGAGGTATCCAATTTTTGTCTGCCAGGCCATCACTCCCGTTATAATCTTGCAAGCTGGAAGCGTGAACCATATCTTGGCTTTGGTCCTTCAGCTCATAGTTTTGTTGCTGTTCACGGGCGGGAAATACGGATGGCCAATGTCTCGGGCTTGAGACGCTATCTTGCTGCCCCGCATAATGCTGTAGTTTTTCGAGAAAAGCTGTCACGGGAGGAGCAGTTTACCGAACATGTTTTTCTCTCACTTCGAATAAACAGTGGTCTTGATGTTGACTTTTTGCGGAAAGAAAATAAATTGGGGCATCACTTTTCAGAAAGCGTCGACCAGTTCATGGAGCAAGGGTGGATTCGACAGCAGGAGGGCTTTCTTTATCTGACCGACAAAGGTTTTTTGTTTGCCGATTATATTGCAGGGGCTCTTATTTTCGGGTAACCCAATACATCAGAGTACGTTTCACCTATGACACACCGGAGGATTAACCGAACACTTGCTGCCGTTCTTTTTCTTGTCGCTGAACTTTTATACCTCCGCACCATGGCACCCACCTTCTCTTTCTGGGATTGCGGAGAGTTTATTGCCACGGCTGTCACCCTTGGAATTCCTCATCCACCGGGTGCGCCACTTTTTTTGCTGCTTGGGCGACTTTTTTCCATGCTTCCGTTGTTCAGCGATACGGGAGCACGTGTGAATCTGATCAGTACTCTTGCAAGTGCTGGCACCATCATGATGACCTACCTTGTCATTATTCGGCTGATCACTCTTTATCGCCACCGTACGCCTGACCTGTGGAGTGCGGCTGAAAAGGTATCAGCGTATGGCGGGGCGGTCATCGGAGCGCTTGCCCTTGCGTTGTCCGACAGTTTCTGGTTTAATGCTGTTGAGGCTGAGGTGTATGCGCTCTCCTCCCTTTTTACGGCGCTGGTTGTCTGGCTTATGCTTCGCTGGTATGAGGAGGCTCCTGAGCCTGGCCACGAACGCTGGCTGTTGCTTGTCATGTACATTATCGGACTTTCCATCGGGGTTCACCTGCTCAGTCTTCTTGCTGTTTTTGCGGTTGCTCTGGTGTACTACTTTAAAAAACATACCGTTTCCATAAAATCACTCAGCCTGCTTGCCCTTGCATCCTCAGGGCTTTTTTTCCTGATATATATTGGAATTATCAAAGGGCTCCCGATTTTGTTGCGTCTTGCCTCCTGGTGGGGACTTTTTCTTTTTCTCCTGCTTCTTGCCTCAATTACATGGTATACGCACAAGCATCGAATGGCTCTTTCGAATACCATCATGATGTCACTTTTGCTCATCGTTATCGGCTATACCTCTTACGGCATGATCTATGCGCGAGCGCAGGCGGGGCCACCCATCAACGAAAACAACCCCTCAACGCCGCTCTCTTTTTTCTCATATCTCAATCGTGATCAGTATGGCGATATGCCTCTTTGGCCGAGACGGTGGTCGCCCGAACCGGTGCATCAGTATTTTTATCAGCAGTATTCGAGTGACCTCGACTATTTTCTTTCATACCAGATGGACAAGATGTACTCCCGCTATTTCGGCTGGCAGTTTATCGGGCGCGAACACGATGGGGAGGGGGCTGGAGTAGACTGGTCGGTGCTGTGGGGAATACCTTTTCTTGTAGGGCTTTTTGGCGCGATAACCCATTTTCGCCGGCAGTGGAAAATGGGACTGGTGGTTACCGCCCTTTTTTTACTCACCGGTGCAGCGCTGGTGATCTATCTTAACCAGACAGAACCTCAACCTCGCGAGAGGGATTATAGTTATGTCGGAAGTTTTTTTGCTTTTGCCCTTTGGATAGGTATTGGTGTTGAGAGCCTTTGGCTGTGGCTTGGGCTGAAATTAAAGCTTTCAGGTAATCGGATGCAGATTTTGGCTGCAGTGCTGACTGTTTTTCTGGGCATTCTGCTGATCAATGGCAGGATGTTGCAGGCGAACTATCGTATGCACGACCGTTCCGGGAACTATGTTCCGTGGGATTGGGCGTGGAATATCCTTCAGAGCTGCGAAAAAGATGCTATTCTTTTTACGAATGGCGATAATGACACTTTTCCGTTATGGTATCTTCAGGAGGTTGAGCGCATCAGGACAGATGTGCGAGTTGTCAATCTGAGCCTTGCCAATACCGGCTGGTATCTTCAACAGCTAAAGAACAGCTCGCCGCGTGGCGCAAAGCCGGTTTCGTTCAGTCTGAGTGATGGAGAGATGACGGCAATTACTTATGTCCCCATTGATTCAGTTGATGCAGTGCTTCCTTCACGTCTTGCCCGTCGGGAGCTGTTGCGTGATGCCCGCGAGCATGGTTTTTCACTCCCATCGGAACCCGTTGATACGATGACCTGGCTGCTCAAACCCGGGTTGACCTATAATGGCCAGGGCTATCTCCGTCCGCAGGATATTGCTGTCTATGAGATTATGATGAATAACTTTGCACAACGGCCCATCTATTTTGCGTTGACGGTCGATCCCGAAAGCATGATTGGTCTTGAAAACTTTCTGCGTCTTGACGGCCTGGCCTATAAGGTGGTTCCTCTCAAAAGTGCCGATCCGATGAGTTATGTTGATCCGGTACTTCTTTATAAAAATCTTATGCAGCGTTACCGATACAGGAATTTGAATAACTCTCGGGTTACCCTTGAAGAGACCTCCAGAAGACTCTGTGGGAACTATACGCCCCTGTTTGTTCGCCTCGCCCTTGAACTGGGAGCGGAGCCTTCAGAAGTTATTGCAATACCTGATGCCTCAGGTGTTGAACGGCAGATCACGCGTGGAACCCTTGCTTTGCAGGTTCTTGAAACGGTATCGAAGCTTTTGCCGCTTTCCCAATATCCCATGAATCCTGAACTTGCCAGTTCAGTGATTGCGCTTTATGTTCTCCTTGGTGAAAAGCATAAAACCTCTGCGTATATTCAGTATCTTGAGAAGTTGAGTAATCACTCCTCACCATCATCTGATCCTCGTCTTTATTTTGCGCTTGCACGGGCATACCGTGATGTTGGCAGAAAAGAGGAGGCGAAGCGTCTTGTTGACTCACTTGGTAAAGAGCTGAAAGAGCCCGGATTGATCAAAGAGTTTGAAACCAAATAAATTACTATGCAGAGAACAATTCATCCAACTGCTCTCATTGGTCAGAGCGCCATTCTTGGAGATGGTGTCAGCATTGGTCCATACTCGGTTATTGAGGAGGATGTCGAAATAGGTGACGGCACCACAATATGGCCCCATGTTCATATTGGTTCAGGCGCACGAATTGGCAAAGAGTGCAAGATCTATACCGGTGCGGTCCTTGCCACCGAGCCCCAGGATCTCAAATTTTCTGGTGAGAAAACTTGGCTCTATGTTGGCGACAGAACCGTTGTCAGGGAGTGTGTTACCCTGAACCGGGGGACAAAGGCAAGCGGGCAGACGGTCATTGGTTCAGATAATCTCTTTATGGCCTATTCTCATGTCGGTCATGACTGTGTTATTGGCAATCATGTTGTTATCGCCAATGGTGTGCCGTTTGGTGGCCATTGTGAGGTTGCTGATTTTGTTGTTGTCGGAGGAGTCTCCGGGGTTCATCAGTTTGTTCGGATAGGTCGTTTTTCAATGATAGGGGCACTCTCCAGAGTCACTCTTGATGTTCCTCCTTTTGTGATGGCTTCAGGCAATGAATCATTCCGCTTTGAGGGTCTTAACAGTATTGGCCTCAAAAGGAGAGGGTTTGGTTCGGAGAAGATAACCATGATCAAGGATGCCTACAGGATTATCTTTCAGTCAGGGCTTCTGCTTTCCAATGCTCTGGAGAAGGTAAAATCGGATCTTCCCCCCGAGCCTGAACTGCTTGAGATTCTTGATTTTTTTGTATCCGGAACTCACGGGAGAAAATTTATCAGGCCATTCAATCACAAATAGTCAAGGTAGCGCAATGTCTCAATGGGCAATTGGTATAGATTTTGGCGGTACAGCAATCAAGGCGGCGGCCGTTGATGAAGAGAGGGGTATCCTGAGCGACAGGAGGGCGTTTACTGATACAACATCAGGACCTGCTGGCATAGCGCGTCAGCTTTCTGGAATTATTGCTGATCTTTATCGTGAAGCTTCCGCGAAAAATGGTTCCGGAAACTTTGCCGGTGTCGGTGTTGGTGCTCCCGGAGCGGTTGATGCGGAGAAGGGGTTGCTCAGTTATCCTCCCAATCTGCCCGGCTGGACGGTTTATCCCCTGCGGGATGAACTGCAAAGCTCTCTTCTTGAGAATGAGGCTCTTTCTCTCCCAGTTTTTCTCGACAATGATGCCAATGTGGCTGCTTATGGTGAAGCGATGTATGGTGCTGGGAGAGAGTTCAGGGACTTTCTCATGGTGACTCTTGGAACTGGTGTCGGTGGTGGAATAGTGCTGAATAGAAAACTTTATCGCGGTACTCAGGGGACGGCCGGGGAGGTTGGGTTCATGATTATTGATTTTGAAGGGACAACTATCCATGCTGGTATACGGGGTACTATCGAGAGCTTTATTGGTAAAAAAGGAATTCTTGCCATTGCTCGCTCCATGATTGATGCAAGCCCCGAGCCTTCTTTGGCAAGGGAATTGTGTGGAAATGACTTTTCACGCCTCTCTCCTCGACATATCGAGCAAGCGGCTCTTGCCGGCGACAAAGTCTCCCTTGCTCTCTGGCATCGGGTTGGTTCTCTTCTTGGTGTAGGGCTTGCCAATGTTGCTGTGCTGATGGATATCCGAAAATTTGTTATTGGAGGGGGCATTTCTGCTGCAGGTGATCTTATTTTTGTCCCTGCTCTTGATCAGCTCCGACGGTCAATGCTGCCCTCAATGCACGAAGGTCTCGAACTGGTGCCTGCGCTTCTTGGCAACAAGGCAGGGATGTATGGTGCTGCCGCCCTGTGCTTTGGTTAATAACATAAAAAGCATCTCATCATGCACGAACAGGTGCTGCACCTTCTCTTTCCCAATGTCTGCCTGATCTGTCAGAAACTTCTTCTTCCTGATGAGAGGTATTGCTGCGGTGGCTGCATGGTTGATTTTGATCCCTTTACCACCCCCGCAGAGTCTGAAGAGGAGCTGCGTCGTACTATTCTTGCTCATTTTGGTCTCCACTTTCCATTTGAGCATGGTTGGTGCCGTTACCTGTTTCACAAAAAAAGTCCCTTGCAGCAGGTGCTTCACTCCATGAAGTATGAGGGTCTTTTTCATTTAGGTACAACGTTGGGTCAGCAGCTTGGCAACTGGATGGTTGAGAGCGGGAGTTTCGACGCAATTGATTGCATTGTGCCGATCCCCCTTCATCGGCTGAAAAAAATTGAACGTTCTTACAATCAGTCAGAAAAAATTGCCGAGGGTCTCGGTCAATCACTGAAAAAACCTGTTCGATCAAAATTGCTTGTGAGAAAACGTTTTACCGTGTCGCAAACCGGACTTTCGGCCAGGGAACGGGAAAAAAATTCTGCAGGGGCGTTTTTAGCCACAACGGGCGTGAGTGGTCTTCATGTTCTTCTTGTTGATGATGTCATTACCACAGGTGCCACCATGGCAGCAGCGGCAGAAGCACTGCGTGAGGCTGGTGCTGCAACTGTTTCGCTTGCTGCAATAGCATTGGCAGCCAAAGAGGAGTTATGACGATGGAACTCTTTTACACTCTACCGGAAAACGTCAATCTGCATACACGGATGCTGGTGATTGATGGTGATGAGTTTCATCATCTCGTGAGGGTGTTACGAAAAAAAGAGGGTGATCAGATTCTTGTGACTGACGGTAACGGTTTACGCTGTGAAGTACGGATAGTGCATCTTGGCAAAAGCTCTCTGGATGGAGAGATTCTTGCATCTACCACTGTTGACTCACCAAAAACTGAAGTGACGGTTGCACTTTCAATGCTCAAGGCTCCGCAGCGGTTCGATTTTTTTCTGGAAAAGGCGACTGAGCTGGGTATCTCGTCTATCATTCCCATGATGACGGCAAGGACCATCTCCCTTCCATCGAGTGACAAAGTGCAGGGCAAGCTCAGTCGATGGAGGACGATCATCCTCTCTGCTGCCCGTCAGTCAAAACGCTATTATCTTCCGCAACTCTATGAACCCTTCTCTTTCAGCAAGGTACTGACGCTTCAGGGTTATGATCTCAGGCTTATTCCCTATGAGGGTTCGGAGGTGTCACCAAAGGTGCGATGTGCTGGAAAAAAGATACTTTTTCTCATTGGCGGGGAGGGTGGCTTTACCGAAAGCGAGGTGGCTGCTTCCGAGGCTGCTGGATGTAGCCCAATCTCTCTGGGGAGAACGATTCTCAGGGCGGAGACTGCTGGAATATTTGCAGTAGCCTCTGTGCGTTCGCAGCTTCTTCAAGAGGATTGCGTGCAGTGGTTTTAAGGCTTTTTTTGAGACTCAATAAAAACGATCATGAACCGAATCAGAGCAAACCAGGTTATTCTTCTCCTCCTTCTCCTGTTTATTTCGACACTTTTTTTTGTCATGATCCGTTACTTTATCATGGCAATTTTTCTTGCTGCTCTTTTTTCAGCTCTTGCCATGCCGGTTTTCAGCCGATTTGAGTGCTGGTTCAGAGTGGGCAAAGGTGTCAGTGCGGGGTTGACGATGCTCACCCTGCTGCTGATTGTGGTGCTTCCTCTGGCAACGCTGCTCGGTGTTGTTGCCAAACAGGCTGTTCGAATCAGTCGGATTGCTCTTCCGTGGGTCCAGCAGCAGATTCTCGAACCAGCCACTTTTGCTCAGCAACTGCGTGCACTCCCTTTTTATTCTGATCTCGAACTGTATCGTGAGGATATTCTTCAAAAAGCAGGCGAGCTTGCCAGTACAACAGGCGCGATGCTGTTCAATTCACTCTCTGCATTTACCTCTTCAGCAGTGAATGATCTTTTTTTGCTTTTCATCTTTCTCTACACCATGTTCTTTTTTTTACGTGATGGACGAGAGTTGCTGGCAAAGATGCTCTCTTTTCTTCCTCTTGTCCCTGCCGACCAGCATCGTCTGCTCGACAAGTTTCTCTCAGTGAGCAGAGCAACCATCAAAGGGAGTATGGTGGTTGGCATGGTGCAGGGCTCGCTGGCTGGTCTTGCCCTGCATTTTGCTGGTATCGACAGCGCTCTTTTTTGGGGTACAATTATGTCGTTGATATCAGTGGTTCCAGTGCTGGGCCCGCCACTTGTCTGGATTCCTGCGGTGATTTATCTTGCCGCCACAGAGCAGTATGCGCAGGCCATTGGAGTCTTTCTTTTTTGCAGTCTTGTGGTTGGCCAGATTGACAATATTATCCGTCCCATATTGATAGGACGCGACACTCAGATGCACGAGTTGCTGATTTTTTTTGGAACGCTTGGTGGTATCGGGCTTTTTGGGCTCTTTGGCTTTATTCTCGGCCCGATTGTCGCCGCTCTTTTTATGACAATATGGGAGATGTACGGGGAGAGTTTTAGCGACTACCTCTCAGAGCTCCAAAGTGACAGGCCGTCCGGTCATGGGTGATACTTGTTGCTGTGGCCCCATAAATGCTTGTGCTTGTTGAGGATGCGACCCTGATGATGCACGACAACCCATAAAAAAAGCGACCCTTCGATCGCTTTTTTTTGTGCAGTTTCTGCGAAGCTTAATTGCCTCTGACAACCTCTTCAGTTGAAAAGAAGAAGGCTGCTTCAATGGCAGCGTTCTCATCAGAGTCAGAGCCGTGGACGATGTTTTCACCCTTGCTGTCGGCATAGAGCTTGCGAACAGTACCCTCATCAGCCTGTGCCGGATCGGTGGCACCAATCACCGTACGGAAATCAGCAACAGCGTTATCCTTCTCAAGAATGATTGGCACACAGGGGCCGGAAGACATGAACTCAACCAGCTCGCCATAAAAAGGGCGCTCGCGGTGTACCGCATAAAACTCTCCGGCAGTCTCGGTGGTGAGGCGAATTTTCTTCATGGCCACAACGCGAAAGCCGGCGCGCTCGATGTGGTTAATGACGGCACCGACAAGATTTTTGCGGACGCAATCGGGTTTCAGGATGGTAAGCGTTCTTTCCATAATAGTATGTGCAATGTTGAATGTTACAGAAGCATACAAGTTCGTGGGCGAAGATACGGAAAAACGGTGGATTATTGAAACTCACACCCCGTCAATCCTCGCCAGCAGATCCTTCATCGGCTGATAGAGAATTGGCAAAAAGTCGCTGTAGGCCAGCAGTACCATGCCCGCTTCATCAACCAGCACGTAGGCGCGTTGCGACATGCCGAGAAAGCCGAGGGCATCGTAGGCTTTTGCCACTGTTTTTTCAGTGTCGCTCAAGAGGGTAAAGGGGAGCTGATTGCGTTCAGCAAAGCTTTTGTGCGAGGCGGCACTGTCGGAGCTGATGCCGAGCACGGCAATGCCGCGTTTGGTGAATTCGAGCACATTGTTCCGGTAGTCGCACAATTGGGCGGTACAGACTGGTGTGTCGTCGCCCGGATAAAAGATAATCAGCACTTTCTTTCCGCTGAAGTCGGAGAGTGAGAGCTGCTTTCCATTGCCGTCAAAAAGGGTAAATGCCGGTGCTTTTGTTTTTTCTGCTATCATGGTAGAGTACTGTTTGTTGTGCTAAGTATTTATTTTATTGATAGTTAATTATAACGTACCCATTCAGTGTTTGCGATCAAGATGGTTCCCAATGATAGTTATTTCGCTCGTATTCTGAGCATTTAGTTTGAGCATTTAATCGCATTACGGGTGAAATATGGAATAACCTGAATGAGAACTTATTCGTAAATAAATCAAATGGTACTTGAGAGATACAAATAGCATCAGTTTTACCAACTATTGTTCATTTGGATACGGTTATTCGTGTTTAAAAAGAGCAAAATTAGCAGATGTGGTCAAACTCGGTTTATTTACAAACAAGATCTTCTATCGTCGGCAGTTAAAATCAAAAAACAGGAGATGATACCTATGCCTTCCACTTTACTTTCCCAGTACGAGTTGCGTATTCCTCCATGAAACTATCAAGAAGAAGTGGCCATGGTACGCATACCAACTCACCGGGCACCGAGTTGTCCTGGAGAAATGCTGCTGGAGGAATTTCACCTCTCGCCCGAACATGCTGTCAACTGGGAATTATTTTACAGGATACAGTGTTTGGCAATACTATTACGGAATCTTATGTACTTCGAAAAAAGAACCATTTTATCGGGAAAGAACTTTCATGCCTGCTCCATTTACCATCTATACCGGCGCTGATCAAGCGGCACTGACAACTTCACTTTTAGCCTTAAATTCCGGGGTCTCGGTCAATGCTGCATCTGTTGTGTTACATGCTTCGGGTGCTGATGCTGTCAATATCTATGATGGCTCGCTCACCGCTCTTGGCATTGGCGCAGGATTATTGCTGACGACCGGCACCACTCCTGGGCAAACGAACACGGTGGACTGGTTTGGCCAGGACAACAGCGCTGCGACAGGAGCATATTTTAATGGTGATGCTGAAATTGATGCGGTGGTCAACTCGGTCTTTCAAACCCAGTCTTTCGATGCCACCACTCTTTCGTTTGATTTTACTGTTTCAGATCCGGCAGCAACATCGGTGAGTTTTGATCTGGTTTTTGGCTCGGACGAGTATCCAGAATGGGTTGATCAATTTGTGGATTGTGCCATTGTCACGCTCAATAGTCAGCAATTCCCGATTTAAAAATGTTAAATAGAAATATATCAATTAAGCCCAGCTATCAATTTTATGGCATATAGATTTCCATTACCACAAAAAAGCGGTTATTCGGAGAGATTAATCGGGA
>Ga0194060_10001977_pt1 | contig 14642 bp, 5 predicted proteins | sample SepL225m_MetaG_FD_163427 | JGI IMG/M metagenome (GOLD analysis project Ga0194060, IMG submission 163427) | Anoxic zone freshwater microbial communities from boreal shield lake in IISD Experimental Lakes Area, Ontario, Canada - Sep2016-L222-5m | ecosystem: Environmental > Aquatic > Freshwater >... | reverse complement strand
ACCGTGCTCACCGGTGGTTCGCTGTACAGCACGGGGGCGACTGTGACCGTCGCTGCTCCGACGACCGGCAACACGGCCTACGGCACGGCGACAGTTGACCAGGTGACGGGGGCAGTAAACGCCCTCACCATCACCGACGTGGGCAACGGTTACACCGCGGCTCCCGCAGTGACGATCAGCGCACCGCTGTACATCGGCGGCGTCCAGGCGACGGCGACGTCGACGCTGGCCACCTCCGTGACCCCGGTCACCCTCAAGATGGAACCGAAGGCCATCCAGGAACTGTTCGAGATGGACTACGGCCGGATGAACGCCACCCTGGGTGTCGAGCTTCCGTTCACCAACGCGGGTAACCAGACAACGTTGCCCCTGGGCTATGCCGAGCCGGTGTCGGAATTCATGAAGCCGTCCGACGGCGCCTCGCAGGTTGGCACCTTGCGCAACGGCACGGAGATCTGGAAGATCACGCACAACGGTGTCGACACGCACACCATCCACTTCCACCTCGCCGACGTTCAGCTCGTCAACCGAGTCGGCTGGGACGGCGCGATCCGTCCGCCGGACGACAACGAGATGGGCTGGAAGGAATCGGTCCGCATGAACCCGCTCGAGGACGCCATCGTCGCGATGCGTCCGGAGATGCCGGAGCTGCCGTTCAAGATCGGCGACAGCGTGCGGTCGATCGATCCCGCGATGCCGCAGAACCATCAGATGACGACCCTCGATCCGCTGACCGGTGTCGCTGTCACGTTCCCCAACACCCCGGTGTCCTTCGGGTGGGAGTACGTGTGGCACTGCCACCTGCTCGGGCACGAGGAGAACGACATGATGCGCCCGGTCGACTTCAAGGGCTCACCTGACGCACCGACCATCGGCTCGGCGGTTGCCGGCCCCAACGGCGGCGCCACGGGGACCGTCACGGTCAACTGGACGAACAACGCCAACTGGCAGCTGACGAACTTCGTCGTCCAGCGCGCTGATGACGCCAACTTCACCACCGGTGTCGTCAAGACCCTGTCCGACAAGGCCCCGCTCACCACGGGCAGCTACCTCAACTGGCAGGGGAGCAACACCACGCTCGGAATCGTCAACGGCAAGGCGACGTCCTTCGTCGACTCGCTCTCCGACCCGGCGACGCAAAGTGGCAAGACGTACTACTACCGCGTCCGCGCGGAAGGTGCGCAGGGCTACTCGGCGTGGTCTGACTCGGTCCGGGTGAAGGCACCGACGTTCAACGTGCCGACCCCGCCGCCGGGTGCTCCGACCAACGTGCGGATCACCAGCCTGATCAGGTCCTTCGGGGCTGCGGCGTTCACGCTCGGCTTCAGCGGCGTGACCCGCACGGCGAGCCCTGGCGTGACCTTCGTGGTCAGGTACTCGGCGACGAACACGTTCCCCGCGGCAAGCACGTACACGGCCACGGTGAACGGGAACACCTCCGGCACCTACACCTCGCCGTTCCGGAACTCGGGCGGAACCCCGATCGTGTCGGCTCGCACCTACTACGTGCAGGTGCAGACGCAGCTGAATGGCCAGGCCTCGGCTTGGACGCCGGCTACGCCGCTCACCGCAGTTCCGCAGTAGGAGGCAAGACGTAGCACCCGGAGGGCCGGTCGAGGGAGACCTCGGCCGGCCCTCCGGCATGTCGTCCCTACCGATGGTGGGGTGACGTCTGTGAGGATTGTTCAACACGTAATCGGTTACCACGCTGTCCCGCAGAGCGGGAAGAAACAGTGTATGAGGTGTTCATTGACCGATCATGGTTCGGGACCTTAGTCCTAGGACTTTGGTCCCGATTGGCGCGTTTCGCCCGCCCATTCCCCTCATATAGGGGGTGCTTTACCAAGTTTTGACCAACCCCTTGACCGAACCACGAGCGACTTAACCCCTCCTTGGCAATGGCTAGGTTCCGCATTGCCCGAATCAGCCCCCCCATATGAGGGGGACTGTCGAGCTCAGGAAAGTCCTCATACGAGGCATGCACGGCACGCGCCACTCCAACCGCCCGGCAACGGGCGCTTTCCAATGCAACGAGCAGTGCGGGTTCGGGCAGCAGCCGCTCAGGGCGGCTGCCGAGCGGGCGCAGTGAGTTCAACCGAGGGGAAATCCATGAAGAAGAAGTTGCTGCCGCTTGTGACAGTGGTCGCCCTGCTGACCATGCCGGTCAGCCAGGCGATGGCGGCTCCCAAGCCGACTCCGCCTGCTGGCAACGCCGGTGGTCAGATGAACATGAGCGCCTCTCAGATGGCCTCCAGCCAGCCCGCGATGAGTGGCTGGGACATGGTCAAGATGCGTACGACCGCGAAGATGCGTGCGAAGGCTGCGCGCAACGCCAAGCTCAAGGGCAAGCCGGCGCAGGCCGTGGCTGCCAGCACCTTCGACGCGGCCAAGGGCCCGGACTACTTCGGCACCACGCCGAACTACGCGTCCAGCCCGATGCCGCACATCGTGCTCAAGGGCACGACGACCCCCGTCGTTCTTCCGGCATACGACCCGGCGACCAACACCCTGACGGATCCCGCGACCCAGCTGCCCGTCACGGCCGCGAACTCGCCCTTCCTCGCCGATCCCGCCGACGCGACCGGCGTGACGCCGTTGCTGGACCCGATCAACCAGATCCCGCAGCTTGACTTCGCCAAGGTCGACATCACCGGTGGCATCCGCAAGTTCATCGAGCCGCTGCCGGGCATCGACGCTCCGCGCACCGGTTCGACCGTGCAGAACCTCGACGGCGCCGGCGCGAACCCGACGACGGCCTATGTGCCGACCGGCACCCCGGACACCAGCACGTACCCGGGTTCGGACTACTACGAGATCGGGCTCAAGGAGTATTACCAGCAGTTCAGCCCTGACCTGGCGCCGACCAAGCTGCGCGGGTACTACCAGATCAACGACCAGTCAGCGGACAAGCACGCGAGCCGTCCGTTCTACCTGGGCGTGGTCATCAACTCGACCGCCAACCGTCCGGTGCGCGTGAAGTTCGTCAATGAGCTTCCGAACGGCGATGCGGGCAACCTGCCCCTCCCCACCGACACGACCGTGATGGGCTCGGGCACTGGCCCTGACGGCAAGACGGCCTACACCCAGAACCGCGCGCTCATCCACCTCCACGGTGGCCTGACCCCGTGGATCTCCGACGGCACCCCCAACCAGTGGACCGTGCCCAAGGGTGACACCGCCAAGTACGCCAAGGGCGTCAGCGCCATCGGCGTCCCGGACATGCCCGGCATCGACAAGGTCAATAGCGACGGGTCGAAGACCGTGGCCTCGAGCGACGGTGCGCTGACCTACTTCTACACGAACGCGCAGTCTGCCCGTCAACTGTGGTACCACGACCACACGTACGGCCTGACCCGCCTCAACGTGTACGCCGGCGAGGTCTCGGACTACTTCATCAACCCGAAGCTCACCGACCCGACGCAGCCCCCGAGCGCCACCAACCCCACGGATCCGACCGATCCGCAGGCGAAGCTCGACGCGATCCTGCCCTCGGACCAGGTCAACATGGTCATCCAGGACAAGGGCTTCGTGCCGGACAGCGATCCGTCCGGGTACTTCCCCGACGGCCAGCTGAAGGATCAGGATCCGACCTGGGACAGCGCCAAGTGGGGCGGCACGGGCAACCTGTGGTTCCCGCACGTCTACATGACCAACCAGAATCCCTACGACAACTCCGGCGCCGCCGCGATGGGTCGTTGGGACTACGGCCCGTGGTTCTGGCCGATCTTCGGCACGAGCGCCGGCCTGACGCACGGCGAGGTCGCGAACCCCTACTACGACCCGACCAACGCGCCGTGGGAGCCCCCGATGATCCCGGGAACCCCGAGCACTTACACCAAGGCACAGGGCCTTGCCGCCTCGGACGTCTCGCTTGCTCCTGAGGCGTTCGTCGACACCGCGGTCGTCAACGGTGTTGCCTACCCGTACCTGAACGTGGACCCGAAGGCCTACCGCTTCCGGATCCTCAACGGTGCCAACGATCGCTACTGGAACCTGCAGATGTACTGCTCGGCCGCCGACAAGCCGAACGGCAAGGGCACCGGACTGTACAAGCTGCCCAACCCGGCTCCGATGTGGTCGTCGACGGCCAAGAATGCGATGCCGCAGAACGCAGCGGCGGGTGAGGTCCCGATGGTCCCGGCAGTCCGGACAGCCGGCTTCCCGGCCGACTGGCCGACCGACGGCCGTGACGGAGGCGTGCCGGATCCGGCCGCTTCAGTGGGTGGCTTCCTCCAGGTCGGCAACGAGGCGGGCGTTCTGCCCAACGCCGTTGACGTGGCGAACCAGCCCGTCAATTACGTCTACAACCGACGCGACATCATCGTGCTCAGCATCAGCACCCATGCATTGCTTCTCGGCCCGGCCGAGCGTGCAGACGTGGTGTACGACTTCAGCGCTGCCGCTGCCGCCGGATGCCAGAACGTGATCCTCTACAACGATTCGCCGACCCCCGTGCCGGCGTTCGACCCCCGCAACGACTACTACTCGAACAACCCGGATCAGACGGACGGCGGCGGCGCGCCGTCGACGCTGCCCGGTTACGGCCCGAACACCCGCACGATCATGCAGTTCCGCATCAATGGCGTGACCTCCGGCACGCCGCTGGCGGCTCCGGCATTCGATGCAGCCGCTGTGAAGGCAGCCGTCCCGGCCACCTTTGCCGCGGAGCAGCCCAAGCCGATCGTCCCCGAGACCCGCTACGCAGCGGCCTACCCCGGTGACCCGATCGGTGGGAGCGACGTCTACTCGCGCATCCAGTCGAACGATCTGACCTTCACCACCACGGCGCAGGGCGACATCAAGTCACTCGACATCGCCAATGCCGGCTCGGGCTACGCCCCGACGGCGACTGTCACCGGTGGCGGCACAGGCGCCATCCTGGTGCCGGTGTTCGACGGCACCGGTCAGGTGACCTCGGTAACGGTGGTCAACGGTGGATCCGGCTACTCGAGCAACGGTGCCAATGCTGCGAAGATCGCGATCGCGACTCCGGTGGGCGGCACCGCTGCCACCGCAAGGCCGATCGTGGCGGGCGGCGTGATCACCGGAGTGACCGTCAATTCGGGCGGTCGCGGGTACAGCGCCGGTGCCACGGTGACCATCGATGCCCCGGCAAACGGGGGCACGGCCACGGCTGACGCCACCGTGAACCTGAACACCGGTGTGATCAGTGCTCTGACACTTACCGACGTGGGCAACGGCTACGCCGCTGCCCCCGGCGTGAGGATCAGCGCACCGCTCTATGCCGGCATTCAGGCGACGGCGTCCTCGACGCTGGCGTCCGGGACGTCGACGGTGAAGCTCAAGGCTGATCCGAAGGCGATCCAGGAGCTGTTCGAGATGGACTACGGCCGGATGAACGCCACCTTGGGTGTCGAGCTTCCGTTCACCAACTCGACGAACCAGACGACGCTGCCGCTGGGCTACACCGAGCCGACCACGGAGAACCTCAAGCCGACGAACTGGGGCAACTCCCAGATCGGCACGCTGCGGGACGGCACGGCGGTCTGGAAGGTCACTCACAACGGTGTCGACACGCACACGATCCACTTCCACCTGATGGACGTTCAGCTCATCAACCGTGTTGGCTGGGACGGCGCGATCCGTCCGCCGGACGACAACGAGATGGGCTGGAAGGAGTCGGTTCGCATGAACCCGCTCGAGGATGCGATCGTCGCCATGCGGCCGGTGACCCCGCCGCTGCCTTTCAAGATCGGTGACAGCATTCGCTCCATCGATCCGACGATGCCCGCTAACCACCAGATGTCCTCGCTCGACCCGATCACCGGCCAGGCGATCACGTTCTCCAATGCCCCCGTGAACATGGGCTGGGAGTACGTGTGGCACTGCCACCTGCTCGGGCACGAAGAGAACGACATGATGCGAGTGATCGACTACAAGGGATCTCCGGACGCCCCGACGATCGGGACCGGCACGGCCGGCCCGAACAACGGCACCACCGGAGCCGTGACGGTCAAGTGGACGAACAACGCCAACTGGCAGCTGACCAACTTCGTCGTGCAGCGCTCTGCCAGCGCGACGTTCGCGGCGGGCAACGTGCAGACGTTGTCTGACAAGGCTCCGCTGACCGGTGGCGCCTACGTCGATTGGCAGGGCAACAAGACCACCCTTGGTGGGGCCCTGGGCAAGGCGACGCAGTTCGTCGACACCCTCACCGATCCTGCCGAGTCTGGCACCACGTACTACTACCGCGTTCGTGCGGAGAGTGCGCAGGGCTATTCGCAGTGGTCTGACCCGGTTCGGGTCAAGGCTCCGACGTTCAACATCAACGCCCCGTCTGCTCCCGTCCTGGGCGCCGTGACCAACGGTGACAAGCAGTCGAGCGTCGTGGTGACGACTCCGTCGGTGGTCACTGGTGGAACGTTCACCAGCTACCAGTACCGCGTCGGCATCCTCGGGATCTACGGAGGATGGACGAACTTCAACCCGGCTGTGACGAACATCGCGGCGACCCCGCTCGTCATCACTGGGCTGACGAACGGCCTGGGCTACACCGCTCAGGTTCGTGCGGTGGTCACTGCGGGTACCACGGTGGCTCAGAGTGCTCAGTCGAACACGGTGAACCTGGCTCCGGTTGCTCCTCCGACGCCGCCCGCGGCTCCCACGAACTTCCGGGTGACCAGCACGGCTCGCAGTGGTGGCCAGCCTGCCCTCGCCCTGGCGTGGACCGGCCTGAGCACCTTCGGGAATGCAGGCCTGAACTACACGGTTCAGGTCACGAACACGACGACCAGCGCCGTGCAGTCGGTGACGGTCAACGGCACGCTGTTGACGAACGTCACCACCACGCTCAGGAACGGCGCGAACGGCCTCACCTTGGCCAGCGGCACGACTTACAGCCTCCAGATCCGGGCGAACAAGGGCACCGCGCCCAACGTTCTCTCCTCGGCATGGGCGGCGGCGACCGGCACAGGCACGCCGGCGTAGTAGCGCGAGGTAGCACACCGAAGGACCGGCCGAGGGAATCCTCGGCCGGTCCTTCGGCTTGACTCAGCGGGCAGCTCCTGCCGCTAGCACGCCAAGTGAGAGTGCCTGATTTGCCCCTTTTGAGGTTACCCAAGACCCTATAGCCGGACATTGATCGGTCAAATCCTTGCGATGACCCTCGGGTCCACGACCGGCAATAACCCATATGCGGCATAGGCGAACCCCCTATTTGGGGGGCTGACCAGTCAAATGACCAGACTTGGCTTTTCTTGAATCTCGGCTTTACTCGCGCTTTAACTTCGCATTCGGCACCGGTCAGGGTGACGACGTGGCGAGTCAGTGAGTGTGACCGAGGGGGATGCACATGAAGAAGACCCTGCTGCCGCTTGTGACGGTGGTTGCCCTATTGACCATGCCGGTCAGCCAGGCGATCGCCGCTCCGAAGCCGACGCCACCGGCCGCGGGCTCCGGAAGCCAGATGAACATGAACGCGGCCCAGATGGCTGCCGCCCAGCCGCAGATGAGCGGTTGGGACATGGTCAAGATGCGCACCACCGCCAAGATGCGGCAGAAGGCGGCGCGCAACGCCACGCTCAAGGGCAAGCCCACCATGGTGGCGGCCGGATCGACTTACGTGCCCGGCAATGGCCCCGACTACTTCGGGACCACGCCCAACTACGCGAGCAGTCCCATGCCGAAGATCAAGTGGGTTGCCGGTGGCGGCGACGTCATCCTCCCCGTGTACGACCCGACCACCTTCACCCTGACCGATCCGATCACCAATGCGGTGATCGACCCCTGCAGCGCGCAGAGCCCGTACCTCACGGTGGCCGTGCCCGCCAGTCCCGGAGCCGACACCCCCCGATGCGGCCAGCTCGCCGGCGGCAGCATGCGCCCCCTCATCGACCCGATCAACAAGATCCCCCAGCTCGACCTCACCAAGGTGAGCATCGCGGCAGGCGTGGATGGGAACGGCAACGTTGGGGCCATCCGGAAGTTCGTCGAGCCGCTCCCGGGAATCGGTTCCCCCGCGGCCTCCTCGACCGTGCAGAACACCAAGGGGACCGCCTACCTTCCGGTGGCCGTCCCCGACACCACCACCTACCCGGGCTCGGACTACTACGAGATCGGCCTGAAGGACTACACCCAGCAGTTCTCGCCCGACCTGCCGGCAGCCAAGCTGCGTGGCTACTACCAGATCAACGCGCCCGGTGGCGCGGCGGATCCGTACTACTTGGGCCCGATCATCCTGTCCCAGAAGGACAAGCCGGTCCGCATCAAGTTCGTCAACAACCTCCCCGTCGGCGCGGGCGGCGATCTGTTCCTGCCCGTCGACACCACGGCGATGGGCGCCGGGGTCGGTCCGGACGAGACGACCGTCTACAACCAGAACCGCGCGGTCATCCACCTCCATGGTGGCCTCACACCGTGGATCTCCGACGGCACGCCGCACCAGTGGACGACGCCGGTGGGCGACACGACCAAGTACCCCAAGGGCGTCAGCGTCACCAGCGTGCCGGACATGCCGGCCGTCCAGACCGTCAAGCAGGACGGCACTGCGGCAGACAACAAGGACTCCGACGGAACCCTGACCTTCTACTACACCAATCACCAGAACGCTCGCCTCATGTGGTACCACGACCACGCCTACGGCATGACCCGCTTGAACGTCTACGCAGGTGAGGTCGCAGGCTACGTGCTCACAGATGATGCCGAGCGCAAACTGGTGGATGCCAAGGTGATCCCCGGTGGCGACCAGCCTGGTGGCGAGGGCATCCCGCTGATCATCCAGGACAAGGCGTTCGTTCCCGACAACGTCACGTCCGGCTACTTCCCCGACGGCCAGCTGGCCGATCAGGACCCGACGTGGTCCGACGGGGTCGCCAAGCACAACTGGGGCGGCACCGGCAACCTGTGGTTCCCGCACGTCTACATGCCGAACCAGAACCCGTACGACAACTCCGGCGCGGCTCCGATGGGCCGCTGGGACTACGGCCCCTGGTTCTGGCCGATCTTCGGCACGGCCGCTGGCCTCGTGCACGACGAGATCAAGAACCCCTATGCGAGCGCCGCTGCTCCGTGGGAGCCGCCGATGATCCCGGGCACGCCGAGCACCTACACCAACAGCCTGGCGGCTGCCAACAAGGCGCACTCGCCTTCTGACTCCTCGCTGGTACCCGAGGCATTCGTCGACACCGCCTTGGTGAACGGCGTGGCCTACCCGTACCTGAAGGTCGATCCCAAGGAGTACCGCTTCCGCATCCTCAACGGTGCGAACGACCGCTTCTGGAACCTGCAGATGTACTGCTCGGCGGCCGACAAGCCGGCCGCGTCAGGTCTTTACAGCCCGACGAACCCGGGAGCGGCCAACTACGGCAAGGACATGTGGAACGGCACCACGCTGGTCAACCCGGCTGCCGGTGAGGTTCCCATGGTCCCGGCCGTGCAGACCGACGGCTTCCCGGCCGACTGGGCCAAGGATGGTCGCTCCGGCGGCGTTCCGAGCCCCTTCGCCGCCGCCGGTAACTTCCTGCAGATCGGCACCGAGTCCGGCGTCCTGCCGAACGCGGTCGACGTCCGCAACGGCCCCGTTGGCTACAACTACAACCGTCGCGACATCGTGGTGCTGAACATCCAGGAGCACGGACTGCTGCTCGGCCCGGCCGAGCGTGCCGACGTCGTGTACGACTTCAGCGCAGCCGCGAACATGGGCTGCAAGAACGTCATCCTGTACAACGACGCTCCCACTCCCGTGCCGGCTTTCGATCCGCGCAACGACTACTACACGAACAACCCGGACCAGATGGACAGCGGCGGCACCCCGTCGACGCTTCCCGGCTACGGCCCGAACACGCGCACGATCATGCAGTTCCAGATCAATGGCGTGACGTCCGGCACTCCGGCAGGAGTGACTCCGTTCGACTCGACGGCGCTCCGCAGTGCGGTTCCCGCGCTGTTCAAGGAGTCGCAGCACAAGCCGGTCGTTCCGGAGACCCGCTACGCGGCGGCCTACCCGAACGATCCGATCTCGGCGAGCGATGTCTACTCGCGCATCCAGTCGAACGACTTGTCGTTCAACACGACCAACACTGACGTCGTCAGCAAGGTGACGTTGACCAACCCCGGCTCGGGCTACGCCCCGCTGGCGACCGTCACCCGCAACCCCGCCACGAACCGTGGTGCGGGAGCGACCGCCTCGGTGACCCTGGGAGCCAACGGCACCGTGGCCAGCGTCAACGTGGTCACGCCCGGCGCCGGCTACAGCCGGCAACGTCCGCCGATCGTCACCATCTCGACACCGGTTGGCGGCACCGTAGCCACCGCTCGTGCGGTCGTGGTCGGCGGCGCGGTGACGTCCTACCGGATGCTGACTCCTGGGTCGGGATACCAGACGCCGGCGGCAACGCTGACGTTCGATCCGTCTCCGGGAGCCACGGCTCAGGGCACGGCGGCCGTGGACCTCAGCAAGGGCACCGTCGCCTCGGTGAGCCTCGGGGGCGCCACCAACGGCGGCACCGGCTACAAGACAACGCCCGGGGTAACCGTTTCCGCGCCGCTGTACCTGGTCGGCGTGGCAGGTGTTCCCAGCCCGGGCGTCCAGGCGACGGCAGCTGCTGCTCTCGGTACCGCCGGCGGAGTCAAGGTGCATCTGGAGCCCAAGGCGATTCAGGAACTGTTCGAGATGGACTTCGGTCGCATGAACGCGACCCTGGGTGTCGAGCTGCAGTTCACGAACGCGGGCAACCAGACCACCCTGCCGCTGGGCTTCACGAACCCGGGTACGGAGTACATGAGTCCGTCTCAGGTTGGTAGCCAGATCGGCACGGCCGCGGATGGGACGCAGATCTGGAAGATCACCCACAACGGTGTCGATACGCACACCATCCACTTCCACCTCATGGACGTGCAGTTGGTCAACCGGGTCGGCTGGGACGGCGCGATCCGCCCGCCGGACGACAACGAGCTGGGCTGGAAGGAGTCGGTGCGGATGAACCCGCTCGAGGACGCGATCGTGGCTATGCGCCCGGCGACTCCCGAGCTGCCGTTCAAGATCGGCGTGAGCCTGCGCTCGCCGGATCCGACGATGCCCACCTCGCACTCGGTCGGCACGTTCGATGCCAACGGCAATCCGACGACCACGACCAACACGCCCGTGAACATGGGCTGGGAGTACGTCTGGCACTGCCACCTCCTCGGCCACGAGGAGAACGACATGATGCGACCGGTCGACTTCCAGGCATCGCCTGACGAGCCGACCGACGTGACCGCCGTGGCAACTGCCGCGGTCTACGACCAGGTGGCGCAAACCACGATTCCGGCGAATGTCACGATCAGCTGGAAGAACGGTGCGTTCCTGCGTGACGCCAACGGCGTCGCGAGCAAGAGCGTCCCTGACTGGCAGTTGACGAACTTCGTGGTCGAGCGTTCCACGAGCCCGTCGTTCGCCAACTCGGTACAGACCCCCAGCACGGGCAAGCCATCGGTGGCCGGCCCGGCGGGAACCAGCCTTCAGGCGTGGCAGGGCGTGCCCACCACGCTCGGCGACGAGGTTGGTCCCAAGGCGACGTCCTTCGTGGACAGCACCGTCGTCACGGGGCAGACGTACTACTACCGAGTTCGCGCCGAGAGTGCAGACGGCTACTCGGTGTGGTCGGACGCGTACGTCGTCACGGGGAACACCCCGACGACTGACGTCCTGGTCCCGTAGGGCTGCGGGCAAGGTGATGGGCCGGTGGAGAACTCCACCGGCCAATAGGGAAGCGGGGAACCATGCGGTATCGAGCACTGGCAACGTTGGGCTGCGCAACGGCGCTGCTGGCAGCCGGGTCGACGGGTGCGGCGAGTGCCGCGTCGTCGCCAACGTACTACGCCTGCCTCAAGGGCGGCACGCTGACGAAGGTGGCGACCAAGGCACCGAAGTGCAACAAGAAGGCCGGTTTCAAGCTCATCTCCTGGAGTCAGGTGCCCAAGGGCGCAGGGTTCCTGCTGCGCGGTCCTGAGGTGGTGGCTCCCGCGGTCGCGGTCGTGCCGGACGCCACCGTCACGTACCGGGCCGCCTGCCCGGCGGGGTCTTATGCGATCTCGGGAGGCTACGACCTCAACGGCTTCAGCGGCGCACGGCCGAACGCAGGCGACGTCGTGGCGATCCTGGAGTCCAAGCAGAACACGATCGCCGGGGTCTCCAACTGGGAGATCACCGCAATGGTCAGCCCCGACGTCCCTCTCGTCAGCCTGAGCATGATCGTGTACGCCGAGTGCGTCACTCCGACCTAGGAACGCTCCTCTGAGTCAGAGCGCGCAGAAGCGGTCTGACAGGGCATACCTCAGGAGAACCACGTCGCCGATCGGGCGGCTCTCGACCAGCGTCGCGCGGCGTCCGGCATTCCACGGGTAGTCGCCGTCGCCGACGAAGCGCTTGCCGTTCGAGTCACCGACGAAGAACGGTGCGATGACCAGCTGCAGCTCGTCGGCGAGGTCAGCGGTAAGGAACTGCGTATGCAGCGTGCCGCCGCCTTCGACCATCAGTTGCTTGATGCCGCGGGCGAAGAGGTCCTCGCTGATCCAGCCCATGTCAGCGCGGTGGCCGGCGTCGACGACGGTGGCGACGGGTCCGAGCTGCTCGCGCGCACGCGGCAGCGCCGTGCTGGTGCAGTACACGAGCTTGGTGGCGTCGCCAAGGGTGAAGAAGTTCGCGCAGGGATCGAGGTCACCGCTGGTGGTGACCGTCACCTTGGCCGGCAGGGGAGTGCGGCCCTGCCGAACCCGCTCGTCGCGCCGCTCTTGTGACTGCACCAGCAGCCGCGGATTGTCGTTGCGCACCGTCGCCGCGCCGACGAGGATCGCGTCGCTCTGCGCACGCACGGAGTCGACGCGGTCGAGGTCGGCCTCGTTCGACAGGAGGAGGCGGATGTGCGAGGCGCTGTCGAGGTAGCCGTCGAGGGAGATCCCGCAACTCAGGATCGTGTACGGGCGCTCAGGCACGTCGTAACCATGCCACGACCAGGACGATGGCACCCGGAAGTGTCGAGGCGAAGACCAGCACCCCGTAGACCACCGCGGTGGTCACGCCCTGGGAGGCCGTGAGGCCGGCCATCGCGAACGCCCAGGCGGCGACGCCCTCCCGCGGACCCCAGCCGCCGATGCTCAGCGGAAGCGCCATCGCGAGCAGGACGATCAGGGCGAGCGGCAGCATCGTCGACGTGGACACGGTCAGGCCAGATGTGCGCGCCGCGAGCAGGAATGTCGCGGCGTGGCCGGCCACGGCGATCGCCGAGGCGACAATGATGAACGGCCACGCTGCGCGCGAGAGCAGTCCGTTGCGAAGGTCGTTGAAGCCGATGTTGAGTGCCCGCGCCCATCGCGACGGGCCGCTGCGGGGCAGCCGGCGGCTGGCCACGAGCAGGGCCACCAGGCCGAACATGAGTGCGAGCGCCGCGAACGGCATGGCCGAGCGGATTGGCGACGGCAGGAAGAGCAGGATCGCCACGGTCACCGCGATCTGCACCATCTGCCCGGCCGTGCGCTCCCATGCGACCGCACGCACGCCACCGCTGACATCGCCCACTTCGCGGCCGTGATCGACGGCCCGATGCACGTCGCCGACGACGCCGCCGGGCAGCGTGACGTTCAGGAACTGCGATCGGTAGTAGGCCGGGATGCCTTTGCGCAAGGGGACGCTGACGCCGAGGCCACGCGCCACGAGGTTCCAGCGCCAGGCACAGCAGACGGTCGTGATGGCGCCGATGGTGACCGCGGCGGCCAGCGACCAGCCGTCGATCAGGCGGATGCCGTCGACGAACGGACCAGTGCCCACGCGCCACACGAGGATCGCCAGGATCCCGACACCGACGAGGAGTCGCAGCCACCGCCACGAGCGGCGAGCGCTGCGTCGGGGCGCTGACGTTGTGAGTTCGGCCGAACCGACCGCCGTCTCGTAGGCGGTCATCGGGGAATCACCAGAAGGTCGTCGTGCTGGACGGTGACGACGAGTCGACCGCTCTCGATCTCCGCGGCCCGCCGGCGCACGTACTCCACGGCGACAGTCGCCAGATCGGGTTTCTGCTCAATTGCGGCCGCGACCCAGCCGTCGAGCCACGCGGTCGTGAGGTCAGCGTGATCGGCGTCGAGGTGCCAGGGGCTGGGTGCGAGCCGCACGTGGAAGCCCAGTGTTTCGAACGTCTCCGCGGCAAGGGCCACCGCGTCTGGGCCGAGGAGGCGCTGACCGTCGACCTCGCGGCGTTGGTGGGCGTTGAAGGCGTCCTGGATCACGTTATCCAGCGGGTCGTGCGGAGCGCACTCGACCCGGCCGGTGACGGACAGGGTGATCAGGGCCGGGCAGTGCGCTGCAGCGCAACCGCGCACGAACCGGTCCAACTCGGCACGGTTGAACATGTCGAGCAGCGCGGACGCAGTCAGCAGCGAGGCATCCTCAATCCCGGCAGTCGCCAGGTGCGTGATGTCACTTCGTCGGGTTGTGAAGGTCACGTCCGGTCGACCCGGGATCTCGACCGACACGTGCTCGAGGAGATCGGCATCCCGGTCATGCAGAACCCAGTGCTGCGCATCCGGAAGGAGTGGTGCGAGCCAGCGGGTCATGGAGCCCGTGCCGCAGCCGAGATCGTGGATCACGGCCTGCCTGCCTGAGGGCAACTGCGTTCGCAGTATCTCCACCAGCTCGACCGAGCGGGCGGATG
>Ga0194060_10001976_pt1 | contig 14642 bp, 8 predicted proteins | sample SepL225m_MetaG_FD_163427 | JGI IMG/M metagenome (GOLD analysis project Ga0194060, IMG submission 163427) | Anoxic zone freshwater microbial communities from boreal shield lake in IISD Experimental Lakes Area, Ontario, Canada - Sep2016-L222-5m | ecosystem: Environmental > Aquatic > Freshwater >... | reverse complement strand
CGACGAGGCGAGGATGCGACGAGGCGAGGATGCGACGAGGCGAGGATGCGACGAGGCGAGGATGCGACGAGGCGAGGATGCGACGAGGCGAGGATGCGACGAGGCGAGGATGCGACGAGGCGATGCTATCGCATCCTCGCCTCATCGCGTCTCCGCCACACTGTAAAGCTGTTCTGAACCATTTCTTAGCGTATAAAAGTATGGTATGCTATCGACAGACTATAGTCACCTACGACCCATAATTGCCCGATTACGAAGCGAGGAGATCGGATCAATGGTTCGTGAGCGCTACACTCGTCAGATCGGCAACCTGCGTGATGATCTGCTTCGACTGGGCAGCATGGTTGAGCAGGCTCTTTTGCGGGCAATCAACAGCCTTGACACCTGGGATACGGTGGCGGCGGCGCAGATTATTAGCGACGACGCCCAGATCGATCTCGCATGGCGTGCGCTTGAAGATCGCACCATCCACCTGCTGGCTACGCAACAGCCGGTTGTCGCGAGTGACCTGCGGCTGATTACGGCGGTAACGGCCATCGCCGGGGAACTTGAGCGAATCGGCGACTACGCCAACATTATCGCTCGGCGCGTGCGTCGGGCTACCCGGCGCCCCTCGCTTGTCACCCCACCCCCGGCGATTAAGGAGATGGCTACCCTGACGCTCCAAATGGTCAACACAAGCATGGAGGCGTTTCTGCGCCAGGATGTCGCTATTGCCCATAGCCTGACGCAGAGCGATGAGCGGGTGGATGATCTGGAAGATCAGCTGCGAGCCGAAATTATTGCGATGGCGAAAGCAGATCCCGAAAAGGTCGAGGCGGCAATCGACATGATTGATGTGGTTCACGCGCTCGAACGGGCCGCTGATCGCTCCACCAATATTGGTGAGCGTGTGATCTACCTGGCCACCAGTCATGTTGAGAGTCTGAATTAGAGAACTGTCTCGTGGTACCATCGGGATGGGGACTATCCAGGGCCACCTCGTTGTTGTCCGGTGCCCCATACGGCGGCGGCGCGAGGACGAACATGACGTGGCCCTGGGTGCCGCATTAGGGTTGTTGCCTATTGCCTTATGGTAAAATACGGCGAAGATTCGCATGTTACCCTCGGAGCGCCTTCGTGTCTCAGGATGAATCGCCTCAGCCCGACCGCTCTGCTGGCTCACGCCTTAGTCGTGACACGCTGCTCCTCCTCGGTGCGCTGGCCTTCCTGATCTTCGCAGTCACCCTAACTTTTCTCTTTACGCCGAACTCAGGCACCCAGTTTGGTCAAGTATCCCCTACACTCACGCCGGATGGTGGACAGCCGATAGGTCAGACTCCGGTCGGTTCGTACCCGGAGCCGAGCGCATTTCCGACGCCTGGTGGACAACCGACAGGTCAGACTCCGGTCGGTTCGTACCCGGGGCCGAGCGCATTTCCGACACGTGGTGGTGTCGCATATCCGTATCCGGTAGGGGGAACCCCCACGCTGGGTGAAACCCCCGCGCTGATAGCGACGGGGGATCCGAGTGCGGAGGCTCTCCTGACCGTGAGCCCCAACCCCTCAAGCCAGAGCAATCTCGCCTTAAACTCGCCAACCCCTACAGGAAATTCGTACCCTGAGCCGGACGGCACGGCTCCATCCCAGCCGACCTTTAACCCTGCGGTGTTCACAGCGACGATGCCGTCATTGTCCTTTCCTACCGGTCCCGCCGGGGGCTACATACCGACGAGTATCCCGACGATCCCTCAGCTACCGACGAGTATCCCGACGATCCCTCAACCACCGACGTTTCCGCCGGTCGCGACGTTCCCTCCGGTCGCGACGTTTCCTCCGCCCTTCCAGCCAACGTTACCTCCGTTTCAACCTACAAACCCGCCGGATGCACCGAAGGAGCCACTGCCGACGCCGACGGATGCACCAGTGCTGCCCACCACGCCACCGGTCGATGTGCTAGAAGGCAATGTGCGCTGGTCGGTTGGCCAGAGTCCGATCATTGTGCGCCGCGATGTGCAGATCGCACCTGGCGCTGAGTTGATTATTGAACCCGGTGTTGAGGTGCGTCTTGATCCCGGCGTTTCGATCTATGTTGATGGGGCGCGTCTGCTGGTTCTCGGTCTGCCTAACCAGCGTGTGCGCTTTGTGGGCAGCACTCGCGCCCGCTGGAGCGGTATCTTCGGTCGCCCCGACAGCTTTATCGCTATGGAAAACACGGATCTGGGCGGTGGTGGTGCCGGTGGTACAGTGATGGCGGTCGATAACAGCGAGTTGATCGTTCGTAGCAGCCGGATCGCGGATAATGGTGGTGGCATCCTGGTCACCGACACGAAACTGGAGATGCGGGATACCGAGATTGCCGGTAACGACGTGCCGTTTGGCGCAGCCCTTGATGCCTCCTACGCCCGTGGCACAACGGTCACGCTCCAGAATAACCGGATCGGCGGTAATCGACTCAGCGATGGTGCGCCGATGATGCGGGTCGCGAACCAGAGTACGTTTAGCAGCCTGGTCCTCGACATCAGCGGCAACCTGATTCGCGGCGGTACACCAAACTTTCAGGTGATCACGAACGGCCCGATCCAGGGCACCATCGCGTGTAACGCACTGGTTGGCGATAGCCTTGGCTTTGGCCTGCGCACGCAGACCGTGCAGGTGAACCCGAATGGCGTTCCGCCAATGAGCCTCGCGTTCACAGACAATATTGTCGATGAACACGTCCCGCCGGTGGACCCAACCTATCTCACGTATGGTCTCGGTCGTGGCTCGACCAGCGAGGTGCTAATTGATATGCGTAACAACTGGTGGGGCGATGCGTCTGGGCCGTATGAGCCAGATGCAAACCCGCTGGGCCGTGGCGACTCGGTGGGGAGCAATATTCTCTTTTCGCCCTGGCTGATCCAGCCGCCAGCCTGCGCGCCGAGTCGCTAGGGTTGTTAGGCATGTTTCAAAATGGGCACATTCAGCGTGACAGTCTTGCGATGAGGCGATGAGGCGATGAGGCGATGAGGCGATGAGGCGATGAGGCGATGAGGCGATGAGGCGATGAGGCGATGAGGCGCTCGTATCGAGTCATCGCCTCATCGCCTCGGCGCAAGACTGTCACGCTAGATTGAAACATGCATTAGGCATGGTTCAAACCAGCGTGACAATTCAGCGACGAAACGATGACGCGGTGAGGCGCTCCGTATCGCCTCATCGCCTCATCGCCTCGGCGCTGAACTGTCACGCTAGATTGAAACATGCCTTAGGCATGGTTTAATTAATGATCCCGATTTCGCGTGCATGTATGTTATTCGTGCCAAAAAAGTAGTATGCTTAGGTTTCAGAAGGGCGCTCTTGGCGTGGCTATCCTACGGGGATGCGTGAGGCGATGATGTGATACGAGTACGCGCTCGGCTCATCGCCCCTTCGCCTCATGGTAATGCTGATCTGAACTTTGTTTCAGGATAAAGACATGGTTCAGAACAGCTTTACAGTTTGGCGGAGACGCGAGGATGCGAGGATGCGATAGCATCGCCTCGTCGCATCCTCGCATCCTCGCCACACTGTAAAGCTGAAACCTGGCACCTGAAACCTTGTCTAAAGACAAATTCTTGTTCGTTTTGGGGGAGGGCAGCGCTGCCGAGGAGATCGTATCATGGACGGGTACCCCGACATCAACTATCACGACATTGACGGGCACGTCATCGTGCCGGGGGCATGGCTTCACCTTATTCGCTCTGGAACGATGCATGCGTATCAGGTTGTGCGCTACGCCCCGTGGGGGCAGTTGTGGGCCTGCTGGATACGGAGGGAGGGAGGGCGACAGGAACCCCTTATCGATAGAGACTGCCTCCAGGCAAGTGTGCGTCTGCGCTCCCCTCTTCAGCCGAGTACCTTCGAGTGGGAGTGCCTGGAGAGTCGACTCTTGGACGAACTGAATTCTGTAGAGACTGCGCATGCACCGGTGCATGTCGAGATGCTCTACAATGATCGGTAGTCGCCACCTGCAACTAGTAAGCGGAGCACGATGTCTCACGCCGAACATATGCTCAGCGCTCCTCCCGGCCACGATGCCTCTCGTCTGCTCTATCGCTACCTCGGCATCGATCTGTCCGACCGCCTGCTCAGCGGTACCGCACGTGACCACGACCGCTTCGCCGCAGCGGCCCAGCTTGCCAGTGCCCGCTATGCCCTCAGCACCTATCTTCCGCGCCGCCTCCTCGACCGCCAGTTCGCTGGTCTCTCCGCACAGCCTTGGCTGGAGTGGGTTGACGGTTCTCTGCTCTTCACTGACGTGAGCGGATCGACCGCTCTTGCCGAGCGGCTCTCAGCGCTCGGACGTGAGGGCACCGAGATCGTTACCGATACCCTCAATAGCTACTTTGGCACGATGATTCAGATCATCCAGCAGGCTGGCGGCGATCTCCTGACGTTCGGCGGCGACGCCCTGCTGGTACTCTTTGAGGGGCGCGATCATACGCACGCGGCGACGGCCACGGCTCTTGACCTGCTGCGCGAGCTGAGTGGGTTCCAGCGTCACGTGGTCGGCGTCGGCACCTTCCCTCTCAGTATGCACATCGGTGTGGCGCGTGGCCGGGTGGCGCTGGTCAGCGCCGGCCAGCCCCAGGCGCTGCGCTATAGCGCCATGGGCCACACCGTGAACGCCGTCGCCCAGGCCGAGAGCTACGGCGGGCGCGGCGAACTGGTGCTTGACCCCCGCGCCTGGGCGGTGGTTGCCGCTGACGCGCTGGGCGAAGAGGTGGCCGTGGGTTACGTGCGCGTGCGCGAGTTGCGGGCTGCCGCGCCAATTGCCGTCTCTCCCGCCGACGCATCCCTGACCGGGTTCGATACGCCGTCTCTTGTGGATCTTGCTGCGCAGATCGACCGCGTTGGCCCCTACTTGCCGCCCAGTCTGGTCGAGCGTATCCTGGCCGACCCGCAGCGCCCGGTGGTCGAGGCGGATCTGCGACCGGTGACGGTCCTCTTCGCCCAGGTACTCGGCCTGGGGGAACTGGTGGAGAGCCTACCGCCAGATCGCGCCGCCGCCGTGGTGGACGCCTTCCTGCGTCCGATCCAGGCGGCTGTGCTGCAGTATGGCGGCTTCGTCAATAAGCTTGATTTGGCCGATGAGGGCGATAAGCTGCTGGCGGTTTTCGGCGCTCCCATCGCCTACGAGGATCACGCTGAGCGGGCCGCTCGCGCCGCCCTGGCTATGCACTTGCAGATTGCCGATTGTAGAGTGCAGATTGATGCGCTGATCACAGCGGAATCTGGCCCCAATCTGAAATCTGAAATCTCCCATCTAAAATTACGCATTGGTCTAAACACCGGCAATGTCTTCGCCGGGAATGTGGGCACCGCCGAACGCAAAGAGTACACCGTCATGGGTGACGCGGTAAATGTCGCGGCGCGGGTGATGGTGAGGGCCGCCTGGGGCGAGGTGCGCTGTTCCGCTGCAACGGCTGGCCTGATCTGCCACGCCCTGCGCTGCGATGACTCGCAACAGGTGATGGTGAAGGGGAAGGCCGAGCCACTGGAATTGCTGCGGCTCACGGGTGAGATCGCCGTGGCCCAGAGTAACTCCGGGCTGAACTTCCCGCTGATCGGTCGGGCCGAGGAGCTGGCCTGGCTGTGTACGCACTTGGCTGCCGCTCGCGCTGGTGTGGGACGTGCCGTGCGGGTGAGCGGTGAGGCTGGTATTGGGAAGAGCCGTCTGGCCGCAGCATTGATCGATGTGAGTGCTAACCTGCGAGTCGTCTCGGTGCGCTGCCTCTCGTTTCACAACAACACGCCCTATGTGCCCTGGGGCGAGGTTCTGCGCGACCTTTGCGGGATCCGCGCCGAGGATGGAGATGCGGTGCGAGCCACAAAGCTCAGTGCCACCCTGGATGCCGCCAATATCTCCTCCGATGACTGGATGTCGCTCTTGGCCGAGCTTGTGCAGATTGAGCGTGAGGATACCCTGATCGTCCGGGCTCTCGACCCGCAGCAGCGCCAGGTGCGCCGCTTCGAGATGATCACGGATCTGATCAAGGCGACGGCCCACGCCGAGGGTGGCGTACTCGTCTTCTTCGATAACCTGCACTGGGCCGATCAGGTTTCTCTGGATCTCTGGCAGCATGTGGCCTCCGCGATTAGCGCTGCGCCGATACTGCTGCTCGGCCTGCACCGTGGCCGACTCGACTGGGGCGGTGGCCCGCAGGGCGACGGTGCTGCTGAGTGGGAACTGGGCGATCTGCCTGCTGATGATTGCACTGCGCTGCTGGAGCGTCAGGTTGGCGCAACCCCGGTCAGTGCTGAGCTACACGGCCAGATCGTTGCCCGCGCCGCTGGCAACCCGTTGTTTCTGGAGGAGCTCCTGCGTGCCGTGCAGAGCAGCGGAGCCGATTTCGACGCCCTGCCCGACAGCCTGAGCGGCCTGCTCCTTGCCCGCATCGACCGCCTTGATGAGCGCTCGCGCTCCATCTTGCGTATTGCCTCCGTGATCGGCCAGCGCTTCCCGGTTGGCGTGCTTCAGTCGATACAGATGGATGATCAGTCGGCCATCCTCAGCCAGTTGGCCCACCTTGATGCCCAGGATCTCACGAGTACCGAGCGCGAAATCCCCGAACGGGTGAGTCTCTTCCGCCACGGACTGATGCAGGAGGTGGTCTACCAGAGTTTGCTGTACGCCCGTCGGCGCGAACTGCACCGCCGTATCGGCGAGCATCTGGAGCAACGCAACCGCGACGACCTGGCACAGGTGCGGGCTGAGTATGGCGACGATGGGAAGAACTATCTGGTGCAGGTTGGGCGCAACGGGTCGGTGTTGAGTCGGGCGGCGCGAGAGAATGGCACCGCAATCTTTCTGCTTGCCCACCACTACCGCCACAGCGACATGCCCGAGCGGGCTGTGCCCTATCTGCTGCTCTCGGGACACATCGCTCGCGACGATTATGCGAACGAGCAGGCCGTCCAGTCGTACCGCTGGGCGCTGGAGGTTCTGGCCACAAACCTTAATAGCCCGCGAGCCTGGGAGGCCCGCGAGGCTCTTGGTGACGTCCTCTGCACGCTGGGCCGCTATGACGAGGCGCAGCAGGAATACGCCGCTCTGCTGGTGGGCGGCGGGTGGCAGGTGGCAGGCGAGTCCCTCACTCTGCCGCCCGCCGTCGCCGCCGAGGTGCTGCGCTCGTGGGGCGATGCGCTGGAGAAGCAGGGAAGCTACGCGGAGGCTCTGGAGAAATTGCATCAGGCTGAGGCGATCTGTCAGGATGGGATTAACGACGTGCCGCCGCTGCTGCTCTCGGCGATCTACGCCGATATGGGGCTGGTATTGCTGCGCATGGGCGAGTATGATCGTGCCTTGGAGATCTGTCGGATCGGACTGGCGAAGATCCGCAACGACCGGCGCAGTGCGGAGGACGAGCGGATTGAGGCGGATCTTCAGCAGCAGATTGGCACCATTCACGGTATGCGCGGCCAGTATGAGCAGGCCCGCTTTCATTTTGAGAATGCCCTGGCCGCTCAAGAAGCGATTGACGATCTCTTTGGCTGTAGCCGATTGCACAACAACCTTGGCTACCTCGCCCAACTCCAGAGCGACTACGAGCGCGCTGTGTCGCACTACGAGCAGGCGGAGGCGCTGGCATCGAAGGTGCAGGCGAAGTATGTCCTCAGCAGTGTGCAACTCAATGCGGCTTACGCCTACTACCTGCTCGACCGCTACGATCAGGCCGAGCAGGCAAGTTACGATGTGCTGACGCTCTGTACTCAGATCGGAGATCGCGACGGGATCGCTAAGGTATACGGGGTACTCGGGGCAATCGCCTATAATCGGGGTGACTATGACACGGCGTTTGATGTCTACCAGCAGGCGTTAGATCGCCACCGTGAGCTTGGCGGTGGCTACGAGGAGGGGAATACCCTGGTACTCATTGCGGGGGTGTTCAATGCACGGGGCGAATATCAGCGGGGGCGAGCGCTGGCCGAGCAGGCTCAGGCGATTGCCGAACGGATCGATGTGCCAAAGCTGCGCGCCGAGGCTCTGTGTGCGCTGGCTGAGGCGAATCTGCGGGCGATCATGGCGACGGGCGCGGATCTCGCTGTTATTGCGCAGGCCACCTCAGCGGCCACGCAGGCCGCCGAAGTGGCTGCACAGATCGGCAGCCGCCTTGAGCTTGGTGTGGCCCTGCGGCTGCTCGGACAGATCGCCGCCGTGCGCGCTGAACCCGCCGATGATCACTTTTTGGGGGCGATAGCGATCTTCGAGTCGATCTGTAGCGCGTTTGAACTGGCTCGCACGTGGGCGCGCTACGGCGAGTATCTCGCCGTGCGAAACCCCGAGACCTCGGCTGCGTATCTTAGGCGTGCAGAGGAAACCTTCAGTCGGATTGGCGCTCACGCTGAGCTGCGCCGGATTACCGCGTAGGGAGCCGCTAACTAAATACAGGAGAATACCTATGTCGCAGGAAGTCGTTCAGCAGATTATTGGTCGTGCCGTCACTGACGCCGCCTTTCGCCAGCAGCTAATCGATAACGCCCACGAGGCGTGTAAGGATTATGATCTGACTCCTGATGAACTGAGCGCACTTGAGGCGCTTGATGCCGAGAGCCTCAAGGCGTTCGCCGGGAGCCTGGATGTGCGGATTACCAAGAGCGGCGGCAAGGGCTTTATTTAGCGAAGCGAATCTTGTTAATTGTCCCGTCAGACAAGGTTTCAGGTGCCAGGTTTCAGCGTGACAGTTTGTAGCGCGGGCTTCCAGCCTGCGGTGGTACTCCTGACCGCCTGGAAGGCGGCGCTACAGTCACTGCACACTGTCACGCTGAGCGAAGCGAAGCGTCCCGACGCGCATTATCGTTGCCGGGACGCTTCGCTTCGCTCCGCGTGACATGATGCCGGGATGCTTAGAAATTTCTGCGTCCTTTTGTTCAGCGGCGGCAAGATGTCAGATCCGGCTGGCCACGGCGTCGCCGACCTCCGCAGTGCTGCGGGCGCGCTGGTCACGCTGGGCAATGTCGCTCGTAACGACCCCGGACTCAAGCGTGGCGCTCACGGCGGCTTCGACGGCGCGGGCCTCGGTTTCGAGGCCGAACGAGTGGCGCAGCAGCAGGGCCGCGCTGAGGATGGTGGCAAAGGGGTTGGCCTTGCCCTGACCAGCGATGTCGGGGGCGCTCCCGTGGATCGGTTCGTAGAGGCCCATCTGGCCCGCGCCGAGAGAGGCGCTGGGCAGCATGCCCATAGAACCGGCCAGCATAGACGCCTCATCAGTAAGGATGTCGCCGAACATATTCTCGGTGACGATCACATCAAAATCGCTTGGCCGACGCAGCAGGTGCATGGCGCAGGCGTCCACCAGCATCCAGTCGTACTGTAGGTCGGCGAACTCCTCGTGCATGATCCTCGTAGTAATGCTGCGCCAGAGCCGACTCGTCTCCAGCACATTCGCCTTATCGACCAGAGTTAGGTGGCCGTTACGCTCGCGGGCAAGCCCGGCGGCCAGGCGCACGATCCGCTCGACCTCAACCTGGCTGTAGATACACAGGTCGCTGGCCCACTCACCGTGTTCATCGCGGTCGCGGCGCTTCTCACCGAAGTAGATCCCGCCCGTAAGTTCGCGCACAACCATCAGATCCACACCGGCGAGACGCTCGGGGCGCAACGGCGAGGAGTCGATCAAGAGCGGGTGAACCGTGACCGGGCGCAGGTTCGCATACAGCCCGAGAGCCTTGCGGATACCGAGGAGTCCCTGCTCAGGGCGCACCTTGGCGTTGGGGTCGTCCCACTTGGGGCCACCGACAGCACCCAGCAGCACCGCGCCGCTTGCACGGCAGGTAGCCACCGTCTCATCGGGGAGAGCCGATCCGGTCTGGTCAATGGCGATACCGCCGATCAGGGCCTCGCGGATTTGGAAGGTGTGGCCGTAGCGTGCGCCCACGGCGCGCAGCGTCTTTATCGCCTCGGCCACCACCTCGGGGCCGATCCCGTCGCCCGGCAGGGCGGTGATTGTGTAATCCACGTCAACCTCTCATTGGAATGGGAACACTTCAGAGCGGGCGACGCCACCCCTGGCTCTCCCGCCTTCTAACACGGAGATGATACCACACGATTTAAAAGCGGTAATGATTCGGTAACTTTTAGCCCCTATACTGCACCTACGTAGTCCACATGCACACGTTCCACCGGCCATACGCCATATAGAAGAGGGTATCAATGGCAACGCGAAGGATTGAGTCGTTCCTGCTGCGCATCGTCGTCTCTGACGAGCTACGGGTCGAGCCACAGCAGTGGCACGGGCGTATTCAGCACGTTGCTAGCGGCGCTGAGCAGCAGATTGATGAGCTTGCGCAGGCAGTGGCGTTTATCTCCAACCATCTAAGCAGTTGTGACGGTAAAGAGTTTACGTTTGAGCCAGTGAGAGTCAGCGAATGATCGCTTTGTGTCATGGCCAAGCAGGCAGCAGGTAGCCAGGATCGCTCCCGTTCACCATCGCCCCCGCCCGTTCCGCCTTTTCTCTCCGGCCTCTGAATGCCCTGGCTCCATGCTGCTATGCTTGGGTCTCGGGCAGATCTCCGTGAACCCTATCAGTTCCGCTTTTGATTTGCTGGTAGATCGCCACCGTCTGGGGCATCGGCTCAACACCGAGGTCTTGCTCTAAGGCGGCGACGCAGCGTGCGTAGATGCGCAGCGCCGTACTCCGCTCGCCAAGGCCACCGTAGGCACGCATGAGTAACTGGTACGCCTCTTCCTGGGCCTGGTCATACTCCAGCACACGCCAGGCCAGGCCGATTGCCTCGTGGGGCAGATCATCCTCGATCAGCATTGCTCCCAGCCGCAGCGAGACTTCAGTGAACAGCAGGCCCAGCCGCTCGCGCTCCACCACCGACCAGTCCTCATAGAGACAGTCGGGCAGGAAGGTGCCGCCATACAGTTCAATCGCCTGTCGGTAGAGGACGAGGGCTTCTTCCCGCCGACCGCGTTGGAATACGTTGCGGGCCTGGTCGGCCTTGGCCGAAAACGTGGCTGCATCGTAGCTGTGGTCGCTTTCGACATTGAATCCGTAGGTATCACCCTGCTGGATGACATAGTATGTGGGCGCGCCCTCGGGACGATTCGGCTCAATCGCTTTGGTGAGCCGTGAGAGGGTGACGCGCAGATTATTGGCAGCGGCCTCAACTTCAAGGCCAGGCCAGAGCATATCCATAATCCGATCACGGGGGAGCATACGCCCGCGCTCCACCAGGAGTAACTGGAGCAGTTGGCGGGCCTTGACGCTGCGCCAGTCGCGGTCGCGGATCTCCACCTCGCCGCGCCAGACGCCGAATCCGCCCAGGCTACGGACGTTGAGGGTATAGGCTGGCCGGTAGACGAGCCGCTCTAGGGCGTGTTCGGCGGCGAGGCGCACGGGGCCGTGACGATCCTTGAGCATCGAGCGCAGAGCCGGATAGGCCGAGGCGGCCCCGGCCTCACCGAGGAGTTGCGCAATGCGGGCGCGGGCGCTCGGGCCTGGGCTTATGTCGAGCATACGCAGGAGCAGGCCGGGAGCCTTGGCGGGCATCTGGTGGCGGAGCACCTCGCCCACAACGCGGGTCGCAATCCCCATCTGGAGATCCTGGGCTACCGCCTCCTCAATCGTCGCGGGGGGAAGGAAGGGCAAGTAGCCAAACCCGTACTCCTCACAAATCTGCCAACTGGCCCGCATATCCGCATCGAAGGTAACGCTATCGTCACGCCGCCGGGCCAGTGAAGCCCGATAGAAGCGAGTCAGGGCAAGGAAGAGGCCATCGCCACGCTGCGACATTTCAAAAACCAACTCGTCGGCAAGGCTGTCGGCCCGCTCAGCCTCGCCGCCTTCGCCAAGGCAGATGAGCAGCAGGATCTGCATCCAGAGGTCGTGGGTAGCCAGGGCGGCGAAGGGTGACTCGCCAGCGGTGGTGATAGTGCGTTGGAGCGGCGATGGTCGGTCGCCGACAGCCTCGGCGCTTGGTGCGCGTACCTGACGGAGCAGATTCACGGCGGCAGCAGCAGCGTGGGAAGGCTGGTCGGCGCGCAGAGACGCATAGGCGTCGAGAACGTGGACGCGAGCGAGGAGGGCACCGCCACCGACGCGGTTAGCAACCGCCCTGGCCCGTGCCAGATAGGTCGCGGCCTCCTCGTGGCGGCCCTGCTCAAGCAGCAGCAGCGCGAGGAATATCGCGCTATTGCCGATCACCCCCTCGTTTGAGAAGTCACTCAGGCGGCGGTGGGCGTCGAGGGCAACCCCAGTGGCGTCGAGGATCTGGCCCTGGAGGTAGAGGGCCATGGCCTGGAGCCGCAACAAGTTCTGGCGCAGGCGGTCATCGCGATCCACCTGGGGGATCTCCAGGGCGGCGGCGATTGTGGCCAGGGCAGCGGTAGGATAGCCCTGCTGGATCTGGATTGAACTGACGATCATTGCCAGGAGCCACTGCCAGAAGGTACCGCGTGGGTGACGGTCGGCGTGGTCGGCCACACGCAGAGCGGCGGCGTAGCGCCCACGGCTATAGAGCAGGGCGGCCACACTCGCCATCGCCGCCCCGCGCGCCCAGGCATCGCGGCTACGGTTAGCGGCGCGCACCGCACGCACGCAGACAGCGGCGAAGTCGGCGGGGCGATCCTCCCAGAAGATCAAGGCGGCCATATCACTGAGGGCGCGCAGTTCGCGCTGGGCATTCCCCTGGGCCTGGTAGATCTCGGCGGCCCGGCTGATCGTGGTCAGAGCTTGGTCGCTGCTGGTGACAGCGAGGCTCTGGCCCAATATATGGAGCAGATCCGGGTCGCGGTCGCGCAGATCAGCGGGCAGGCGAGCGATCCAGGCACGAATCGTGTCGCGCTGGGGCGTGTTGATCAGCGGCCACGCTTGATCGCGCAGGGCGCGGGCGATCAGTTGGTCATCGCCCGCAGCGGCGTAGTGACTGAGGGCCGCCTCCAGGCGTCCGCGCCGCTCGAAGGCCATGCCGTAGCGGTGATGAAGCGCCGTCAGTTCGGCCTTTGTGAAGATTTGATCAGTGCGCTCGCGCAGGAGACGCTGCCAGAGCGGGTGAAAGCGGTAGCTGCGTCCAGAATTCTCACTGCTATCGACGACAGTGATCGGTAGGCCAAGCTGGATACTATGGGCGAGTAGTTGCTCCGCCTCGGGCATAGGCAACGCCTCGGCGAGCAGATCGCCGTCCACATGCTCAGCCAGGGCGGCGCGGGACAGAAAGGCGATCAGGTTCGGTGGCAAGTCGGCCATGACTTCGGAGGCGAGGTATTCGAACAGATGCTGCTGGTTGCTGTCGAGGGCGTGGAGGTATGCCGGGCGCTGGGCAGGATTTTGGCGGGCCAGGGCGCGGGCGGCTAGTTGCACGCTGAGTACCCAGCCCTCGGTGCGAGCGAGGAGCAGTCGGAGATCGTCATCGCCCAATGCAACGCCGCTGCGCTCCAGCAAGGCCGCTGTCTCGTCCCAGGTGAGGGAGAGGTCGGATCGTTCGACCTCGACCAGATGATCTTCGGCGCGCATGCGCGGTAGCGGAGCGATGCTGATGGGTCTGCGCGAAGCTACCACAATATGGAGCGTCGGGGGCGCGGTGCGCAGCAGGTAGCCAAGCAACATGCCGGTGATCGGGCCATCGCTGATCAAATGAAAGTCGTCGATGATCAGGAAGGTCGGCGTGTTCAGTTCGTTCTGAAGCTCGCTCAGCAGGGCACCCGCCACCAGGGGCCAGTCGTGCTGAAGGTCGGCGGCACTCTGGAGGATGCGCCACGCCTGCTCGCCCACATTAGGCATGTGGCTTTGGAAAGCGTTGATCAGGTAAGCCAGGAGCAACGCGGGAGCGCTATCGCCCGCGTCGAGTGCGAGCCAACAGACATTGGCCCCGGTACGGTTGAGTTCGGCGACCCACTGGGTGAGCAGGGTTGTCTTACCATAGCCAGCCGGCGCGGTCACCAGAGTCGCCGGGCGCAGGCGCACCTCCGCCAGCAGCGCCTGGAGGTCTGGACGCAGTAGCGCCTCGCTGCGGGCGGGCGGTGGGGTGAACTTGAGCGGCAGGAGCGCCATCCCCAGGGGGACTACGCTTCTCCGTTGAGCAACCTCTGTCATTGCATCTGCTCTATATGGTGGTCGTTGGTCGCTGTGGACGATGCGCCCCGGAGTTATTTGGCAGGTGGATCATTATACCGTTCAAATGCCCCATCTGCATAGAGTACAAAAATTGCCTGATTTCCCGCCCCCGGCTGCTGGTAGATCGGTGTATAAATCATGGCACCGCCGTCGAAGAACTGGATCACGCCAGGATTGCTGCTCTCCTTCAGTTCGATCTCCGGGCTAGTCCACGCGCCCAGCGCCTCCGCGACCCCGACCTTGCCGTAGTAGACTCGCCCAAAGCCACGGATAGGTGCGTTCGGGTCGCTGCTCGATGGCGGATCGGGGTAACGTGCCGCCTCGTCTGCACTTACCGTAGCATAGGAGCCGCTCGTAAGCCCGGAGAAGACAATAATCGTGTCGCGCAGGCCCGTCGGGTTGAGCCCCCAATAGAACATCGTCCCGCTCGCGAAAAACTGTTCGGAACCCTTGCCGATATGCTCGCTCTCTTTTGGGCAGCCCAGGTGATTGCGCACTCCGACGTTCGTGCGGTAGAGTTGGCCGAACCCGCCCGTGAGACGACCTTCGGAGCAATCTGCGCTTGGCGACGGAGTCTCGGAG
>Ga0194060_10001975_pt1 | contig 14643 bp, 13 predicted proteins | sample SepL225m_MetaG_FD_163427 | JGI IMG/M metagenome (GOLD analysis project Ga0194060, IMG submission 163427) | Anoxic zone freshwater microbial communities from boreal shield lake in IISD Experimental Lakes Area, Ontario, Canada - Sep2016-L222-5m | ecosystem: Environmental > Aquatic > Freshwater >... | reverse complement strand
CTTCCATGGGCAAGTCGTTTCACCCCGGAAGTTGAGATTTCCGGTCCATAATCCTGCTTTTCTCGACCCTCTCCCGCAACCTGTCCAACAATAAAGGAAATCACATGACCGACCTGCAAAAACGTTCCCTCCTGAGATTCGCTGCACTCACCGCCGTCGCTTCAGCCGCCCTGGTGGGCTGCGGCAAGAAGGAGGAGGCGGCACCCGCTGCGCCGGCCGCATCGGCACCCGCAGCCGCAGCATCGGCGCCCAAAGCCGAGCCTTTGAAAATCGCGTTTGCCTATGTTGGTCCGGTGGGCGACGGTGGCTGGACCTTTGCGCACGACAATGGTCGCAAGGCGCTGGAAAAGGAATTTGGCGACAAGATCAAGACTTCGTTTGTCGAAAGCGTGCCCGAGTCGGCAGATGCCGAGCGTGTCATCCGCGACATGGTTGGCCAGGGCAACAAGCTGGTATTTGGCACCACCTTCGGCTACATGGAGACCATGCTCAAGGTCGCCGCCGACAGCAAGGACGTCAAGTTCGAGCATGCCACCGGCTACAAGCAGGCGGAGAACATGCGCACCTATGACAGCCGCACCTACGAAGGTGCCTACATGGCCGGCGTAATTGCCGGCAAGATGACCAAGACCAACACGCTGGGCGTGGTGGCCTCGGTGCCAATTCCGGAAGTGGTGCGCAACATCAACAGCTTCACGCTCGGTGCGCAGTCAAGCAACCCCAAGATCAAGACCAAGGTCGTGTGGGTGAACGAATGGTTCAACCCGCCAAAGGAAACCGAGGCAGCTACCTCTCTGATCAACGGTGGCGCCGACGTGCTTTTCCAGAACACCGATTCACCCGCCGTGTTGAAGACCGCTGAGGCCAAGGGCAAGCGCGCTTTCGGTTGGGATTCGGACATGACAGCCTATGGCCCGAAAGCCCACCTGGCCTCTGCCGTGATCAACTGGGGGCCGTACTACATCAAGGCCACCAAGGAAGCGCTGGACGGCAGCTGGAAGGGTGGCACAGGCGCCTGGTGGGGTGTGAAGGAAGGCGCCATCGACATCGTCTCGATTGCCGAAGACGTGCCAGCCGAGACCAAGGCCAAAGTGGCTGAAGTCAAAAAGGGTTTGGCTGACGGCAGTTTCGTGATCTGGAAAGGCCCGATCACCGACAACACTGGCAAGGTGCAGGTGGCCAAGGATGCCGTCGCTGACGACAAGTTCCTCGGCGGCCTCAATTTCTTCGTCAAGGGCGTGGAAGGCAAGGTGCCGGGCGCGAAGTAAGCGCTCCAGCCTGACATCGGAGCCGCCTTCGGGCGGCTTTTCTTCTGCTTCCATGGAGGGGAGATTTCAAAAAACGAAGCGTATGAGCCCGGTAGCCGCCTCGCTCCCGCTGACCAGCCCAAAACGGGCAGTTCCCTACCTTCCATCCATACCGGTACGTCGGGATTTAGCGCCAGTGACGGTGTCCATGTCCTTGACTGCCAAACCAGATTCCCATGCCCATCAAGGCCGCGATTGGCACGTAATTGGTTTGACTGTAGTAAGCCGGATAGCCGTAATAGACCTGGCGTTCGGACACCACGTACGTCGGCTCCTGATAGAGCGGCTGCGCATAAGTCACCGTACCGGCCTGCGCCGCCATTTGCGCGACATTTCCCACTGGAGTTACTTGAAGCTGCAGGGTAGGTCCCGGGTCGGAGGACATTTGCACCGAGTATTGTTTCCCACCAAATTCATAGATGACGTTGTAGGCAACGGGCCTGTTTTCAAAAACGTTTTGCGTTGTGCAGCGCTGGACGTTTTGGAGTTGCGAGCCTGGTGCGCCTTCCACGCTGTCACCAAGGGCTGCACCGCCAATGATGCCAAGCACGGTAGCTGCGGCCTTGCCGGCGCCGCCACCTACGGCATTACCCATGGCACCACCCGCGATGGCACCCATCAGCGCACCGGCACCCGATTTGGGCTGTTGGGAAGCGATCTGCTCGGTCGTGCAGACCTGGCGAGGTACGCCGACCTGTTGAATGACCGGGGTGGCAGAAAGCACACGACCGACCTCCTGAGCCAGAGTGACTCCACCGGTGACGAGTGCCAAGGGCAAAAGAAACAGTTTTTTCATGATCGCCGCCTTTCGATGTTTGCTCATAGCTCAATCATGACGCATTCGTGTCGCAAATGCCAGAAGATCAGTGAATGGCTTGTAAAGATTGTTTTTCAAAAAAATGTGCTGATACCGTAGCAATTTCGTGTCGCTCCAGACGCGGAACCGCAGTTGCAGCCACTTCTGCAGGCAACATGGTTTAGGATCAACGATTGGTTTGAATACCAGCCCAAGAACGAAATATGGGGAGGGAGCATGCATAGAAGACTGGTTTTGCAAAATCTCGGGGTTGCCGCCTTCGGCGCCCCGTCCCTGGGCATCGCCCAGTCAGAGCGAGCAAGCGCGCCCTTGCCACTCGAATATTTCGTGCGGCGTCCCCTGATGGAGCGGGTCAAACTCTCGCCCGATGGCAAGCGACTGGCAGCGATCATCAACAACGGCAACAACAGCCTTCTGATTACTCGGGGTGTGGGCGGAGGCGGTATTTCGACCGTCTTGCACTCGGACAATCTGGAGTATCTGTTCAACTGGTTTCAGTGGATCAACAATGACCGGCTGGTGGTCAGCCTGCGCTACCCGTATCAACGCAAGTTGCCCTACTCGACCAAGGTGGTGCCGACCATGGAAACGCGCCTTCTTGCAATCGACCCTGATGGCAGCAATGCCATCAATGTGCTTCGAAGCAAGGGGCTGTCCGGCTCAACCGGATGGGCGGTTGTGCAGGACAACGTCATTGACTGGCTTCGTGATGATGGAAAGCACCTTTTGTTGACACTTTCAGAGACCGATCAAGACAGTGACGGCTCAGTTTACAAGGTCAATGTCTACACCGGTGAACGGCAGCACTACCATGGGTCCCGTCATCAGGTCGGAGACTGGATCACCGACCATGCGCATCGGGTTCGGGTCGGTTTTGGCTACGGCGGCAAGTCGGAATCCGTAGTCTGGGTGTGTGATCCGGACGGCAACAACTGGCGTGAATTCAACCGCGCCGAAGCTTTCTCCAGTACGCGCCTGTCCCCGCTGGGTTTTGGTCTGGACCCCAATCTTCTGTATGTCTCAGCCCGATACGAAGGCCTGGAGGCTTTGCATACTGTGGATTTGCGTGAAAAGGCGCCCACCCCCAAGCTCAAGTTCAGTCATGCGCGTTTCGATCTCAATGGCCAACTCATCTTCAATTTTGCTGGCGAGGCGGTTGGTATGTCGATTGCGACGCCCAGCGAATCGTCGGCTCACTATTGGCATCCGTCGTTCCAAGCCTGGCAGGATGACTTAGACCGTGCCCTGCCTGACCGGAAAAACATGATTGCCCACATGTCGCGCGATGAGTCCCTGTGCGTAGTGGTGTCTGGCGAAGCCAGCCGTCCAGCTGAATATTTTGTGTGCACGAGGCAGGCCATCACCCCCAGGCTGATCGCCAGACAGTACCCGGAACTTCACGACAAGCCGGTTTCTGCCAAGGCGGACTTCAGCTACATGGCGCGGGATGGACTCAAGATTTATGGCTTCCTGAGTTTGCCCGGCGGCCGAGTACCCAAGAGCCTTCCCCTGGTCGTGTTTCCCCATGGTGGCCCCCAGGCTTCCGATGGGCCGGAGTTCGATTACTGGGCGGCATTCATGGCGGACCGGGGCTATGCCGTTCTGCAACCCAACTTTCGGGGCTCCACCGGGTACGGCAAACCGTTCATGGATGCGGGCTTGCGGCGCTGGGGCTTGGAGATGCAGGATGACCTCAGCGACGGCGTTGCAGAACTGATTCGCCTGGGCATAGCTGACGCGAAGCGGATCGCCATTGTGGGAGCAAGCTACGGGGGTTATGCCGCCTTGATGGGCGTTTGCAAGACGCCGCGGCTTTACTGCGGGGCCTTTGCCTTTGCGCCGGTGACCGACTTGGTCGAACTGACTGCCGAAGTCGGACAATTTACCCGTCGCGAAGCGGTACGCAAGCAGATCGGCGAGAGCCGCGACGACAAGGAAAGGTTGCTCGCCACTTCACCGCGCTTTCTGGCGGACCGAATTGAAAAACCGGTGGTCCTTGTGCATGGGACACATGACCGGCAAGCACAATACGAACACAGCGTCTGGATGGCAGACGCGCTGAAGACCAAAGGAAAGGCGTTCAAATTCGTCACACTGGACCGCGGTGACCATCAACTGAGTCATCTTCCCTATCGAAAGCAGGTCCTCGAACTTTTGGAGACATTTCTGGCCGAGACCGCGGGCGGCACGTCCTAGCTGGCTGCAGATGCTTCCTATACTCGCCTGATGCAATTGCAGGACATTCTTTATTCACAGGGCTTTGGCACCCGGCGCGTTTGCGCGGGGCTGATTCAGCAGGGCCTGGTTCAGGTGTACCCATCGCTGGACTCCTCGGTGCCACTCAGTTGCACCGATAGCGCCGCGGAATTTGTTGCCCAGGACTTGCGGTTTCGGGTGCAGGGCGCGGACTGGCCATACCACGAGAAGGCTTACCTGATGCTACACAAGCCACTCGCCACAGAGTGTTCGCAAAAGCCCTCGACCTATCCCAGCATCTACACGCTGCTGCCTTCGCCGCTGCGCCTGCGCCCGCAAAAAGGGGCGGTGCAGGGGGTGCAGGCGGTGGGCCGGCTCGATCAGGATACGAGCGGCTTGCTGCTACTTACCGATGATGGAAAATTTATCCACCGCATGAGTTCACCCCGGCACCATGTGCCCAAGGTGTACGAGGTGACGGTCAGGCACGCACTCGACGAAAAGCAGTTGCAGAAATTGCTCTGCGGTGTGGTGCTGGACGATGACCCCAAACCGGTGATGGCCGCCGCCGCAGAAAGGGTGGCCGAGCACCACCTGCGCTTGACGCTCACGCAAGGAAAGTACCACCAGGTCAAGCGCATGGTGGCCGCCGTCAGCAACCGGGTGGAGGCCTTGCATCGCTCGCAGATTGGCGGCTTGCGCCTGCCCGAAGAGTTGGCACCGGGCCACTGGCGCTGGCTGAGCCAGACGGATCTGGCCAGCATCGCCGCATGAACCTGTTTCTTGATTCGTTCTGGCGGGCCGTGGCTTACTGCTTTCGTCCACGGGTTGTTGCGCTGTCATTTTTCCCCTTGCTCTTGACCATTGGTCTGGCACTGGGCTTGGGCTATTTTTATTGGGATGCTGCGCTTGACGGTGTGCGTCAGGCACTCGAGAGTTCGATGCTCGTGAATCGGGTCTGGGCCTGGTTGCACAACGCCGGCGCTGGCGGCCTGAAGATGGTGTTGGCGCCTCTGATTGTGATCTTTGCAGTGACGCCGGTGATCGTTGTGCTGTCGCTGTTGACGGTGGCGCTTCTGATGACACCCGCGCTGACCTCCCTGGTGGCCGATCGGCGTTTTCCGGCGCTTGAGCGCAAGCGCGGCGCTTCACTGGTCTTCAGCGTTTGGTGGACTTTGAGTTCGACCCTGCTGGCCTTCATGGCGCTGCTGATTTCAGTTCCCTTGTGGTTGCTCCCGCCACTGATTCTGCTGTTGCCGCCCCTCATTTGGGGTTGGCTCACCTACCGCGTGATGGCCTTCGATGCGCTGGCCGAGCATGCCAGCCAGGAAGAGCGCAAGGAGGTTTTCCGACGCCATCGCGGCTGGTTGCTGGTTATCGGTGTGCTGTCGGGTTACCTGGGCGCGGCGCCCAGCGTGATCTGGGCCTCGGGCGCCTGGCTGGCCGCAGCGTTTGTGATTCTGGTGCCGCTCGCGATCTGGATGTACACGCTGGTGTTTGCATTTTCCTCACTCTGGTTTGCCCATTACTGTCTGGCCGCCTTGCAGTCTTTGCGCGCGGAGCAGATTCTGGCCCAGAATCAGAGCGCGGTGGCGGCGTCGGCGCTGCCCGGCGGCGACACGCTAACATTGTCGAATGACAAATCGATCAACTTCTGAAACCCCGGTCGGCGCCGCGCCTTCTTTTGGCCTGATCATCATTGGCGATGAGATTCTCTCGGGCAAGCGAGCCGACAAGCACTTGCCCAAAGTCATCGAGTTGCTCAAGGCGCGCGGTTTGCAACTGGCTTATGCCGACTATGTCGGTGATTCTCCGGATCGGATCACTGCCGCCTTGAAGCGTGCCTTTGCCTGCGGCGATGTTGTATTTTCTTGCGGCGGCATCGGGGCGACCCCGGATGACCACACGCGCCAGTGCGCAGCGCGCGCTCTGGGCGTCGAACTGGCGCTGCACCCGCAGGCCGAAGCCCTGATCCGTGAGCGTATGCAGGACATGGCCAGAGAGCAGGGCGTCCCCTATGAGCCTGATCGCAGTGACAACATTCATCGCCTCAACATGGGCATGTTTCCGGTGGGTGCTTCCATCATTCCCAACCCGTTCAACAAGATCGCCGGCTTCAGTTTCGCTTCGGTTCATTTCGTTCCCGGATTTCCCGTGATGGCCTGGCCCATGATGGAGTGGACCTTGGACCAGTATTACTCGCAGTGGTACCGGGTTGCGGCCTGGATCGAGAAATCGGTCATCGTATTCGGTGCCATGGAGGCTACGCTGACGCCGCTGATGGAGCGCATCGAACAGCTTTACGCGGGCGTGAAGGTCTTCAGTCTGCCCAGTGTCGATCACCCGCAATATGGTCGGCATATCGAACTGGGGGTCAAGGGCGAGCCAGACCTGGTGGAGCAGGCTTACCCGGCCTTGTTGAGCGGGCTGAAGGCCTTTGACGCGAAATTGGGCCCTGAAGTGGTGCAAAATTGAGCTAGCCATTTTGGTGCACCAATTGAATGCACTTGATTGGTGCTCTGGTTTTCCGTAAAGCGTTGCATTGTTCGGTCGCAGCGGACAAAAATTTCACAAACTCAGGGCAAAATAGCCGGTTGAGCAGATTTGTCTTGTTGCCAGCCTTGGCACAAAAACTGCATCCGCTTAGATGTGAGCTTTTCAACAACGATTCAACCAGGAGTATTTGATGGCCAAGACCGTCGCAGACGTCATGAAGATGGTGAAAGACAACGAAGTCAAGTTTGTTGACTTCCGTTTCACCGATACCCGGGGCAAAGAGCAGCACGTGACCGTGCCGGTTTCCCATTTTGATGAAGACAAGTTCAGCTCCGGGCATGCGTTCGACGGCTCGTCCGTCGCTGGCTGGAAGGGCATCGAAGCGTCCGACATGCAACTCATGCCGGATCCGAACACCGCCAACATCGACCCGTTCTTTGAAGAGACCACGCTGTTCCTGAGCTGCGATGTCGTTGAACCCAGCGATGGCAAGGCCTATGACCGCGACCCGCGCTCGGTGGCCAAGCGCGCTGAAGCCTACCTCAAGGCTTCGGGCATGGGTGACACCGCTTTCTTCGGTCCGGAGCCTGAATTCTTCATTTTTGATGACGTGCGCTGGAATACCGACATGTCGGGCACCTTCTACAAGATCGATGAAGGCGAAGCACCCTGGAATTCGGGCAAGAAGATGGAAGGCGGCAACAAGGGACATCGTCCGACCGTCAAGGGTGGCTATTTCCCCGTGCCGCCAGTTGACAGCACGCAGGATATGCGGGCTGAAATGTCGCTGATTCTTGAATCGCTGGGCATCCCGGTCGAAGTGTTCCACCACGAGGTGGCGGGCGCCGGTCAAAACGAGCTTGGCACCAAGTTCAGCACGCTGGTGCAGCGCGCCGATTGGACACAGATTCTCAAGTACGTGGTGCAAAACGTGGCCCATGCCTATGGCAAGACCGCTACCTTCATGCCCAAACCCATCGTTGGTGACAACGGCAGCGGCATGCACGTTCATCAGTCGATCTGGAAAGACGGCAAGAACCTGTTTGCAGGTGACGGCTATGCCGGTTTGTCAGACTTTGCGCTGTACTATGTGGGCGGCATCATCAAGCACGCACGTGCCCTGAACGCCATCACCAACCCCGGCACCAACAGCTACAAACGCCTGGTGCCTGGCTACGAAGCCCCGGTGAAGCTGGCTTACTCGGCCAAGAACCGCTCAGCTTCGATACGCATTCCTTATGTGGCCAACCCGAAGGCGCGCCGCATTGAAGCGCGTTTCCCGGATCCGCTGATGAATCCCTACCTCGGCTTTGCAGCCCTGATGATGGCCGGTCTGGACGGCATCGAGAACAAGATTCACCCGGGTGAAGCAGCGACCAAGGATCTGTACCATTTGCCACCTGAGGAAAACGCAAAGATCCCGACCGTCTGCCACAGCCTGGACCAGGCGCTCGATTGTCTGGACGCCGACCGCAGTTTCCTGACCAAGGGCGGGGTCTTTACCGACAGCATGCTCGACGCCTACATTGAACTCAAGATGACTGAAGTGACGCGCCTGCGCATGGCAACGCATCCGATCGAGTTCGATATGTACTACTCTCTGTAATTCCTTGCAGTCTGTGACAAAAAGGACGGCCTGTGCCGTCCTTTTTCAATTTTGCTGCAATGGGCGCATACTGATGCTTATGAAACATGTCTTGATCGTGCCGCTGCTCGCCACTTTGCTGGCAACAAGCGGCTATTGCCAGGACCGCATCTATCGCTGCGGCAATGAATACACCAACACGGTTCCCAGCCCGCAGGCCAAGGGTTGCAAACTGCTCGAAGGCGGCAACGTCACGGTGGTGCAGGGGACGCGCACGGCTGCTCTGGCGCCGGTGCGCTCGCCTGCGGCGTCCGCCGGGCAGCGTGTGGATGCGGCCGAGCAGAAGGCCCGCGACGCCGATGCCGTGCAAATTCTCGAATCGGAACTCAAAAAGGCGCAGGAGCGCCAGCTTGAGCTGCAAAAGGAATACAACAACGGCGAACCCGAAAAGCGCGCTGACGAGTTGCGCAACACGCAAAAGTACCTGGACCGGGTGGCGGCGCTGAAAGCCAGTCTGGCGCGCAATGAAAGCGACCTGGCCGGCATTCGCCGCGAACTGGGGCGGGCTTCCTCAATCTCTGCGACAAAATAAGCGGTTTGAATCTGCCACCACTCCCCGTTGATTCGTCATCAGTCCTTGGTTCGGCCGAGCGTTTTCAGTCGTTCGACCTGCTGGCCACGCTGGTTGCTGTGGTGCACAGCAATGGGGCAGTGGTGTTTGCCAACGCAGCGCTGGAAGATGCACGGGGTCTTTCGCGGCGCACGATTGTGGGCTCGGTGTTTACCGACAGCTTTACCGATCCAACAGCGCTGAACAACGCCTTGCAGGGTATCGGGGGCAACGAGTTTGCAGCCGTGCGTTATGACTCATGGCTCAAGCGCCTGAACCGCGATCCGCTGCCGGTGCATGCGATCGTGACGCAGACCGAGCGAGTCGATGAAATCATCGTCGAGTTGTTGCCGCTGGAACTACAGGCACGGCAGGACCGGGAAGAGCGGCTGGCCGAGCAGGCCCAGGCCAACAAGGAACTGATCCGCAATCTGGCGCACGAGATCAAGAATCCGCTGGGTGGCATCCGGGGTGCAGCGCAACTGCTGGAGATGGAGATCGAGTCGATTGAACTGACAGAATACACGCAGGTCATCATTCACGAAGCTGATCGCCTGCAGTCGCTGGTGGATCGCTTGCTGGCGCCACACCGGCGCCCGCATATGGTGGGAGACGTGAACATCCATGAGGTTTGCGAACGGGTGCGCCTGCTGATCCTGGCCGAGTTCCCGAAGGGACTCAATGTGGTGCGTGACTTTGACACTTCGATTCCGGAATTCCGGGGTGACCGCGAGCAATTGATACAGACCGTGCTCAATATCGCGCACAACGCCTGCCAGGCGCTGACCGAACTGATTGCGCAAGGCGCTGCGCAGCTCACATTTCGTACACGAATTGCGCGGCAGACCACATTTGGCAAACAGCGCTATCGGTTGGCACTGGAATTGCATGTGATTGACAACGGGCCTGGTGTACCAGACTCGATCAAGGATCGCATCTTCTATCCACTGGTTTCCGGTCGTGAAGGGGGTTCTGGTTTGGGGCTGACGCTGGCACAGACTTTTGTGCAGCAACACCACGGCCTGATCGAGTGCGATAGTGTGCCGGGCCATACGGATTTCAAGATATTGATCCCGTTGCCTTAGTCAGTTGGGGACAGCGCTGGCTCGCTGCGGTCTGTCCCGCAAAATGAGGAATATATGAAGCCGATTTGGATCGTAGATGATGACCAGTCCATCCGCTTCGTGCTGGAGAAAGCGCTGTTGCGTGAGAGCCTGCCAACCCGCAGTTTCAATAACACGCGTGATGTGCTGGCGGCGCTGGATGCAGTGACTGAGGACAATGGCCCGCAAGTGCTGGTGAGCGACATCCGGATGCCCGGCGGCTCGGGTCTGGACCTGCTGGGCAAGGTGAAGGAGCGCTTCCCGGCGCTGCCGGTGATCATCATGACCGCCTATTCCGATCTGGACAGCGCGGTGTCGGCCTTTCAGGGCGGCGCGTTTGAGTACCTGCCCAAGCCCTTTGACTTGCCCAAAGCCGTCGAGTTGATCCGGCGCGCTGTGGAAGAAAGCCAGCGCGAGGAGGTGAGCGAAGTCGGTCTGGTCGACACGCCTGAAATGCTGGGGCAGGCAAGCGCGATGCAGGACGTCTTTCGTGCCATTGGGCGCTTGAGCCAAAGCAATGTGACGGTAATGATCACGGGCGAGTCGGGCTCCGGCAAAGAGTTGGTGGCACGTGCCCTGCACAAGCACTCAACGCGCGCCGGTGGCCCTTTTGTGGCGATCAACACGGCGGCGATTCCGAAAGACCTGCTTGAGTCCGAGTTGTTCGGCCACGAGCGGGGTGCCTTTACCGGTGCGCAGACCATGCGCCGTGGCCGCTTTGAGCAGGCCGACGGCGGCACGCTGTTTCTCGACGAAATTGGCGACATGCCGTTTGACCTTCAAACCCGGCTTCTGCGTGTCCTCAGCGACGGCCATTTCTATCGCGTTGGCGGACACAGCGCGGTCAAGACCAATGTGCGCATCATTGCCGCGACGCACCAGAATCTGGAACAGCGTGTCAAGGAGGGTGCATTTCGTGAGGACTTGTTTCACCGCCTCAATGTGATCCGGCTGCGCCTGCCGGCCTTGCGCGAGCGCAGGGAAGATGTGCCGATGCTGACGCGTCACTTTTTGCAGCAAAGTGCGCTGCAGCTCGGCGTGGAGCCCAAGCGGATTTCTGATGCCGCATTGACCTGGCTCGGCAATTTTGCCTTTCCGGGCAATGTGCGCCAGTTGGAGAACATTTGCCACTGGCTGACCGTGATGACGCCGGCGCAGCTGATTGAATCGAAGGACTTGCCGCCAGAAGTGGGTGTCACGCCGGGCGAGAGCCAGACCTTGGAGTCTGTATCGCAGGAGCGCTCAGCGCTGCTGTCTGGGCCGGCGCCCGTACAGCCGGCCACTGTGGCACCAGCAGTCGTGTCGCAAGCTGATTTGGATGCCTGGGAGCGGGGTCTGGAGAGCGAAGCCGCTGCCCTGCTGGCCAGCGGGCGCAGCGATGTCTGGGACGTTTTGACGCGTCGCTTTGAATCCCGCCTGATCCTGGCGGCACTGGCGGCAACACGCGGGCGACGCATCGAGGCGGCACAAAAGCTCGGCATCGGCCGCAACACCATCACGCGCAAGATCCAGGAGCTAGGTCTGGAATAATTGTCATCCCCGACGCCTCAGCTGTCATCCTGCATGCCTTAATTGACACTGGACGCCTTAATTGTCATCTCGGGCTCGACCCGGGATCCACGCCTTCTGACTGTGCCGCTCGGACCCTGGATTGCGGATCAAGCCCGCAATGACAATTCAAAGTCGCACCGACAATTTATACCCCAGACAAGTCAAAGCCCCAGTGGCAATGAATCAAGCTCCACGACCACTGGCGCGTGATCGCTGGGACGCTCGTTGCCACGTGGCTTCCTGTCGATCACGCAGGAACTCACCAGCGGCTTGAGCCCGCTGCTGACCAGGATGTGGTCAATGCGCAGGCCCCGGTTGCGCCGGAAGCCGAAATCGCGGTAGTCCCACCACGAATAGCTTTTGGGCGCTTGCGCAAACAGCCGGTAGGCGTCGTGCAGGCCGAGCGCCAGCAGCGCGCGCAGCTGATAGCGCTCTTCTTCGGTGCAATGGATGGTGTCCTTCAGGCCGACCGGGTCCCAGACATCGGCGTCGTCAAAAGTGATGTTGTAGTCGCCCATCAGAACGAGCTCAGGATGCTTCACCAGTTCTTCGCGAATCCAGTTGCGCAAGCCCTTCAACCAGTTCATCTTGTAATCGAACTTCTCGCTGCCGGGCTCCTGTCCGTTCGGGAAATAGCCGCCGATGACACGAATACCATTGACATCGGCACTGATGACACGTGCCATGTCGTCGGTAAAACCGGGAATATTTCGAATCACGCCGGTAGCTGGCGAGCGTGACAACAATGCCACGCCGTTGTAGGTCTTCTGACCGAAGCAATGCGCCTCGTAACCCATCTGCTGAAAAGCCTGAAACGGAAACTTGTCATCCGTCATTTTGAGTTCCTGCAGGACCAGCACATCGACCTCGGTGGCCGTGAGCCAGTCCAGCACCTGCGCCAGGCGCACGGTCAGCGAGTTGACGTTCCAGGTGGCAAGTCTCATGGCGCTCTCAAGTCTGCAGCAACTGTTCGATTTGCGAGCGACCATTGGGCGTGGCCATCAGGACCAGCGTCGTGCCGGCTTTGATCAAATGCTCGTCGGCGGGATTGAATACCCAGTGACCCTGCTCGTGCGTTGCCAGCAGGATGTAGTCTCTGGATTTTTCAATTAGTTGGCCGATGGATGCGTCGACAAAGTTCGCCGGAACCTGCACTTCTTCGACCCGCAACTGGTCATCGGTGCGCAGCATCTGGTCCATGAAATTAACGACGTGCGGTCGCACCATGGCCGACGCAATGCGCATGCCACCGGTAAAGTCGGGCGAGACGATCTCGTCCGCGCCGGCGCGTCTGGCCTTGTCGGCATTGCGGATGTCGTGCAGGCGCGCCACCACGCGCGCCTTCGAATTTAGCAACTTGACGGACAGCGCAACCATCAGGTTATGGCTGTCGTCGCCGGTCACGGCAAAGACGCCGGCGGCTGCCATCACACCGGCGGCGCGCAAGGCCTCATCGTCAGCCGCGTCAGCATGCAGATGCGGCGTTCCCGGATGCTCTTCGAGCCAGCGATCAAGTGCCTCACGGTCGTTCTCGACGACGACCAGATTGCGCTGCGTCTGCACCAGTTCGTTGGCGACATTGCTGCCAACGCGTCCAATACCGCAGACGATGTAATGCCCGGACAGTCTGGCAATTTCCTTTTTCATGCGTTTCTTCCTTAGCGTGGCATTCAGATCAGATTCAAGCAGCAAGGCAACAAAGGTGGAAAACAGGTAGCTCATCGTTCCAATGCCGATTACAGCAATGAAGATGGTAAACAGCCGACCCATCGGATGCTGGCTCAAATCCACAATTTCGCCGAAGCCAATCGAGGCTACGGTGATAAAGGTCATGTAGAAGCTGTCGATCCAGGTCGCGCCAGGGCGCCCGATGTACATATAGCCCAGCGTGCCGATCAGATGAACCAGCAGCAGCAAGGCCGCGCCGCGCCACAGCCCGGAAAAGTGTGCGCTTTTCGGCGAGGGCTTCACCTTGAGCTCTGACCTTGGGGAGCGGATGGCTAAATGTGCAGCGCTGCCAGCGCGCCGACCAGGATGCCGAGGACGCCCGCGCCAAACATGGCGTACTCCAGCCACTTTTTCTTGGTCAGCAGGGCAATCGCTGCCAGCGCAATGCAAACCTGCAGCACAGTGGTCGACTGTGCCCAGCGGTGATGCTCGTGCATCTGTTCGTCACTTTGTTTTTCCCACTGCGTGGCCTCGGCTTCCAGTTTTTCAGCTACGACCTTGATTTCGCTTTTTTCCCTTTCGTAACGGTCAACCTTGTCCTGGTATTTGGCTTGTTTGTCGTCGGTCGAAAGGTCGCGTGCCAGTTCGGCCAGCGATTGCTTGGTGCTCTTTGACTGGTAGTAGTTCCACTGATTGGAGGCTTCAGTTTTCTTGATAGCGGCGTTGTTCTTGAACAGGCCGGCATTGGCCTGCGTGGCACCACCCATGTAGCCAAAAATTGCACCGACGGTGGCGATGATGGCAGTGAACATGGCGATCTGATTGATCATGCCACTGTGGTCACCATGCTCTGCGCCATGGCCACCCTGCTGTGCGTGCTCCAACTCGTGATCGTGAGGGCCATGTACGTGAAAACCATCTCCTGACATATCAAACTCCTGTGCTTCTGCGATAGGTGACAAAACTGAATCTCAAACCACTGGCCGAGATCTGGTGTTCGCGGCTCATTTCAGTCCATTGTGGCCCGAATTGTGGGGCAAAAGCGTCGCCCTCAAAGCTCGCGTCAATTTCAGTAACGACAGCACTGCTGGCCAGTGGCAAAGCCTGCGCGTATATTTCAGCGCCACCGATGATCCAGGCATCACTGTCGGGTGGGCACAGGGCACAGGCATCCTCCAGACAATGGGCCGACCGGGCGCCCTCTGCCTTCCAGTCCGCCTGGCGCGTCAGTACCACATTGAGACGCCCAGGCAGGGGGCGAAACTTCACCGGCAGCGACTCCCAGGTCTTGCGCCCCATGATCACCGGGC
>Ga0194060_10001973_pt1 | contig 14648 bp, 8 predicted proteins | sample SepL225m_MetaG_FD_163427 | JGI IMG/M metagenome (GOLD analysis project Ga0194060, IMG submission 163427) | Anoxic zone freshwater microbial communities from boreal shield lake in IISD Experimental Lakes Area, Ontario, Canada - Sep2016-L222-5m | ecosystem: Environmental > Aquatic > Freshwater >... | reverse complement strand
TTTCAAAATGGGCACATTCAGCTTTACAGTCTTGCGACGAGGCGATGAGGTGATGAGGCGATACGGAGCGCCTCACCGCGTCATCGTTTCGTCGCTGAATTGTCAATCTGGATTGAAACATGCCTTATGCTTGAAAATCACTGATCTCCTCAGCCGAGCGCATGCGCCAACTGCGCGAGGAACAAGCCAGGAAACGTCAATCGAACCAGTAGCCTAGTGGGAAGGAGCAGGTCATGAAGCAACTCGCGTTCATCCCAACAGGGCAACGTCGGTTGCAAAGGCTGCGCGGGTATGGTATCATCTGCGCGTGTGAAGGCGGGTAGCTCAATTAGGCAGAGCAGCGGCCTCCAAATCCGCAGGTTGCAGGTTCGATTCCTGTCCCGCCTGCCATTATTGACACGAGTGATCGTGTAGTATACAATACAGGCGTATCCGCTTTCGTGGAGACGCCTGTGTGATTCCTACCCCCAACTGCACGTGTAACACGTGTGGAAATTCGCGTCATAGGAGTCAAATAAAACCTCAAGGGTTGTCGAGATAGGTTGACATACGGGGGCGTGACGGAGCACGGCTGATCGTGGCGTTCTTGAAAAGCGCAAGACGTAGTGATACGTCTCGTGGGTTCGAATCCCACCGCCCCCTCCACTCAGTCCTGTCAGTTGGCAAATCGGCGAGGCTGTGGTACAATCCCGCCAGTCAGTCATACGGGGAGGTCGCATAGTGGCCTAGTGCGGCGGTTTGCTAAACCGCTTTAGGAGCAATCCTAACGAGAGTTCGAATCTCTCCCTCCCCGCCAGATCTACATAAAGAGGCGTCTGAGTTGGGCCGCAAGGCCCGTTGACTCAGACGCCTCTTTTGTTTTCGGGCAGTACGTTGTGAATAAGCGGCCTAGTTAAACCGCTGGCGCATGATCTTCAGATCCGCCGTGACATCGCTACACGCCTGCTCGATCTCGTAGATGCGCGCCCTCGCCTCGCGGATGTCGCCCAGGCGGGCCAGGGACTCAAGCTCCTCGCACTGCTTGGCCAGTCCGCGTGCGCCAATGGTCGCCGCGCTTGATTTGATCGTGTGGGCGACCCGCTGGATGATGGGGGCCGCTTCGCCTGCTGCGCTCTGGAGCAGCGATCCGATCTGGATCGGTAGGTCTTCCAAAAACATATCGATGATCTCGATGACAATGCTCGGACTCCCATCGCCAAGGCTGGCATGGAAGCGCTCAAGCATGGCCGAGTCGATGGCACCTGTCATCATCGACGCGGCTTCATGTGGCGCGAGCGCCGATGCCGAGCCGCGCTCAAGGGCAGACACGAGTTCCTCAATCCGGACCGGCTTGCTGAGGTAGTCGTCCATCCCCACCGCCATGCACTGCTCCCGGTCGCTCTGCATGGCATTGGCCGTCATCGCGATAATGCGCGGCTGCCGGGACGACGGCACATCGCTGCGGATACGTCGCGTTGCCTCTAGCCCGTCCAGTTCGGGCATCTGCACGTCCATCAGCACCACATCGTAGGGCTGGCGGGCGAGGGCGTCGAGTACCTCGAATCCGTTGGCCGCCATGTCGGCCCGATAGCCCAGTTTGGCCAAGGTTTTGGTGGCGACCTTCTGGTTCACCACGTTGTCTTCCGCAAGCAGAATGCGCAAGGGGAGCCGCGCCGCCATCGTCGCATCGTAGGTTGTACGGCGGGGGAGCACAGGTTGGGGAACCTCCGTCTTGCCAAGCATGGTCAGCATCGTCTCGTAGAGCTGGGCCGCCTTGACGGGCTTGGTCAGGCTGGTGGTGAAACGACCGTGGGCCATATCCTCCGCCCGCCGCCCAAGCGAGGTGAGCAGCATCAGTGGCAGCGTGTTCGTCGGATCATGGCGGGCGCGGATCGCATCAGCAAGCTGTACACCATCCATTTCCGGCATCTGCATATCGAGGATCGCCACATCGAACTCGGCACCCTGGGCGAGCCAACTCAGAGCCTCGGCCCCCGAGACACTGGCCCGCACCTGCATCCCCCACGCCTCGGCCTGGAGTGTCAGGATGCGCCGGTTTGTCTCGTTATCATCCACCACCAGCAGGCGTTTCCCTACCAACTCCGGCACGGCCCCGCGCTGGTCGATCCGTGGGGGCATTGATGCGACTGGTGCAACGATGGTGAAGTGAAAGGTGGTGCCCACGCCTACCTGGCTCTCCACCCACATGCGCCCGCCCATCATCGCGCAGAGCCGCCAGCAGATGGCCAGACCGAGCCCGGTGCCACCGTACTGGCGTGTGGTCGATGCGTCCACCTGGCTGAATGCCTGGAAGAGCCGATCCATACGGTCGGCGGGAATACCGATTCCGGTGTCGCGCACAGCGATATGGATCTCGTATTGCTCGTCGATGACTCGCTTGGCTTCGATCATCACGACAACCTCGCCGGCGGGGGTGAATTTGACCGCGTTTGTGAGCAGGTTCACCAGCACCTGACGAACTCGGGTCATATCGCCCCGCAGCGCTTGGGGCACCGTCTGCGCGATCATGTAGGCCAGATCGAGCCGCTTCTCGGATGCACGCACCGCGACCAGATCCATGGCTGCTTCCATGCAGTCGCGCAGGTCGAAGGGCTGTTGCTCAAGCTCGAACTTCCCTGACTCAATCTTCGAGAAGTCCAGGATGTCGTTGATGATCGACAGCAGCGCATCGCTACTGTTGCGGATCGTCTCGACGTACTCACGCTGCTCGGGGCCAAGCGGGGTGTCGAGCAACAGCCCCGTCATACCGATCACCGCATTCATCGGTGTGCGGATCTCGTGGCTCATGGTGGCCAAGAAATCAGACTTGGCGCGGGTGGCCGCCTCCGCCGCCTCCGTGCTATCGCGTAGGGCCGCCTCAGTACGCGAACGCTCGGCCAGTTCCTGTTGAAGCGCCGTAGTGAGCTGGATGTTGGCGAGAGCCTGGCCGACCGACCACGCCACCGCCTGAGCCAGCGACACATCTTCTATCGTGAAGATCCGTGGGACAAACGAGTCGATGCCGATGGTGCCGACGATCTCTTCACGAATAAGCAGCGGCACCAGCAGAATGGCCGCTGTGCCGCGCAGCGCATACAGCTCGGCGGCGACGGTGGCGCGGGCATCGGCGTGGACATCGCCGATCTGGACAGGCGCGTGGGTGACAAACGCCACCTCGATCAGCGGGTTGCCTGCCACCGGGATCACCGCCCCGATGCCCGAGGGCCGATCCGGCGCGCAGTACTCGCTCACCACCGTCAGATAGTTCCCGTCCCCATCAAGCAGGGCACATGTCGCCTGGGGCACATCGAATGCCTGGGCCAGTTCATAGCAGACCACATCGAATACCGTGGTCATATCCTGGGCGGCGGCAGCAGCGGCGATCACCCGGTTCAGCAGCAGGGTCTCACGCTCGCTGGCGGTGCGGGCCATCATCGCCTGCTCTAGCCCGTGGATCTGGCGGCGCAGTTCCATCTGCGTCATCACCTGATGGCCAAGAACCTGGAGTGCGTGGCGCTGGATTGGACTAATCTCGTGCGGCACGCTGTCGGTCACACAGAGCATACCAATGGCGTGACCTTCCGGGGTAATCAGCGGCGTACCGGCGTAGAAACGGACGTATGGATCATCGGTCACAAGCGGGTTGTCGCTGAATCGCTGGTCGAGCCACGAGTCGGGCACCACCAGCATCTCGCTGGGGTAGGCGACCCCGTGGGCACAGAAGGCGATCTCGCGCGGCGTCTGCTCGGCAGTGACCCCAATTCGTGCCTTGAACCACTGGCGTTGTGTATCGACAAGGCTGATCATCGCGCTCGGCGTGCCACAAATCTCGGCAGCCAGGCGAGCGATCTCGTCGAACGCCTCCTCGGGCGGAGTATCAAGGATTTGGTACTGATCCAGCGCCGCCTGGCGCGCCGCCTCATCAGTGATGAGGGGAGGAGATGTTGCCATCACAGGGTCCTTCCGATAGCACAATGCGATTCCGCCCCGCGTGCTTTGCTGCATACAGAGCCGTGTCAGCCGCCTCAAGCAGGTGGTTACTATCATCCATAGGGCGCAAGCTCGCGATCCCGCCGCTGAAGGTTACGGTCGTTTCCTTGTCGCCATCACTGAGCTGGTGTCCAATCGTCGCGAAGCGCGCCCGGATATCATCAATCACGCTGAACACCATCGGCCCGTCGGTCTGCGGCATGATAATCAGAAACTCCTCGCCGCCGTAACGACCGATACTGTCGCTTGTACGCAGCCGCTGGTGGAGCAAGCGAGCCAATCCCTTCAGCACCCGGTCTCCCGCCGCGTGACCATAGCTATCATTGATTCGCTTAAAGTGATCGATATCGATCATCACGACCGTCAGGATCGTGCCATAACGCTGCGCCCGCACGATCTCGCGCACCACCTGTTCTTTGATCGACGCATGGGTAAGCAGGCCAGTAAGCCCGTCCTGGCTGAGCTGGGCGCGCATCGCCCGCGCTCGGCGTGCCCGACTTGTCACCGCCGACACCAACTGCGCCGCCATGATCGGCTTGGTCAGGAAATCATCGCCGCCCTGATTGAGGGCAGCGAGCTGGTTCTCGCGGTCGTGCTCCCCAGAGAGAAAAACGATGGGCAAACTAACAAACGCAGCCTGCTGACGGATCAGTGTGGCAACCTCGGTGCCAGTACACGTGGGCATGTACATATCGAGCAGTAGGAGGTCGGGCTGAAACTCGTTGAGTACATGGATGATCTGGGTAGGATCATTCAGTGCAACCGTACGCATGCCAGCATCGCGGAGCATCGCCTCGTAAAGTATGCTCATCATACGTGTGTCATCAACGATCAGCACGCGGAATGGATCGGGGACAAAAGCACCCGTGAGCGTGTCAAGCACGCCCACGAGGCCATCGATATCGACCGGCTTGGTCAGATATGCCTTGCCGCCCGCCCGCACCGCCGAGAGCCGGGCCTCAAAGTCATTGCGCTGCGAGAGGAAGATAACCGGCACAGTGCCTGCCTCCCGTGTAGTCTCCACCATCCGCTGTGACCCGATGAGGTCGCCTTCAAAGAACATAATGTCCATCACCATTGCGGTCGGTGGGTTGGCACGGATGGCCTCCTCAATACCATCAAACGTCGATACGACGGTGGCGTGATAGCCAAAGTGCTCCAACTGGAGCGCTAGGTGATTCGCGGCGGCGCTCTCGTCCACAATCAGCACGGCGATCTGACGCTCAGCGCGTCCGGTCGCAGCCAAGGGGTAAAACAATGTTCGTACGTATGTCTCATCCTCGTTCGCATGGACGACCGCCGACAGATTGGTGAACAGCGCATCGATAGGCGCACGTGTCTCAGGTGTAAGGGTCGCGAGATGGCTCGCCTCCAACTGTGCGAGCGCCTGCTCAAGCTGCTGCGCGGTTGTGCCCACAGTCGAGATGCCAAAGGAGCTCGCAAATTGCGCCAAGCTGTGGGCTTGGCGGTGTAAGGTAGCCAGATGATCCCACGACCAGTCGCCCACGCACAACCTATCCCAGCTTGCCTCAAGCTCCTGCACCCGATCACGAAGATGCGACATAGACCCGTCACGGACGACGTTGACTTGGTTCTGAGTTCCTGATGGTGGTATCGTCATGGTCGATTCCACAGACGCGGGAAGTGAAGAGCAACCCACGTCATACATGCGGCATACTGCTCTAGGGCCAGATATTATAGCACCTGACAGGCGAGGAATACGTCAAAGTCACGTGATGGCCGATCAACCCTCACCCCCCAGCCCCCTCTCCCTGAACGGGAGAGGGGGAGTCGGATGCGTCCTGTTGCGGGATCTCCCCTCTCCCCGTGAGGGAGAGTGGCAGGGGGTAAGGGGGCAGAGTATTGGCCCTATGCCCCGCGCATCAGCCTCAGGAAGCGCGCCCCGTACTGTACGAACGAGAGTCCAAACGGGATCATAGCCAGCCAGAGGGCTGGTCTGCCGCTGCGTGGCCCGTCGGCGATGTAGCAGAGCGTCGCTGCTGTGAGGGTCACTGTGGTGAGCTTGCCGCTCGACTGGGCGCTGGTGATGCTATCCCGGCGACGGAAGACTACGAACGCCGCCAGTACGATGCCCACGTCGCGGAAGATCAGGAGCCAGGTGACGGCCCACGGGAAGCCGCGTGTCCGCGAGAGCATCAGGGCCGTTGAGTCGAGGACGAGCTTATCGGCAATCGGATCGAGGAACTCGCCAAGCGGCGAAACCTCGCCGCGCCAGCGGGCGAGCGGCCCGTCCACCGCATCGGTGATCATCGTTACCACCAGACACACGAGCGCCGCCCGCCGCCGCTCCGGCCTGTTCAGGTAGATAAGGGTGACTGGCAGTAGCAGCAGCCGACTGATCGTGAGCAGGTTTGAGGGGTAGAGCAGTTCCCTTGGGTGCATCTTCGTGCGTTGCATCGGTATCCTTCTCTGCGGCGTGATGCGGGCATCCGCATGCATCACGTCGGCGTAGGGCGGGCCATCATCTGTCCGAGTAGGTGGCCAAATACCGCCGTGGCATAGATGCTGGTGAAGGCTGCGCCGATACCAAAAAAGACACTGCCGAGACTGCCGATCATCACACAGAGGATCTGGAGCAGCCAGAGCAGCAGCCAGCCGCCCATGTCGCTGCGCAACAGATCTGCCACCGCGCCCACGCGCAGCGCAGCACCTAGGCTCCCGGTCTGGAGGTAGCGCACCATCGCCCCCAGAGTGAGGGGCTGGACGACCAGACTCACGAGGGAGAGCAGCGGCAGGATGCAGAGGAAGGTCAGCATGATCACGCTCCCGACAACGGTCGAAGACTGGCGCAGCGTCGCGGTGCCGATAATCAGCAGGCAGCCAAAGACACAGGCGAGCAGAATGATCGGCAGGGCGTAGACGAGCTGGATCAGGAGGCCCGACAGTCCCAGGCGGAATGTCTCGCCCAGATGATTCCACTTGGGCAGGGGGCGGCTGTTCCCCGTCGCCACATTGCGGGCCGTCTCGCAGAGGAATCCGATCAGCACAATCTGGCCGAGGATCGGCACGAACAGGATGAGGCCGCCAAGTAATATGACGGTGAGCCACTCATCGTCGTCGAACACGTAGCTGAACGCACGTCTCATATCCATAGCTGCGGAGCCTCCGAGAGTATAGTCAGTGGGTCGCCCTTATTGTACGCAGAGCGGGCGTGGATTGGTGCAAGGCTTTTGAACGAGGACGTCCACCGCCGCGCAGCCCTCACCCCCCCAGCCCCCTCTCCCTGAGCGGGAGAGGGGGGGTATTCCTTACCAGGAAGGGATGTACTCCCCTCTCCCCGTGAGGGTGAGGGAGTATTGATGTCCGACCCACCTGTTGCCCTATGGTATCGCTACCTTGGCCGCTGTGAGTACCCAGTCGTGATAGATCTTCGTCAGATCACAGCCACAGCTTTGCTGGGCGACCCGCAGCATGTCAGGGCCAGCAACGTCCTGGTAGCGGAAGGCCGCGTAGTAGGCGTGGATGAATCGGTCAAATCCTGTCTCACCAAGCTGTCTACGCAGGGCGTGGAAGAAGAGCGGGGCTTTGGCGTAGATCACAGGGTAGTAGCGACCATTTCCCAGGTCGGCGGGTGAACTGTTCAGGGGTGCGTCGTGACCGACGGCGCGGGCAGTGATGAAGATGTTGCGAAAAAACTGGAGTTCACCCTCAGTACGCTGCGGATTGCCGATAGCCTCGTCGTAAACCACCTGCGAATAACTGGCCAGACCCTCGTCGAGCCACGCCTCGCCCTGGGCGTCGTTGCCAACCTGGCTGTACCACCACTGGTGGGCGATCTCGTGGGCAATGGTCGGCTCCAGATCGCCCATTGGCTTGGTGTAGAGCTTTTGCTCGATCAGCACCACGCCAGGGTACTCCATGCCCAGGAACTGGGTGAGGGCCGACTGCACCACCTCAAGTTCGGCCAGGGGGTAGGTGCCGTAGCGTGCGTTAAAGGCGCGCAGGGATTGCGTGGCCACCTCCAGGCCGAATGTGCCGCCGTCGGCGCTGCCGGGCTGGAAATAGGAGACGACACGGGTGCCGTCCACCAGCGCCTCGGCTTGAGCGAGCCCCTGGAGAGCGCCCAGGTAGAACTCGCGCTGCGGCCCGCTGACGAATCGCTGGCGGTGTACCTGTTCGTTCACTGGCCCGTCGTGTATCGTCACGCCGGTACTCACCAGAGTCCAGCCGTTTGGCGCGTCAATGGTCACATCATAGAGAGCCACGCTGGAAACTGCAAAGTCGCCACGCGAATCAACCTGCCGGGTGTCCCAGCCACTGTCGGCGAAGTGGCGGGCCAGGATAGGGTAGAAGTTCGCCATTGACCAGACCCCCGCCTCGAAGTTGGAGGCTCCGAAGGTCTTGCTGCTCGCATTCTTAGTGGTCTTGGCGCTGAATTCTAGCACCACGTGGGCGGACTGGCCGGGGCGCAGGGGCGCGGGTAACGTAAGGCGCAGCAGGGTGTCGTTGTTTTGGACACCTGAGGTTACAGGTACGTCGTTCACGCTGGCGCTGGTAACATCCAGCCGCCCGCCGAAGTCGGGGTGGTTCGGGTAGAGATGAAAGTAGAGTTGATCCAGATCAACGCCGTAGCGGTTGCGCATATCGAGGGTGACAGTGCCGCGCACGCTGAGATCACTCGGGTTCAGGGCGGCAATGATCGTGTAGCGATCCCAGGCCGAGGCTCCGGCCAAGTCGCCCACCGCTGCGGGCAGAAGGGCAGGAGCCTGGACGGCCACCTCGGGTGGCAGGGTTGGCGTGGGCGTGACGCTAGGCTGTGGTGTCGGCGTGGCGCTGGGCGGGGGTGTGGCCGTCGCTCTGGCAGCGCGGGCAACCGACGGGGTCGCACTGATAGTGGCGACAATCGGTACACAGCCACCGACAATGGCGACGAGGGCGAGCAGGGTAAGCAGGGTGCGAGCGTTCATAGGATTGCAGATTTCTTTCCCACGGCCCGTGACGCTGCGCCACCCCTACCGCCTGATGCGCAGGATCTCAACCGCATTTGGCCCATCCACATTCTCGGGGGCGACTTGTCCCATCGTGACGGGCAGGCGCTGGCCGTCCTCGGGCGTGTAGAGGCCGAGCAGCACCCGGTACTCACCGGCGGGCAGGTCGGCGGGCAGACCAATCGGCAGTGGCGTCCCGAACTGCTGTCCGACCTGCCAATTGGCGAACATGCCATCGTCGATCACCGTGTCGATCTGACCGACAAGCGTACCCTCGGAACTGAGGACGTGGACAAAGCTCCGCAGGCCACCGGCCCGGTCTAGCTGGATGTCCCACGAAGGCGTGATCACCAGGGTCGAGCCGATGATCTGGTCAGAGATGCCGCGCAGGTGAACCCCGCTGAACACCGCATCCAGCGTGCGGCTGTAGGGGCGCGGCACCTGGTGGATGCTCGCGTAGGTGACACCGTGGACGCGCAGAGTGAAGAGCGGCGGCGTCTGCAAGGCGAATGCCTCGGCAACAGTACGGCTATCGCGTGCGGCGACGCTGGTGTAGACAACGGCGTAGTTCGCCGATTTGCTGAGGGCGTCGGTATCGAGGTCGTACACCGCCACCGTGGGCCGCACAAAGGGCGTCAGCGTCTCAGGAATCCACGAGAGTACCGGGCCGCGCTCGAAATCGGGACGGGCGTTCAGCCAGGCACCCGCCTGCTCCATACCCTCGCCCCATCCAGCCAGCAGCACATCCTGGGCGGTGGTGCCGCCGCCGAGCAGCGGCGTGTAGTAGGCCAGATAATATGGCGCGTAGGAGATCAGCGGGACGATTAAGGATACCACAGCCGCCCCGGCGAGCAGCGGGCGAGTAAGGCGTCGGCTCAGGATCGCACGGCCCCAGACCGTGCGTGCCGCCCGGTCCAGCGTGGCCGAGATACCAATCGCCGCGAGGATCTCCAGACAGGGCCAGAGCGGCAGTAGGTAGCGGTCAAATTTCTTGGCCATCTGGGTCAGGGCGATCAAAAAGAGCAAGCTGAAGGCGATCAGGGCCATAATCACCTGGCGCTGGCGGATCAGATCAGGCTCCCGGCTGCGCAACTCCTGTCCTACCGTAGTCGCCTGCCGGTGAAGCAGCCACCCGATGCCGTAGCCAGCCAGGGCCAGCAGGCCGAGCGTCAGCGGCGGCTCGCCGCGCCAGAGTACCACCGCAACGTAAAAGAACCAGCCGGGGTCAGCCACCGCCTGGCCCATAAAGTAGTTACCTGCGCTGTGCGCCTTACCCCCGTTGTTGATCACCTCCGTGATGACGCTGCCCAGCGAGCCAAGCGGACTCACCCACATTGCCGGCCAGAGAGCCACAAAGATCACTGTCGCCGCCATCATCCAGACCAGGAAGGCACCGAGCGCACGGGCCAGGGCGCTGAACGTGGCCCGCCAGAGCGTGACCCCGGCGGGCCGTGCGCCAAGCTCACTAGCGAACATCAGCAGCCCGGCGAAGGGCAGCAGCAGCAGCGCCGGCGACTTCGTGAGCAGGGCTAGACCCGCGAACACACCCGCGAGCAGCAGGGACGGACGCTGCCAGAGCGGGCGAATCGGTGCCCGCGCCCCGATGGTGGCGACCAGCAGGCTCAACAGACTCAGGCTGATCAGCGACGTGAGCAGCGCATCCAAGTGCAGCAACCGACTGTGGGCGATCAGAAAAGGCGACGTAGCCCAGAGCAAGGCGGCACCAAACGCAACGTAAGGGCGCAGCAGCCGTCGCAGCAACAGATAGCCCAGGCCAACAGCGAGGGCGTTCATCACCGCCAGAGGTAAGCGCAGGAACGACAAATAGCGCGTCCCGCTGCCAGGACTCGGCGCGGGCACACCCAAGCCATCGGCGAGGTACTTACCCAGCGCACCCAGCCACATCGTCGTGACCCCAGGATGGCCCGTCTGATCCGTACTGCGCCAGTCGCCCATCGTGATCGCGGCGCTGAAGTGGGCCACCCGCCCCTGCCAGAAATACGCCTCATCAGTCGTGTAAAAATCGCTCAGACTGATCACACGCGGCAACAGGGCGATCATCAGCAAGACAATGGCGAGCAGGAGCGTGGTGCGAGGGCGCGGATCGGCACGAGTACCATCAGGCATGGGCGATCATCCATATCGGAGGCAGTAGCGCAAGGTTTCAGCGTAGTGCGAGCTTCCAGCTCGCCGACACATATCCGGTCGCATGGTAAGGTGGCACGACGAACTCCACAAACTGTAGATCTGATCTGAACTACGTCGTAGACAAGGTTCGCAGATACTTTACAGTTTGTCGCCGGTCAGCCCTCACCCCCCAGCCCCCTCTCCCTGAACGGGAGAGGGGGAGTCGGATGCGTTCTGCTGCGGAAATCTCCCCTCTCCCCGTGAGGGAGAGGGGCAGGGGGTGAGGGTCGCACAGAACGGTAACGTACATGTGCCAATCCTGAAACCACGTCGTAACACAAAACTCGCCCTGTCACACTTCGCTTCGTTCCGCGTCCTGGCGTCTGATTGAGGATGCACGCCCGTAGATTGAGGATGCACGCCCGCAGATCGAGGATGCACGCCCGCAGATCGAGGATGCACGCCTGTAGATCGAGGATGCACGCCCGTAGATCGAGGATGCACGCCCGTAGATCGAGGATGCACGCCCGCAGATCGAGGATGCACGCCTGTAGATCGAGGATGCACGCCTGTAGATCGAGGATGCACGCCTGTAGATCAAGGAAGAGTCGGCGGACGCTGGATTATAGCGCAAGTTTGCAACATCCCCTATAGACGCCGCTTCGCCCCGCAGGGCTGTTGCAAAGTCCGCAGATCGCCGGACAGCCCTCACCCCCCAGCCCCCTCTCCCTGAACGGGAGAGGGGGAGTCGGATGCGTCCTGGTGCGGAATCTTCCCTCTCCCCGTGAGGGAGAAGGGCAGGGGGTGAGGGTCGGAGGGTGACTTTGCATCAGCCCTGCTTCGCCCCGCTACACCGTCGCAACATCGAGCGTGAGCGTGACCGTCGTACCCTCGCCGAACGTGCTGGCGATCCCGATCTTGCCGTGCTGGGCCTCAATCAGCCCCTTGGCAATTGGCAGGCCCAGGCCCGCGTTGCCCGAGACACCACGGGCCTCGTCGGCGCGGTAGAACCGCTCGAAGACATGCGGCAGGTGCTGTGGCGGGATGCCGCTCCCGTTATCGGCCACATGGATCTGCACCGTCGCACTGTGTACATCGGCGCTGATTGTGATCTTGCCGTCGTCCGGCGTGTAGCGCAGGGCGTTATCGAGCAGAATGATCATCACCTGCCGCAGCCGGTCGGCGTCGGCCATCGCGACGCCAGAGACGTGGCCGAGGGCAATCGTAATCCGGCGCGACTCGCTGATCCGGCTCATTTGGCGCTGGATGTCGCCCAGCAGCTCGGACAGACCCACCGGGTTGCGTTCAAGCTTGAGTCGTCCGCTATCGAGCCGCGAGAGCATGAGCAGATCGTCCACCAGCCGACGCATATGGTCGGCCTCACTCAGTACATCGCCGAGCAACTCACGCTGATCAACGTTCGACTCGGGGACAGAGCGGATCGCCACCTCGGCGCTGGCGCGCATCAGCGTGAGCGGTGTGCGCAGTTCATGGCTGGCGCTGGCGATAAATGACTGCTGGCGCTCCCAGGCATCCTGGGCCGGGGCGAGCGCACGACCGGCGAGCCACCAACTTCCCACCCCTAGCAACATGACACTCACCCCGCTGAGGGCCAGCAGCACCAGCAGCAGTTCGTTCAACACGTGTTCCTGGTCACTGAGCATCCGGCCAAGCTGTAGTGCCGCCGGGCCGTCACTGCGGGTCATCCGATAGGTGAGTAACCGCGTGCGGCTGCCGTCGGCGTTAATAATCGTGCGCAGATCGCGGCCCTGTTCTAGGGCGATACGGAGCGCGTCTCTGTCGGGTATCAACGGCGGAGCATACGGGTTCGGGTCGAAGAGTAGACGACCGCTCGTGTCCAGGGGGAGTACAAAAATCGCTGCCAGTTCGGCGTCATAGGCCGACTCACTGAAGCGTGCGATCGGATCAATCGGCGGGGTCGTAGGAGAAACCGGCGCATCGTTACCGTACAGCTTAATGTGAATCACCTGCCCGGTATACGCATCGATATAGATCTCGTCGCCGTTCGCGAACTTCACCTCATAAGCATACTGACCAGTATCGTCGGCTATCTTCACTTCCTCAATCGCCGAGCCGTTGCCGTGGGCAGTGACGGCGGCGGCGATGGCCGTATCGCGATTGATCGGCATCTGGTTCGATTTCGGGCCACTAAGCGGGGCCGCGTTATCGCGCAAGATCGACCAGTCGCGATCAGCAGGAAGCAGATTGACAGGAATGGGTGCGGCCAGACTATGAAACTCGTGAGTCATTTTATGCTGGAGGGCCAGGTCGGTGACATCTTGAAAGTAGCGTTCAACGATCAAGTAGCCGCCGCCGCCCACCAGCACAATCAGCGCCAGGGCCGCCAGCGTGTAGAGCATGGTCATCTGAAGACGCAAGCCCTTAAACACGGTCGGCCTCTAGCCGGTAGCCCACCCCGCGCACGGTGACAATCGGGTCACGCTCGCCGGGCGCATTTAGCTTACGTCGCAGGTACGAGATATAGACATCCACCAGGGCGATCTGGACATCGTGGTCATACGACCACACATAGTCCAGAATCTGCTGGCGAGACAGGCTGAGGCTGACGTTACGCATCAGATACTCAAGCAGGTTCCACTCGGTGGGCGTCAGGTCGAGGGAGCGAACGCCACGGCGCGCCGTGTGGCTGCGCATGTCGAGTACCAGGTTGCCGATACGCAACTCCGACGGCTCACTGCCCGGCGGGGCAAAGCGTCGGCTGAGGGCGCGCACGCGAGCCAGCAACTCCTCGAAGGCGAACGGCTTCACGAGATAGTCATCGGCCCCGCTATCCAGGCCGATCACCCGATCCTCCAACTGGCCACGGGCGGTGAGCAGCAACAGAGCAATCGGCAGGCGGGCCGAGCGAATGGCCCGACAGATCGCCGGCCCGTCGCGACCCGGCAGCATCCAGTCCACAATCACCACCTCGTGGATACCCTGGAGTGCCTGATCGAGGCCCTCCTCACCATCGTGGGCAACCTCAATCGTGTAGTGTTCCTCGGACAGCACACGGGCCATCAGGCGGGCCAGTCGCTGGTCGTCTTCAATGATCAGCACGCGCATACGTCACCATATTTCTTGCTGGGACAAGGTTCAGATCCAATACTTTTCGAATAAGCCGACCTTGCCCCCTCACCCCCTGCCCCTCTCCCTCACGGGGAGAGGGGAGATTCCTCAACAGGACGCCTCCGGCTCCCCCTCTCCCGTTCAGGGAGAGGGGGCTGGGGGGGTGAGGGCTGAGCGCGACAGACTCCTTATTTGAAAAGTATTGGGTTCAGATTCGGTCATTCTAGCTTTACAGTTTGGCGACGAGGCAACGAGGTGACGAGGCGATGCCACCGCGTCCTCACGTCCTCGCGTCCTCGCGTCCTCGCGTCCTCGCGTCCTCGCGTCCTCACGTCCTCGCGTCCTCGCGTCCTCGCGTCCTCGCGTCCTCACGTCCTCGCGTCCTCACGTCCTCGCGTCCTCGCGTCCTCACGTCCTCGCGTCCTCACGTCCTCGCGTCCTCGCGTCCTCGCGTCCTCGCGTCCTCGCGTCCTCGCCAAACCGTCATGCGAAGATCGCCCTTCTGTAACCTTA
>Ga0194060_10001971_pt1 | contig 14654 bp, 15 predicted proteins | sample SepL225m_MetaG_FD_163427 | JGI IMG/M metagenome (GOLD analysis project Ga0194060, IMG submission 163427) | Anoxic zone freshwater microbial communities from boreal shield lake in IISD Experimental Lakes Area, Ontario, Canada - Sep2016-L222-5m | ecosystem: Environmental > Aquatic > Freshwater >... | reverse complement strand
GGGTTGGTCTTGCTGGCGGAGCTGGGCAGCCAGGTTGTCGGGCTGGCTGATGGCGCGGAATTCAGCGAGGACCTGGTCGAGGTTCTCATTCGTGAAGTCCAGATGGGACTTGTCCAGGCCAAAGGCTTTGACGTGCAGGCCGTGGCGGTCCGGGATGGGGAATCCCTGCTGCTTGCAGGCGGCTCGCACCCTGCCCCACTCCCGGAAGTAGAGTCTGTTCTGTAAGGTTGTCATGGTGTCATTGCACTTCGACCAGGTCAACGCACAGCAGGGACTCCCAGGGCGTGCGCCGCGAGCCGGTCGAGATACTGGGCCAATCTCAAACCCTCTTTCTTACAATAGTAGTAATGGACTCTCCACGCCTCCTCAGCGCGGGGTAAATCAGCGAGGCTGAGCATTACCAGCAGCCGGGTAGCCGTTGCGCACGGATCGTCCTTGAAACCCCACTGGCGCGCTGCCTTCGCCAGCAATGAGCGCTGCCGGCGAGTCAGGCCGATGGTGACATAGTAGTTACCCTCGATCCAATCTGCCGCGCGCTCTGATGCCTGAGGACGCGGCCTTTTGACCGGAGACATGGTCTTCATGCTGCAGCCTTGGCAATTTGATCCCCCCCGCGGGTGGTCATTGCTTCCCGCTCTTTAATGACCGCGGTGAAGTCGCCACTCAAGTTGCCGACTATGATTTGCACTATATCGTCCAAACCAGCTCCGCGCCCTCCTTCCCCGTCTTCATCGGCTTGTTTGATGTATCTTTCCCCTAGCAAATCGAGAAGGGCACTGGCCCCGTTAATACTTTTTTCAAGATTAAGCAGAGCGCTCCGCCCCGTCCGTGTGTGCGGCTCTTTTTTTACCATATCTGAGCCGGGTAAACCGATCTTCTCCAAAGCGGCGTTGACCATGAACCAGGCAACGCCGGATCCGGAGGGCGCGGCGGCATGCTTTAGCGCGGCATATTCGGCCTTGCTCAAATCGACCAACTCTTCGGCTACGCCGTTCTCCTCGCCTTCCGGAAAGAATGCAATCAAAGGCAATCCGGATTCCTGGCGGACTTTGGCCTTGATCTGTGTGGTTTTGGATTGTGGAGAGGCAGCGGATTTGCTACCCATTTTAACGGACTTGAGTTTGTTTTTCATTGTCTGACTTGCGGACTTGGGTCTTTGGCCCTGGCTGCGTTGACGCGCTGTCAGGGTTTTTGGTTTGTTGCGCTTCCGCCTGCTCGACCCAGTTGAGCAGCCGCAAGGCGAGTTCAGCACTTGGCGCACTATTCCCGGAAATCCAATTATTCACGGCCTGGCGTGTCACCTTCAGCTCGTGCGCAAGCTGCGCTTTTGCGCCACGTGCGGGCGTGACCGCGCTCAGTCGTTTAGCTAGTGATTTCCAATATGCGTTTCCCGAACTCATGGCGGAAATAATAGCAGGTCCAGACACTATGTCAACTGGTCGTTTACATATCTTTACGTTAGCCTCACGCATCGACATCTGCTCAACCCTCGCCATTAGTGGTCGCAAGGCCTCTGGCAGGCCCTCAAGGAAAGCAAACCGACACTCCTCAGGAACGAATACCAGTTGCTCGTTTACGCACTTTTGAACCAAGGAATAAAAGGCGCTCGCCGAAGCGGGGCTTGAGCTGGCTGCGAGAAGTTCGCGCCTTAGCGCTAACTGTTCAGACAACGGTCCATTGCATACCGCCGAGAATGGGGTGGCATCGGGAATGCCATTCCAATCCTGAGCTCTGTCCAGGTCGAAGAAAGGGCGAATAGGCTCGGTTCCCCTAGCAAGCCAAAGCTGGCTGATGTCGAAACCGCGGCAGATCGCCAATCCCACCGGCCATTTGAGGCTCACCCGCTTGTACTCGATGCTTGCAAGCTGATCCCGAGTGATCCGGATGCGTGCAGCAAACTCAGCCTGGCTCAGACCCGCATCCCGGCGAATCCAGGAGACCCTATGGCACACCAGCGCCTCGTCTGCGAGGAGGGGCTTGAAAGGGCTCGATTTTCCGCGCTGGGCCACAGGGAAAGGATGCCGTGGAATGGCCCCAAACAAAAGCGAAAATAGTTGTTGCAGCCAAGCTCTGATTGTGTAATCTTCTACAACCTCTTTAGTGAATACGATTAACAAAACCAAGATTGCACTGCTGGAGCGGGGGTTGAAACCTGCGGACGTGGCGGCCGGAACGGGGCTGGATCTGGGATACGTGTATAACCTCCTTTCTGGAAGCGTCTCCACGCGCGCCGGGAGGAAGAAGATTGAAAAGTTTGTCGGTGTCAGGCTTTGGCCTGAACCAAAAATAGAGCGACCAGGAAGTCAGCGTATGAGTGAGCAAACCAACCCTAGATTCTCCCTGGGCGCGGCGCCCGAGGCTGCGGCGGCGAGTAATCCGCTGGATCCGACGGCGGCAAACGAATGCATCGAATGGGTTGACCTGGCTGGGAAATTGGGTTTCACGGTGGTCGCGGTTCAGGCGCATTATTGCGAGGAGTTATGGGCCGTGAGTGGTTTCGAGAAGAGCCTTGGCCGTGAACTAACCGAGGCAAACCTTGGTCATCTCGATAGTGTGAAGTGGTTCAATCCGATTACTTTCTTCTTCTACGTCAATACCCAGAACCTGGCTGCCGGGCTCCTCTTGATCAAAGCCCGGCTGGCCGCTATTGGCTTGCTGCCGCGCGTCAAAATCGGGTGCGCAGATCAGGAGTCCCGGACGTATCGGACGTTATATCCGGAGGCGGAAAAGGTCGGGACATGACTTCCTCGACGAAAGCACTTGTCCTCTATGGTCCGCTCGCGGGTGTGACGCTGATTTGCGCCGCGCTGGCCGGGTTGGTGTGCTTTCGGGCGGTTCCGGAGCTTCCGGGGCCGGTCAAGCAACTGAGCCTGGTTGTTGTCGCGGCCGGGATGGCTATCCAGGGCGCCGCACTATTTCCAAGCAAGTGGGAGAGCCGCTTGATTATCAAACCGCACCCGCTGGCGGCCGGGAGCTTGATGCTCTTCGCTGGCGCAGCACTGCTCATGGTGCTCATGTTGACCGGCTGCAGCCCGACCCCGGCCAGGCCGCACGCACGCCCAATAATCAATTTCTACGGCAGTGAATCAATAGGGACCTGGAACATGTTTGGAGCTGACGTTCCAAGTCCCATTACAGCTCAAGACCTGCCGCGGGAGACGCAAGTAATAACTCAGCCCGCCTTCCCGGAGAAGCGATCCTCCGGGTTTGCGGTGCTGAGATCGCAGCTATGCGGGCTCACCCCGCGCTGGCGAGTGTTCGCCGGGCGGAACCAAACGTTGCCATGAGCAGGCGACATCAAGAGAAATATTTAGTATGACGAAAACAATAGAACAGGAATATCGGGACGGGTTGCTTCGGATCGAAGAAAAAGCCAAGGAATTCATTGATAAGTCGAGGCGGCTCGAAGACTTGGAGAAACGTTATGACGTGATGCACGAGCAACTGCGGACCCTCAGAAAGTCCCAGTACGGCAACGGCGGGAATGCCGGTATCCGCACGATTGGTACCAAGGACTTCGTGTCGAACGATTGCGCCGAGGCCTTAACGGCTCCGTGCATCCTGGAAATCCAGCGCTGCGATCCAAACATGCTAGCAGCCATGACCCGCGACGGGGGAACTCGGGACCAGGTCCTTGGCAAGGCCAAAGACATCCTGGGCATGACAACGACGCGGGCGGCTCTGGACGGAACGTCCACACCGCTACCGACGATCTACGTGCCGCAGGTAGTCGAACTGGTCTGGAAGTATGGACAGATGCGACAATTCGCGACGATCTACCCGCTCGGGGCTGGCACGGTGAAGCTGCCTAGACTGCAAGCGGGCGAGGACGTCTTCACCTTCCTTGGGGCAGGCACGGCCGGAATGTCACAAACGGTGGCAGAGAAGAAGGTAACGGCGGAGCTGGTGACCTTCACGGCCAATAAAATGGGCGGGGTGATTCGTATCCCGATGGAAATCGAGCAAGACACGTTCATTCCTTTGGGCCAGTTCCTGGCACGGTATATCAGTCGCCAGCTCGCAAAATTGGAAGACCTTACCGGGTTCCTGGGTGATGGAACGGCTACCTACGCAAGTCAGACCGGAGTGGGGCCGTATTGCACGGCGAATCCCGCCTATCTGCAGCAGCTTGGGGCGGGCAAGACCAAGCCGACAGACGCGACGATTAATGACTTCCGCGCTATGCGGGCATTGGTTAACCCGGCGGTCCTGGTTGACGACCCTGCGTACTACTGTAACCCGACGCTGGAGGCTCTGTTCGTGACGTTCAACACGATTGGCCAGCCCCTGATCTACCGGCCGGCCGTCGGCGGCACTCCAGCGACGCTGGATGGATTCCCGATTCGCTGGGTGGGCGTCATGCAGCCCTATTCGACGGCGGCGGCGGCGAGCAAGTATGTCGCGATGTTCGGGGCTCTGTCCTACGTGTACCTGGGCGAGCGCGGTGCGCCTCGCATAGAAGTTTCGAGGGAAATATTTTTCGCAACGGACGAAATTGCGATGCGCGCTTTGGAGCGTATCGACGTAGAGATGATGGCGATTGACGCCATGAGCGCGCTGAAGACGGCGGCTGCCTGACCGGCTTAAACCTGAGCCACCCGCCTGCGCTGAAGCTTAGGCGTAGCGGGGCGGGTGGCACTTCAAAGATAAACCAATCGAACATGAAGAAGATTTTATTGACGGCCGCCCTGGCAGTGGGGCTGGCAATTCCGGCACTGGCACAATACACGGTGCCGACTTTTACGACGTTGTCGGCTAGCGGGACCACTACGTCAACGGTGCAGTTCGCGTCATCTCCGTTTCACCAGGTGCGGGTAGTGCAGGCGTCTGTATCGAGCGACCTGGCAGGGGCAAACCTGACGTTTCGTACTGGGGTAACGCCGTTGACCATCATCAAAACGAACGCGGCGGGCACAACCATAGACGTGGCCTACACGAACGGGTTTACGGTGGGTGACTTCGTGATGGTGGAAACGGCGGCGGGTGTGCTCACCAACGGGCAGATCGCATCATTTACGGGCGCAACGAACATCGTGTTCGGGCAGAACGTATGCGCGACAGTTCCCGGCGACCAGGTCTATAAGCTCTCGTCGCCTGTTACGCTATGGATAGGCGTGTTCACGAACCGAACGTTTTCGGGTGAGGCCATCTACGTCGGGAATCGCGGGCGGCCGGTGCTGGTGAAGGTGAACGGGACCAGCGCCTGCTCACTGGACGCAATTACGGCGCGCTACGAGTAGCCGTGAGAAACCGGAACACAACCTTTACTGCCGGTGTTGCCCGTCTAGCGTTGATCTGTTGCGCTGGCGGGACTAGCCGGCGGTTTCGTGGTGGCGGGCGGTTCATCTTTGTTACGCCCGCCACCCTCTATCAGCGCTTCAAAGCTGAACCTTGAAGCCAGACAACTGCAAGCTCCCATGCAGAACACTCAAACCAACAATTTCGGAAACCAGGCGACCATGTGCCCCACGTCCTCTGATCGTGGTCACGATTCCGAACGCCGGGGGGGTGCGGGAGCCTCTTCCCCGGCGACTTCTTTCCTAAAGGGCTGGCAGCGCGAGCGAATACAACGGCTGGCCCGAATCTGCCGTTGCATAGATCGCGGGCGCCAACAGGGCAAGCGGCTTCGCAAGATAGTTATCCTGCACGCCTGGCGCTGGCGGGGGCGCCACTATAAGAGCGATCCGAAGCGGCCGATACGGTTCAAGGCCAGCACGATTCTGAGAACATACTATGCCTGGCGGAATGGTGGCAGGACCCCGGCCACGCTGGCGCTGGGGTATTGGCGCGGGAATCGGAGGGCATCAGGCTGCCAAGTCGTTGAGTTGTCGAAGCTGTGCCTGGCGGCGGACACCAAGTCTTTCAGCGCGGCATACCGCAGTCTCAAATCGCCCGGCGCAACTGAAAGCGCCTATCGCCGCGCCATGCCGGCGCGTGTCAGGATTGCGCTGGCGAACCTGCATGATCACCGCCGCCACGGGGAGAGCTTGGAGCGGGCCGCACGGAAGCTTTTGGGGGAGGTGGTCAAATGCTGATAATGCGAAACAACCGAACGGCCTCGACCAGGCGCACGGTTAAGCCCCGGCCGTTGATGCCACTTTCCGCTGTTATGTGGCGCCTGGATTGTCGCGAGAATGAAGTAAAGGCGATGATCGAAGAGGGGTTGTTGCTTTTCGCTTTCGATATTCGAGCGCCCAAGGCACTGAAGCCAGAGCCCCGCGTTTTGACTGAAAGTGTGGAGAATTATCTGGCCGGAAAGACGGCCTACGCTGCCGAGGACGAAACGGAATGGCATCGCGTGGCCGGACTGATATTCCCGGACAAGCCGACCATTTCAACTTTGGAGCTTCAGCGAGTGCTGAATTGCGGCCGCCAACATGCCATCAACTTGTTCTACGCAAGGCAGTTCAGACATGCCCGGCAGGCCCGGCCCCGGCGAGGGCCGGGAGGCTCACCGCAGATCGAAACCGCCAGCGCGGTTGACTGGCTATGGGAAAGGCGGATGATATGATACCCGCTTCCACGCACAAGGCGGCCCTCAGGCCGTTTTTGGGGTATCGACCTACCGGCGCGGGCTTACGACGCAGCTATGAGGCGGTTAATGGGGTCTTAATGGGGTTCCTGTGCGTGGTTAAGAGAGCGGTTGAGGCAGTTTTGGGAAAGGTGGCAGCGTATGGGTGATGACGGGCAATTTCCGATCAAGATAACGGGGGACGCGAGTTCGCTGGTGACGGCGTCGCAGAAGGCGGCACAGGGGTTGGAGGCTACGGCCAAGGCGGCCGGTAAGGCGGCGGATGATACGCAGCGATACCAGAAGGCGCTGGAGGCAATGGCGGTGCGGCAATCGGAGGGAAAGACTAAGGGCGTTTCGTCGGAAGACCAGGCGATGATCGATAAGGCCGGCAGCCGGCGACAGGAGCTGGCGGACCGGAAGCGGCTGTCGGCGGAGGCGGATTCGGAGATCGCTGCGGGAGTTAAGAATGTCAGCCAGGCTGAAGTAGACTTTGCGACAGCAGCGGTGGCGGGCACGGATCGGGTAACGGTCAAAAAGGAGGAGTTAAAGCACGCGATACAGGGGCTTAAAGAGGAGTTTCCAGGGCTGGCGCATATAGCGCACATGGCGCTGAATCCGATCACGCTGGTAGTGGCTGGTGTCGGAGCGGCGTTTGGTATCCTCAAGTATCGGGTGGACGATGCGGTAAAGACGCTGGCGGGGGCGGTGCTGCCGGATATTGGCCCGGCGAAGGTGGGGCAGGTGACGGCGATGGCGGAGGCGTGGAAGACCTATAAAGAGGCGCTGGATGGGGTGCTGAAAAGCTACACTTCGATAGAGGCTGTGGTGAATCGCTCGATCAAGGCAATGGAGGATGAGGCCAATCGGCAAAAGAAGCTGCGGGAGGCAAAGCAGGCGCTCGAACAAGCAAACCTGGAGGCAGCCAGGGCGTCCATGAGCCCGGCGGAATACCAGAAGCGCAGCCTAGAGGGGAAAGCGAACGCTGAGGCGGCGGCGCTAGCGGCTGAGGAAAACACGAAGCGCAAGACAATCGAGGCGCGACAGAAGGAAGCGCAGGCGCTGCGGGAAGATGCGGCGAAGAAGCTGGCGACGGCCGGGGGAATCAAGGTGGGGACGGCGGAGCAGGACGCCGAGACAGAAGCCAAATACGCGCAGGTAGCTCAGGAGGCTGAGGAATTCAACAAGGCCGAGCAGGCTAATATCGACAACATGTTGAAGCTCAAGAGCGGCGAGTTTGGGTTTCGAGATATTCGCACCAAATTAGAAACACGAACTCACGTGCAGAACGTGACGGGTCGAGGCGTATTTGGGTCACAACCATCCGAAGCCGACATTGACGAGGCCATTGCGACGACCCGACAGATGATGGGGGCTGGTTCGGTGACCATCAACCGTTCCGATGCGTTTTCGCGCAATAAAGCGGCACGGGAGGAGGCACGGAAGCGGCGGGGGGATTTGGTGACGGAGGCGGGGAAGCAGGAGGGCCAGGCAAACGTGCTGGATCAGCAGTCGGCTGCTGACACCGCGGCGCTGAATACGGAAAGCTCTACGAATCGGCGGGTTGCTGACATTGGCCAGGCGGCGCGAGTCGCATCGGCGCTTGGTAAGACCAACGATCAGTTGAAGGAGATATTGGATCAGATACTGCACTCGGCGGAGGCTGGGAATGGTATTTCGGCGGATACTCTGCGGCGAGTAAGGAATCTGGAGGCTGAGCAGGCGGAGTTGAAGCGGCAGCAGAAGCAGGAAGCCGGGAGTCCGGCGAGGACGTATTGATTTATGTTTTCTCTTAAACACATGGAGCCGCCTGCCCAGTTCAGCCCGCAAGGGATTGGCGAGTATGTTATCGGGGTCCGCTTGCTGGTTTTGACTGAACCGGGCACTCAGCTCCTACTCCCGGAAAGCAACAGGACGGGCACAAACATCCTTGGCAGGATTCTGCAGGTCAGGATGGAATTGGCAGGAGTGCGCGTAACCAAGGGCCTATGGAGCTTTGATCTCAACCGGTCATTTTACTTGTTCACGGTGTCAGAAATCGCTGCTGCTCAGGAGGCGGTAAAAAAGGAGCTGGCGGAACTGGGACTTTTGCAGTGGGTGCAGATTGCCTGGTATGATCCGCGGGAAGGGGTGTGGCGTGCCTGTCATTCCAAAACGGGGCGATTTGAGGTGCCGACGGAGGAAGAGTTGGCCGCAGATACAGAGTTCATTGGCAGCGTCATAACGGCGCTTGAGCAATGCCAACAATCGAAAGATGAACCAGCCGGACAATAACCTTTTCACGGCGGCGCAGATAGCGCGGGCGGCTGGCATCACGCGGCAGGCAGTCCACGCGGGTCTGCAAGCGATTGCATCGGCGGGCCTGGTGAGCAGCCAGGGTACGGAGGCCGCGGGCTGGCGGTTTGCCGATTTGCCTCTGGATTGGCAGCTTGAAATCACCCGGCGCGGGGTGAAGCGGGGATTTGAGAACGGAGAGCAGTTTCTGGCGAATCAGCCCGAGCCGTGGAAATGCCCCCTGGCATTTGACCAGGTCCAACAGCACCAGCGGAACAAGGCTGTAGAGCTGCAAAAGGCGCTGGCGCGCGCGCTGGCGATGCGAGGCGACAGCAATGCCGCAGCTAGCCAGGTGGAAGACGCTGGCATTCAGGATTTCAAGGCGGAGTTGGGCTACGCGATTTCTGGCCGGCACTGGCGCCGGCTGCTGCACCGCACGATTGAGAGGGACGCCGGGGAGGAGAACTGGCAGCGGCTGGAGATATACTTGGATGAACGGGCGTTTGTGGCGCCGTCCACTCGGCGGGAGGTCATCCGCAATCAATTCCAGCACCAGGAGCTTGACGAAGTAATCGCTTCTCTGGAGGACCGACAGCACCCCACGCCGGCAGACCGGCAGTTCCTTTGGGATGCCGCTTTCCGCAACTACGAGGAAGCGACTGGGCAGCTCGCCGATTCCCCGGAAGGAAACCGAGAGCGTCGGCTGTTCAAGGCATCGCTGGCACACTACTTGTTCAAGGCGTTTCCAGAGCGGACGCTGTGCGCGACTGAGGCGAGTCTGAAGCGGCGTTTTGATGAGAAACTGGACGTGTGGCGAAGCAACGGACGCACGCCGGACGCCCTGGAAGACAAGCGGCCGTTGAGGTCGGGCAAGTTCCGAGAGGTGCAGTTCCACAAAGACCTGGAGGCGATCCGGGATCGGGCGATCTTGCACGATGGCAGTATATCGCTCGCGTATCGGCTGCTGCACGAAGAAGGCAAGCTGAGCAAGGAGTTTTGCGAGTTCTACCCGTTCGACGTGCGGACGGCAAAGAGCGAAGTGCCGGCGGCCGTGCGCGAGGCGGTGAGGCCGCTGGTCGAGATGTGCCTGCCACTGCGGCGTGGGCCGTGGCAGGCCAAAATGCGCGGGCCCTATATCCCGCGGGATTGGTCCGAAGTCAAAGCCGGAGACTGGTTCTGCGCAGATGACGTGACGTGGAATCACTATTTCAAAGAGCAGCATGCTGACGGGCGATGGCAGATCACACGGGGCGAGTGTCTGCTTATGACGGACTTGCGGACCGGGTATCCGCTGGACTTCCTGCTCATTCCGGGAAAATACAACGGTGAGCACGTACGCAGCCTGGTGTTGAAAGTCCATGACAGGATTGGCCTACCACGATACGGCTTTTATTTTGAGAAAGGCGTGTGGGCTTCTCGCCTGGTGACTGGCGACAACCGTCAAGGCACGCCAGTCCATTGGCGGGAGGCACAGAACGGACTTTGCAGCCAGGATCTGCAGCTCTCAGCGCGCCACGCCACCACACCACGGGCTAAACCGATTGAGGGGCAGTTTCACATTATTCAGGACCGTATGCGCTGCATTCCTGGATTCGTTGGATTCAATGAGCGCGAGTATGACGCAGAGCGCATACAGACGCTGATTGCCAGGGCGCAGCGAGGCGACGCGGCGGCACTTGAGCGGTTCCCAACCGGGGCCGAGTGGCGCGACCAGATAAGCACGGTCCTGGGTGAGTTCATGCACGATCCCCAGAACGGCAAGATGCTGGAAGGGCAGGCCCCGGCAGAGGCGTGGGCGGCGGAGAACACGCAGCGCCCGTTGAAGCAGCTCCCAAAGGAAGCTCGTTACATCCTCTCGACTCACAAGAAGACGGTAACAGTGCGACAGGAGGGGATAGTAATGACAATCCGGGGCAAGCGGTTGGTTTACTACAACGAACACACCGGGCCGCTGATTGGGCATGATGTCCTCGCGTTCTACAACCTCGAAATGCCGGAACTGCTGACCGTCTGCGATATGAAGCGCCAGAGTTATTTCTCCGTTGGCCGGGTAGAATTGCCGGCAATGAGTGCCACGAAAGAGCAGCTTGAGGAAGTCAACCGGCTCCGGAAGGGGCACATGGCCCACGCCAAGGGCATATTCGGGGACATTCCGCACGAGGTAATTTCAACGGTCACGCGGGATAACGATCACAGCGAGGAAGCCAAGGAGTTGGGTCGATTCCATAATCAGGAGACCGAAAGAGTGAAGACTGAGCAGACCCAGGCGGCGCGGGCGAACACGCGGGCGCGGCAGAAAGCAGCCGCGGCGGGATTCGACCCGAGCCGCCTCCGGATCAAGAATCCGAAACGGGTGGCAGAGGCCGCGGGACGCATCACGGAGCGCTTTGCTGCCCTGCGGCAGAAGGAAGCGGAACAAATTGAATTATGAGGCCAATCGTTAATCCCGAAACTACCTATCAAGCGGTCGGTGCCATACGACCTGAAGACGTTGCCAAAAAGCTGGCGGCAATTCGGAATCACGAATACCCGGTGCTGCTCGCGCAGCTCGCCGATCAACCTCGGTTAGTTGAAATGATGTGGTTTCTCCAATACACGTCCACGCAGCCGGGCGGCCTGGTGAAGTTCTGCGCCGATATGTTTGCGCAATTACCGGAGCGCTTCGGAACAGAGACGATGCGCGCTGCCAAGCGGCCAGAATATACTTTGCAGGAGAAACGGAGCATCAACGGCGAAATTCCCTATAAGTATAATCCAGCCGGCATGATAGATCCCGATAATGAGACTCCAAGCGATGAGCTTTTGGCGGCGATACTTGACCGGGCGCCAGACTCCGAAGAGGAACGAGCCAGCCAGCGTCGAGAGTTTGAGCGCAGGCTGAAATCATGGACGGCCAAGGAAATTCGGTGTAGTTGCCAGGAGGCGGTAGAGAACATTCTCCCGCGGTATCTTGAGGACTTGTGCGTCAAAGCCGATAAGGGCTTTACTGAACTGAGCGACTACGATCACGACAAGGGGCCTCACTGGTTCATGGACGATCCGGTTGCTGCGGTGTTTGAAATGATGGACCGGCGAGCCATCGAGGTCTCCAAACGACTGGCGATGACCGCCGTTACTAAGAAAGTGTTCGATGCGCTCGACTACGCTCTGCAGGAGCGGGTGATGGTGCGCATCGAGGGCGACTCGCGCTTTGGGAAAACGGAATCCGTGAGGGCATGGGCGGACATGAGGCCGGGGCTGGCTCGCGTCGTGGAAGTTCCTTCTTCAAACTCGCTGGAAGATCTGCTGCGTCGTGTAGCTGAATCGCTGGGCCTCGCGTTTTCATACGGAACCAGGGGGCAGATTCTGAGAGAGCGGATTGAGTATGTCCTAAAGCAGAGCGGCATATTTCTAATTTTTGATGAAGCGGCGTTCCTGGTCCCGCAGAACTATACACCAACAACGGCTCCGGCGCGTTTGAACTGGGTGCGGAGGGAGGTCGCGGATCGAAAGCTGCCATTGGCACTGATCCACACACCGCAAACCTTTATGCCGGCTGTGGAGAAGTTCGTTAAGAAGACCGCCTTTTCGATGCAACAATTCACTGGGCGTAATTACAGGATCGTGGAGCTTCCGACCGAGATGGACCGCGAGGACTTGATTGCGGTTGCGAGGATTCACTTCCCAGAGCTTGGCATTGAGTACCTGGAGGTGATAGCCGACCTGGCTGAGCTGTCTGAAAACTACCTGCAGATGGTGGAGGCGGTTGCGAAGCTGTCACGCTTTGTCGCGCGACGGGAAGGCCATCATCGCATCACGGTTTCAGACATAGAGACTGCGGCCAGTGAACTCATTCCACGCCGGGAGGTTCCGGAGCCCGATTCGACTTCCGGCGATCGGCAGCAGCCTGGCACCAGGCGGACGCCTGTCCGCGCTGCTGAACGGGCGATTAAGGAGCCATTAAAGGCGGCTTCAAGAGCAGTGCAGCCAGGCCGATCCGATCCTGTTGAGGCGGGAATCAAGGCGACTTTTAACAATCGTTCTTTGCGGGGCGGATGCCCCGAGATGGTAGCGACCGATCTCCTATCGGTCACCTCCTGAACTGCGGTAACTAGTTCATTTTCGTGATACCCGCGCAAAGCGGGCCTTTGTGCGTACAGGCAAGACTTTGCTCGCCCTTGCTACTTTTGGACATTGGACATTTCAAATCTGCCGGAATTATGGGCGCGTTTACAAAAACCACAGATTGATAATCCGGGGCGGAGGCGCTACACACAGGGCATCTGATTGAACGATACAAATATGAGCACGACCACAAACGAACCATTGGACCTCATCTTCGGCCGACGCAGCATCCGGGTCTATTCGCCCGGTGAAGTGAGCGAACCGGTGGTGACCAGGCTTCTCGAGGCAGCGATGGCAGCGCCTTCCGCCATGACCAAGGACCCCTGGCGGTTCGTGTTGGTGAGGGACAAACAGACTCTGTCGAAGCTGGCGACGCTTCACCCGGGCGCGGCGATGCTCTCGTCCGCCGCCCTGGCGATCGTGGTGTGCGGCGATCTCGACGTGGCCTTCGACCGGCAGATCAGCTACCTGCTGCAGGATTGTTCAGCGGCCAGCGAGAACCTGCTGCTGGCCGCGCACGCGCAGGGCCTGGGCGCCTGCTGGGTGGGGATCCACCCCGGCGAAGCCCTGATCAAACAGGTGAAAGAATTGTTGTCCCTGCCAGTTTCAGTCATTCCCGTCGCGGCGATATCGCTCGGGCAACCCGGCGAACAGCCGCCCCCGCGCACCCGCTACAATGCGGACTACGTGTACTGCGAAAAATACTAATCTGCCGAAAGAACTTCATCCGCTGCCCGCTGGCCGGATTCGACGGCACCTTCGATGAAGCCCATGCATTGCCGGGCGGTTTCTGTGCCTGCCCAATGGATTCTTCCAATGGGTTCGCGCAGGGATGCCCCATGGATGCTGAGGGTGCCGGTTGGGAAGATCGCAATGGGTGCGCCGCCGATAAATTGCTCTCCGCACCAGTCCAACTCAGCATAGGCGATGGGCTTCCTGGCTTCGGGACCGAAATACTTTGCCAGCCGCTCGATAACGATCTGTTTGCGTTCATCGGGCGCGTAACGATGCCAGGTGCGTGCAAATTTCCCGCCAATAAAGGCCAGCATACAGGCGGTCTTGCCATCTTCGCTGCATTGATCGAAGGTGACCGAAACCGGCCCATCGCCGGAGGCGGCTTCGCCTGAAAATCCTTTCTCCCGCCAGAAAGCATTTTCGTAGCGCACAAAACACTTCACCGCGCCGCCCATATAGGCGCGCTGCATCAACTGCTGGCGCAGGGCGGGGAGCCGCGGGCTGAAGCTGATCTGGCTGCCCAGCGGGACCGGCACCGCGACAATGGCGCGTTTGGCCCGATAGCTCTGGCCGCTGGCGGAGGTCACGGTCACACCGCTGGCATCCTGCACAATGGCGGAAACTGGCTGACTGAGGCGAACGCGATCCTCTCCAACTGCCTTTGCCATCGCCAGCGATACCGATTGCGCCCCGCCAGCAATGCGCTCATGCTGGAAACCGGCTTCGGTGGAGATCAGGTTATTCATGCTCCCGGCTGAGCGGACATACGCCAGCATGTGCAGCAGGGAAAGCTCGCCCGATTCCGAGCCGAAGATGGTGCGGATGGCGGCATCCATGGTGGCGCGCGCATCCGCGCTCCACATGAACCGGCTGCGGATGGATTCAAGCGTCTTCGTATCCCATTCGGGGGCGTTTCTGTGGTTCCAGGGCAGCGCCATATCCAGCCCTTTCGCCCAAGCGTCAATAATCCAGATCGCCAACTGGATCTGGATGAGCTTCCACGGAGCCATCCACGGAATGGTGCCTGTGT
>Ga0194060_10001969_pt1 | contig 14664 bp, 12 predicted proteins | sample SepL225m_MetaG_FD_163427 | JGI IMG/M metagenome (GOLD analysis project Ga0194060, IMG submission 163427) | Anoxic zone freshwater microbial communities from boreal shield lake in IISD Experimental Lakes Area, Ontario, Canada - Sep2016-L222-5m | ecosystem: Environmental > Aquatic > Freshwater >... | reverse complement strand
TCCCAGATGCTGACGCCGTTTCCGCTGCTCACCACGAAAAAGCTGCACCTGAAATCCATCATCCACGAACTGCTGTGGTTCCTGCAGGGCGACACCAACGTGCGCTACCTGAGGGACAACGGCGTCAGCATCTGGGACGAATGGGCCGACGCCAACGGCGATCTGGGCCCGGTCTACGGCCATCAGTGGCGCAAATGGAAAACGCCGGACGGCCGCGTCATCGACCAGATCGCGCAGCTGATCGAGGGCATCAGGACCAATCCGGATTCGCGCCGTCACATGGTGAGCGCCTGGAATCCGGCCGATATCGAGCGGATGAAGCTGCCGCCGTGCCACGCGCTGTTCCAGTTCTATGTCGCCAATGGCAGGCTTTCCTGCCAGCTGTACCAAAGGAGCGCCGACCTGTTCCTCGGCGTGCCCTTCAACATCGCCTCCTACGCCCTGCTCGCCCTGATGGTGGCGCAGGTATGCGGGCTGCAGCCGGGCGAATTCGTGCACACCCTGGGCGACGCGCACCTGTACCTCAACCACCTCGACCAGGCGCGCGAGCAACTGGCGCGCGCGCCGCGGCCGTTCCCGCTGATGCGGATCAATCCGGAGGCGCGGGACATCTTCGGTTTCAAGTACGATGACTTCAGCCTTGAAGGCTACGATCCCCATCCTGCGATCAAGGCGCCGATCGCCGTCTGAGGCCGGATGATGCCGCCGCGACCCGATCGTGTCCGCTAGCAATCGCAGCGAATCCGCCGCGCCGCGCATCTGCCTCATCGCCGCGCTGGCGGCGAACCGCGTCATCGGCCGCAACAACGCCCTGCCCTGGCGCCTGCCCGCGGACCTGAAGCGCTTCAAGGCACTGACCCTGGGCCATCCGCTGCTGATGGGCCGCAAGACCCACGAATCCATAGGCAGGCCCTTGCCCGGACGGCGCAACCTGGTGATCAGCCGCAACCGCGGCTACCGCGCCGCGGGCTGCGAGGTCGTGCACTCGCTGGACGAGGCGATCGCCGCCTGCAGCGACGCCCGGGAAATTTTCGTCATCGGCGGCGCCGAGTTGTATCGCGAATCGCTGCCGCGCGCGCACTGTCTTGAATTCACGGAAATCCAGGCGGAGTTCAAAGGCGACGCGTGGTTTCCCGGGTTTTCCGCGGCCGAATGGCGCGAAACCGCGCGCGAGATTCACCGCGAGGAGGCGGGCGTGCCCTTCCGCTACGATTTCGTGCGCTACGAACGCATGGACTGAGCGTTCAACCGGTGCGAGGCCGGTCCGGGCGTCCCGCCAGCCGGATCAGCGTCGCGAGACCGCAGGCGCACAGCGTCTGCCTGTCCTGCTTCACCGCCATCACCTCGAGTTCGCACACGGTGAGCGTCCTGCCGGACTTCTTCACCCTTCCATACGCCACCAGCTTGTCGCCCGCGCCGGGCGCAAGCAGGTTGATCTTGTACTCGACGGTGAGGAGCGAGTCCTCGGCCGGAAACAGGGTGTAGGTGGCATAGCCCCCGGCGGTGTCCGCGATCGCGCTGACCATGCCGCCGTGAAACAAACCGTGCTGCTGCGTCAGGTCCTCGCGATAAGGCAGTTCGATTTCGCAATAGCCCGGCTCGACCCGGCCCATGCTGGCGCCGATCAGGCGCATCGCGCCCTGGCGCGCGAAACTGTCGCGGACGCGCGCCTCGAAATTCGGATCCACCGCCTGAAATGCCTTTGCCATGTACGGCTCCGCTGTGCCTTGTGCGAGCGCAAAAGGTATCACAGTTGCCACCGCATCCGCGCGCTCGCGCCAGGGCTCCGAAGGCAAGCGAGTACAATACGCGCCAGTCGCACCTGGCAGCGAACCAACCTGGAACGCTTACCTGATTGCGCGGGAGCATGGTCATGGACAAAAGAAGAACCTGGCGCGAGCAGGAGCAGCAACTGGTCGAGCGCTGGAACGCGGCGACCGAACGCTGCCGCGAGGCCGAGGCCGAACTCACGCGCCAAAGCTTGCCCGAGGGAACTGCCCCGAGCGAAGAATGCCTGCGCAGCGCGGAAACGGCCAGAACGGCGCTGGAGGTCATGCGCAAACAGGTTGCGCGGATGAAGGTCGAGTTCAGCACCGGAAAGCGTTATTAGGCGCTTTCGGCGCCGTTGAAGCGCATATCGGACGAATTGTCTTGACCCTTGCGCCTGCGACCTGTATAAGGACGGGGCAGGAATGTAAGGTAGTGGAATTGCTGGTCCGTCGTAGCCGCGTCCGCGGTACTCCTCAGGTCGTCGTTTTCCTCCTTGTAAGTTCTCGCATTCTGGCGCAAGCCTCCAATAATTTTTTCTAGGAAACAATAGACATGAGTACAGGTACCGTTAAATGGTTCAACGACGCCAAGGGTTTCGGCTTCATCACCCCCGATGGCGGCGGCAAGGACTTGTTCGCGCACTTCTCGGCAATCCAGGGCAATGGCTTCAAAAGCCTGCAGGAAAACCAGAAAGTTTCGTTCGACATCACGGCCGGCCAGAAAGGCGACCAGGCTGTCAACATCAAGCCGATAGAGTAATCGACCGGCTTGCACAAGAAAGCCCGGGGAACCGGGCTTTTTTTTCGCCCTGAATAAAGGCAAGCCCAGGCCGCGTTTGCTTTTATCCAGAACCCTTTTTTTGGTACGGATGCGCTTTTCATCCGTACCAAAAAAAGGGTTGGCGCGCGATAGCGCGCAACTGCTTTAGCGTACACATTGAATGGCGCCGAAGACGATGTTGGGATGTTTCACTGGCGCGGACGGCGACCCGTCCGCGATCTTGAAAAAAACCAGCCTGACCGGCGATGCTTCTTCCCTAACCGCGCTGCAAAGCGCGTTCAAGCTCAAGCCTGGCGCACGCAATCCACGTAGTAGTGGCCGGTGTCGTCCTTCACCAGGCCGTGAATGTCGGTCTCGAACCCCGGAAACTTGGTGTTGAAGTCGCGCGCAAACTGCAGATAGCGCACGATGGTGGAATTGAAGCGCTCGCCCGGAATCAACAGCGGTATCCCCGGCGGATAGGGCGTGACCAGTACGCTGGTGACGCGGCCCTCCAGATGGTCGATCTCGACCCGGTCGATCTCGTGGTGCGCCATGGCGGCGAAGGCGTCCGTGGGCTTCATCGCCGGCTGCATGTCGGACAAATACATCTCCGTGGTCACGCGCGCCACGTCGTTCGCCTTGTACATGCCGTGGATCTGCTCGCACAGGTCGCGCAGTCCCAGCTTTTCATAGCGCGGGTGCTTCTGGCAGAACTCCGGCAGCGCGCGCCACACCGGCTGGTTCTTGTCGTAGTCGTCCTTGAACTGCTGCAGCGCCGTCACCAGCGTGTTCCACCGTCCCTTGGTGATGCCGATGGTGAACATGATGAAGAACGAATACAGGCCCGTCTTCTCGACGATAACGCCGTGTTCGGCCAGATACCGGGTGACGATGCCCGCCGGAATGCCGGTCTTGGCGAATTTGCCCGACACGTCCAGGCCCGGCGTGATGACCGTGGCCTTGATCGGATCGAGCATGTTGAAGCCGGGCGCGAGGTCGCCGAAGCCGTGCCATTTCTCGTTGGCCTTGAGCACCCAGTCCTCGCGCGAGCCTATGCCCTCGGCGGCGATCTTCTCCGGACCCCACACCTGGAACCACCAGTCCTTGCCCCATTCCTTGTCGACTTTGCGCATGGCGCGGCGGAAGTCGAGCGCCTCCAGGATGGATTCCTCCACCAGGGCGGTGCCGCCGGGCGGCTCCATCATCGCCGCGGCCACGTCGCAGGAGGCGATGATGGCGTACTGCGGCGAGGTCGAGGTGTGCATCAGATAGGCCTCGTTGAAGGCGTGCCGGTCGAGCTTTTTCGTTTCCGATTCCTGCACCAGGATCTGCGACGCCTGGGAGATGCCCGCGAGCAGCTTGTGCGTCGAGTGGGTGGCGAAAATGATGGAATCCTTGGTGCGCGGCCGGTCGCGGCCGATGGCGTGCATGTTCTTGTAAAAATCATGGAAGGTCGCGTGCGGCAGCCAGGCCTCGTCGAAGTGCAGCGTGTCGATGGAGGAATTGAGCGTCTGCTTCAGCATCTCGACGTTGTAGACCACGCCGTCGTAGGTGCTCTGGGTGATGGTGAGGATGCGCGGCTTCTTCCGCTTCGCGGCGCGCGCGAACGGATTGGCCTCGATTTTCTTCTGGATGTTCTCCGGGCTGAACTCCGACAGCGGAATCGGGCCGATGATGCCCAGGTGGTTGCGCGTCGGTGTGAGGAACACCGGAATGGCGCCGGTCATGGTGATCGCGTGCAGGATGGACACGTGGCAATTGCGGTCCACCACGACGATGTCGTCGGGCGCGACGTTGGCGTGCCATACCATCTTGTTCGAGGTCGAGGTGCCGTTGGTGACGAAGAAGCAATGGTCGGCGCCGAAGATGCGCGCCGCGTTGCGCTCCGAGGCCGCCACCGGCCCGGTGTGGTCGAGCAGCTGGCCGAGTTCGTCCACCGCGTTGCAGACGTCGGCGCGCAGCATGTTCTCGCCGAAGAACTGGTGGAACATCTGCCCCACCGGGCTTTTCAGGAAGGCGACTCCGCCCGAGTGCCCCGGGCAGTGCCACGAATACGATCCGTCCTGCGCGTAATTCACCAGGGCGCGGAAGAACGGCGGCGACAGCCCGTCGAGGTAGGCGCGCGCCTCGCGGATGATGTGGCGCGCGACGAACTCGGGCGTGTCCTCGAACATGTGGATGAAGCCGTGCAGCTCGCGCAGCACCGTATTCGGAATGTGGCGTGAGGTGCGTGTCTCGCCATAGAGGTAGATCGGGATGTCGGCGTTGCGAAAGCGTATCTCGTCGATAAAGTTACTCAGATTCAGCACCGCCGGATCAAGCTCCGGCCCCGGCGTGAACTCCTCATCGTCGATCGACAGGATGAAGGCCGAGGCGCGGCTCTGCTGCTGCGCAAACTGCGACAGGTCGCCGTAGCTCGTCACCCCCAGCACCTCCATGCCCTCGTCCTCCATCGCCTTGGCCAGCGCGCGGATGCCCAGACCGCTGGTGTTCTCGGAACGGAAGTCTTCGTCGATGATGACAATGGGAAAACGGAATTTCATGCAGTTCTCCGGACGTGAGAACAAAGTGGGGCCTTCACTGAAGGCGTCGTTGTCAAACTGGGGTCAGGCTGGCAGATGCGGGCGGGCGCCGGCCTCGCGCCGCGCAACGGCTGGCACGCGCGGCTCAACGGGCGAAATGGCGGGATGACAAGCTCGAATGCGGTTCATGCGGTTCAATCCGGCAGTCTCATGGAAATTCGGCCGGATTATACCTCCGTCTTTCGCGGGTCAAGCGGAATAATTGCCCATCCCGGCGCGGCTGTCCCGCACGCCTAGCCCGCTCGCTTGCCGATGGCTCGTGATTGGACTACGCTCCCGCCACGTGCGCAAGGATAAGCAGGATAAGCAGTCGCCCGGGCCGGTGGAATACACGCCGCTCCCTGGGGCGATCAGGAGGGTGCGATGAAAGACACGGGACCGTTCGACTACGTCATCGTCGGCGCCGGCACCGCCGGCAGCCTGCTCGCCAACCGCCTGTCCGCCGATCCGAACAACAAAGTGCTGCTGCTGGAGGCCGGGGGCAAGGACGATTGGATCTGGATCCACATCCCGGTCGGTTACCTCTATTGCATCGGCAACCCCCGCACCGACTGGTGCTACCGGACCGAGCCCGACCCCGGGCTAAACGGCCGCTCCATCCTCTACGCGCGCGGACGGGTGCTGGGGGGCAGTTCCTCGATCAACGCCATGCTCTACCTGCGCGGCCAGGAGCGCGACTACGACGCCTGGGCGCGGGACACCGGCGATCCGGGCTGGTCGTGGCACAGCGTACTGCCGGTGTTCATGCAGTCGGAGGACCACTGGCGCGGCGCGGACGCATTCCACGGCGCGAAGGAAGCTGCGAGCGGCGCCGCGGGCGACGGCAGCGGCCATGAGTGGCGCGTCGAGCGCCAGCGCCTGTCCTGGGAAATTCTGGATGCCTTTCGCGACGCGGCGCTGGAGGCCGGCATCGCCAAGGCCGAAGACTTCAATTGCGGAGACAACGCCGGCAGTTCGAAATTCGAAGTGAACCAGAGGAACGGCGTGCGCGTGAGCAGCGCCAAAGCCTTTCTGCGCCCGGCAATGAACCGGGCCAACCTGACCGTGATCACCGGCGCGCAGGTGAAGAAGCTGCGGCTCGAAGGCAGGCGCGTGCTCGGCGTGGAGTTCTTCCAGGGCAATGAGGAAATGTTCGCCGCCGCCGGGCGCGAAACGATACTGTCGGCCGGTTCGATCGGCAGTCCGCAAATCCTGCAGCTCTCCGGCATCGGGCCCGGGGCGCTGCTGCAGCGCCACGGCATCACCGTGGTCCACGACCTGCCCGTCGGTGAAAACCTGCAGGACCACCTGCAGCTGCGCGCGGCGTTCAAGGTGAAGAACGTGCTGACCCTCAATACCATGGCCAACTCCTGGTGGGGCAAGGCGAAGATGGCGCTCGAATACGCGCTCTACCGCACCGGACCGCTGACCATGGCGCCCTCGCAGCTGGGCGCGTTCGCGAAAAGCGATCCGGCGCAGGCCACGCCCAACCTCGAATTCCACGTGCAGCCGCTGTCGCTGGAGAAATTCGGCGATCCCCTGCATCCCTTCCCCGCGTTCACCGCTAGCGTATGCAACTTGCGGCCGGCCTCGCGCGGGCACGTGCGCATCAAATCCCCCGACCCGCGCGCCAGCCCGGCGATCATGCTGAACTATCTCTCCGCAGCGGAGGATCAGGCGATCGCGGTGCAGTCGCTGCGGCTCGCACGCCGCGTCGTGCTCGGCGCCCAGGCCATGAAGAAATATGCGCCCGAGGAATTCCTGCCGGGACCGGGCTTCCAGACGGACGAGGAGCTGGTGCACGCGGCGGGCAACGTCGGCACCACCATTTTCCATCCGGTCGGCACCTGCAGGATGGGGCGCGCGGACGACGCAAGCGCCGTGGTCGATCCGCAGCTACGGGTGCGCGGCATCGAAGGGCTGCGCGTGATCGACGCCTCGATCATGCCGACGATCACTTCGGGCAACACCAATTCGCCGACATTGATGATCGCGGAACGCGGCGCGGTGTTAGTCTTGGCCAACCAGGCCTGAGAGTGCGCGACCGCGAACTCTCAGGCCATCCTTCCAGAAGGGCTCCATGCAACGAATCGAATTCGAATTGAACCGGGAGTTCGTCCAGTTGAACCAGTTGCTGAAGCTGACCGGCCTCGTCGACAGCGGCGGCGCCGGGAAAGCGCTGGTGGCCGCGGGCGGCGTCTCGGTCGACGGAACGGCGGAACTGCGCAAAACCTGCAAGATTCGCGTCGGCCAGGCAGTCACGCTGGGCGATGTCGAAATCAGGGTGGTCGCCGCGGGAGAACCACCAGCGGCCTGACCCGCCGCCGCAAACGGCTCAGATCTTCGGCAGCGTCACGCCCTGTTGCCCCTGGTACTTCCCGCCGCGGTCCTTGTACGAGGTTTCGCACACCTCGTCGGACTCGAAGAACACCACCTGCGCCACGCCTTCGTTGGCGTAGATCTTGGCCGGCAGCGGCGTGGTGTTGGAAAACTCCAGCGTCACATAGCCCTCCCACTCCGGCTCGAACGGGGTGACGTTGACGATGATGCCGCAGCGGGCGTAGGTCGATTTCCCCAGGCAGACGGTGAGCACGTTGCGCGGGATGCGGAAATATTCCACCGTGCGCGCCAGCGCGAAGGAATTGGGCGGGATGATGCAGACATCGCCCTTGAAATCGACAAAGGACTTCTCGTCGAAATTCTTCGGATCGACGATGGTCGAATTGATGTTGGTGAAAATCTTGAAGTCGTCCGAGCAGCGGATGTCGTAGCCGTAGCTCGAGGTGCCGTAGGACACGATCTTGTGCCCGTTCACCGAGCGCACCTGCCCCGGCTCGAACGGCTCGATCATCCTGTGTTCCGCCGCCATGCGGCGGATCCATTTGTCGGATTTGATGGTCATGAAAGCGGCTAGGTGTTTTGGATGACGATGTTCGGAAACTTCGACGTCATGTCCTTCGCCTGCTCCGAGATTTTCACCGCGACCCGGCGCGCGATCCTGCGGTAAATCTCGGCGATGCGCCCGTCCGGGTCGGCCACCACGCTGGGCTTGCCCGAATCGGTCTGCTCGCGGATGCGGATGTCCAGCGGCAGCGCACCGAGGAATTCAGCGTTGTAGTCTTTGCACATCTTTTCCGCGCCGCCGGCGCCGAATATGTGCTCCTCGTGGCCGCAGCTGGAACAGATATGGGTGCTCATGTTCTCCACGATGCCGATGATGGGAATGCCGACCTTCTCGAACATCTTCAGCCCCTTGCGCGCGTCGATCAGGGCGATGTCCTGCGGCGTGGTGACGATCACCGCGCCGGTGACCGGTACTTTCTGCGCCAGCGTAAGCTGGATGTCGCCGGTGCCCGGGGGCAGGTCGACCACCAGATAATCGATGCCCTGCCAGTGCGTATCCTTCAGCAACTGCTCCAGCGCCTGGGTCACCATCGGGCCGCGCCACACCATGGGCGTATCCACGTCGATCATGAAACCGATGGAAATGGCCTGCACCCCGTAGCCCATCATCGGCTCCAGCGTTTTGCCGTCGAGCGATTCGGGCCGGCCGGTGATGCCGAGCATGGTCGGCTGCGAGGGCCCGTAAATGTCGGCATCGAGCATGCCCACGCTGGCCCCCTCTGCGGCCAGCGCGAGGGCGAGATTCACCGCCGTGGTGGATTTGCCCACGCCGCCCTTGCCCGAGGCCACGGCGATGATGTTCTTCACTTCCGGTATCAGCTTGACCCCGCGCTGCACACTGTGCGAGACGATCTTGCTCGCGACATTGGCCGTCACCTTGCCCACGCCCGGAATCGCGCCCAGCTTTTCCAGCACCATCTTTCGGATCAGCTCGATCTGGGTCTTGGCCGGATAGCCGAGTTCGACGTCCAGCGACACATCGGCGCCGGCGATCTTGATGTTGCGCGCCGACCTGGTGGCGATGAAATCCTTGCCCGTATTGGGGTCGGTGATTTCCTTGAGGGCGGCCTGAATCTGCGATTCCGAAACTGACATTGTTCATGCTCCTAGGCGCTGCAGCCCGCGCCAACGGCGCGGGAAAGGGCGCTCATTTTAATGGATAATGGATATTCGAGGGGCTGCGCGATACAATCCGGGGCTTACCGGGTTGCATCCTGGCCGCCGCCCCCGCGGCGGCGGGTGGGTCCGGTTCCGTCGTGCACACAAGAATGCCGCGCAAACTCTTCGTCAGCACCGCCCTGCCGTATGCCAACGGCTCGTTTCATATCGGCCATATCATGGAGTACATCCAGGCCGACATCTGGGTGCGGTTCCAGCGCATGCAGGGCAATACCGTGCATTTCGTGTGTGCGGACGATGCGCACGGCGCGCCCATCATGCTCAAGGCCGAAGCCGAAGGTATCACGCCGCAGCAGCTGGTCGCGCGCATCGCCGCCGAACGGCCGAAGTACCTCGACGGTTTTCACATCGAGTTCGACAACTGGCACTCGACCGACTCGCCCGAAAACACCGAGCTGTCGCAGGACATCTACCGCAAGCTCAAGGCCGCGGGCCTGATCTACACCAAGCCGGTCGAGCAGTTCTACGACCCGGTGAAGGGCATGTTCCTTCCCGACCGTTACATCAAGGGCGAGTGCCCCAAATGCGGCGCCAGGGATCAGTACGGCGACGCCTGCGAGAGTTGCAGTTCGGTGTACACGCCGACTGACCTAGTGAACCCCTATTCGACGCTGTCCGGCGCGAAACCGGTGCTGCAGACCTCGGATCATTACTTCTTCAAGCTATCCGATCCCAGGTGCGTCGCGTTTCTGCGCGAATGGACCGGCAACGACCGCCTGCAGTCGCAGGTGGCGAACAAGGCCAAGGAATGGCTGGAAGGCAAAGGCGACAGGGAACTGGGCGATTGGGACATCTCGCGCGATGCGCCCTACTTCGGCATTCCCATTCCCGATGCTCCGGGAAAATACTTCTACGTCTGGTTGGATGCCCCCATCGGCTATCTCGCCTCGTTGAAGAATTATTTCGACTCGGGCAAAGCCGCAGCCAAAGGCGAAACGCGCACATTCAGCGAATTTCTCGCCGCCGATGACACGGAACAGATCCATTTCATCGGCAAGGACATCATCTACTTCCACACCCTGTTCTGGCCGGCGACGCTCAAGTTCGCCGGCTACAAGATTCCGAACAATGTTTACGTGCACGGCTTCATCACGGTGTCGGGCGAGAAAATGTCCAAGAGCCGCGGCACCGGCATCAGCCCGCTGCGCTACCTCGATATCGGCATGAACCCCGAATGGCTGCGCTATTACATCGCGGCGAAACTGAACGCCAACGTCGAGGACCTGGATTTCAATCCCGACGATTTCCTCGCGCGGGTGAACAGCGACCTGATCGGCAAGTACATCAACATCGCCAGCCGTTGCGCGGGATTTCTCGCCAAGCGATTCTCCGGCGAGATCCGCGTTACCGGCCGCAACGCAATCATCGAAAAGCTCCAGGGATCGGCTGCGGAGATCGCCCGGACCTACGAGAGCCGCGAATTCGGCCGCGCGCTGCGCGAGATCATGGCCCTCGCGGACGAGGTCAACGCCCACGTGGACCGGGCCAAGCCCTGGGAACTCGCGAAACAACCGGGCAGGGAAGACGACCTCCACGCCGTTTGCTCGGAAGCGATACAGATGTTTCGCCTGCTGACGCTTTATCTGAAGCCGGTGCTGCCGAGGCTCGCGGCGGAGGTCGAAGGCTTCCTGGGCATTTCGCCGCTGTCGTGGCGCGATGCGGATGCGCTGCTGCCTCAAGGCCACCGCATCAAGGAATACAAGCACCTGATGGCCCGCGTCGAAGAAAAGCAACTCGATGCGCTGTTCGACCTCCCGGCGGCAGCGCCGGCAAAGCCGGAAAAAGCAGGCGGACCCTCGAAGGTCGGCTCCCAGAGCCGCTCTCCAGCCACCTCCCCTCCTTCGACGCCGCATCCGGCCTCCCCCGGCACGGCATCCCCGGCCGCCGCCGCTGCGACCATCTCCATCGACGATTTCGCCAAGATCGACCTGCGCGTGGCGAAGATCGTCAAAGCCGAGCAGGTCGAGGGCGCGGACAAGCTGCTGAAACTCACGCTCGATATCGGCAGCGAGGAGCGCACGGTGTTTGCCGGCATCAAATCGGCTTACGACCCGGCGCAGCTTGCGGGCCGGCTCACGGTCATGGTGGCCAACCTCGCCCCGCGCAAAATGAAATTCGGCCTGTCCCAAGGCATGATCCTCGCCGCAAGCGGCGAACCACTTCGGGCTAGCGGCGAAGCACCAGGCATTTTTTTGCTCGCCCCCGATAGCGGCGCCGTACCGGGCATGAAAGTCAAGTAATGCCCGGACCCGGCTCGGCCTTGGAGCTGATTCTGGGGGTGGTGCTGTTATGGCTTGCGCTCGGTGTTGCCGGCGTGTTCTTTCCGCGCAACCTGCACCTGGTGAGCCGGGTGCTGTTTCCGGCCGGCGCCCTGGGCGCGCTGGGGCTGGCGGCGGTCGCGCTCAATGCGCTGGGCGGCGAAACGCAGTCGCTGGTGCTGCCCCTGGGTCTGCCCGACCTGCCCTTCCACCTGCGCCTGGATGCGCTTTCGGCCTACTTCCTGCTGCTGCTCGGGGCCGTGACCGCGGGCATCTCGGTGTTCGCCGCAGGCTACTTCCGCCGCGGCGAAGGCACCCCGCCCGGACTGCAGTGCCTGTATTACCACGTGTTCATCGCCAGCATGGCGCTGGTGCTTCTGGCCGACGACGCCTATGCCTTCATGGTGTTCTGGGAAACCATGGCCCTGTCGTCCTATTTCCTCGTCACCAGCGACCACACCAAAGCCGAGATCCGGCGCGCCGGTTTTCTCTACCTGCTGATCGCCCACGTCGGCGCCATCGGCATCCTGCTCTGTTTCGGCGTGCTCCACGGCACCGGCGATTACACCTTCGACAACATGCGCTCGGTGCAGCTCGCACCGTTCTGGGCCACGGCGGCGTTCGCCCTCGCGCTGTTCGGTTTCGGCGCCAAAGCGGGCATGCTGCCGCTGCACGTGTGGCTGCCGGAGGCGCACCCGGCGGCGCCCTCGCCGGTGTCCGCGCTGATGTCGGCAGTCATGCTGAAGACTGCAATCTACGGCCTGTTGCGGGTGCTGTTCGACCTGCTGCACACGCAGGTGTGGTGGTGGGGCGTGGTCATTCTGGTACTGGGCCTGGCCACGGCGCTGTACGGGGTGGTTTTTTCCGCCGTGCAAAGCGACATGAAGCGCCTGCTTGCGTATTCCTCGATCGAGAACATCGGCTTCATCCTCGTGGGCATCGGCCTCGCCGTCACGTTTCAGTCCTACGGCATGCTGGCGCTGGCAGCGCTTGCGCTTACCGCGGCGCTGTACCACTGCATCAATCACGCCTACTTCAAGAGCCTGTTGTTCCTCGCCACCGGCTCGGTGCTGCACGCGACGCGCGAGCGCGCCCTGGGCAAGCTGGGCGGACTGATACACCGCATGCCATGGGTTGCCTGGCTGGCGCTCGTCGGCACGCTTGCGATCGCCGGGCTGCCGCCGTTGAACGGCTTCGTCTCCGAATGGCTGCTGCTGCAGGCGTTCCTGTTCACCCCCAGCCTGCCGCAGCCCTACCTGAACATGCTCGTCCCGGTCGCCGCCGCCGCCGTCGCGCTCGTCGCTGCGCTTGCGGGCTACGTGATGGTCAAATTCTATGGCGTCGTATTTCTCGGCCAGCCGCGCGAGGCGCGCCTGGCGGAGGCGCATGATGCGGGCATCTGGGAACGCGCCGGCCTCGTCTGGCTCGCAGCCGGGTGCGTGGGCCTGGGGATAGCGCCGGTGGCGGTCATCGGCGCCATCGATGCGGTCAGCGGCCAGCTCCTCGGCAAAACCCTGAACGCCGGCGCGAAAGGCTGGATGCTGCTCGCGCCCATCAGTGCGGACCGGGCCAGCTACGCGCCGGTCCTGTTCCTGGTCGTGATCCTGGTCGTATGGCTCCTGACCTGGCTCGCCGTGCGCTATTTCTACCATGCAGGGGTGCGCCGCGCGCCACCGTGGGACTGCGGCTTTCCGGCGCAAACCGCCCGGATGCAGGATAGCGCCGAGGGCTTCGGTCAGCCGATCCGCCAGGTATTCGAGCCTTTCTTCCGCATGCAGCGCGAGCTGCCTACGCCTTTCGACGTCAAGCCGCGCTACCGCGTCACCGTCGAGGATCACCTCTGGTACTGGCTCTACCTGCCCATCGCCAAAGTCGCGGACAGCATCACCCGGGTGGTGACGCTGCTGCAGCGCGGCCGCATTTCGGTTTACCTGATGTACAGTTTCATCACCCTGCTCGTGCTGCTTTTGTTCGTCAGATGATCTCCTGGTCCGGACTCGTTGCCCAACTCACCGAACTCGTGCTCGCGGTGCTGCTCGCGCCGGTGCTGCAGGGCTGGGTCAACCAGTGCCGCGCCTGGCTGCAGAACAGGAGCGGACCGGGCATCCTGCAACCCTACCGCACGCTGAGAAAGCTGTTCGCGAAGGAAGCCGTGATCGCGCACAACGCGTCGCCGCTGTTCCGCGCCATGCCGTATGCCCTGTTCGCCTGCATGTGCCTCGCCGCGGCGATCGTGCCCATACTCGGCACCGACCTGCCGTTCTCTCCGGCCGCCGACGCCATCGCCCTGGTCGGCATTTTCGCGCTGGCGCGGGTATTCATCTCGCTCGCCGCGATGGACATCGGCACCGCGTTCGGCACGCTGGGCGCGCGGCGCGAGATGATGGTGGGCTTTCTCGCCGAGCCGGCGCTGCTGATGGTGCTGTTCACCGCCTCGCTTATTTCGCATTCCACCTCGCTCGCCACCATCGTCGAGCACCAGACCCGCCTTGAATTTGTGATCTACCCGAGCCTTGCGTTTGCCGGCGTCGCCTTCACCATGGTGTCGCTGGCCGAGAATGCGCGCATTCCGGTGGACAATCCGGCCACCCACCTGGAGCTGACCATGATCCACGAAGCCATGGTGCTGGAGTATTCCGGCCGCCACCTGGCGCTGATCGAGTGGTCTGCGGCGCTGAAGCTGTTCGTCTATTCCTGCATCGGCATTGCGCTGTTCTTCCCCACGGGGATCGCCGAGGGCGGCGACGCGGTGGGCCTGTTGCTGGCGCTGCCGGCGCTGGTGGCCAAGCTCGCCGTCGGCGGTTGCGCCATGGCCCTGATCGAAACGCTGAGCGCCAAGATGCGCATTTTCCGCGCGCCGGAGTTCCTCGGCACCGCCTTCCTGCTCGCGGTGCTGGCGATGCTGATCCACTTCCTGCTGGAAAGCTGAAATGAATCTGTCGCTATCCTCGCAGATCATCAACCTGCTCGCCGCGGTGCTGCTGCTGCTTTCGTTCGCGATGCTGACGCAGCGGCGCATCCTGTCGCTCATCAATCTGTTTGCGCTGCAGGGGCTGACGCTTACGCTGTCCACGCTGGTGGTAGCCTGGAGCACCGGGCAGCACCACCTGTATTATTCCGCCGGCCTGACCTTCTTCCTCAAGGTGCTGGTCCTCCCCTGGGTGCTGCACCGCCTGATCCGCAAGCTCAACGTGAAGTGGGACGTGGAGACGCTGATCAACATACCCACC
>Ga0194060_10001967_pt1 | contig 14672 bp, 18 predicted proteins | sample SepL225m_MetaG_FD_163427 | JGI IMG/M metagenome (GOLD analysis project Ga0194060, IMG submission 163427) | Anoxic zone freshwater microbial communities from boreal shield lake in IISD Experimental Lakes Area, Ontario, Canada - Sep2016-L222-5m | ecosystem: Environmental > Aquatic > Freshwater >... | reverse complement strand
CGTCCTGCACCCCCAGGGCGAGAACCGGTGTAAACGGGAATTTTGCCGTAAGAGGGGCCGATGTAATTTTGGCGTTTGCCGACAGATCCCTGGCAATGCCGGGGGCAGCATCGGTCAAACGGCCGCCGATTTCAGCAAAATTAAAAAAACCGATGGAAACGTTGTAATTCTCCTGCCTTAGGGGTATGCGCTGTCCAAAAGCATCCTTCTGCTTGCTGTACAACACCGCCAGAGTACCCTCCTCCTGAACATGTCCGGTGGGGGTATTCAAGATACCGCTGAAACCCTGCAGCGCGAGAGATGTGACAGGTGGTGTATCCGGAAGAAATCCCGGTGAAGTAGCATTTACTTCGACTACGGCTGTAAGCTGCATTGCGGCAATGATTAAAACTGAAATGCGGTAGAGTAAAAACATGTAGAGTACCTCACAATTTAGTGTAAAAGATTGATAACCTGTCACCTTGGAGCTGTCAATTATTTATTTATCCACCCTGGTTATTTGATAAACTCTCCGGCAATTAAAAAAGCACTGCGGTATGCCGTAGCGGATGACGACCACGGCATGACCAAGTGATTTCAGCTCAAAATCTTGTCAATAAGCTTGACGAAATGTTTTACTGTATGGTAGACAGTGTCCGCCATATGTAGCATTTGATGCGGAGCTTACACTATGAAAAAAATCAAGAAAATGATTGCCGTTTTGACGATGGTTTCTCTGTTCTCAACCGTTTCTTCTGCATTTGCCGGAGACGAGACAATCAGGGAGGTTTTTACAGACGCATTTTACGGCGCCGGCATCGGCGCGCTGATTGGTGGCGCTTTGGCTGCTTTTACAAAGCGCCCCTCTGACCATTTGGGAAATAATCTCATATACGGCGCAGCAAGCGGTGTGCTGGCCGGTACAGCTTACGGCTTGGCCAAGTCTGCCCGCGCCTTTGCTGAAATAGAAAATGGCCGGGTCAAAATCGCGCTTCCAACAATCATTCCCGAGTTTATTGCATCCCCTTCAACTAAGCAGTCAGCTGTTGCCTGGAAAGCAGAGCTGATTCGCGGTACCTTTAATTAGTGCAACCTAAAAAACGGTAATTTTCGCCCGCCGAAGAAATTCAGCGGGTTTTTTTATTTGCCCAGACCACCCAAAATTAGATATAACGTTCCGCACACTATCAACCCAGTAAGGAGATAACAATGTCCGAGTTTAAAAATGTCACCGTAGTCAAGAAGGCCAATATCTTTTTTGACGGTATGGTAACAAGCCGTTCGGTGTTTTTTGCCGATGGGAGCAAAAAAACGCTTGGCGTGATGCAGCCGGGAGAATATGAGTTTTCTACCGCAAACCTTGAGAGCATGGAAATCCTCTCAGGAGAGTTGAAATGGAAGCTTAAGGACGAAAAAGAGTGGAAGCGGGTAGTCGCAGGAGAGACATTCAATATTCCTGCAAATAACACCTTTATAATGAAGGTGAAGCTTGTGACCGATTACTGCTGCACTTTTGCCAAATAACTCCATCCGTTTTGTGAGTAAAGACCGAAACAGCCTGGTTGTCGGTCGTTTTGCGCCTTCACCTACCGGATATCTCCATACAGGCTCACTGGTTGCCGCTGTCGGCAGCTATCTGATGGCTAAACAGTCTGACGGTCGCTGGCTACTAAGAGTTGACGACCTTGATACTCATCGCCAGGTACCCGGAATGGCTGATGATATCATGCGGACTCTGGAGCTGTTTGGTCTCTACTGGGATGGAGAGGTTGCATACCAGAGCGAACAGAGGGAAAAATATCGGCATTATTTTGAGCTGCTGCAGCGTGCCGGGATGATTTACCCCTGCTGTTGCTCACGCAAGGAGATTGCCCGGAGCGCTTCGGCTCCACATCCGGAAGACGATGGCATACCATATCCCGGCAACTGCCGTAATGGTATGAGCAGAGTGACTGCGGACATACGCTCTTGGCGTGTCAGGGTGCCGGATGAGGAGATCTGCTTCTCAGACCTTCGGAGAGTAGTTGTTTGTCAGAAGATATCGGAGGTCTCCGGTGATTTTGTTCTCCGGCGGGGTGACGGGGAATTTGCCTACCAACTTGCTGTGGTGGTTGATGATTACTTGGCCGGGGTAAACCAAGTGGTGCGAGGTGATGATCTACTCTCCTCAACCCCGCGCCAAATATATATACGGCAGCTGCTTGCCCTTCCCGTACCGGACTATTGCCACCTGCCGCTGGTAACAGAGCCAGATGGGGCAAAACTGAGTAAACGGAACCATCTTCTTTCACATCAATTACGCACTGCCTCAGGCAAAGAACGGGGATTACTTCTCGCAGTACTCCGTTTCCTCGGCCTCAATCCTCCCCATGAGCTTACCGGATATCCTTGCTATACCATCCTGCAGTGGGGAATTAGCCATTTTTCTGCTCCATTGCTGCCTGTTAAAGGCGGCACAATTGCCCTCTGATACTGCAAGTTCCCAGCAAAATAAGTCGATAATTTCAAACGTTTCACCACTTACAAATACTTCGTCAGCCCCCTGACTCCCAACTGCTCGACCACTTTTTTAACATCCTGGCAGAGTTCACGGTGGCAGACCAGAATTGCATCAGGTGTGGAAACAACCACCAAATTGTGAACTCCAACCGTAGCAACCATTCTCCCATCGGCATATATCAGACAGTCGGATGAATCGAAGGTTATATGCCCGGCAGCATTGATACAGACCGTCCCAGTGCTATCAGGCTCAACAACCTCAGGCAGGGCACTCCAGCTGCCGACGTCGCTCCACCCCATTTCGACCGGCACCATCTGCACTTTGGCTGATTTTTCCATCACCCCGTAATCGATTGATATGCTCTCGATATCCTGATAAAGAGCCGCAATCCGCTCATTCAGGCCAACGCCTCCTTCAGTGTCGAGGTGTAGCAAGGGCTCAAGCTTTGCGCGCAGAGTGGGCATATACGCCGCCATCTCTCCGAGAACCGCGTCGGCTCGCCAGATAAACATACCGCTGTTCCAGAAGAAGTTACCCTCGCTCAGATAGCGCACGGCCTCTGTCAGCGGCGGTTTCTCCACAAAACGCTTGACCTGAAAGGGCCCCTGCGCTGTTATCGTAGTCATATCCGCTTCGATATACCCGTAGCCGGTTTCAGGGCGTGACGGCATAATACCAAGCGTTAAAAGAGAGCCACCACTTGCAGCCTGTGCCGCAAAAACAAGTGTGTCGCGCAGCGCAGTTTCATTTTTTATGAAATGGTCTGCCGGAAGGACAGCCATTACCCCTGATGGATCACGGGCGGCAATCAGCGCGGCTGCGAGTCCGATCGCAGGGGCGGTGTTGCGACCGACCGGCTCGGCGATAACATCTATCGGCAGCAAATCATACAACTGCATCTGTTTTTCCGTTTCAGCCGCCTGCAAGTGGTTCGTTATTATGAGAATGCGCTTCGGCTTGAGCGGCAGAACGCGTTCAACAGTTCTCTGCAGCATGCTGCGGTCGCCGGTGATCGAAATCAACTGTTTCGGGAGAGCAACTCTCGAAAGCGGCCAGAATCTGGTACCGGAACCACCGGCCAGAATAACTATATACATAGATGATCTCCCGCTATTTGTATTGGATTCGATGAATAAAATCAGCGACTTCTCGTCCAAGATCACTGAATGAATCGGTTGTGTTCATAACATCCCAAAGAGTTTCCTTGAAAGAAGCCACCTCCTGACCCGAAGCACCATCGCGCAAGTTGACAACAACAGTAATTTTAAAACGTCCAAGGCGGATAAATTTTCCCGTCAGAACCAATGTTGTCGCGTCCGCTTTCCCGTCGCGGTAAATTTTTTTAAAAATCTGGTGAGCCGCGACAAAACGCTCAATATGCCAGGAGAGCTCTCCCGGAAGCTTCGCATAGCGGTGGTCACGTTGACTCAGTCCTTCATCGGGTGCATCAGAATACAACTCCCTTTTGAGTTCCAGATCCAGAATAAGTAGCTTTGTGTAGTTGTACATCGGCTTTGGATTCGTAACTAGCTCTTCTTCAATCATTGTCGTCGAAGAGGCGGCGCAACCGGCAGATATAAGTATCAAAGACAGACAGCAGAGCAGCAGAAATAAACGGATATTTGGAGAGCGACTGCTACCCGGCATTCGCAGTCTCGCAACGATTGTAGTCATCATTAAAACGGACGATATCATCTTCACCCAGATACTCCCCACTCTGAACTTCAATGATTACAAGAGGAATTTTCCCGGGGTTTTCAAGACGATGACTCTCTCCTATTGGAATAAACGTCGACTCATTCACGTTGATGACCTTTTGAATCTCACCGCAGGTAACAAGTGAGGTTCCGGATACCACGATCCAGTGTTCGCTACGATGATGATGTTTTTGAAGAGAAAGGCGCTGCCCCGGCAGAACCTCAATCCGTTTTATTTTATAGTTGCTGCTCTCATCGAGAACGGTATACGTTCCCCACGGACGTTCGCCCCGTTCCATAGTCAGTTCCATTGGTAATCCTTTCAGCGTATTATTTTTCCCGAAGCTTCAAATATTCCTGCAACGCTCTACGCCAGGTCTGCAGATAATAACCGGTTTCAGCGCTAAGTTTGGTACAGTCCAGAGTGGAATAGAGCGGTCGCCGGGCCGGACGATTCAATTCGGTTGTTGTCATCGGCTTGACGACTACATTCAGCCCTGATTCTTCAAAGATTGCTTTGGCGAAACTGTTCCATGAGCAGTATTCAGAATTTGCCGCGTGGTAGACTCCCCGACAGCCGCTGTCAATCAAAGCGATGATTGCATGCGACAGATCAACCGTCCAGGTTGGCGAACCGATCTGGTCGTCCACTACCGTTAATTCACTCTTTTCGGCGCCCATACGAAGCATGGTCTCGACAAAATTTTTGCCATTAATACCATACAGCCACTGCGTCCGCACAATAAGGTGTTCAGGAGAGAACGCAGCGTTCATTTCCCCTGCCAGTTTTGATTCGCCATAGACACTGAGCGGACAGGGAGCATCATTCTCAACATAAGGTGTCCCCTTGCCGCCATCAAAAACGTAATCACTGCTTATATGCACCAGCAGGGCGCCGGTATCTTTACACGCCATTGCAAGATACGCCACCCCTTCACCATTAACCGCCATTGCCGTATCTGCAGCGCTCTCACAGCCGTCGACATCCGTATAGGCGGCACAATTAATTATCACCTCCGGTTTGAGTTCGCCAATAACTTTAAACACTGATTCTGGCGACGTAATATCAATGTCAGCAATATCGACCCCCTGCCCCCGATTGCCAAGCTGCGCCATCAGATCACGGCCCAGCATACCATTTGCTCCAACGACCAGAATCACAGGGCACCTCCGCCATACTGGCTCTCATAATAAGCGAGGTATGCACCGGATGTAACATCAGCCACCCATTGCTGATTGGCAAGATACCAGTCAATCGTTTCAGCAATACCATTTTCAAAAGTGTAGGCAGGGCTCCAACCAAGATCGGATTTGAGTTTTGACGCATCAATGGCATAGCGGCGATCGTGCCCGGGACGATCTTTGACAAAGGTTATCAAGTTGCGGTTTTCACCTGCAACGCGTCCGAGGCGGGCATCCATCAGGTCACAGACCAGATTGACAATATCAATGTTTTTCCATTCGTTGTTTCCGCCGATATTATAGACGGTGCCAGGAGTTGCCCCCTTCAGAACAGCCTCAATGGCGACGGCATGATCCCTTACATGCAGCCAGTCGCGAACATTCAAGCCATCGCCATATACCGGCAAAGGTTTTTTGTTGATTATATTATGAATGAGGAGCGGGATTAGTTTTTCCGGGAAATGGTATGGACCGTAATTATTAGAGCAGCGGGTATTCAGTGTCGGCATGCCAAACGTCTCGTGATACGCCCGCACAAGCAGGTCAGCCCCGGCCTTGCTTGCCGAGTATGGCGAGTTGGCAGCCAGCGGCGTTTCCTCTGTGAAGTAGCCGGTATCTCCAAGAGAACCATAGACTTCATCGGTTGATATCTGAAGAAAGCGGAAGTCGGGTACTGCTCCTGACTGCCAATGTTTGCGGCTCTCTTCAATCAGTATCTGCGTGCCCAGTACGTTCGTGCGGATGAATATCTCAGGACCGGTAATGGAGCGATCAACATGGGATTCAGCAGCAAAGTGCACCACCGCATCCACGCGTCGCTCGGCAAGCACTCTGGCGACAACTGCGGCATCGCCAATATCGCCTTTTAAAAAATGGTAATCAGAATTCACTTCAAGCGCCGTCAGGTTTTTGAGATTTCCGGCATAAGTCAGACAGTCAAGGTTTGTGACACTGCAACCAGGATTACCAGCCATGTATGAATGAATAAAATTGGAGCCGATAAAACCGGCTCCTCCGGTAACCAGCAGTGATGTGGGAATAAAGCTCACGTTTAAGCTCCTTTTCAGGTGGAAATTGGAAACAATGATATGACCATTCTACACTTACAAGACCGATACTCTGGCTTCTTCCAGCATCGCTTCAAGCTCGACAATCTGGGTTTCAGTTATATCAAGTATCTCTGCTTCCTGCGTGTTTATGAGGACAAGATCAGGCTCATGTTTCAAGCCGAGTCCTACCCGGTGGCACGCCATATTGGCAAATCTGACAATGGCCAGCATCTTGTTGACAGTGTCCCACTTTTCCGCATGGTGATCGCGGATTACCTCACAGTAGATCTCCGGGAAATTCCAGTGCTGCATCATACGATGACCCTGTTCAACGTGCATAGTCTCAAATATTTCCCGTACAAGGTCATCCTCGAAAAGCGAATTTATCACACCTGCTTTCACAAGATTTTCAATTGATTTCAAAAGATAAAGCTTGCCGACATCATGAAGGAGACCCGCCAGATAAGTCTCGTCGGCAACACCGCGCATTCCGCATGAGAGAGCCAACCAGCGACCGCCCAAAGCACAGCCGTGGCTGTGCAGCCACATTTCCTTCATGTAGTTATCGACTGCAGGATTACTCGACGAGTGGACTGATGCCTGAGCTGCGGCAATGACCAGATTGATTACCTGCTGAGCCCCAAGACGAATAACCGCTTCTTTGATCGTCGCAACTTTGGTGCGTCCCATATACATGGGTGAATTGGCCATTTTAAGCATCTGACTTGCCAGAGACATATCCTCACTGGCAACAAGAGAGACTTCGTCAACGGTAAAATCGTAATTTGCAAGCATTTTTTGTAGCTTCAAAGCAACAGGATGAAAAATAGGCAGTTCAATCGGTTGAGATGAGAGTAACCCCCTAACATTTTCCGGAACAGATACTGAAGCCATAACAGATCTCCTTAATTAATTTTAGCAACCACAACCGCAGTTATGGCAGACTTTTCTGAACTCATTCGCTGGAGCAACCGTTTCCGGTGCAAATGCAATACGTCGCACAGCGCTACTGATATCCTCCATAATACAGAGGTTGGGGCTTTTGCCGATAATATGACCGATACACTGGTTGCTCTGCCCATCCTGCGATGAAGATATTTTCACTGCATTCAACAAATCGGCATAACTGTTTATGGAAATAATCATATCACGATTACGAACCACAGTTATGGCAACTCCCAACGGCCGCATCTCCCTGATCATATCTGCCATAAAAGTCTGAAAAAGCTGACCGTCGAAGTCGATGAACCACTCTTTTCTCATATGTTGTTGATCGTGAATGGTGATGAGTATCTGTTTCTTTTTACGCGCCATTGCCAGACTCCATGACTTTGATCAGAAGATTGTCGGGCAAGCGACATCCCATGCCTCAAATCCGTCTCCACCAAGTTCTGTAAACGAATTGATCCGTTGTCGGTAGTACTCAAGCTCTCCCGCCTCCTGCAGAATAAATGTAAGTTCTACAGCAGAGATTAGATGCTGATGGTGCAAATACCGGTATAACTCGGCCACCGCTGTCAAATGACGCTCAAGAAGCTCTATTTCCGGATCGAGAGTATGAGTGATAAACCATGAAGCGGCAAATTTTTTTACGATTCCCGGTTGGGGGCGGACGATATTCAAGCGACCAAAGTCGATCAGATAGTCACGAAGGTAGAGGTCAGCGCTGAACGCGAGCTCCGATGCCTGTTCCGCCGGCACTCCATGCTGCTGCAGAAACAGATAGAATTTCTTCAAAATCATCTGACATCTTTCATCAACGCGCAACTCTTCTGCCATAGTCTCAAACTCAAAGTCATCATGCTCAAATTCTATTTCTGGAATCTGCGTCATATAATCAACTCTCACTTCGAACAGGATTGAGTTCAAGCAGATCTTTATGAACAAAGCTGCCGTTCTTCTGTATCAAAATTTCATCGAACCAGACTTCACCGTTATCAAGGATCTTTACCAGATCCCAGTGAACAGAGGAACGGTTGCCGTTGTCGCACTCGTCATAAGCTTGCCCTGGAGTAAAATGAATCGACCCGAAGATTTTTTCATCGAAAAGGATATTACGCATCGGCTGCCTGATTCCAGGATTGACGCCAATAGCAAATTCTCCAATGTAACGCGCTCCTTCATCAGCATCAAGTATCTTATTAAGCGCTTCACCCATGCCACCGTCTGCGGTGGCCTTGACTATTTTACCATCCGCAAACTCGAATCGGACGCCGTTATATTCCTTGCCATGATAGATGCTCGGACAGTTGTAGGTAATATGCCCCTGGACAGAGTTTCTTACCGGGGCGGTAAAAACCTCACCATCCGGCATATTGAAGCGACCATCACATTTAACACCTGGGAGGCCCAAAATACTGAAGCTAAGATCCGTATCAGGGGCATAAATTCTCACTTGTTTTGTGCGATCGATCAGTTTTTTAAGCTTCTCCTGCTTCTTTGACTCCGCTTTCCAATCAATGCAGCAAGCCGAGAACAGGTAATCTTCATATTCATCGAGGCTCATACGGGCTTCCTGGGCAGAAGCATGCGTAGGGTAGCGGGTCACACACCAGCGGGTATGCTTGACACGCTGATCTATCAGAGGCCTGGTAAGTTTTGCATATGCAACCACAGAATCCTGACTGGCATTAGCCATGACCATCGAATTATTGCTGGCGGAAATACCGATATAGACCGTTAATGTTTTATAGAAATCCAATTTGTGTTGAGGAAAGTGATCAAGTTGCTGTTTATTGGCAGAGTTGTAAAAAATACGGTCAATTTCATGTACCGAAAAGGCGTACTCCACGTACTTTGCGCCACGGGAGAGACAGAGTGAATAAAGCTCCTTAACCAGAGGCAACGCCTCAAGACCGGCTGCATTTATAAGAACAACATCGCCTTTTTTCACTCTGGTCGAGTAGTCAACCAATATCTCTGCAAACTGCCGTATTCTCGGATCGTTCATCGACGCCCCCTCTGTTTGGATAGATATTCCAATTAATGCATGATCAACCGAGTGACCCCCATAACAAGACCACTCTGCGAACCGGCCAAAAGCTGAACGCCAAAAAGGAGGAATGGAGAAATGATGTATGAAAACATATTTGTAAAAAATACAAGTAAGATGATTATCACCATCCCGTATGGCTCAATACGTGACAAGGCAACAGCATGCCTGTAAGGCAACAAACCGACCAGCACCCGGCCACCATCAAGCGGTGGCATCGGAATCATGTTGAATATGGCCAGCATGAGATTTATGTAAACCGAAAAAGCCAGCATCAGCACAACAGGCTCCATAAACATGGCGGCTGGAGATCCAGTAGCGGCCGGGTTGGCGAAAGTCACCACTCCCCTGAGCAGAAAAGCAGAAACCGTAGCAAGTATGATATTAGTAATCGGACCGGCAGCGGCTACCCATATCATATCACGTTTGGGATTCCGGAGATTTTCATATACCACCGGGACAGGCTTGGCCCACCCTATGCCGATGAAAAAAATCATAAGCGTTCCGACAATATCGATGTGCTTCAACGGATTAAGCGTCAGTCGTCCAAGCATCCGGGCTGTAGGATCACCGAAACGCCACGCAACATACCCGTGAGAAACTTCATGACAGACTATCGCCAGCATTCCAGGGACCAGCATTACTGAAAGCTTGAGAAAAAAACTATCCATTACGGCGTCCTTTAATTTAAATACAACTGAAACAGCTTAAAAATGCATCGATCCTTCTAACACAAACCGCTCACCAATGGCAATTTTTTGGTAGCATTGCAAATATAGAGAAAAAATATATCAATTCATCTTCTGTTGCATGACAATCAGGTGATGGACGGCATCACACTTTCACGTAGTTCTTCGGGAGCCAGGATAAAAAACATCCGAAACATGCAGTACTTGTAAAACTCACGAAATAGGAGTTGAAAACTTCCTCCATGGCTCCACCATGACTCCTTTAGATTAACTGTATCGACGGGATACGGAATTATGGTGATATTTTTGGGGAGAGAATTTCTGAACAGCAGGGAAGCGCGTTTGAGATGATACCTGGAAGTGATCAGGAGTATTGAGTGGGCGCCGCTCTGAACTATGGCATTACGACCGAAGATCGAATTTTCAACAGTATTGCGAGATGTCTTTTCAAGAATAACATTTTCAGAAGAAGGGTCACCATGCCTGGGTCGGTACAGATCACTTTTTCTGACAGTCGGATCCACTCCAATTAGAAAAAGAAAATCCGCACGAGACTCACGAAAAAGCCGCACCCCCTCATCCACCCGTCCCTTGCCTCCCGCCAGTACAACTATCGCATCAGCTTTCTCGCCAGTCTGACGATAGGAAAAGGTTTTATACGTAAAATCTATAAAAAGCACTGTCACAATAATCAGCCCAATAACGCACAATGTAACAAATGCCTTTAAAATATTCATACCCTTATCCTATATTTAACTTGCAACAAACAGATCGGTCTGCTATAGATATCCCCTTAAGCAACCAACGGAGGACACGAGTATGTCAAGAAAATGTGAAATTTGCGGAAAAGGCCCCAGCTTCGGTAATAACGTCAGCCATGCAAACAATAAAACCCGTACGGTATGGTATCCGAATCTCCAGAAAATTAAAGCGGTTAAAAAGAACGGTAGCATCTTGACGGTAAAGGTCTGCACCCGCTGCATCCGCTCAGGGTTCGTCACCAAATCCCTGTAAACCATTTATTCAGCTTTGGTCATCAGCCGCTCCCTGCTTGGGGACGCGACTTTTTTCGTGACGTGGACTTATAACTTTGACTCGCTGCCGTCTAAAATCGTTGGTAGAAATAACCTCCAGCTTCATCGTCTGCTTTCCGCTTATTTTTTGATCCTTTCCACTTTAATAACACCCTTTATTTTCATAAGCGCATTCATTACTTTCTGTAAATGAGTCAAGTCAGTAACATTAACCTCAAAAATGTTTTCTCCACGCCGATCAATGGTGCTCTGAATTTGAGCGCTGGCAATATTGGCCTCACAATTGGTAATTGCCAGAGTGATAGTTGCCAAAATACCCTTTACATCGTGACACAAAACCCTGATTTTTACCGGTAACACTGCCGTTTTGACCTTGTTCCAGGCTACGTCTACACTTCTCTCTGGATCGCTTTCCATAACAAACTGGCAATCGGATGTATGCACCGTAACACCCTTGCCACGTGTGATAAAACCGACTATTTCATCTCCCGGCACTGGGTTACAACACTTGCCAAAACGCACCAGTACGTCATCAAGTCCACCGATTTCAACCGTGCCGCTGGATTTACCCTTCAATTTATTAATGATAGACTCTAGTCGTGACTCTTTATGTTCGGCACGCTCTTTGAGCTTCTCATTCGGCAGAATTTTACCAACTATTTGACTACTGGAAATTTTACCATAGCCTACAGCAGCTAACAGGTCTTCGTCAGCTGCATAACCGAATTCTGCGGCTATTTTTTTGAATTCGCCGCTCTTTTGTAACTTCTGGAAGTTAATCGAATATCTGCGGAAATCCTTTTCACAAAAATCACGCCCCAACAAGATACTTCGCTTGCGCTCTTCAATTTTTATCCAGGCCCTTATTTTATTGCGAGCTCTGGAACTTTTTACAATTTTGAGCCAATCTTTACTCGGAGAGTGGTGTGGCGAAGTAATAACCTCGACGATATCACCATTTTTTAGTTCGTATTTGAGCGGAACCAGCTTACCATTTACCTTCGCACCGACACAACGATGACCGATATCGGTGTGAACACTGTAGGCGAAGTCAATCGGCGTAGATCCTTTTGGATACCCTTTTACGTCACCTTTGGGGGTAAATACGTATACCTCTTCCGAAAAGAGTTCAACCCTGACCGAATCCATAAACTCTTTTGAATCCTGCAAATCTTTCTGCCATTCCAATAGCTGACGCAACCAGGCAAAACGCTTGACCTCCTTTTCGTCATACCCCTTCCCCTCTTTGTACTTCCAGTGCGCTGCAATACCGGCATCTGCTACACTGTGCATATCATGAGTCCGTATCTGTACTTCCATCCGATCCCCCTGAGGGCCTATGACGGTAGTGTGCAGAGATTGATACATGTTTCCTTTAGGCATGGCGATATAGTCTTTGAAGCGCCCGGGGATCGGCTTCCACGCAGAATGAATCACGCCAAGCACCTCATAGCATTCACGAATATCAGCGACAAGAATCCTTACTGCAATCAGATCATATATCTCTTCAAACTCGACATTACGTTTTTCCATTTTCTTATAGATAGAATAAAGATGTTTACTTCGCCCGGAAATTTCACCATGTATTCCATAAAACTCGAGCTTTTCTGATATGATAGATTTAGCTTCTTCAACAAATATTTCACGTTCCTGTTTTTTCTGGGATATCTTCTTTATCAGATCAAAGTAGATTTCAGGATGTAAATAACGAAACGAAAGGTCTTCCAGTTCTACTTTTATCCATGAAATACCGAGCCTGTTGGCAATTGGAGCATATATATCCATCGTTTCGCGAGCAATCCGTCGTTGCTTTAGCTCGTTCTGGAATTCCAGAGTTCTCATATTGTGAAGACGGTCTGCCAGTTTGACCAGTATAACGCGAATGTCAATGGCCATGGCCAGCAGCATTTTACGAAAATTTTCAGCCTGGCTCTCTTCTTTGGTTTTAAAGTCAATCTTACTGATTTTAGTGACGCCATCGACCAGTGTAGAAACTTCACTACCAAACATTCTGGCCAGATCTTCTGCTGTCGCCAACGTGTCTTCTATTGTGTCATGAAGAAAACCGGTTATGATGCTCGGAACGTCCAGCTTCAAATCTGCCAGTAGACCGGCAACCTCCATAGGATGGATGATATACGGCTCGCCAGACAATCTTGTTTGCCCCTGATGCACCTTGGCACAGTACACATATGCCTTGCGAATCATATTATGATCAGCAGTCGGGTTGTACGCTGAAACCTTATCAAGAATGTCGTTGAGTCGGATCATACGTTTTTCGTCGCCTGTAATGGATACATCGGAAAAGAACGGAAGGTGGATAAAAAAAGGGTGAAACCGGAAAAAACCGGTTTCACCTGAAGTGGCGGGTTATGCGCGATGTCTTTTTGAAACTTCGCACGTGATTTTACCGGCAGCAATTTCACGAAGTGCTGTAACAACTTGACGATTTTTTGATTCAGTCAGTGGATGCGCTCCCTTATAGAGCTGCTTTACCCGCTTTGCAGCCAGTATTACGAGCTGGAATCTGTTTTCAACTTTTTCCAGACAATCTTCAACGGTCACTCGAGCCATATTCTACTCCTTACTACATCTTTAGATACGAGACTCTTTCTACTCTAATTAAACTCAAATATCAAACAGTTTTCCGACTTTTTCTATCATTCTGAAGGTTTTACGGCGATTGGCAGTTACTATTGAGGCCAATTCCCTACACGCAACTTCAAAGTCATCATTAATGACTATATAATCGTACCAACGTGCTTCCCTAATTTCATCAGCCGCCTTTGCTATGCGACGCTCAATAATTTCCTGTGCATCGGATGAGCGATGTTCGAGGCGACGGCGAAGCTCCATCATGCTGGGAGGCATGATAAATACATAAACCCCCCAGTCAAACTGCTCTTTCAGTTTATTAGCGCCCTGACAGTCAATATCAAGAATAAGGTCGATGCCATTTTTACGCGCTTTTTCAAGAGTGCTGTGTGCGGTACCGTACATGTTGCCATGAACAAAAGCCCACTCGGCAAAGGCGCCCTCTTTTACCATACGTTCAAACTCGGCGCTGGAAATAAAGTGATACGCTTCACCCTCAACCTCACCTATGCGTGGAGTACGGGTTGTATAACTGACTGATTCCTTAATGTCAGGGAACATCTTAAGCAGTTCCAAACAGAGGGAAGTTTTGCCAGCCCCGGATGGAGCCGACAGAATAAGAATCAAGCCTTCACGTTTCATTGGATCTGCCTCTGTCTGTAGCACGGCAAACTCCTCTCCCATGTTTCTCTGATGCTCCTCTCTTCTACAATTTTCAGCATATATTTTCAAGGGCCATTGTCAACCACCAGGTATATTTTCCAGTTTATCGATCAACTTCAATCACAATCATGAATTCCTGATTACCCCATTCTGTAGCAGCCTTTATAAACATAAAAGCGCCCCGCCTCCATTTTATTGGAAGCGGGGCGCTTTTGATTTATTCCCGGCGGCGACCTACTCTCCCACACAGCTACCCGTGCAGTACCATCGGCCCTGAGGGGCTTAACTTCCG
>Ga0194060_10001963_pt1 | contig 14685 bp, 20 predicted proteins | sample SepL225m_MetaG_FD_163427 | JGI IMG/M metagenome (GOLD analysis project Ga0194060, IMG submission 163427) | Anoxic zone freshwater microbial communities from boreal shield lake in IISD Experimental Lakes Area, Ontario, Canada - Sep2016-L222-5m | ecosystem: Environmental > Aquatic > Freshwater >... | reverse complement strand
GATAAAGAATCCAGGGCAGGGCCAACGCAATCGCGGCCATCACCGAGACCTTGATCGGCACCAAAAAGGGCGAGACGACACCAACCGCAATCATGCGTGACCCTTCTGGCAGTGCTTTGACCAGCGGCATGGCCAGAAAATCGTAGAGTTTGGATGGACCAGGGTAGAACACCAGCACCGCGAAGACAGCGGCAATGCCATAAATGGCGCGCAGCAAGCGATCACGCAACTCGATCAGGTGTTGGACAAAGGGCTGCTCGGTGCCGGCCAGTTCGTCGTCTTTTTTGGTGGAGTCGGTCATCAGCTCAATCGGGTCGGTCGAAAGCGTGCCACCCGGGCCGCGCCCGACAAGGCGTTGGTGCGGACGCCATTTCGGACTTTGTACCAGCGGGGTGTGGCGCCCTGCTTGACACGCCATTTTTTGCCAGGGTGTCGGTATTCTGGAACGTGGACCAGTGGCTCGGTCGCCGAGGCCTGAATTGCGATGTCGCTGGATGCAGCCCAACTCTTCTCGAAATCGGCGGCGCTGGTCTGGATCGAACTCTCAACATCGCGCGCGGCGCTTTCGACTGCTTCTTTGGCCTTCTTGATCTCATCAAGCGCCATGGAACGGTTGACTTCGTCCTTGACGTCGGCCACATAGCGGCGCGCTCGCCCGAGCAGGGTACCAGCGGTCTTGGCCACGCTGGGCAGCTTTTCCGGGCCTATGACCAGCAGTGCGATAGCACCAATGATGGCGAGCTTGGTAACCCCGATATCAATCACTTAGGGAAATCCATCAGGCCTTGTTCTTGGCTTCGACGTCGATGGTTTCCTTGGCCGTTGCGGCGCTGGCAGCCACCTGCTGCACTGGCGCTGGCGCTGCCTCGGCCGGTTTTTCAGTGCCGTCGCGCATGCCGTCCTTGAAGCCTTTGACGGCGCCGCCGAGGTCGGAGCCGATGTTGCGCAGCTTCTTGGTACCAAAGATCACCACGATGATGATCAAGAAAATAATCAGGTGTGTTGTCGAAAGTCCCATCTATCTCTCCTAACGATTGAAGCCAATTTTAGTCGGCACACCCGACGCACGGCGAAATAGCCGGAAATTAACCCCTGAGCCAGGGTCGCGGCCCGCCCATGACGTGAATATGCAAGTGCTGCACCTCCTGGCGCCCCTCCGCACCGATATTGCTCAAAAGCCGAAACCCCCCTTGCGGATAGGGATTGCAGCCTTCCTGCAAAGCCAGTTTTGGCGCCAGCACCATCATGCGCCCAAGCAGTGCCGCATGCGCATCCCCAACCAATGCCAGTGAGGGTATGTGGATTTTGGGAATCATCAGAAAATGCACCGGCGCCCACGGATTGATGTCATGGAAGGCATAGATCTCCTCATCCTCATAGACCTTGCGGCACGGGATCTTGCCGGCGACGATCTTGCAGAACAGACAGCCCGGGTCACTGTCAACAATGGACTCACTCACGTAGCAAACTCCTCATGACTGTGAAATCGATCGGGCTCACGGGCGCTCCCCCTCGCGTGCCAGGGCTTTGCGCAAGGCCTTTTCTTCAATGCCGCTGGTGCCGACACGTCGCTCCAACTCCGCGACCACATCCGCCGGGCTCAGGCCGTAGTGCGCCAGCGCAATCATGCAGTGAAACCACAGGTCTGCAACTTCGCAAACAACTTTCGCCTTGTCGCCACCGTAGTCGGCGTCCTTGGCCGCCATCACTACTTCGGTTGCCTCTTCACCAATTTTTTTCAGAAAAGCGTCAGGTCCCTTGTGCAGCAAGCGCGCGACATAGCTTGCATCGGGGTTGCCACCGTTATGCGGCAAGCGACTCTCGATCACACGGGCCAGCGCGGCAAGTGAATCGGCAGCGGAAACGTTGGAAGACATAGAAGCCTATTTGTAGATGGTTTGCGGGTCTTTCAGGACCGGCTCAGTGGCAATCCATTGCCCGTCCTGATAGACGCTGAAAAAACAGCTATGACGCCCGGTATGACAGGCAATGCCGGGGCTGTGTCCGAGCTGGCTGACCTTGAGCAGGATCACATCCTGATCGCAGTCGATGCGAATTTCGTGCACGCTCTGCACGTGGCCGGACTCTTCGCCCTTGAACCACAGCCTGCCACGCGAGCGGCTGAAATACACGGCGCGCCCGAGCTCCGCCGTCTTTTGCAGCGCTTCGCGGTTCATCCAGGCGAACATCAACACATCGCCCGAGGAGGCTTCCTGCGCGATCACAGGCACCAGGCCCTGCGCGTCCCATTTGATCGCATCAAGCCAGTTCATAGTCGCACCGGTATGCCGCGCTCGGCCATGCGCGCCTTGGCCTGGGCCACCGTGAATTCGCCGTAATGGAAGATGCTGGCCGCCAGCACGGCGTCGGCGCCACCCAGTTGGATACCATCGGCCAGATGGTCCAGTGTGCCCACACCACCCGAGGCGATCACCGGCACACTCACCGCGTCGCTAACGGCGCGTGTCAGCGCCAGATCGAACCCGGCCTTGGTGCCATCGCGGTCCATGCTGGTAAGCAATATTTCGCCAGCGCCAAAGTCTGCCATCTGGCAGGCCCAAGCCAGCGCGTCCAGCCCGGTGTTCTTGCGACCGCCATGGCTGTAAACATCCCAACCTGGCCCGATGACTGAGCCGTCGGTGGCAAGCCGCTGCTCATCAAGCGCGCTGCGGCGCTTGGCATCGATGGCCACCACGATGCACTGCGCGCCGTACTTCTTTGACGCGTCCTTGATGACCTGCGGATCGGCAATCGCAGCCGAGTTGAAACTGGTCTTATCGGCACCGGCGTTGAGCAGGCGACGTACGTCGTCTACCGTGCGCACGCCACCGCCAACGGTGAGCGGAATAAAGACCTGCGAGGCCACCGCCTCGATGATGTGCAGGATCAGGTCACGGCCATCGCTGGTAGCGGTGATGTCCAGAAAGGTGAGTTCGTCGGCACCCTGCTCGTTGTAACGCGCCGCGATCTCAACCGGATCGCCAGCATCGCGCAGCTCGACAAAGTTCACGCCCTTGACAACCCGCCCACCGGTGACATCCAGGCAGGGGATGATGCGTTTGGCTAGCACAGGCACAAACCCGATACGAAGACCAGACAATTTTTCGCCGGGCCGCCCCAAGAAAAATTAGCCCCCTCGGGGGGCAGCGAAGTACACGAAGTGACGAGCGTGGGGGCAAGTCTTGCCGCCGGGCCGCCCCAAGGCAAAATGCGGCCCCCTTGGGGGGCAGGGAACCACACGAAGTGGGAGACCGTGGGGGCCATATCTTCAGCCGTTGAGTTCATCAGCGCGCTCTTGCGCTGCCGCGAAATCCAGATCGCCACTGTAGATGGCGCGGCCACATATGACGCCTTCGATGCCTTCTTCCTCGACTGCGCACAAGGCCTCAATGTCGTCCATGCTGGACAGGCCTCCAGATGCGATAACCGGGATGCTCAGTGCCTGCGCCAGTTTGACGGTGGCTTCGACATTGATGCCGCTGAGCATGCCGTCGCGGCCAATGTCGGTGTAGATGATGGATTCAACACCGAAATCTTCAAACTTCTTGCCCAAATCCACAACGTCATGGCGCGTGAGCTTGCTCCAACCGTCGGTGGCAACCTTGCCGTCGCGGGCATCCAGGCCGACGATGATGTGACCGCCAAAAGCGGTGCAGGCGTCCTGCAGGAAACCCGGGTTGCGGATGGCGGCGGTGCCAATAATGACGTAGCGCAGTCCGGCGTCCAAGTAGCGCTCAATGGTGTCGAGGTCGCGGATGCCGCCACCAAGTTGAACGTCGACCGCGCTACCGACTTCCTTGAGGATTCTGCGAATCGCCTTCTCGTTCTGCGGATGTCCGGCAAACGCACCATTCAAGTCCACCAGGTGCAGGCGACGTGCGCCCTGCTCTATCCATTGGCTGGCGATGGCGACCGGGTCTTCGCCAAAGGTGGTGGACTGGCCCATGTCACCTTGTTTGAGACGCACACAGTGACCGTCTTTGAGGTCAATTGCAGGAATTAAAAGCATGATGCTTCAGGGTTGAGGAGGAAAGCGGGAGGGAAAACGCAGGACGAGCGCGGGTTCAGGGATTCCAGTGAAGGAAATTTCGGTAAAGGGACAAACCGTGATCGGCACTTTTTTCCGGGTGGAACTGGGTGGCGAAAATATTATCACGCGCAATGGCCGAACTGAAGCGTTGTCCATAGTCGGTTTCGCCCACGCTGTGGCGCGCATCCGACGGTCGGGCGTAAAAACTGTGAACGAAGTAGAAATAGCTGCCATCAGGCACCTCGCCCCAGACCGGATGGGCCGACCCACCATGGTTGTTGCGATAAACCTGGTTCCAACCCATTTGCGGCACCTTGTAGCGGCTGCCGTCAGGCTGCAATCGTCCGATCAGATCAAACTTGAGGACCTCGCCTGCAATCAAGCCCAGCCCTGGCGTGCCGCCCTCGGCACTGTAATCGAGCAGCATCTGCATACCCACGCAGACGCCAAACAGTGGTTTGTTTGCCGCCGCCTCGAGCACCGACTCCTGCAAGCCGGATTCACGCAATTCACGCATGCAGTCGGGCATGGCACCCTGACCCGGCAACACCACACGCGCACTGGAACGCACCACCTCGGGGTCGGACGTGATCAACACCTCAAAACCGGTACCGACAGCGGCGGCCTGCACCGCCTGCGAAACTGAACGCAGGTTGCCCATGCCGTAATCGACGACCGCAACGGTTCTATTGCCCAGCACTAAAGCGAACCCTTGGTCGATGGAATGGTGCCCGTCGCACGTGGGTCGGGCTCGACGGCGCTGCGCAGCGCGCGCGCGAAGGCCTTGAAAACAGTCTCGGCCTGATGATGGGCATTGTCACCGCGCAGATTGTCGATGTGCAGTGTGACAAAAGCGTGATTGACGAAACCCTGGAAAAATTCGTGCGCCAACTGGCTGTCAAAGCTGCCAATCATGCCGCTCTTGAACGGCACGTTCATGACCAGGCCGGGTCGGCCCGACAGGTCGATGACGACGCGCGAAAGCGCCTCGTCCAGCGGCACGTAAGCGTGGCCGTAGCGGCGAATGCCTTTCTTGTCGCCGACCGCCTGGTACACGGCTTGGCCAAAGGCAATGCCAACGTCTTCCACCGTGTGGTGGCCGTCAATGTGCAAATCACCGCTGGCCTGAACATCGAGGTCAAGCATGCCATGGCGGGCAATCTGGTCCAGCATGTGATCAAAAAAACCGATGCCGGTGTGCAGTCGCGCCTGCCCGCTACCGTCGAGGTTTACTTTGACGGTGATCTGGGTCTCGGCAGTGTTGCGATTGACTTCGGCTGTTCGTTGCTTCATGGTGTTATTGTCCTATGCCAGAGCGCCTGCCTACAAACTGGCCTCCAGGGCCGCCAGCAGTTTTTGGTTTTCATCGGCCGTGCCGATGGTCAGGCGCAGGCAATTGTGCAGCAGCGCATGCATTTTAGAGACGTTCTTGACCAGCACCTGGCGCATTTTCAGGCCTTCAAACGTCTTTTGCGCATCCGGTACCCGCAGCAAAATCATGTTGGCCTCACTCGGAAAAACGTGCACGCCAGGCAGGCCACCGAGAACTCGCAGCAACAAGCTGCGCTGGCTGCGCAACTCAAGCGCTTGCGCCGCAAAAACCGCCTGGTGCTCAAGCGCAAAAAGCGCGCACTCGCAGTTGAGCACGCTGATGTTGTAGGGTGGACGCACCTTGTCGATTTCGGCGATCAGCGCCGCCGGCCCCATCAGGTAACCCAGACGCACGCCGGCGAGACCGAATTTGGACAGTGTCCGCAGCAGCAGCACATGGCTGTGTTGCGCCAGACGGTCGATATAACTCTTGCTGGCGAAGGGCTGATAAGCCTCGTCCAGTACCACCAGACCGCCTTGTGCGCCAATGGCCAGGATGATGGCCTCGATCACCGCGTCATCCCACAGGTTGGCGCTCGGGTTGTTGGGGTAAGCGAGATACGTGATGGCCGGCTTGTGCTGCGCAATGGCTGCCAGCATGGCAGCCTCGTCGAGTTCGAAATCGGACGTCAAGGGCACGCCATGAAAGGCCAGACCCTGTAACTGCGCGCTCATGGCGTACATCACAAAACCGGGCACCGGCGCCAGAATGCTGGCACCCGGCACATCGCAAGCCAACGCCAGCAGACTGATTAGCTCATCCGAGCCATTGCCCAGCATGATGTCAAAACCGGCGGGCATGTGGGCGTAAACGGCCAGCGCACGACGCAGCACGTTGACGCGCTCGGCCGGGTAACGGTTCAGTGCCAGTGCCCCCAGACGCAAGCCAAGCGCTGTCTGCAGCGAAGATGGCAGCCGGTGCGGATTCTCCATGGCGTCGAGTTTGATCATGCCAGCCGAGTCCTGCACGGCATAGGCGTGCATGGACTGGACGTCCTGGCGCAGACGTTGCAGGGTTTTGGGACTGACTTCTTTCATTTGGACTCCCGCATCGTCGGCACAACGTCCAAGCGTAACTCGGCGGCTCGCGCATGCGCCTGCAAGCCTTCGCCATACGCCAGTTCGGCGGCGATCAGGCCCAGGGTCTGAGCGCCGCCCTGGCTGACTTCAATCAGGCTGGAACGCTTCTGGAAATCATAAACACCCAGCGGCGAGGAAAACCGCGCCGTGCCACTGGTCGGCAGCACGTGGTTCGGACCGGCGCAATAGTCGCCCAGCGACTCGCTGGTATAGGCTCCCAGGAAGATGGCACCCGCGTGTTTCAGCAAGTGCTCCCAGCGCTGCGGCGCACGGCTGCTGACTTCGAGGTGTTCGGGTGCAACCCGGTTGCTAATCTCGCAGGCCTCTTCCATGCTGCGCGTGAGAATCAAGGCCCCGCGGTCATTGAGCGATTGGGTGATGATCTCGCGCCGTGGCATGGCCGGCAGCAGGCGATCAATCGCCTGCTGCACCTGCTCGATATAAGCGGCGTGCGGGCACAGCAAAATGCTTTGCGCCAGTTCGTCGTGCTCGGCCTGGCTGAACAAGTCCATCGCGACCCAGTCGGGCGGCGTCGTACCATCCGCCAGCACCAGAATTTCGCTCGGCCCGGCAATCATGTCGATGCCGACCGTGCCAAAGACACGGCGCTTGGCCGCTGCCACATAGGCATTGCCGGGACCGGTAATCTTGTCCACTTTCGGGATCGTGGCAGTGCCGTAGGCCAGCGCCGCCACGGCCTGCGCGCCACCAACGGTGAAGGCGCGCGTGACGCCCGCCACATAAGCTGCGGCCAGCACCATGGCGTTCTTCTCGCCCTTGGGCGTGGGCACGACCATGATGATCTCGGCCACGCCAGCGACATGGGCGGGTATCGCATTCATCAGTACGCTCGACGGATATGTTGCCTTGCCACCGGGAACGTAAATGCCAACACGGTCTAGCGGCGTCACCTTCTGGCCGAGCAGCGTGCCGTCTTCATCGTGGTAGATCCAGCTCTCGCCGCAGGCTTTTTTCTGCGCCTCGTGGTAGCTGCGCACACGGCTGGCCGCCGCTTGCAGGGCCTCGCGCTGGGCGGCGGGAATCGAATCGAAAGCAGCCTTGAATTCGTCCTGTGTCAACTCCAACTCGGCCATCGACGTGGCCTGCACACCGTCAAAACGCGCCGTGTAGTCCAGCACGGCGGCGTCGCCACGCTGCTGCACGTCGGCCAGGATGTCGGACACGCGCTGCTCGATTTCGGCATCCGCCTGCGCCGACCAGTGCAGGCGCGCCTTGAATTCAGCCTCGAAGCTGGCGCTGGCGGTTGACAGGTGGGCGGGTGATGCTTTGAGCGTCATGGCAGTGCTTCGGGTATTACGGGAATTGTCATTGGGAAGAGCGCAGCGACGCGGCAATCCAGGTTGTCATGGATCGCCACGGCCTGCGGCCTCGCGATGACGAACAACCGATTGGGATCATTTCTTGTTTTCCAGCGCCGCAGCAAAAGCATCGATGATGCGGCGAATCGGCACCTGCTTGAGCTTGAGCGCGGCCTGGTTCACGACCAGGCGCGAGCTGATGTCCATGATGCGCTCCACTTCAACCAGGTGATTGGCCTTGAGTGTGTTGCCAGTCGAGACCAGGTCGACGATGGCGTCGGCCAGCCCAACCAGAGGCGCGAGCTCCATGCTGCCGTAGAGCTTGATCAGGTCCACGTGCACGCCTTTGGTGGCGAAGAACTCGCGCGCAATGGCCACGTACTTGGTCGCCACCTTCAGGCGTGAGCCCTGTTTGACGGCCGAGAGGTAATCAAAATCGGCGCGCACCGCAACACTGATGCGGCACTTGGCAATCTGTAGATCGAGCGGCTGGTACAAACCGTCGCTGCCGTGTTCGAGTAACGTATCCTTGCCGGTAATGCCCAGGTCAGCACCGCCGTATTGCACATAAGTTGGCACGTCGGTGGCGCGCACCACCAGCACGCGCACGTCGCTCTGGTTGGTGGCAAGAATGAGCTTGCGCGATTTTTCCGGATCTTCCAGCACCTCGATGCCGGCGGCGCGCAGCAGCGGCAGCGTCTCTTCAAAGATACGGCCCTTGGATAATGCCAATGTGATCATTTCACCCTCTCGATGTCGGCACCCAGGCCGCGCAGTTTGGCTTCCATCTGGTCGTAGCCGCGGTCCAGGTGATAGATACGGTCAACCCGTGTTTCACCTTCGGCCACCAGACCGGCAATCACCAGGCTGGCCGATGCGCGCAGGTCCGTCGCCATCACGGTCGCGCCCGAAAGCCTGGGCACACCTTCGGCCAGGGCTACATTGCCGTCGATCTGGATGTTGGCACCCAGGCGCACCAACTCGTTGACGTGCATGAAGCGGTTTTCGAAAATGGTCTCGGTCATCTTGGCCGTGCCATGCGAAATGCAGTTAAGCGCCATGAACTGCGCCTGCATGTCAGTCGGGAAACCGGGGTACTCAGTGGTGCGAAAACTCTGCGCCTTGAGTCGGCCTTGCGAGCGCACCCGGATGCCGTGCGGCTCAGTCAGCACGGTGGCGCCAGCCTCGCGCAGTTTTTCAACCACCGCTTCCAGCAGATCGGTGCGACCATCGCGCAGCAGCACGTCGCCGCCAGTGGCCGCCACCGCGCACAAAAAGGTGCCGGTCTCGATGCGGTCTGCCACCACCTGATGCTCACAACCCTGCAGCGCCTGCACACCCTGGATGCGGATGCGGCTGCTGCCGTGGCCTTCGATTTTTGCGCCCATCTTGATCAGCATCTCGGCCAGATCGGCAATCTCGGGCTCCTGGGCCGCGTTCTCCAGAATAGTCTCGCCCTGCGCCAGAGTGGCAGCCATCAAAAAGTTTTCAGTGCCGGTCACTGTGACCATGTCGGTGGTGATGCGCGCGCCCTGTAGCCGACTGTGCCCAGCCGCCAATTTGGCAATCATGTAACCGTGCTCGACCACAATCTCAGCGCCCATGGCGCTCAGGCCCCGGATGTGCTGGTCAACCGGGCGTGAGCCAATGGCGCAGCCCCCGGGCAGGGAAACCCGGGCCCGGCCAAAGCGCGCCAGCAAGGGACCCAGCGCCAGCACCGATGCGCGCATGGTCTTGACCAGCTCGTACGGCGCTTCGGGCAAAATCAGCGCGCCGGCATTGACCCGGAGCAAGCCGTCCGCGTCACGCTCGGCCGCCACACCCATGTTGTGAATCAGCTTGAGCATGGTAGCCACGTCCTGCAAGCGCGGCACGTTACGCAGTGTGACCGGCTCGGGCGTGAGCAGGCAGGCGCACAGCTCCGGCAAGGCAGCGTTCTTGGCGCCCGAAATCTGCACCTCGCCGTGCAGTTGACGGCCACCGCGAATCAATAATTTATCCATAAACTTTGTACTGAAAATTCAGGGCATGGCGCTCGGCCGCCCTCAACATGCAAGCCTCATTGGGGCAACGCCGCCCATTCGGTCGGCGTATAGGCTTTGATTGACAAGGCATGCACCTCGTCGGTCTTCATTTTGTCCCCGAGGGTGGCGTACACCATCTGATGTCGAACAATCGCCCGCTTTCCCTCAAACTCGGCCGACACAATGGTGGAAAACCAGTGCCGACCGTCGCCGTTGAGCGTAATGTGCTGGCACGCCAGCTTGGCGGCAATCAGGTCCTTGATCTGGTCTGCATTCATCTGATTCATCCAAAAAAATAGATCGCTAGCTTAACTGCGAATTTTGTAGCCACTGCGCAGCAGCGCTACGGCCACCGCACTGACAACGGCCAGCACGCCGGCCACAACCGCCAGACTGAGCCAGGGTGAGACATCGCTGACGCCAAAGAAACCGTAGCGAAAACCATCGATCATGTAGAAGAACGGGTTCAGGTGACTCACGGTCTGCCAGACCGGCGGCAGCGAATGAATGGAGTAAAAGACGCCGCTCAAAAATGTCATGGGCATGATGACAAAGTTTTGAAACGCTGCCAGTTGGTCAAATTTTTCTGCCCACAAGCCTGCGATCAAGCCCAAAGTGCCCATGAGCGCCGCACCCAGTATGCCAAAAACCAGAATCCACAGCGGCGCAACAAAACTGATGTCAGTGAACAACGCCGAAACTGCAAAAACACCCAGCCCTACCACCAAGCCGCGGATCACGGCCGCGCCAACATAGGCGACAAACCAGTTCATGTAGGACAGCGGCGTCAACATCAGGAACACCAAATTGCCCATGACCTTGCTCATGATCAGGGATGAGGAACTGTTGGCAAACGCGTTCTGCAACAGACTCATCATGGCCAGCCCCGGCACCAGAAAAGCCGTGTAGCTGACCTGACCGTAAACTTTGACGTGCGCTTCCAGGGCATGACCAAAGATCAACAGGTAAAGCATGGCCGTCAGCACCGGACCGGCGATGGTCTGGAACGCCACCTTCCAGAAACGCAGGACCTCCTTGTACAGCAGTGTTTGCCAACCCGTCATTTGCTGGCCCCCCCGCTTGTGGCTTCGCCTTCCGGCAAACCGTCGGCACCCAGGTTGTGTGTGGATGAACCTTTCATTACCTCCAAAAAGACATCCTCCAGATCAGCCTTGCGGATTTCAACATCCTGTGCAACCAGGCCAGCCTCACGCACCGCCGCCAAGAAGCGTTCAATCTCATGCGCGTCGTGCGCCGGAAACTGCACGATGCGACCCGTGATTCGGGCCTGCTCCGCCAACACCTTCGGCAACTCACTGTCAACCTTGAAACGCAACACGTTGCTGGAGGCACCCTTGAGCAATTCACTGGTGTGGTTAAGCGCCACAACGCGCCCGGTTTTCAACATGGCAATGCGGCTGCACAAGGCCTCCGCTTCTTCCAGGTAATGTGTCGTCAACAAGACCGTGCTGCCCTGCTTGTTGAGCTTGGCAATGAATTGCCACAGGGTCTGGCGCAGTTCGACATCGACACCGGCGGTCGGCTCATCGAGCACGATCACGGGCGGCTTGTGGACCAGCGCCTGCGCCACCAGCACCCGGCGCTTCATGCCACCGGAGAGCGCACGCATGTTGGCGTCGGCCTTGTCGGTCAAACCCAGGCTTTCCAGTAATTCATCGATCCAGTCGTCGTTGTGCCTGACCCCAAAATAACCGGACTGAAAGCGCAACGCCTCTCGCACGTTGAAGAAAGGGTCAAAAACCAGTTCCTGCGGCACCACGCCCAAACTGCGGCGGGCCTGGGCATAATCGCGCGCCACATCGTGTCCCAGCACCGATATCCTGCCCGCACTGGCCTGTGTCAGCCCGGCCAGAATGCTGATCAAGGTGGTCTTGCCAGCGCCGTTGGGGCCGAGCAGACCAAAAAATTCACCCTGTTCGATGTTAAAACTGACGCGATCGAGCGCCAGAAAGGTGGCGTCTTTCGGTCCGCGCGAAGACGGGTAAGCCTTGGAGACGGACTCGAAGGAAATGGCAGGCATGGCGGGCTTCAAGTGGGCGCCAGCAAGTCAAGAATGCCGTACAGGGCAGCCAGATCGTGCAGCCGAACCGGCAGGCCACGTATAGAGAAGCGCTTGCCCAAAGCCAGACTCTCGCGCCGGAATTCAAGCAGTACAGCCAGGGCAGACGAGTCAAATCGGCTCAGGCCCGTGGCATCAACTACCACCTCTGGGCCGGTCTGCAAGCGCAAACCCTGAACCAGCATGCGCAGGCATGCATTGGCCTCGGCGTGTGTCAATTCTTGGGGCAGGACCAGCACGCTCAACCTTTCTTGGCGTTGGACTTGTTGCGTTCTGTCAGTGTGGCGATCAATCCGTTGATGCCCTTGGTACTGATTTCCTGGGCAAACTGGCTGCGGTAGGTTTCAACCAGCCAAACACCTAACACGTTCATGTTGAAAATCTTCCAGCCTGCACCATCACCTGGCGTCATTTCCAGGCGGTAGTCGAGCTGAATGGCCTCGCCTCGGCCCTTGACTTCGGTGCGCACCACGACCTCTTTGTCTTCCGGGGCGGAGCGCATCGGCTTAATGGCAATAGTCTGGTCACTGACCTGCGTTAATGCGCCGGCGTAGGTGCGAACCAGCAGAATCTTGAACTCTTCCTGCAAACGCTTTTGCTGCTCTGGCGAGGCCTGGCGCCAGGTCGGCCCGACGGCCATCGACGTCATACGGTGAAAATTAACATTTGGCATGATCTTGGCATCAACCAGTGCAATGATGCGCGAGAGGTCACCGGTCTGGATCGCCTTGTCGGACTTGATGCTTTCGAGCACCTCGGTTGACAGTCGCTTGATCAGGGCATCGGGCGCCTCATCTGCCGCCCTCGCCGGCACGGCCAGCAAAACCAATGCACTCAGCAGCACGGTAAACAGTTGACGCAAAAAACGGATATTCATGGCTTGGCTTTCTCTTCTCCGGGAACCCCGGTGCTGCTCAACGTTTCAGTCACGCCATCGGTTGGCTTGGAACCTGCTTCGGGTTCAGTTGGCTCGGCTGAGCCAGCCACCCCCGACACGACTTCTTCCTCGGGCGGATTGCCGTCATAGATCACGCTACGCCGACGTTGCAAATAGGCGTCGCGCATAAAGCTGTAGCGGTCCAGCGCTGCCTCTTCGAGCATATTGCCAGCCTTGAGCAGACCAGAGCGGGTATCGATGCCCCGGACCACGGTTGCCGTGTTGCGAGTCGGAACGTGGGGAACCGCGGCAACAAGATCACCCTTCCAGTCCACCGGCAGGGCCACGGTATCACGCACACTCGACGGCCCAAGCACCGGCAGCATCAGATAGGGGCCAGGCCCAATGCCCCAGTAGCCCAAGGTATGACCGAAATCCCGGGTGTGCCGCTCGATGTCCATTTCAGTGGCGACATCAAACACACCGCCCCATCCAAGAACGGAGTTGACGCCAACGCGCTTGAGGCTATCGAAGGCAGCCTGTCCCTTGAACTGCAGAGCATTGTTCACAAACGACCAGACATCTTCCAAATTACCAAAAAAATTGCCGATGCCTTGGCGCACACGCTCGGGCATCACGTCACGGTAGGTGCTGGCCACCGGTTTGAGAACCGCGCTGTCCACTGCTTCGTTAAAACGGTAAACCCCGCGATTGAAAGGCTCCAGCGGATCATGCGGATTGGCGCCGGGCCCAGTGGCGCAGCCGCTCAACACCGACATGACTAGTAGCAGACCGCCCCAGCGCGTGGGCACAGTAATCAGTTTCAAGCCCATGCCAAAACTCACTTCTTCCCTTTGGCAGGATCGTTGGCGCTGCCCTCTGCCGCCTTGCTGTAGAGGAACTGGCTGATCATGCTTTCGAGCACCATGGCCGACTGCGTGCTGGTCACGGTATCCCCCTCCGCCAGCGTCTTTTCATCAGCGCCGGGCTCCAGTCCCAGGTACTGTTCGCCGAGCAAGCCACTGGTCAGGATTTTGAGGGAACTGTCTTTGGGAAACGCATAACGGTTCTCCATCGCCAGGGTGACGCGGGCCTGGAAGGACTTGTCATCGAAGCTGATTTTTTCGACCCGACCGACGACCACACCGGCGCTGCGCACCGCCGCCTTGGGCTTGAGGCCGCCGATGTTGTCAAACTTGGCGCTCAGCGTGTAGCTCTTCTGGAAGCTCAGGCTCAGCAGATTGGCCGACTGCAAGGCCAGAAACAGGATCGCCACGGCGCCGATCAGTACAAAGAGACCAACCCAGACATCATTCTTGGAACGCTGCATACAACACCTATTTATCTTTCAATATCTCAATACCAGTTGGGTACAAAACTGCATTGCTCCGCCGGGAACCACCCGGCAAGACCATCAAATGGTAAACATCATGGCCGTCAGGATGAAATCAAGCCCCAGCACCGCCAGCGACGAGACGACCACGGTGCGGGTTGTGGCACTGGCCACGCCCTCGGGCGTTGGCTGGGCATCGAAACCCTGCAACAGGGCGACAAAGGTAACAGTAAATCCGAAAACGATGCTCTTTATAACGCCATTGCCCAAGTCCTGCCAGACGTCGACACCTTCCTGAATTTGACTCCAAAACGAGCCGCCATCGACACCAATCATGACCACGCCCACTGCCCAGCCACCGATGATGCCCATGGCGCTAAATACTGCGGCCAGCAAGGGCATGGTGATGACGCCGGCCCAGAAACGCGGCGCCAGAATGCGCTGGACCGGGTCCACCGCCATCATCTCCATGACGCTGATCTGCTCACCCGCCTTCATGAGACCGATCTCGGCCGTCAGCGAAGTGCCGGCGCGTCCGGCGAACAGCAGCGCCGTCACCACCGGGCCGAGT
>Ga0194060_10001962_pt1 | contig 14686 bp, 13 predicted proteins | sample SepL225m_MetaG_FD_163427 | JGI IMG/M metagenome (GOLD analysis project Ga0194060, IMG submission 163427) | Anoxic zone freshwater microbial communities from boreal shield lake in IISD Experimental Lakes Area, Ontario, Canada - Sep2016-L222-5m | ecosystem: Environmental > Aquatic > Freshwater >... | reverse complement strand
ATCATGAAATCTGCAAATAGCACAGTCGTTCTATTTGCCGCTGCCACTTTTGTCGTGCATTCGCTTCGGCAGAAGTCAGTCGGCACCGGTACTGCGTTTTGACCTCAATCTTTTGGAGAACAGGGATGACCTATTTCAAGACTTCATGGGCCGCGCTGGGCGCGGCAATCCTGGTCGCTGCCTGCGGCGGCGGCGGGGACGGCAATCAATCGCCAAAAATAAAGTTCACATCGATGGTGAATTTCGGTGACAGTTTGAGCGACGTGGGGACCTACAAAGTCGGTACCGTTGCCGCGCTAGGCGGCGGCAAATACACCGTGAACTCCGCCAGTGTCAAAAACTGGACAGAAGTCCTCGCAGTACAGCTGGGCGTTAGCGCCCCCTGCCCCGCGCAGACGGGTCTGGATGGGGATCCCCTTCAGGGTTTTTCGGTTACCGTAACCAACTTCAGCGCCTGTCGCAACTACGCACAAGGCGGAGCGCGCGTGGTCCATCCGGTGGGGCCGGGTAACAAGTTACTTGGGCCGCCCAATTCAACTTTGGGTCAACTGACCGTGCCCATCTTGACGCAAATTGCCAATCACCTGTCGGTGCCGGCAGTCGGGGGCTCTTTTGCGGGTACCGAGTTGGTTACCGTAATGGCCGGCGCCAACGACCTGTTTATTCAATTCGCCGTTCTCAATACCTTGGGCACAGCCAATTTCTCAAGTTATGCGCAGGGCATTGCCCTTTGGACGCAAGGCGAGGTGGACACGGTCAACGCCGCCTTGGGTAGCGGAGGAGCCAATGCTGGAGTGGCCGCTGCAGCGCCAATACTTGCTGCCAAGATGGCGGATGCCGCTACCACCTTATCCACCCTCGTCAAAACGCAAATTGTGGCAAAAGGTGCGAAATACACCGTGGTCATTAACATGCCCAATGTCAGCAGAACGCCCTTTGCCGTCGGCCTGAACAGTGACGCATTGACGTCGATTGTGTCCGGCATGACGCTGTCCTTCAATTCAACCCTGCAAACCGCATTGAGCGGAACTGCCGGGGTGAAATTTGCGGATGCGTACACCAACAACACGGATCAATTCAACAACCCTGCTCAATACGGACTCACCAATGTTTCCGTTCCAGCTTGTAACCTTGATCCCGCAGCAAATCCACTTTCCAGCTCTTTGGTTTGCTCTGCAGCCAATGTCATCACTGGAGATGTGTCGACTTACCTTTTCGCAGACTCCGTGCACCCCACTCCCTATGGCTACAAGCTCATGGCGCAAGAAGTAGCCAAGAACCTTGTCGCTGCAGGTTGGCTCTGATTGATGACTGAAAGGAAAAACATCATGAAATACTCTCTTCAGTTGATCGTTGCAGCCACTACGTTGAGCGCTGCTATGGGTGTCGCTGCCCAACAGGCTGGTGATGTGATGGTGCGCGCCGGATACGGCAACATCACGCCTCACGTTACCAGCGGCAACATGAGCGCGCCTAGCATTACCGGCAGCAAGTCCGACGTGGGTCCTGCCAACAGCGTCGTGGGCGGCGTGACCTACATGTATACCAATAACGTGTCCTTCGATCTGCCGCTGGCATTGCCCTTCAAGCACAAACTCTATGGCGCGGGCGCTTTGGCTGGCACCGGGGAACTCGGCGAGGTGCAGGCCCTGCCAGCTACGGTGTTTGCCCAGTACCGCTTCGGGGAGCCTGAAGGACAAGTGCGGCCTTATGCCGGGCTCGGCCTGACCTACGCCTACTTCTTCAATGAATCGGGCAGCGGCGCTTTGACAGCCATCACGAACCCTGGCGGGCCACCCACCAAGATCAAGGTGGACAGCCAGTGGACCTACACCGCGCAAGTCGGCCTCACAGTCAAAGTCGACAAGCAATGGTTTGTAGACCTGTTCTACAGCGTCACTCCACTCAAAACCAAAACATCCATGTCCACCGGCCAGACCCAAGACGTCACGCTTGATCCTGTCGCTTACGGTTTGACCCTGGGGTACAAATTCTGATGCTTTGAGCGCTCATGTTGAAAAGCCGCCTGAAGCGATCCTCAGGCGGCTTTTTTCATGTCGCCAGATTCCCACACCGACAGGGCGCTGGGGCACAACAGTCTGCGCACCCGTACCCGTCACAAGCACCTGAACCTGTGCATGTGACGATTGAAATGACATCGCATCAGTCAGCGGTGAGATTCTTGTCGCGAATCACCTTGTCCCACTTGGTGACTTCGCTGCGCAGAAACTGACGCGCCTCGGCGCGGCTGTTGGCCACTACATTGAGACCGTCACGCTCCAGCACCTGGCGCATCAGGTCGCTGCGCATGGCCAGCGCGGCGGCGGCGTTGAGGCGCTCCAGTATCGCGGGGGGTGTACCCGCCGGCGCCGCAAAGATGAACCAGTTAAGCGCTTCGAACCCGGGCAAGGTCTCAGCCACGGCGGGCACATCAGGCAGCGTGGCCATGCGACGCGCACCAGTGGTAGCCAATACCTTCAGGCGGCCACTCTTGACATGGACCATGGACGAACCGGGGTTGTCGAACATGAGGTCAACACGCTCGGCGATCAGGTCGGTGAAAGCGGCGCCCGCACCCTTGTAGGGCACCTTGGTGACATTGATCTGCGCCGTGGCCGTGAGCAGTTCGGTGGCCAGGCGCTGGATGCCGCTGCTACCCGGTAGCGCAAAGTTGATCGGCGCACCGGCGCGCGCCATCTGCATCACCTCGGCAAAAGTATTGGCCTTGAAGGCGGCCGGCGCGACCAGCACCTGCGGCGTGGAAGCAACGATGGTGATGGGCTCTAAGTCCTTGAAAATGTCGTAGGGCAGTTTGGGCACAAACGAGGGCGTGATACCGAAGGCTGCCGAGCTGATGAGCAGGGTTGCGCCGTCGGGTGCGGCCTTGGCGACATCAGCAGTGCCGATCTGGCCGGTGGTGCTGGCGCGGTTTTCCACCACCACCGATCGGTTCAGGGCTTTGCCCAGCTCCACCGCCAGCGAACGCGCCAGAACGTCAACGCCACCACCGGCGGCAAAAGGCACGATCAACCGGATCGTGCGGTCTGGTAGTTCCTGGGCGGCGGCGCCGCTGCATGCCATCCATGCGGCGCTGCCGACAATCCCGCTCAAGATGATTCGACGCTTGATCATGTTTGTTCTCCTGGTTTTTTGTTATCGCGAATGAATCGGTTCAGGCCGGCAGCAGCGATGGCACCGTTGGCCACTGCGCAACCTGCCACAGCCGCTCGAGGGCTGCGCGCATCTCGTCAGCGCTGGCGCCGCCGCTGAAGGCGGCCAGTTGAAACGCCTTGGCGCTGATCTCAGCGCGCGAAAGCGTATTGCCGGGGTCGCCTTTGGGTTCGTCCACGCGCCCATGCAGGATGCGGCCGTCGGTGGTGTGGACGGTGACCTTGCCGATCCAGCGGCGCGGGTAAGCGCCGTCAACCTCGCTGTCGAGCACCATCTCGACGCGATTGCACAGCGCGATCGTGCTCTCGTCACGAAAATGTTGTTCAAACTCGTTGAGCCCGGCATGTGTGAAGCGCGCAGCGATCGCCAATACCGTACCCATGGAGAACTTGCTCTGGTGCACGGTCACCGGATCGAGCACCGGACCGAGCACGTCAATGGCGCCCTGGTGCACGTGCGTGATCACGCGTGCCAGTTGTTCGGACTTGAGCTGGTGCTCGCGCATGACCTGAACCAGCGCGTCGGCTGCCGGGTGCGTGTGGCGGCAGGAGGCGTGGTACTTGAACGAGGTTTCGGCCGTGGTCCAGCGGGTACCGAGTTCGTTGTTCAAACGGGTCGGGTCGGCGTCGATCGACATGCCGGCAGCCATGCCTTGCGGGCCATCGAAGATGCGGTCGGCACCGGTGAAGCCGTCCTTCGCAATATAGGCCGACATCAGCCCTGCAGCTGACGCGTGCGCCGTGTGCAATTGCTTGGAGTCCGCTGCGGTGCGCAGAAATTCCCAAAGGCCGGCCGACTGGGTACCGGCCGAGCCGAAGGCATGGCGCATCTGCTGCGCGTCCAACCCCAGCAGATTGCCCACCGCGGCAGCGGCAGCCACCGTGCCGGCGGTTCCGGTGGTGTGGAACACTTTGTAATGCGAGCGTCCGAGGAACTCGCCGACGCGAATGCCGACCTCGTAGCCAACGACCGCGGCGGCCAGCAGTTGGCGTCCGCTCGATCCGAGCGCCTGCGCCGTTGCGACGGCTGCTGAGAAGACGACCGTGGCCGGATGGAACACCGAGCCGTTGTGCACGTCGTCCTGCTCGGCCATGTGCGAGGCGGCGGCGTTCGCCATGGCAGCCAGGTAAGGACTGGTGCGGGCACGTGAAACGATGACCTCACTCGGGCCGCCAACCGAGCCCATGGCCTGCGCAAAGCGCGCAATGGTTTCGACCGGACGCGATCCGTGGCCGGCAACGGTGGAGCCGAACCAGTCCACCAGCAGATCCTCGGCGCGATGCATCACGGACGCTGGCACGTCGTCATAGCGCAGGCTCGCTGCGAAGGCCGCGAGATCGGCGGTGGGATGGCTCATATTGGGTCGCTCACAATGGAAATGTCAAACTCGCGCAGGATGGCCTCGGTGTGCTGACCCAGGGTAGGGACCGGGTCCATGCGGTACTCGAAACTGTTGTTGCGCCCTGGCGGCAGCAGCGCCGGGATGTCGCCGACAGGCGAGCCCACCGTGCACCAGCGTGCGCGCGCCTTGAGTTGCGGGTGGGCCCACAAGCCGGCCATGTCGTTCATGCGGGCGTTGGCGATCTGCGCCGCGTCCAGACGCTGCTCAACCTGCTGCGTTGTCAGGCCGGCAAAGGCCTGCAGGATGACGGCGTCCAGTGCTGCGCGGTTGGTGCTGCGGTTGGCGTTGGTGTTGAAGCGCGGGTCAACGGCGAGCGGTGCACACTGCAGCACCTTCTCGCAAAACACGTTCCACTCGCGCTCGTTCTGCAGGCCCAGCATCACCGTGCCACCATCGCCGGCGCGAAAAGGCCCATACGGGTAGATGCTGGCGTGTGAGGCGCCGGCGCGTACTGGCGGCTCGGCGCCCTCGAAGGCGTAGTACATCGGGTATCCCATCCACTCGCCCAGGGCCTCAAGCATGGATACGTCGATATGGCTGCCTTCGCCGGTGCGTTCGCGCTGCAGCAGTGCCGCCAGGATGCCGCTGTAGGCGTACATGCCGGCGGCAATATCGGCCATGGAGTTGCCGGCCTTGCTCGGCTGATCTGCCGTGCCGGTGACCGACAGCATGCCAGCCTCACTCTGGATCAGCAGGTCGTAGGCCTTCTTGTCGCGGTAGGGGCCATCGTCTCCGTAGCCTGAGATGTCACAGCAGATCAGACGCGGGTGGCGGGCGTGCAGCGTCTCCCACGACAGCCCCATGCGTGCGACAGCGCCAGGCGCGAGGTTCTGCACCAGCACGTCGGCGCGGGCAATCAGCACTTCCAGCGCGGCCAGCGCCTGCGGCTGTTTGAGGTCCAGCGCCAGACTCTCCTTGGAGCGGTTGGTCCAGACAAAGTGCGAGGCCTCGCCGCGCACGCGGGAATCGTAGGCACGGGCGAAGTCCCCGCTGAGCGGGCGCTCTACCTTGATCACGCGCGCGCCAAGGTCGGCGAGTTGGCGCGTACAAAAAGGCGCGGCGATCGCATGTTCCAGCGACACCACGGTGATGCCATCGAGCGGTCTTCCCATGGCAAGCTTTCAGTAGGACCGGGGCAGCTCAAGCAGGTGCTCGGCCACGTAGGAAAGAATCATGTTCGTCGAAATCGGCGCCACCTGGTACAGACGGGTCTCGCGGAACTTGCGCTCGACGTCGTATTCGCAGGCAAAGCCGAAGCCACCGTGGAACTGCAAGCAGGCGTTGGCAGCCTCCCAACTGGCTTTGGCCGCCAGGTACTTGGCCATGTTGGCCTCAGCGCCGCAGGGCTGGCCGGCGTCGAACAGCTCGCAGGCTTTCCAGCGCATAAGGTTGGCGGCTTCGACCTCGATGAAGGCCTCGGCGATGGGAAACTGCACGCCCTGGTTCTGACCAATGGGACGGCCGAAAACCACCCGGTCGCGGGCGTAGTGGGAGACACGGTTGATGAACCAGTAACCATCCCCAATGCACTCGGCGGCAATCAGGGCGCGCTCGGCGTTAAGTCCGTCCAGGATGTAGCGAAAGCCCTTGCCCTCCTCGCCGATCAGGCTCTCAACAGGCAGTTCCAGGTTCTCAAAGAACAGCTCGTTGGTCTCGTGGTTCACCATGTTCGCGATGGGCCGAACCGTCAGACCCTTGCCAATGGCTTCGCGCAGATCGACCATGAAGATCGACATGCCTTCGGATTTCTTCGTCACCTCCGCCAGCGGCGTGGTGCGCGCCAGCAGGATCATGAAGTCCGAATGCTGCACGCGCGAGATCCAGACCTTCTGGCCGTTGATCACGTAGCGGTCACCCTTCTTGACGGCCGTGGTCTTGATCCGGGTCGTGTCGGTGCCGGTGCTCGGCTCGGTCACCGCCATCGACTGCAGGCGCCACTCGCCGCTTGCGATCCGGGGAAGGTAGTGTTCCTTCTGTGCCTTTGAGCCATGGCGCAGCAGCGTGCCCATGTTGTACATCTGACCATGGCAAGCGCCGGAGTTGCCGCCGCAGCGGTTAATCTCCTCCATGATTACCGAGGCCTCGCTCAGACCCAGACCCGAGCCGCCGTACTCCTGCGGAATCAGCGTTGCCATCCAGCCGGCCTTGGTCAGGGCGTTGACGAAATCTTCCGGGTAAGCCCGCTTTTCGTCGACCTTGCGGTGGTACTCATCGGGGAAGCGCCCACACAGGTCACGCACTGCATCACGGATGTCCTGGTATTTGTCCTGGGCCTGCTTCATGCCTCGATCTCCGCGCTGGCTTTCATGGTGAGCCAGCCTTCGTGGTCCTGCGCCCACAGCTCGACCGAACGGCCGTCCGCGCTGGGCACGCCGCTGACGCGCATCGGCTGGCCGTCAAAGGTCGGACGCACCGCCTTGAACTCGAAACGGCTAATGCGCGCTTGCGGGCGCTGGCGGCGCACCAGGTCAACCAGCAGCGTGGCGATCAGCGGACCGTGCACGATCAGGCCGGGATAGCCCTCGACCCCGGTGACATAGCGGCGGTCATAGTGAATACGGTGGCCGTTGAAGGTCAGCGCCGAATAGCGAAACAGGAGCACGTCGTCAGGCGTGAGCTCGCGCTGCCAGGGCGCGTCGGTCTGCGCACGCACCGGCTCGGGCGCAGCCTCGCCGGGCTTGGCGGCTGCCCGGTACACGATGTCGTGCTCCTCGGTGACGCTAATGCCCTGGGTGTTGCCGATCTCGTGGCGCACGGTCACAAACAGCAGGTCGCCGCTGCGCCCGGCCTTGTGCGTGACGCAGGCGATGCGCGAGACACGCTCGATCGCGTCACCCACGCGCAGCGGATTGCTGTGGTCCCAGCTCAGGCGACCGCCAGCCCACATGCGCCGCGGCAACGGCACCGGCGGCAGGAAACCGCCGCGGCGCGGGTGGCCGTCCGGCCCGATCTCGCGTGCCAGGGCGGTGGGCAGGAAGTACAACCAGTGCCACAAAGGTGGCAGCGGCGTGCCGACGACGGGCGCTGCATCCTCGCGGTCCAGCGTGGCCGAGAGGGCGCGCACGGGGCTGGCGCCCACTTGATCGTGCAGTGTCTCGGTGCGGCCAACCCATTGCGCCAGGTGCGCCGCTACGTCGGGAGCGATTTTGTCGGGTGCATCCATCATCAGACTTTCAAAACAAAGGGATCCTGGATCTCGTCACTCATTTCGCACCAGACGCTCTTGGTCTGCAGGAATTGGTCGATCGACTCGATGCCATTGACGCGGCCGATGCCACTATTTTTGTAACCACCGAACGGCGAGTTGAATGCCATCGCACGGTAGGTATTGATCCAGACCGTGCCAGCCTGCAAGCGCCGGGCCATCGTGTGTGCACGGCGCAAATCGCGCGTCCAGACACCTGCGGCCAACCCGAAGCGGGTTGCGTTTGCCAGGGCCAGAACCTCCTCGTCATCGTGAAAACGGGTGATGCCCAGCACCGGGCCAAACACCTCCTCGTTCATGATGTAGTTGTCCGCTGCCATGTCGTGCAGGATCGTGGGCTCGAAAAAGAAACCCGCCTCAAGGCCGCTTACCGTGGCGCGCTTGCCGCCGTACAGCACTTTGGCACCTTCGGCCACGGCGCGCTCGACCATTGAGATGTCCTTTTGCAGCTGTGTCTGCGTCGCGGCCGGGCCCATCTGGGTGTCGGCCAGCATCGGGTCGCCGAGCTTGATGGCGCGCGCGCGCTGATGCAATCGGTCGAGCACCTGGTCGTAGATGCTTTCGTGCACATAGGCGCGCGAACCCGCCACGCAGGTTTGACCGGCGGCAGCAAAGATGCCAGAGAGGATGCCCGCCACCGCGTTGTCCACTGCCGCATCCGCAAAGACGATGTTGGGACTCTTGCCGCCGAGCTCCAGCGTGCAGCTGGCCAGGCGTGCGCCAGCGCGCGCAGCGATGGCGCGGCCAGCGCCCTCGCTGCCCGTAAAGGCGATCTTGGCCACGCCTTCATGGTCCACCAGTGCTTCGCCGGCTTCGCGCAGACCAGTGACGATGTTGATCACGCCGGCTGGTATGCCTGCCTCCTCGGCCAAGCGCACCAGTTCGAAGACCGACGCCGAGGTGACCTCGGAGGGCTTGATGACCAGGGTGTTGCCGGCGGCCAGCGCCGGCGCGGCGCTCATGAGGGTGAGGAAAGTCGGCGAGTTCCAGGGCACGATGACGGCGACCACGCCCAGCGGTTCGCGCAGGGTGTAATTCAGCACGCTCTGACGCTCCAACGGGATGACGCGGCCCTCGATCTTGTCAGCCAGGCCGCCGAAGTAGTAGAGCCACTCACGGATCACATTGGCCTGCGCGCGCATCTCGGCCAGCAGCTTGCCATTCTGGGTGCTCTCGAGGCGGGCAATGGTGTCGGCGTTGGCTGCAATCTTTTCGCCCCAGACCATCATCAGACGGCCGCGCTTGCTGGGTGAGAGCTTGGCCCACGGGCCGCGCAGGGCGTCGCTGGCGGCCTGCACTGCGCGGTCGACGTCAGCCTTGCCCGAGTCAGCGAAGCTGCCCCAGGGCTGGCCTGTGGTGGGGTTGGTGGCCGTGAAGCTGCGGCCATCGGCGGCCGGCTCAAAGCGGCCTGCGATGTAGTTCTGGTAGGAAGGCGAGGCGTTGCTGGTCATGGGTGGGTCCTTGTAGGTCCTTGATGGGGGTGTTTCTCAAACGGTGCGCGGTGGCACGTCCAAGCGCACGGCGATACCTTCAAGCGCAGGGGAAACAGCCGGGTAGTAAGCCAGTACGAGCGGGTCGTGGCCGGGGACGATGTGCTCGGGGGAATCGGCCAGTTCGTTGAGCGTGCGATAGGCGTTGAGCATGTCGCCGAGATTGAACGCCAGCGTGAAGCAGCGACGCTGCTGGAAATGCTCGTAGTAATGGCTGGCGTCTGAGGCCAGCACAACCCAGCCGCGCTGGGTCTTCACACGCACGCACTGCAGCCCGGCCGTGTGACCACCCAGGTGGTGCAGTGACACACCGGGCGCCAAGTCGTGCGTGCCATTGTGAAAGCTCACGCGGTCTTTGTAGACGAGCCTGACCATGCCGACCACTTCCTCGACCTCGTAGGCATGGCTGAAGAACCCCTCGCACATGTGACGCCCAGTGGCGAAGTTCATCTCGGCATCCTGCAGATGAAAGCGCGCCTTGGGGAAATCGTCGAAGGTGCCAATGTGGTCGTAGTGCAGGTGGGTGATGATGACGTCCTGAACCTCACTGGCGTCGACACCGAGCAGCGCCAAGCCCTCCTTGGGCGTGCGCAGGAGTTGGCGTTTTCGCTTGAGCGCCATCTGCGCGTTGAAGCCGGTATCGACCACGAATGTGCGCTGTGCATTGCGAACCAGCCAGACGAAGTAGTCCATGGCATGCGGTGCGTCGTGCGGGTCGCCACCGACGAAGTGGTCGCGCCGAAGACCCTCGCGGGTGGCATAGCGGATTGCAAAGACTTCGTATTCGTCGTGCTTGGACATGACTTCTCCTACTCCTGTTAGCTGACAGTCTACGAGTATCTGCAACATGAACACCCGCGCCAATAGCTATGTCGGAAGCAGGCACTCTGGTATGCCCGAAATCGTGATGGCCGCGCAGCAAGCCCGCATTACCATGCGGCTACAAGGGCTCGCGATCACCAAACGTCGCAGCAATAAATACGAGTAGGAGACATCGGCTTGAGTTTAGAAACAGTCATCAGACAGACACCGCCTGCCTTGGCGCAGCGCCTGGCCGCGAGCGTAGCTGGCGTGTCGGTTGAGAACTTCGACGCTGCCGTTACCGACAAGGCCTTGCTCTGTCTCTACGATCTGATCGGCTGCGCGCTCGAATCGGTTGACAAACCCGCCAGCCAGCAGGCCATGGCGATGGCCATCCATTTGGAGGCGGGTCAGCCCGGTGCTGCCACCCTCATCGGCATGCGCCGCGCCTCGTCGCTTGGCGACGCGGCTTTTGTCAACGGTGTAATGGGGCACGGCCTGGTGCGCGAGGACATGCATTCGGCCAGTATCAGCCACCTCGGCGTTGCGATAATTCCAGCCGTGCTGGCACTGTCGCAGTTGCGTCGCGTCAGTGGCCGCGACCTTCTGGCGGCAATCATTGCAGGGTACGAAGTCGGTGCAGGTATCGGACGCGCGCTGATGGATCGGCAGCTGGCCCGCATTTTCCGTCCCACCGGCATCACTGGCCCGCTGGGCGCAGCTGCGGCGGGCGCGCGCCTGCTGCAATTGGATGCGGCGCAGACCGCAAACGCGCTGGCCTTGGCCGCCAACACCACCGGCGGCTTCAATCAATGGGGACATACCGGCGGCAGCGAGATGTATTTTCATGCTGGCTTTGCGGCGCGCAGCGGCGTCAGCGCAGTGCTACTGGCGCAAGCCGGCGCCTTCGCCTCGCCGAGCGCGCTTGACGGGGAAGCCGGGCTCTTTGCCTCGCATGGAAAACGCGCCGCAGCCGATGCGGTGCGCCCGTTTGCGGGCACGCCGGAGATCATGGCCGTTTATCACAAGCCGGTGCCGGCATGCAATTTCGCGCAGACGGCCACGCAGGTTGCGATCCGCCTGGCGCAGGCTGGTCAGTGCCCAGCCGAAAGCATTGCCGGCATCACCATCCGGGTGCCGCATGCGGGCGCCACTTACCCGGGATGCGATTTCACCGGTCCTTACCGGCACGTCCTGCAGGCCAAGATGAGCATTCAGTACAACGTGGCGGCCGCCCTCGTGATGGGCGACGTCACCGAAGCCAACTTCGAGCTTCTTGAAAACCCGCTCGTGCATCGCCTGCTGGCCGTCACCCGCTTGGAGATCGATGACGAGATGACACGCGCTTACCCCGCGCAGCAAGGCGGTGCGGTCGAGGTCCGCCTGGCTGACGGCGCTTGCCACACGCTGCGCCTGGCCGACGTCGTGAATGCCTCTGCACAGGATGTGCGTGAGCGTTTCCAGCTTGCTGCCACGACCCGCTTGGGACACTCTGCAGCCAGCCGCATCGGCGAACTGATCGATGGCCTGCTTGACAACAATAATGCGGGACAGCTTGCCGCCGCGCTGGCCCAGTCCCCCGCCTGAACCCGAAGCACAAGAAAGAATACCTATGTTGACTCGGCACCTCCAACAGATCTCACGCCAGGAGCGCCACCCATGAATGTGCTTCAAATCATGGAGAACATTCTGCAGACGGTCGTGGCCGGATTGCTGACCGGCTCCATCTACGGGCTCATGTGCGTCGGGCTTGCGCTCATCTTCGGCGTGATGCGCGTCATCAATTTCGCCCAAGGCGATTTCATGATGCTCGGCATGTACGCCGCCTACTACCTGTTCGGGCTGTTGGGGTTGCAAGCCGTCTTTGGCAGCCTCGTCGGCACCTACGTGGCGATCGCGCTGGCGGTTCCGGTGCTGTACGGGGTTGGCTACGCGATCCACGCCACGCTGATCTCACGCGTATCGGGCACGCGCACGGCGCAGCTCGATGGCGAGGGCCACTACGCGCAGCTGATCCTGACCCTGGGCATCGCCATGATCCTGACCAACGGCGCGCAGATGGTGTTCGGCTCGGTCATGGCGTCCATGCGCACACCGTTGACCACGGTCGCATGGGACATACCGGTTGGCGCCATCAGCGTGTTCCTGAACAAGTCACGCACCATTGCCGGCGTTGCCTCGGTGGTTGCCATCTGCTTGATCAGTCTGCTGATCAACCGTTCGCCCCTTGGTCGCGCACTTCGCGCGTCGGCCGACAACCCGGTAGCGGCGACCTACATGGGCATCGATGTGAACAAGGCTCACCGCGTGGCCTTCGCCATGGGCGTGGCCATCACGGCGCTGGCGGGTGGCCTGCTGGCAACCAATTACCCGTTTCATCCCTTCGTCGGCGTTGAGTATGTGATCGTGATGTATGCCGGCGTGGTGCTGGGCGGAATGGGCAGCATCGTCGGCGCCTTCTGGGGCGGGTTGACGATTGGTCTGGTGCAACAGATGTCCACCCTGATCCTGCCCACGCAATTGCAGAACACAGCGATCTTTGTGGTGTTCCTGCTGATTGTCTTTTTCCGGCCGCAGGGATTCTTCGGCCGTAGCGTGGACCGCACCTGATATGAAGAAAGACCAACGCTCACTCCAGGCCATGGCCACATTCGCTGTGCTCTATGCCGCTGTCACCTTCTTCATCAAGGACTCTTACTACCAGTTGATGCTCACGATGGTGCTCGTGTGGGCCACTTTTGGCCTGTCATGGAACCTGCTGAGCGGCTACACCGGCCTGGTGTCATTCGGTCACGCGGCGTTCTTCGGCCTGGGTGCATACACCACGGCGCTGGGCCAGATGCACTTCGGACTCTCACCCTACGTCCTCATACCGATCGCCGGTGTGATTGGCGCGCTCTCGGGCCTGGCGGTGGGGCTGCCAACCTTTCGCTTGCGCGGCCACTACTTCGCGCTGGCCATGCTGGCCTATCCACTGGCCTTGTTATACGTGTTCGAATGGCTGGGCTATCAGGAGGTCACGCTGCCCATGATGCGCGAGAACCCGGCGGCTTACATGCAATTCGAAGACCACCGGATCTACACCTTCATTGCACTGGCGATGCTGCTGGCGGTCATGCTGCTCACGCGCTGGGTCGAGCGCACACGCTTCGGGATGGCGCTGCTGTCAATCAAACAAAATGAAGCAGCAGCCGAGGCCGCCGGCATCAACACCTACCGCTGGAAACTCAAAGCCATCACGCTCAGCGGCGCCATTGCGGGCATGGTGGGGGCTTTCTACGCCGTGGTCCTGCTGGTCGTCACACCGATGTCGGTGTTCGGCATGATGGTGTCGTCGCAGGCCCTGGTGGTAACCATGTTTGGCGGCGTTGGCACGGTCTGGGGTGCGGTGCTGGGCTCGGCCATTCTGATTCCCATTGCCGAAACGCTGCACGCCGAGCTCGGCTCGATCCTGCCGGGCATCCAGGGTGTGATTTATGGCGCTGCCGTCACGGCCGTGATTCTGCTGGCGCCTGAGGGTTTGTTCTGGAAAATTCGTGACAAACTGCGCCGCCGCAGTGCGGTACCGACCCCGCAGCAGGCGTCCGTGCGGGAAGCCTCCGAAGCAGCCCCGGCCGAGGCAAGCCCGCTTGCAGCCGAGCGCAGCGTGGCGCAGCGCCTGGCGGCCGAGAACGCCGAGGTCATTCTGGAAGTGCGCGGTCTGAGTAAAAACTTCGGCGGACTCATGGCCGTTGAGGATGTGAGCTTCAAGGTCCGCAAGGGCATGATCCTGGGCGTGATTGGTCCCAACGGGGCGGGCAAGACAACGGCCTTCAATCTCCTCAATGGCTTTCTTGCGCCCAGCAATGGCGAGGTGCTGTTAGACGGAAAAAACATCGTCGGTCTGGCGCCGCACGAGGTCTGCGCGTTAGGGGTGGGGCGCACCTTCCAGATCATGCGGCCTTTCATGCGAATGTCGGTCGCGGAGAACGTGGTGGTTGGCGCCTATGTGAGCGCCGACACCGATGCCCAAGCCCGCCAATTCGCCGACGAGGCAATCGCCAAGGTCGGCCTGTCGCACATTGCAGACCGCATCGCCAGTGAGTTGACCAGCAAGGAGTTGCGCTTGATGGAACTGGCGCGCGCGCTGGCCGGTCAGCCACGACTGCTGCTGCTTGACGAGACGCTTGCCGGCCTGGGGCAGTCCGAATCCGAGGAATTGATACTGGTGTTACGCCGACTCGCTGCCGATGACATGACGATCGTGATTATTGAGCACACCATGCATGTGATGGTCCGCTTGGTTGACCGTTTTATCGTGCTCAATCATGGCAAAGTTCTGACCGAAGGTGCGCCCGAGACCATCATCCGCGACCGCGGCGTGATCGAGGCTTATCTTGGAAAAAAATGGAGCGCCGCATGATGCTCGAAATCACAGGGGTCACCGCCGGGTACACCGCCGTGCCCGTGCTGCGGGACGTGTCCATCAAAGTCGGCGAGGGCCAGTTGGTGGCCGTTGTTGGACCCAACGGCGCTGGCAAATCGACCTTGTTTAAAACCATCTCGGGCGTTTTGCAACCGAGCGCTGGATCAATCCGCTTCGACGGCGTCGACATCGGCGATGTCCCGCCCGCACGC
>Ga0194060_10001961_pt1 | contig 14692 bp, 5 predicted proteins | sample SepL225m_MetaG_FD_163427 | JGI IMG/M metagenome (GOLD analysis project Ga0194060, IMG submission 163427) | Anoxic zone freshwater microbial communities from boreal shield lake in IISD Experimental Lakes Area, Ontario, Canada - Sep2016-L222-5m | ecosystem: Environmental > Aquatic > Freshwater >... | reverse complement strand
GGTAGGCTTATATAGAGTTAAAAGAAACTTAAACACTGGGGCAATCATGAATATTCATAAATATCTTGAAAGTCAAAACGGTTTAAATACAAATATCTTTGCTATTTGCCCACTACCAAATAATCAAATTTTTGTGGGAATGAAAGGAAGTGGAGCTAGGTTAATTACTTATAATCAACAGAATGAAGATATTATAACTGATAATTTTAACATTAATCAGAAGCAGACGGAAAAAAAACTAAATAGCAACAATGTATGGAGTATCTGCAATGCTGGAGGATTGATTTGGATGGGTACTGACGAAGGTGTGGTGAAACTTCGAAAAAATCATAATAGTTACGAAGTTGTTCCTGATAAATCGCTCAATATGGCTATTGGCTATTGTAAAGTGGTTTCGGTAGTTGAAGATCAGCAAGCAAATGTTTGGTTGGCAACAAATGATGGAGCTGTCAGAGTTAATCCAAAAAACGGTCAGATTCAGTTTTTTCGCAATAAAGAAGGGCTGAAAAGTAATACGGTTTCTGCTATTGCTGTACGGAAAACGGATGGTTTTCTATATTTTGGTGGAATAAAAGGGGTAAATTTCTGTAATCCGGTTGATTTGAATCCTCCTACACCCAATATCGTTCCTAAAATAATTCAAATAAAAATTAACGGAAATGATATGTTGGATTTAGCTCAGAAAGCTGAGATTGATAATGTGGATGATACTCCTTTTCTGAAGGACCTTAAATTGAAATATAATCAAAACAATATAGCATTAACTATTAGCACTTTTGAGTTTATAAACCCAACGGGTTCAGATTTTCAGTACAAAATGGAAGGTCTGGACGAGAAATGGATTTCATCGCGAAATGGTGAACGAATTATTATCTATCAGAATTTACCTCCCGGAAAATACAAGTTTTTGCTTAAAAGTTCAAAAGATATTAGTCAATCAGGTCTTGAGCCTTTATCAATTACTTTCATTGTTGGAGTTCCCCCTTGGTTACAATGGTGGGCAATTCTGATTTATCTAATCTTTTTGGGTTTAATTTTATATTTCTTATCTAAAATACTTCGTTCAAGACTACAGCTTAACAACGAGTTGAAAATGGAAAAGTACAGTCGTATTCAGGAAAAAGAATTAAATGAATTTAAAACGAAACTCTTTGTAAACGTATCGCACGAACTTCGTACGCCACTTAGTCTGATTCTTTCACCCTTAAAGGAAATTTCAAAATTTGAATTGGATTCCAAAGTAAATAAACTGTTCAAAATAGTACAGTATAATGCTAACAGACTGTTGTTGTTGACCAATCAGATTTTGGATGCAGAAAGAAACGATCACTTAATTCTTAATATCGAAGAACGTGATATTATAGGTTTTTTGAAACTTATTTTATCCAATTTTGCTCCTTTGGCAAATGAGAAGAATATAGTTATTTCAGAAAATTACAATCAAACAAAAATGATTGGTTTTTTTGACCCTGATATTCTTGAAAAAATCATCTCGAACTTAATTCTAAATGCAATCAAATACACACCACAAAACGGACACATTCATATTCAATGTAATATTATGTCTAATGATTTGCAAATGCTGGAACTAAGTATTCAGGATGATGGAAAAGGAATTTCGGAAGATAAAATGGCCGAAATTTTTAAACCATTCTTTCAGGTTGAAGGTGGTAATGGGTTTGGTATAGGATTATCTGTTGTCAAACAACTGGTTGAATCGCATCACGGAAATATAAAAGCTCACAGCAAAGAAGGGATGGGTTCTAAATTTATTATAGAAATTCCTACTTCAAAAAGTGTATATAACAGTCAGATTACCGAAGAAGAAAGTTCTGAAATCACATTCGATGATATGGAACGCAAACTATCAAATTCTGAAATAAGCAAAAAATCTGAATCAGTTTCTGTTCTGGTAGTTGAAGACAATGATGATTTGAGACAATACCTGACTGATTGCTTGATTTCTGATTTTATAGTTTATACTGCTGAAAATGGTGAAATTGGTTTTCAATTAGCAAAAAAACAGAATCCGGACATAATAATTTCAGATATTATGATGCCTGTATTGAACGGACTGGATATGGCAAAATTGATTTTTTCTAATGATTCTACCAAACATATTCCGTTTATTTTCCTGACAGCAAAAGGAAGTATTGAAAACCAGTTTGAAGGCGTAAAAACCGGCGCAACAGATTATATTGTAAAACCGGTTGATGTCGACATCCTTAAATCAAAGATAACTAATCAGATACAAATAATCAGGGCCAACAGAGAGCGTGTTCGTTCGATATATTTACATTCAGAAGAGAGTGTGGTTGAGAACCCCGAAGAAAGCCAGTTTATTATAAAAGCACAGGCAATTATTACAGCTAACCTCAGTAACAATAACTTTGATGTTTCAATGTTGGCTTCCGAAATGGCTAACAGCCGAATGCAACTTCACAGAAAGTTCAAAGCAATAATGGATACTTCACCGGGCGAATTTATCAGACTAACAAAACTGAAAATAGCTTATTCTTATCTCACTTCCGGTCAGTATAATGTTTCTGAAATAGTATTGCTATGTGGTTTTGAGAACCATTCTCACTTTACTAAAATGATTAAACAACATTTTGGCAAAACACCTCAGGCAATATTAACCGAGAGCAAATCAAAGCAGGTGATTGAAAAAAACGGTTAGTTTCTCAGCGCTTTATTTATCTCTCATTTATTCTTACCAAAAACAGTTTTAAATTAGTATTTTGTTACAAAACCATTAGTTTTTGAGATGATTTGATAATTGTTATTTGAATAAAAACTCGACTTTTGCATAGAGTTAATCAATATTTATCAAATAACATACTTATGAAAACAACAAAAACTAAAAGTGGTTTTATATCACAAAATTCTCTCTTTTTCTTTGTTTATATTCTCACTTGCTTTTTGTTAATTAATACTGCCAATGCCACAATTACTTTGCCGGCTATTTTTTCACCGGGTGTAGTTCTCCAGCAAAACACAAATGCAAATATTTGGGGTTGGGCAAATCCAAAGCAACCAATCAAAATTATTCCATCATGGGATAATAAAACATATACAACGAGTTCTGATTCAACCGGATATTGGATAGTAAAAGTTGCGACGCCATCTGCATCTAATAATTCATACAGTATTAGTTTTACTGAAAACAGTACTAACACGATTGTGTTATCAAACGTTTTGATTGGAGAAGTTTGGATCTGTTCCGGTCAATCCAATATGGTTTTAGCTGTTAGTTGGGATATCAACTCAGCTTCAGTACCAAATGATGCCGATTACCCTTTTATTAAGATATTTAGTGTACCCCACAAAGCTACACTAACCGTTCAAAAAGATGTTGTTTCGTCATGGATATCACCCACCAGTCAAACTGTTTTGACAAATTTTTCGGCGATACCATTTTTCTTTGCGCGAAATTTATACAAACATTTAAACATTCCTATTGGTATTATTCATACTGCTTACGGAAGTTCAACACAAGAGGCTTGGTTGTCGGAAGAAAATTTTACAGGAATTGACTATGTTCAGAAACTACTTGCTGATTCAAGAGCCGGTAATCCACCTTCGATAGAACAAACCATTCCAACAGGACTTTATAATGCAATGCTAAAACCACTTGTTCCATTCAGTGTGAAAGCGGTCTGTTGGTATCAGGGTGAGAGCAATGCTTTGCATCCTGACGAATACAATATTTTATTGAACAGATTTATCAGTTCCTGGAGAAAAGAATTTGAGCAGCCTTCTTTGCCTTTTTTAGTTACTCAACTTTCGGGTTATGCCAGTTCAGCTAAAGATGGTTGGTCCAAAGTGCAGGAATCGCAGTATAAATTATCAACACACGACAATTCTATTTCAACTATCATTACGTATGATCTCGGAGATTCCGCAAATATTCATCCGCATAACAAACAGGATGTAGCTACAAGAATGCTTTTAGCTGCCCAAAAATTAGTTTATAGTGAAAATGTTCAGTCACAAGGTCCATCTGTCAGTAAAATTGTGTTTGATGGTTCTTCAGTTCGATTGTCATATAAAGACGTTGGAACTGGACTAATCTCAAAAAATGGCAGTTCAAATGTAAATAATTTTATGGTTGCCGGCTATGATAAGCTATTTTATGCTGCCACTGCATCTATTATAAGTCCCGATTCATTGGTATTAGTTTCTTCCAAAGTTACAAATCCAAAATATGTGAGGTATGCATTTTCACCTTATAATGCTAACGTTAATCTTTACAACAGTGATGGACTTCCGGCAGTTCCTTTTAGAACAGACAGTACCACTAATTTATCCTCTATTCAAAGTGGTGATTGGAATGATATCGCCACTTGGGGTGGAATAGGATTACCAACTAAAGATGATAATGTGCTAATTAACAGCGGTCATGTGGTAACTTCCTATATAAATTCCGCCTTGGCAATCACAAAAGATCTTTGTAAAAACCTCAATGTTGCGGGTGTTTTACAAATATCCAATCAACAAGCTGCAAATTATTATACAAATGTTTATGGTACAGTTAGTTGCGATGGGAGTATTATTTACGGTCAAACAGGTAGCACGGTAAAAGGGATTTATTTAGCATTTCAGGATAAAGCAAGTCTTTCAGGGATTGGAACTGTAAATATTGATGGTCTGAATTTGCAGTCTTCAAACTCTGAATGTATGCTCAGTGTCCCAACTATAAAAATAAAAAGTGGATTGCAAATTGGCGGAACAAATTCAAAAATAATTATAGGTCCGAGTTCTAACATAACAGCTACTACACTATCTCCATCCTCTTCGGCTGGTCAGGCAGCGAATGCATCCTCCTTTGATATATATGGCACTTTAAAAGTTAGCAAAGTTTATTTGTGCAATAATTCAACTGATACATTGAAAAGTCATATAACAGTTAAAAATAACGGTAGTTTGAGTGTGTCAACTACACTCACTCCTGTCCGTGGAGCAAGTACCGTATCTGGAACAATAGGTGGTTCAGGTTGTATTTTGTCCATAGAAAGCGGTGGTGTTTTCAACTATCAGACTGGAAATAACCCTTTGGATTTTACAGTTTCCTCAAACTCAGTGTATGACCCCAAATTACAGGTTATTTATAATCAGGGAAGTATTATTAATGGAGTAACATTATTGTTGACTCAGGCAACAGAAATCAATTCAGTAAATCGAAGCACTAATGTTGTAAAATATAGCCGGTTGACTAATAAGTTGGAATTTTCAGAACCATTTCAAAAGATCAAAATTTACAGTACATTGGGACAATTGTTGTTTTCAGCTGAGAAAGCAGAAAATTTCATTTCACTTCCTTCAACCTGCAAAGGAATTTGTATTGTAAGTGTGGGAGATGTAATCGGACGAACTTTTAATATAAAGATAAATACTAACAACTAAATTTATACTTACCCATTACTTTATTACAATAAGCACAAATTCTTATATCATGCTCAAAGGATTTTTTTTGTTATTCATTTTTTGCTTGTATTTATCTGGTTTTTCTCAAACAACACTGAACAAAGAGCAAATCAATTCAAACTGGAAATACAGCAACTCCAATGATTCAAATTTCGCATTGCCGGGATATGATGAATCATCATGGATTTCAGTAAATATTCCGCATACATGGAATACAACAGACATTACTGATGAAACAAAAGGCTATCGCCGTGCTATTAGTTGGTATAGAAAGCATTTTTCAATATCAAAAATTGAAGCCGAACAGAAAATACTTTTGCAATTTGATGCTGTTTCAATAAAAGCTGCTGTTTTTGTGAATGGCATTTTAGCCAAAACACATCTTGGTGCTTATACAGCATTCAAAGTTGATATTACAGATTTGATTAAAGTTGGTGATAATGTTATTGCAGTTAAAGTCGATAACAGTGCTTCTTTGTCTGAAGAAGTACCGCCTGTAGGTGCAGATTTTAGTATGTCCGGTGGTATTGGGCGAAGTGTTTATTTGCTGAAAATGAATAAAGTTGGTTTTGATGTGGAGACTTATTCTTCCCCTGGCGTATTTGTAGAAACACCGGTAGTTTCAGAAAAATCAGCAATTGTAAGGGCTCATGGGAATGTAAAAAATGAAACATCAGTAACTCATCAACTAATTGTTTCGCATGAAATTACTGACAATAATGGGCTGGTTATCAAAAGAATTCAAAAACTGGTTCAACTAAGACCAAACCGCATTCTGAACTTTGATGAATCCTTTCCTGAATTGAAAAATCCGAAATTATGGTCACCCGATTCACCCGTTTTATACCAGCTTCATTCAACGATTAAAGATGCAAAAACCAATCGGATTTGGCATGATATAACACAATCCTTTGGTATTCGATGGTTTAGTGCCGATAATACTGGGTTTTATATCAATGGTAAGAAACTTAAGTTACGAGGAGCAGCACGTCATCAGGATTTCGAAGGAACAGGAATGGCTGTACCTCTGGAAATTAATCGGGCTGATATGGTACAACTCAAAAATATGGGTTCCAATTTTGTCCGGGTCAGCCATTATCCACAAGATGAATTGCTTTACAAGGCCTGTGACGAATTAGGATTAATAGTATGGAGCGAGATACCAATAGTAAATGAAGTAAAAAATAATGAAATGTTTTTTCATAATTCATGCGAAATGATGAAAGAGATGATATATCAAAATTACAATCATCCGAGCATTGCCATGTGGGGATATATGAATGAACTTTGGGATTATCACGATAAAGCAATCGAATTGGCTGATTCCCTGGAAAAAATCACCCGTAGTATTGATAAAAATAGATTGACTACAGTGGCATTTCATGCAGTTCTTGACAAAAAGCCTTTTACTCAGACTAGTAAGGAAATGTTTAAAATTTCAATGATAAACGGTGTAAACATTTATCAGGGTTGGTACACCGGAAATTTTGAAACAATGGTGGATGTGTTTGATAAATTTCGCTCACTTACCACTGACCGTCCGGTATTTCTGTCAGAATTTGGTGCAGGTTCTGACAATAGGATACACACGTATAAGCCTCAGATATTTGATTTTAGCCCCGAATATCAGGTCGATTTCAACAAGCATTATATCAATGAAGTTGAAAAAAGAGATTATTACATTGGATATTCTATCTGGAATTTCATTGATTTTCATGTGGATGGTCGTATAGATGTACAACCGAACCTGAATAATAAAGGGATGGTAAGCTCTGACCGCCAGCCAAAAGATGTTTATTACTATTTTCAGGCACGATGGAGCAAGCAACCAATGGTTCATATAGCTTCAAATTTCTGGGCTGACCGAACGGAAGTGTGCGACAGTACTGTTTTACTCAGACCAATTGCTGTATTTAGTAACCAATCCGAAGTTGAACTCTTCCACAATGGAAAATCGTTAGGAAAAAAAATGGTCATAAACGGAGAAGTTGGATTCGAAATACCCTTTGTAAATGGCATAAACAAGTTGATTGCAGTTGCAGGGGAAGTATCAAACGATGTCTTAATAAAAATGAATCTCATTTCTTCTGATTTATCAAAAAACAATCAGCTCAATGATGGATTGTGTATTAACCTTGGGCAGGATCACAGTTATTTCTTTGATAAAAAGTTGAATCAGATGTGGCTTCCTGACCAGCCTTACAAGAAAGGAAGTTGGGGTTATATAGATGGAGTTAAATTCGACTCATGGCCGGAAGAAAAATACCACGATGGAATTCGTAACGGTGTAGCGGCTAATATCAAATTAACGGATTCTGAACCCGTTTTTCAGACATTTCGTTTGGGAATGACGGAATACCGCTTGGATGTGCCCGCAGGTAAATATCAGCTTGAATTATTCTTCACGGAGCCATTTAGCAAAAACGAACTGAAAAATTCAACCAGAACTGGTGCTGCTGAAGATGGTGAGCGTATTTTCAATGTATTAATCAATCAACAGACCGTGATTGAGAATATGAATCTTGCTGCAGAAATTGGTCACCAAACAGCATCAATCCGATCCTTTGACATTGATACAGAAAGTGGAATAATCATTCAACTCGTTCCGGTCAGAGGTAAACCTGTATTGAGCGGAATACGAATTAATAAACTATAAATGCACCCAAATAATGCTGCCAAAATCATGAAAAATATTTATAAGTCTTCTCTTTTCTCAAAAATAACAAAAACCATTTTATTCGCTTTAGCAGGGTTGCTTTTTACTAATCAATTATACGCAACAGCTAGCATTACAACAGCTGCAACTAATATTACTGCATCAGTAACAAGTAGTACTTCAATAACAATTTCTTTTACCCGCCCTACAGTAACCGGAAGTGGAACAGTCACTTACACTGCCACATCAACTCCGGGGAGTAAAACAGGAACTGCATCTTCTGGTACTTCAGGAGGAACCGGAACCATCACAGTGACTGGATTGACCTCAGGAACAGCCTATTCTTTTACTGTAAGAGCAGTGGCTGATGGCAGTGGTAATTTTACTAGTGCAGCCTCAAACAGTGTCACTCCGAGAACCCTGACCACCTACACCTTCAATGCAACAACCAACAGCAATTGGGGAACAACTACCAACTGGAGCCCGAATGGGACACCAACTGCCAATGATATTGTGGTGATAGCCAGTAATAAAACGGTAGTGGTTTCAAATTCAACTGTTGCTCTCACTTCTAAAATTACTATGAATTCAGGTGCAAGTATTACCAACAACGGAACTCTTACTGTGTCGCCAAGTGATATAAGCGGTTCGGCTCTTACTTTGTCAGGGAGTAACACTTTTGACAATGAGGGAAACTTTAGTATTACTTCTGCAAACCAATATACATCATCGAATACCATTACACTTGGCGGAACAGGTAATACGCTAACATTTAACGGAACAACGAATAGTTTGACTTCAAAATCGGGTGTTGCATTATTTGCTGCAAATGCGAGTAGTTCAACGACTCTCAATGGTGTTGGATTCACTGTTGGGTCATCAATTTCTCCTTCTTTATCAATTATATTTAGTTTAACAGCCGCAAATTCAACGATTACACTCAATAACGGAACCACCCTCAATCTGTACATTGGTAACTTGACGAGTGGAATATATCTATCCAATACAGCGTCATTTATTAACAAAGGAGCTTTGAATTTGATTGCGGGTGCTGGAACTTCAGGCAATAACCTTCATGCTCTGAATATGTGGCAAACGACCGCTTCGGTATCATGTACATTTGCAAACAGCGGTACATTTTCTATCACAGGATTTGCGCAACCAACAGTTTTTGGAGGATCAACTGGTTATGGAACTTTTACAAATACAGGTATTGCAACAATTAAATCAACGGATGTGTCTGGTGCTATGGGTATTTATGCTGGTTCTAATTTATCTTATGTATTTTCGAACACCGGAACGCTAAATCTTTACGGTTATTCAAATGCATTAAAATTAAGTGCGGCATCATCCAGTCAAACGTTCACAAATGCAGGTACTATTACCATAACCAAAGGTTCAATAAGTAGCTCCGGAATTTCAGGCACTTCCTCTACTTATCCTGTTCTGAATAATAATTCTGGAGGAGTCATTAACTTCAATTATGGATTACCTGAAGGAACGACAACTGCTACCGATATCGTCACTCTAAACAACAACAGTGGAGCAACTGTGAATGGTTCGTGTACTTTTAATGCAGGAACGTTTAATGCTAATGCAGGTGGAACACTCTCACCTGGTGATTATGATACGGTTAACAAAGCCAGTGGTATCGGAATAATGGTGTTGAGCCCAACAACAGTTGGCACTAAATACCCACTCTATGGAACTTTTAGTGTGCAGGCAAATGGGTTGACTACTGCCGGTATTGATTATGACCAGTTGCAATGCAGTGAATTGGAAATTAAAAGTGATACGCTCAGAGCATCAATAAATTGTACAGCTACCTTAAATGATTATATTCCACTGATTTATTCATCAGTTTCAAAAATAGGTTTGTTTACATCCAACTATTTAACGGATGGATGGTTTCCAAATTATACATCGACTAACTCAACCGGGATTAAATACAATAATATTCTTCCATTTGCACCTTCTGGCGTTACTGCTATGGCTTGGAACAAAAGAGCAACAGTTTCATTCACCACTCCATCCAATGTAGTGGGTGATACAACAGTAATCTACACAGTAACTTCTTCTCCCGCTGGAATTACAGCAACAGGAAGTTCGAGCCCGATTACCGTGAGCGGTTTGACCAATGGCACAAGCTACAGCTTTTCTGTAGTTGCCACAAATGTAAATGGGTCAAGTCCATTAAGTACTGCGTCTAATGCAGTTACACCAGCACTCAATGATTTGAGAACTGTTCTGGATGCTCAATCTGGCAATTCTTCGATAAATATACCAAAGGGATCATATTCTCTCTCTTTATCCACAGGTTCTGCTTATACGTTTAGTGGTTTGAGTAACGTGACGGTAGAAGGTAATGGTTCGGAAATAATCTGCGATAGGCAGTCGATGGCATTATATATCAATAGTTGCACAAATTTCAAGATGTCCAATTTGAGCGTTGATTATGATCCCCTCTGTTTCACACAAGGTCAAATTATCGCAGTTTCTTCAGACCATCTTATATGGAAAGTAAAAATTTGCACTGGTTATCCTCTGACTGATATATCGACTAATAAATTAGAACTGTTTGATAAAATCAGCATGACACTAAAAGAAAACTATTGGACAATATATTCAGGATTTTCGTACACTCAATCTTCAGATACGCTTACTATTACAAAAACTACCGCAACTTCACCTTATAGTGAAACAGTGGGGGATTATGTTGTAATGGATGTGGTTCCTTCTGGAAATATAGCATCACACGGGATTAAGATATTTGCATGTAAAAATCTAATCATGGACAATGTCACAATTTATGGGGCAAATTCTTTTTCATTCTTTGAAACTGACTGTGAAAACAGCACCTATAACCGCTGCAAGGTGACCCGAAAAACGGATGATTACAATGTGTCGGTTAAGCGTTTGCGCTCTGGTAATGCTGATGGTATTCACAGTAAACATGCATCAATAGGTCCAACAATTACTAATTGCCGAATTGAGTACAATAGTGATGACTGCATTGCTGTAAATGGAAATTTTTATCCGGTTTATAATGTGGATCAAGTCAATGGTTATGTTTATTTATTGTCAAGCGAGACCACATCTAAAGTGCAAAGTGGCGACAGCATTGTATTAGTAGATAACAACGGAACAATTATTGGTGACAGTAAAGCGTTGACTTTGACTTCAACCACTCCCACTACAACTGAGATTTCAACCTGCGAGGCATTGTTTACTGCTGGAATGGCAAGTCCCACTTCCTTCACTAAAGGATTCAGAATTAGTATTCCTACCTGGTATTCAGGATTGAGTGTTGGTGATTTGATTTACTCAAAAGCACGAACTGGTAATAATTTCAAAATAGAAAATGATACGGTGGGATACAACCGTTCTCGTGGCGTATTAATTAAAGCTTCTAATGGAACAATCAAAAATAATTATGTACGAGGCAGCATGGAGGCCGGTATAGTTTTAGCTCCTGAATTTTACTGGATGGAAGCCGGTTGTTCAAGCAATGTGGAAATTAGCAATAATCTAATCTCGAAGTGTTGGTTTGGAGCGAGCAGTTGGGGGAATAACCAGGCAGCCCCATTAACAGTCGTCTCTCTGAATGGCTCAAAGGCAATTTCAGCAGCTGGTGGATTTACGAATATCTCTATCCACGACAATACTATCACAGGATGTCCCAAACCGAATGTAGTTTTAACCTCAATAAATGGTTACACCTTCTATAACAATCAATTAATACCTGATTTAACTAAGACCAGACAACACGGTAAAAATTATGGAATTACAAATACTGACGCCTTTTGGAGTATCAATTTAGTAAATCCTCTTCAACCGGTAGTTACCGGGAATTCCACTCAACTTCAAAACAGTACTAATATATTTGTCAGGGACGGATTACTAAACATACAATCAGGAGCAAATGAGAATTGGCACATAAATTTATTTGATATAAATGCTAAATTAGTTTACAATTCTCAATACAAATCAGGATCATACATTGACCTGAAACATCTTCAGAAAGGAGTGTATGTTGTAAGTCTAACTAATAACAATCAAATCCTTAGCAAAAAGCTGATTCTTTTATAAATTGGTGATTTGTGTTTGCTTTCGTAGTTTATTGATATTGAATTTGAAGATATCCTGCTGCTTGTTACAAAAACACTACATATTGAAAAGAAATCGTTACACACAAAACCATATACAGAGCTATCTTTGTAAATGAACTTAGGAGAATAAGCCACTCTCAGTAAATTTCAAAAACCTTAATTTCATAGACATTCAAAATGAAAAAATACAGCAGGGTAGTTTATCTACTTATCCCGTTCTTTTCAATTTCAATAGTTGTAAGCTGCTTAAATGCTAAGGCATCAAATGGGTATAAAATAGAATATAACTCAAAAAAAACTACTGTAAAAATATTCTATGATTTCAAGATTAAGGATTATACTCCAATCATTGATGCTGTATTAGATTCTGTTAGCGGAAGAAGCAATGTTTGTATTGAATTCGAAAAAGGAGTCTATCATTTCTATCCTGAAAAAGCCAATTCAAAACATCTGATTATTTCAAATAATGACAGTGGTATTAAACGTATTGTATTCAACATATCCGGTTTTGATACCTTTGAAATAAATGGTGGCAAGTCTGATTTTATCTTTTATGGAAAGCTTCTTCCTTTTCAAATTGAGAAATCTACAAATGTGTCCTTGCATAATTTTACAGTTAATTGGGATTCTCCTTTTGTTTTTGAAGGATTGGTTGTCAACAATAACTCCAACGCAAAGTCTTTTGATGTCAAAATAGCATCCGAAATAAAATATAAAGTCACAAATAACGAACTTTTCTTCAGTGGTTATGACTGGTCAATTGGTTTAGGTGAAAATATTGTATATAATTTACAAACCAGACGCCCGTATTATTATACCTCAAAATACGAACATAACTGGAAAAATAATACTTTGCAGGCTCAGGATTTGGGTAATCGTATAGTCCGATTGTCAGGCACAACAGCTGAAGTGCCTCCCATTGGCTCATTATATATCGATAAAGGACCACACGGACAAAACAGATTATATCCTGCAATTTTCATTAATCAAAGTAAGAATATTAATCTTTCATCGATTGACATTTACCACTCCGGGGCTATGGCATTGATTGCTCAGAAAACCAATTCGGTTAATCTGACTAAATTTAATGTAATTCTGCCACCTTCTTCCACCAGAATGATTTCAGCTTCAGCCGATGCCACACACTTTGTGAATTGCAAAGGTCTAATCAAATTCGACAGTTGCCGTTTTGAGAATATGCTTGATGATGCAACCAATGTACACGGAACCTATCAGGTTGTAGATTCGGTTGTATCAGATAATAAATTATCCCTCACTTCGGGACACTTTCAGCAAAACGGATTTAATCTTTTCTCCGAAGGTGATACAATGGCCTTGGTTGACAGGTTTACTCTGAAAACTGTTTTTGTTTCACGGGTAAAAAAATATAAAGTTGTGAATGATACGTATTTCGTATTGGAAACAGAAAACCCAATTCTTATTGAAAAGATTCCGCACCGCTATGTGGTTGAAAATCTGTCGTGGAAAGCAGCCCTTACTATGCGAAACTGCATCGTAAAACAAAACAGAGCGCGGTCGGTGTTGGTTTCAACCACCAAACCCGTATTGATAGAAAACAATTATTTTTCATCCATGATGGCAGGAATTCGTATTTGTGGTGATGCCAATTATTGGTTTGAATCCGGCGAAGTTAATCAGGTCATAATCAGAAAAAATACATTTGAAGATATTGGTATAGGTGGTCACTCTCCACAAGCTGTTTTACAAATTGATCCGATATTAAAGAAAGATTATCGGGCAGAATATTATTTTCATAAAAATATCATTTTCGAAAATAATATTATCAAAACATTCGATCCGCTTATTATCTATGCTCTTTCAGTAGATGGGTTGATAATCAGGAACAATGAAATAATCAGCACGAACAACTACAAGCCCATTTATGCTGAATTAGCACAATTTGACATACACCATTGTAATCACGTGTTAATTCAGGGAAATATCTACAAGGGAGAATTTTCGGCAACTATTGCTCTCGAAGAAGTAATAAATACGAGAGTAGAAAATCAAAAAGGCTTTTCCGATCAAATAAGTAAGAAAATAAATACCTATTTTTATCAGGACTAAAATCACAAAGATGAAATTGATCAAACTATATGCTCTGTTTGTAATAATTATTAGCCTGAATCTGAAAGGTCAAACCTACACAAGTCTGAGAACAGTGCTTGATGCACAAATAAACAATTCAGTCATTAATCTGCCCAAATCAACCTATTTACTCGATTTAAGCAGTAAAGGAGCTTATACTTTCAGTGCAAAAAAGAATATGACCATTAATGGAAATGGCTCAACCATTATCTGTAATAAACAGAAAGAAGCTTTTTATTTTTCCGGATGTGAAAATCTAACCTTTTCAAATTTTCATATCGAATACGATCCACCGTGTTCTACACAAGGAACAATTACATCTATGTCGACAGATAAAAAGACTTGGCAGATTACACTACACGATGGATATCCCCATCGTGTAGTGTAATCT
>Ga0194060_10001960_pt1 | contig 14699 bp, 6 predicted proteins | sample SepL225m_MetaG_FD_163427 | JGI IMG/M metagenome (GOLD analysis project Ga0194060, IMG submission 163427) | Anoxic zone freshwater microbial communities from boreal shield lake in IISD Experimental Lakes Area, Ontario, Canada - Sep2016-L222-5m | ecosystem: Environmental > Aquatic > Freshwater >... | reverse complement strand
GTGAGGGTGCGGGGGACGGCTACAGCGATGTGCTGTCCTCCCTCGGCCCACTGCTTGCTCAGGCCGGTGTGCCATCCGTGCTAGCCATGCAGGGCTCGTTCAGCATCGCTACTAACCAGCGCTTCGTACCCATCTTCTTCCGCGAACTCCTGCGCGATGGTGCCATTGACCGCGCCGTCAACGGGGCACGGCACGCCGTGCAGAATTACCCCGATTGGTGGATGCCCGTACTCTATACCAGCCTCACTCAGGGGGTGCTCTGGACAGAGGATGCGCAAGAACTACCAGCACTGTCTGCCCAAACAAATCATCTTCCAGGGAGCCAGCAGATGCCTAATATGTCACCATCTTCGCCTCCGCCTGCTGGAGAAGCAACCTCATCGGCTCATAGAACAACATCACAACCAGCTATCCACTTTGCCAACCGTAAAGAGGAAATTCAGAAAATCATGGAACTGGCGGATCTGAGGATCGAGCGCCCAGTTTATGTTAGCGCACCGTCCGGTTTCGGCAAAAGCGCACTACTCCAAGAAGTGTCTACTCGTTTTTTCGATAAGAACTATGACTGTGCCCTGGTCAAGGTGGATCGACATACTAACATCTATCAAATTGTGGATAAGCTCAGTACTCAATTAGGACTTCAGGCCGACGTAAGCGAGGAATATACACCCGTAAGGATGGCTCCAGGCGAGTTGTTTATAAGCCGCTGGAAGAAACGCTATAAAGAGATGTCCATTGAGAAAAAACATTTACCTGGCCTTGTCATCTTGGTCGATTTTGATGATATCCCTGCAAAGCACTTGACCGATGTGTTCACTGGGTCGTTCATCAAAGATTGCTGGGATAACCTGAAAAATTTGCAGGATCCACCTCATGTGTTCTTGATCATGGCCGGGCGTGCGATCGAGACCCTCGGCCTGCCGAATAACCCTGAGCCAATAGTACTTACACCATTCACCTACGAGTCAGTCAAAGAGACCGCGCAGATGTACCTGCCGGAGCAAAAAAAAGCCGATGTGGCCAAGGCAGCATCCCATGTACTCTACCTGACCGGTGGCCACCCCGGATGTATGGCCGAGTTACTAAAGCAGTTTGATAAGCAGGGTCTTTTGCCGGATCGCTACTTTGTACCCGAGCAGGGCAACCATTTGTGGGATACAGTGATTCGCTTTGCTGCCGATGACTTTGAGCGAGAAATCAAAGAGAAGCTACCGAATCTGCACCATGTGGTCGAGGCGATCTGTGTCTTTCGCTACGTTGATTACGACATCCTCCAGAAGCATTGTGACATCTATAAGCCCCAGGGATGCGCTGACGGTGAACAACTCGCTGATAGACTGACCCAATCATACCTGTTCACGGGAGGGGCATATTTGTCCGATGGCATCGGCAGACAGCTTGTTACGCTAAAGCTCCGCTATGAGCACCCTGATCATTTCCGCACCCTCTGTTCGTCCGCTGCCGACATGTGCCTCCAACAGATCAGAGAAGGCACTGGTCCTAGCATGTGGGCACTCGAGTATCTCTTCCAGCGGCTTCAGGCTATGACCACTGCACCTCTAGAGCGAGCCGATGACCGTAGTGAAGCGATGCTCGCATACCTGCATACAGAAGTCCCGCTGGTCGTCAAGGCTATCTACGAAATTCGTCCAAGGTGGCTGAATTTCCGTGATCTCATCCAGATCATCGATGAGAAATTGGGCGATGAGCGTTCACCGCAGTATGGCTTCTGGGAGTTCATTTTTCTCTTCAACTATCTCTTCCGCGCTGAGGAGTATGGCAACACACCGATTAAGGTGCTGCGCAAAGCCTTACTCGCCGAGCGTGATCACTATAACCCGGCTACGATGAACAAGGGGTAATCCTGATGCCTACGCCTGTGACATTTATTGGGCGAGAGACCGAACTAGTGGCTATTCGCCGCCTGCTGCTAGATTTTGGCACATCGCGATTCCTGTTCATCAGCGGCGACGGCGGCATCGGTAAAACGAGGCTACTTAAAGAGTTGCGTGATCGCATCAAATCGGGGCGCTTCGAGCCGGACAATCTTTACGCTAACCACCGCATCGCACTGGTACAGGAGTTCACCGACTCCGAGTGGTCACACGAGTTTTATCGCGGTGTCAAGGCTATGGCCTACGAACTTGGTGTCACCTTGGAGTCTACCGACGCGCGGTATGACCCGATACGTATGGCTGAGCAGCTTGCCCAGCAGATTGACACACAGCCTGATGCGATCATCGTAAGTCTGGGGTCGTACGATGAAGTGGAAGCTCAGATCCGTCGGGCAATTGACTTGGACATTCCGGTGCTGACCTTCGATACACATATCGAATCGATCGAAGGTAAGACCGTTAAGGTCTTTCAGGATGATCTCAATGGCCTTCAGTTGGTTAGCACATTAATGCTGAAACAGATCAACTACCGCGGAAACGTCGCCGTCGTCTGGACGCCCGAAAACCTGCTTCAGCAGCGCCGCAGGGGTGATCTGAGCCGCCTTCTGGTCAACTATAACCTTGTCAATGTTATCGATGTTTACTGTGAGATGAGCCAACACTCTCATGAGAGCGCTGCAGAGCAGATCCGCGCCCACATAGAACTGTACCCTGACACGAAGGCTGTCTGGTGCATTTTCGATGAGTATGCTCGTGGCGTAGTACAAACCCTGGTCAATATAGACCGCACAGACATCAAGGTGTACAGCTTTGATCTCTGCCCCTCGGACAAAAAACTAATGCTCATGGATGATAGCCCCTGGCGAGCCACCGCAGCGATCGATCCAAGCGAGGCTGGTCGGGTGATGATCCGGCTCGCACTCCAGCAAGCACTGGGATCGACGACTCACTCGAATCAGTACTACGCGCTCCCGCTCGATCTTGTCACCCAGGATGATCTACGGGCAGGCAAGCTGGATTACCATGCCAGATGGTATGACACCGAAGCATTCGGCTGGACGCCGGAGTTGCACGCGATTGCGGCGCATATTCGAGCTCCCGCTGCGTCACTTTACACCTTGAGTGATGTCATTGATTTCGCCGATCCCGATCTTGTTATCGAGGGCGACCTAGAGCAGCGGCTAGCCGATGTCACTGCTGACACGGCACTCGATACACTGGCGCTGAATCTGTATCAGCTCACCGTACAGTCACAGCTCTTGCAGACCGATGCCACACAGCGGCAGCGCGAGCAAGTGCATCGGGATCTTGTCAGCGCAATCAATAAGCGTACTCACGACCAGAGGATGCTCCTGTGCTTTGATACAACGGAGCGCGCCGGAAAGGATTTACTGAATCAAGATCTGATCGATATGCTCTGTGCGTTCGAGAACACTGTTGTAGTCTTTGCCGGACGCCCAGAAGGCGCAATAATGGAGAGTCTGGCGGTACAAATTGAGCGCCAAAAACGCCCTGATACTGAGATCATTCGCGTTAATCTACAGCCCTTTGATCTCAACTTCAGCCAGCAATACCTCAGTGAGAAGCAGCGCACAATGCCGATTCAGTTATCTGACGATCTGGCCGACACGCTCGCCATGCTTGCGCTGGGCAAGCCCATCTTGCTCGACCTAGCGATCGAATATGTCTTCCGCAAGATTCAGCTCGACCCACTGCCGGATCGTCAGGTACTCGCGGCAATGTCGCCAGCGCAACTCAGGGCCGCCGCAACGTCACTTGAGAGCAACCTAGTGCAGCATATCCGTCGGCTGCGCAACCGCATGGATCGCATGGTGCTCCGTCTGTCGCTGATCGCCCCGCTCTCCGTCGAAGCAATCGCAGCCCTATTCCAAACCTCGTCCGACGATGCACAGGCACTGTTTGATGAGGCGAGAACTTATGCCTTCATCCGCGAAGTCTCGCGCTACGGTGGCACAGAAATTGAACTCCACGATGAGATGAAACGGCTGATCGGAACCTATCTCTGGGCAGGTTTTGATCCCGATGGTTCACAGCGATGCCGCGAACACCAGAGGGCAGTGCAGTTCTATCGTAACCAGGATAGCCAGTTGAACGAGAAGATCAAGGACTACACAATTCAGATCGGCAATCTAGATCGTGAAATCAGCGCGCAAGAGGCGCAGCCATCATTCGATGATAGCCAACGCAATACGTTGCGTGCGCGACAACTCCGGCTTATTATTGAGCGCCGTGCAACGCGCAACCGCCGTCAGGCCGTCACCGAGGCATGGGTCTTTCATATGTTCGAGTCGAACGATACGCAGGCATTTGCAGCTTGGAGCGAAATTGTGGATCAGGTGCGCGGAGGAAAGCACTTTGGCTTTACCTTACGGCTCTGCAAAAGCATCGATGCCTACAAGAGTCTGTTCACGAACGACCAGCAGTACCAATATCAGTTTCGCTACGCCCGTGCCTTTCTTGATACCGGAAAGGCTGAAGAAAGCACAAAGCAATTCGAATCAATGCTGCGTGGCATTGCCCGTAGCGAGGATCGCCGCTCGACGATCTATAACATGCTCGGAGCGGCATATGTGCGCCTTGGCCTTCCTGCGAAAGCCAGAAACTATCAGCAGCGATGCCTGAAGCTCATTGCCCCTGAGCAAAAGGGAAGTCGGGCCGCAGTACTCAATCAGATCGGCTACTGTTACCGCCTCCAGGAAGATGAGAAGCCGAACTATCGGAAGTTAGCCCAAAAGTGTTACGAGGAGGTGCGCGCATTAGCCACCGAGGCTCAAAGCAAGGCCACCGGCATCGAGCAGCGCCGCTACCTGCGGCTGATCGCGAGTACGAACAATAACCTCGGCTACCTCTATGGCCTGAATCGCGACTATGACCGTGCCGAGACGATGATCAACCAAGCGATCACGATCTGGCGCGAGATGGGAGAGGAGGCGGAGAGTGCCCGTGGTGAGACAACACTCGGCATCCTAACCCGCGACCGCGGCTACTATGCTCAGTCACGCCGCCATCTTGAGCAGGCAATTGCGCTACTTCCCACAACTGATAGAAGCGACATGCACTATCAGGCGTATTTCCAGCTTGGCTGGACCGAGTGGTTTGATGCAGTTGACCGCACTGATGCGGTGAGTCTGGCAGGGCTCCAGTTGGCCGAACGACTCCTGCGACATAGCCTTGAGTTAGCCCAGGAGCATGAGTTCAGGCGCGCCGAGCCAGGCATCCACCACCAACTCGCCAGCGTGCTCTGGAGACTCGGGCGCGAGAGCAGCGATCCCACGCGCTGCGATGAAGCCCGTGCGCTCAACAAAATAGCGATACAGATGAGCGAAGAACTGGACGACCATCGCTACTATGTGGATAGCCTGCTCGGCGAGGCCGAGTTTGATCTCGACATCGATGATGATCGGCATATAGCAAAATATGCCAATCTTTTGGATATCTACAAGCAACGCAGGTTGATCTTCCCGCTTTACTATGGGCGGATGCACCGCATCCGTGCTGAATTTGCCCTTCGTCACGGGGAATATCAACAGGCATTTGAACTCTATGCCAGTGGCATCGCGTTGATCAATGAACACGGTGGATTCGGCCCCTACACCGTCGAGAAGGAGCTACGCCAGCTTGCACAGAAGCTGCGCCAACTGTCGCAAGCAGAGGCAGAGCAGTACCTCCAACTGATGCTTATCAAATGGGAAGAACAGACGCATAAAGGGTCCCAAATCAATCGGTACGACCTTGTGTTCTGGTGCCAAAACGAGCTACAGCAAACAAAGCTTCGGATTAAAGCATAAGGATGACGAACTTCATGGAAAAGCCGCAAGCTCTACTTCCAGTCATCCTTTATAGCGACGACGTATCGACTCAGCCAGTCGGACAATGTGATTGCGATGGCGGGGATTGCGCATGCAGCCTCCCCTCCATATCATCGTTGCCGGACGGATCACAACCGACATGGCCACATCCCAATCAGCTCACACTATCGCTAGGCTCACAGCAGCAACTACTCCATGATGGGCACAGCCTCGTGTATGGTCCATTTCACCGGCCAGTTATCCTTAACGAGCACGCGGCGAACATCTACACTGCCTTCACCCAGCCTGAGCGCACTCTCGCGATCCTACAAAGCTGTTCCGAACGCTATGGCACCGAGCAGGTAGAACCAACTGTTCGCGCCATGCATGTACGGGGGTTGCTCCATCGTGCGGGAGAACAGCCAACCCTTATGCATCAACCGCAGACGTTGAGCGTCTGGATGCACGTGACCGACCGCTGCAATCTGCGCTGCGACTACTGCTACCTGCCCCACCTGCATCACGATATGTCGATCACCACAGGGCGTGCGGCGATCGATGCGGCCCTGCGCTCAGCGGTAGCTCACGGCTACCCGGTGCTGAAGCTGAAGTACGCTGGCGGTGAGCCGCTGCTCCACTTTGATACCGTATTGTGCCTCCATCAGTATGCACTTGCGCAGGGTGCGGCGCGAGGTGTTACCATCGACGGAGTTGTACTCAGCAATGGCACTCTGCTCAGTCCCGAAAGAGCCCAGGCGCTACGCGACCTCGGCCTGCACCTGATGGTGTCTGTTGATGGCATCGGCTATACCCACGATGCACAACGACGCTACGCCGGCGGACACGGATCCTTCGTCGATGTGGCCCGTGCCGTTGATGTGGCTATCAAGAGTGGCCTTGTGCCCGACATCTCGATCACGGCGACCGGGAAGAGCGCAGGGCATCTACCGGAGGTTGTGGCCTGGGCTCTTGAACGCAACCTACCATTCAGCCTCAATTTCTACCGCGAGAATGAGCTATCGGCGTCTTTTCACGATCTACAGATAGAAGAACAGACGATTATCGCCGGGATGCTAGCGGCGTACGCAGTGATCGAGCGTGTCGTCCCCCGCCGTAGTTTGCTCAGTTCATTGATTGACCGGGCGAATCTTGCGAGACCACATCTAAAAACCTGCGGGGTCGGCGATAGCTATATGGTCTTTGACCATCAAGGGCGTGTTGCAAAATGCCAGATGCAGATCCGTCAGCCGATCACAACGGTAGCGGCTCAAGACCCCCTCGCATTAGTACGGGCCGATCAGACAAGTTTACAGAATCTCTCTGTTGAAGAAAAAGAGGGATGTAAGAGCTGCGAATGGAAATACTGGTGTGCTGGGGGTTGCCCGCTCGACACATTCCGGGCCACCAGGCGCTACGATGTCAAATCGCCACGCTGTAACATCTACAAGGCTCTATACCCCCAGGCGATGAAGATCGAGGGGCTGCGGATTCTACGCTACGGGCTTAGCTTAGACTTCTCGTCCTATAGCTAAGTACTCGACTGTTGTGTTTAGATCATGACGACACCGTCAGGGACTCGTGCCTCGCCCTCACATCGGCAGATCTGAACTGAAGGTTCACGAGCGCTGAGGCGTCTCAATGCCTCGGCTCTGGCCGGTTCTTCATTCAGATCTGCCGATGTGAGGACGAGGCGCATGCCTCCATCGAGGGTCTCGTCAGGATTTGCGGCAAACGGGCCATTGCAACCAAAAGGTCTCTTTTCCCTCCAGTTTTCCCCTCCCCCGCCTCCTTATCGGTCGAGTTCACCGGATTAACTCCTCCCATAACTCGTCCGATAAGGAGCCTCATCCGATAAGATCCGCCTTCTGTCCGTGCGCCACGAGGCGATCCCTATCCCTTGCCGCCGTTTTTTCCTTGCTCGTCTCTGCATCAATCCTGTACGTGGAGCCGCACGGCCGGGTCGCCCAGCAAACTGTATCCACGTGCGTCGCTGAATGCGGCCCAGCGCGGCCCAATTCCTTCAAGCCCAAAGTTTTGGCTTCCATTCGCAGCCGCAAAGCGGTAGCTGTCTAGGAGTTCGGTCAGATCCATCGCCGTCTGCCCCTGGCGTGTGTTGAACTGGTCGGTCGCCTCTCCCAGGCGTTTGCCGTCGAGGATACTACCAAGCAGATCCTCAAATGCCTGGGACTGTCCGGGAACCTTCTGCATCTCGTCGCGGAAACTGTAGCTCCACGCCCGATCAACATGGCCGAGCACCGCCAGTGCACCTCGCTCAAGGAGCCGCTGCGGCAGTTGGGCTACAAATGGATACGGCGCAATCTCTTGGCGTGCCTTGTCACGTTCGAAGCGAAACTGCTCGTGGGATGGGCAGCCGAGGCCGAAGCAGGCGAAACAGACCGCCACCAGCCCCGCCACATCCGTCGCCGCCGGCAGATCCGCGCCGGCCAACCAGTGCGCCCGATGGGGAAGATCCAGTTCATCCCAATCCTGGCAAAGCAGCGCGCCCTGCTGCATGATCTGATCCGGGTGGCCGGGCGGCAGGTCAATGCCGTGGGTGGCGCTGAAGAGCAGAGCGGGCCGTCCAGTATTTGCCGTCCCGGTGAGCAGCCCCTCCAGAGCGAATCGAGTCGCCCGCGCTTCGGTCATGTCGTGGGCGGTAAACCCAAAGCGGGTGGACACCGGTTCGCGGCCATTCTCTCCGCGCAGCAGCGGGCCGACCAACTCGGTGGCGCTCAGCTTCGTCGAGGGGTCATTGGGGTGGTGCGTTGCGAAGTAGGCGACCGAGCGTCTGGTGGCGGCACTTCGCCGTGCTCAAGCGCCACCAGACGCTCGGCGTAGGCGGTGTAGGCGTCGTAGCGGTGGTTACCCTGGGCGCCGGTGAAGCAGAGCCGTCCCACGCCCCAGTAGAAATCCAGGTCGTACTGGACAATACCTTCGCCAAAAACTGACCGTGAACGCGCATGGCTTTTGTGGTACCGTTGCGTGATTACAACGCGACAACGGAAGAACCACAAAAGCCATGGACGCTATTCTATCACTCGTGCTCTGCCTCCATCCTGCGGTGACGATGACCACGGTACGTCAATTGAGCCGAATTGTGTTGGCGATGCTCGCGATGACGGGACGAATCACCATGTTGGGCCTTTCCCGTTGGACAGGTGACGGTGGCAGCTATCGCACCATTCAGCGCTTCTTTCACACGACCTTGCCGTGGGCGGCGATCCTCTGGTGCTTCGTATGTACCCATTTGCTCACCCCGGGTGAGGACGTGCTGCTGATCGGCGATGAATGTGTCACGACCAAAGCGGGGACGGAGACGTATGGGGTGGATCGTTTCTTCTCCAGCATCGCTGGGAAACCCGTGCCGGGGGTCGCGCTGTTCGCGCTCGCCCTGGTCAGTCGGCGCGACCGGCAGGCGTTCCCCGTTGCGCTTGAGCAGGTGGTGCGGGAGCCGGTCACGGCACCCACCCCACGTCCGGCTCCCGCCAAGCGGAAGCCTGGGCGTCCGAAGGGGAGCAGCACGCAGGCCAAAGCCGATGCGCCGTTGAACGCCGAACACACCCGCATCAGTACGATGATTCAGGGCCTCTTGGCCCGCATCCGTCCGTACGTCACCGTGACCTATCTGGTGCTTGATGGACATTTTGGCAATCAGAATGCTGCGCTGATGGCCCGTCGGCTCGGTTTGCACCTGATCTCCAAAGTGCGGAACGATTCCGCCCTGTATTATCCCTATGATGGCCCCTACGCCGGACGTGGCCCGCGTCGAATCTACGGCGACCGGATCGACCCGACCGCCATCCCGGAGCGCTTCCTGAAACAAACGACGGTCGAGGATGGTGTTGAGACGCGGATGTATCAGATTGAGGCCCGACATGAGACGTTTGACCAACCGCTGAACGTGGTCGTCATCGTTAAGCGGCATCTGACGACGGGCAAGCAGGCCCATGTCTACCTCTTCAGTACGGATGGATCATACGTTGGCCTGGGATGTCCTTCGTGACGACTACCACTTGCGGTTCCAGATCGAATTCGTGTTCCGCGATGCCAAGCAATACTGGGGCTTGGATGACTTCATGGTCGTTAAAGAAACCGCCGTCACGAATGCCATGAACCTCGCCTTCTTCATGGTGAACCTCAGTCGTCGTCTCATGCGGGATCGCCGGGATACGGATCCGAACCGTAGCGTGCTGGATCTCAAGGCGCACTACCGAGGGCTTTCCTATGCCGAGGAATTGATTAAACTCCTTCCGGAAAAACCAGAGCCGGGTTTATTGCGTCGGCTTCTGGCGCAGGTCACGGGGCTTGGGCGTATCCATCCGCTTCCCGCTGAGCCATCATCCGGATAAGTGGCGAAGATAGTAAAGGCTATTCCGATTTGCAGAATGACCGCATCACAAAGCCGTAAAGTCAGAACCGTACATAATTTCGCTCACATCACGTTTAGCTCTCTCTAAAGCGTTAAATCGCAACTTGACAAAACAAATCGGAATAACCTTTAGTGTCTGTTAGATCAGCGTTCCGGGAAGGGGCCTGCGGCCCCTTCCCAGAACGCGCTCCCTCACACGTTGGTTCTATACTAAAACAAATCCTTGAGGTAGGGCTTGAGGAGGCGATAGATCACCACCAGGATAAGCACGCTCACTGCCAGCGACAGAGCTGCTTCGGGCGAGAAGCCCTTGCTGGTGACGCCCAGTACCGTGCCCGATGAGGGCGGGTGCAGCGTACGGGTGATGGCCAGCAACACCACCGAAAGTCCGACCGCGATGGCCGAGACCACCTCTGAGTGGGGAAAGAACGAGCATCCGAAGGCGATCAGCATCCCGATCAGATGGCCGACGATCACATTCTTGGTGCTAGCTGCTGTACTCGTCGGTGTGGCAAAGAGGTTGAAGATCGTGCCGCCGATAGAGGAGACCAGACCTAAGTGCTGCCAGTCCAGGAGCCGGAAGACCATGAGCATTGCTATGACAATCAAGAGACCCTGGAAGATGTAGTGCTTCCAGTTCCGCGATCCATCGCGTAGCTCCGCAGACAGGTTGCTCAGTGGGGTGTGGAATGTCAGATGCATGGATGTTCTCTCCCTCTCGTGTGTGTCTGATTACGGTGTTTCAGATGCCGCTTTGGGTGTTGTTTAGCGGCTTCGAAGAAAGACACACGAGAGAGTTGGTTTTTTGGCGTGACGATCAGCCCAATGTGCCGAGGAATGAGCAGCGCCCTTGCATCTCTACAAGATGCAAGGGCGCTGAGAGAGGTTCTTCGGGGTGGCGCTACCGCTTGATCAGCGGAACGAACACTCTATAGGGCACCTGGAGCGGCGGTGGCGGCGCTGGCAGGGGCGTGTCCGAACCTGCGGGCAGCGCCGCCTGGAGGAAACTGGCCCAGCGCGAGTTGGAGGCGAAGGCGAAGCCCGACTCGCCCGCCGCCACTGTCGTCTGGAGCGCCGCCGATCCCCCGCCCTGGCCCGCGTAGATCCCGAACGCCAGTTGGTTCATTGACGGCGGGTAGTAGATCGAGGCTCCCGTGGCCTTGGCCAGATCGACATAGATCGTGTTGCTCCCTCGCTGTAGCCAGGTGCTCTCGGACTGGCTGGCGAGGATGAGGCCCTGGGGCGGAGCCATCTCCAGCTCCGCAATCAGCGCTTGTGCCCATGGCCCTACCGCCAGCACATTCCCTCGCACCTGGCGCGCCCAGTCCAGCAGATCCACATAGAAGTCCGGATCGTTGTTGCGGTAGTCGCCGTTGCTCTCGAACTTCTGGCTGACCGCCCGGATCGCCTCAAGCTGGGCCTGGTCGAGCCGCCCGTTGTCGAGCAGTGCGTTCAGTTCCATCGCTAGGCGATCCACCGCCGCTAACACCGGCGCCGCCCGAGCCGTGTTTATGGCCGCGATGGTGAAGGGGTAGCCGTCTCGTCGGGCATAGGCTGCGTAGGTGTTCGTGATTCCCAGCGCTAGGTCAGCCGGCGTCGTATTCGCCCCTACCCGGCGCTGGTAGGCGTCGTAGGCGAAGTAGTTCCAACCCAGGTATTGCGAAGCGACCACGAAAGCCACACGCCCCCGCACCTCGTAGGCGATCTCGACTAGTCCCATCGAGCATGCGTCCAGGTGCAACACGTCGATGGGAGCCACTCCCGGTGCCTGTAGGGCCTCTCCCAGCTCGGGCACGGTCAGGTGAGCTCCGCCGCTGGGGTCGCTGGTCTTATCCCAGGCGATGCCCTGGAGCCCCTGTCCGTGGTCGGCGATGGCCAGGTAGTAGTGCGGCGCGGGGATGCTGCTCTGGCCCCAGCGGATGAAGTCGGCCAGTGTCGTGGGGCTATCCATCTCTTGCTCGCCGTAGGGAATGCGGGTCACCAGAGGCGAGCCTCCGCCGGGGCGGGCGCTGATCAGCATGCGCCGGGTGTCGCCATTGTTGGGGCCATCAACCTGCACCGCGGCCTGCACGTAGGGGTTGGTCGAGGTCAGGCTCAGTTGGTCCAGCACGGCGTTGTAGGCGTTGATCAGGCTGTTGTTGTCGGCATAGTCGCCGTCGAGGTAGAGTAGCATGCCCCACCGCACCACAGAGGGTGTGGTGACGTAAAGGCTCTCGCTGACCGGCTCGGACCACTGGCCCTCGCTATCCTGCACCCGCAGGGTGATGCGGTGGACGCCGGGGGTCAGACTCTCGGCGCTGCGGGTGAGGGGGGAGGCAGTGCCGATCACCCCATCGAGGTCGGAGGACCACTCGTAGGCGGCTATGGCGGGGGTTTCGTCGCTGTCTTGGCCGAGGCCCTGGAACACGAGCGTCTCGCCAGGGTCGAGCGTGGCCGCCGAGAGGTGCTGGATGGTCGCGATGGGCCGGGTGTAGGACATGGGGCGGAAGACCTGGACGCGGTGGTTGCCTGGGTCGGTGACGTAGACATGGCCGCTGGGATCGACTTTGATATCAGAGTATTGTGCCTGCACATCAAACCCATAGACAGACCCGCCCCACATCGCCAGCAGGGATCCATCCGGGCTGAACTTGAAAATCTGGTACTGGGAATCAACGACGAAAACGCTCCCATCCTGATCCAGATTCAGCCCGTAAGGGAGAAACATTCGCTGTCCATCCCCAGCATAGGGAGTCCAGGCGGCAAGGCGCTGCCCCTGCGGGTTGAACTTCCGAATGCGCGGGTTGTCCGTCCCATCAAGGACATAGACATTGCCTGTCCCGTCAACACCAATGCCCACGAGTTTACCGAAGGAACCCTCAGGCGTACCAGTGCCATACCATGAGGCGAGCCATGTGCCGTTAGAGTTGAATTTCTGAACCCGATGATTAAAGGCATCTAACACATAGACATTACCATCGGGATCGACAGCAAGATCTACAGGTGTATTGAATAACCCATTCACACTCCCTGGCCCACCCCAAGTACGCAGCCAAGTGCCTTGAGCGTCAAATTTCTGAATGCGCTGGCTTATACCATCCGCTACATAGACATTACCGACGTGATCAACTGCGATTGCGCTGATATAGCCGAATTGCCCATTATTATTTCCTTCACCACCCCAAGATCGCAGGATCTCACCAGCAGCGTTGAGTTTCAGGATCAACCGTTTGTAGGTATCGGCGGCATAGATCGTGCCATCAGGGCCAATCCTAAACCTCGTTGGGGTGTAGAGCCACCCATCCGCACTGCTCTGCTCACCCCAGGCACTCAACCATGTTCCATCAGGCGCAAATTCCTGAATCCGGGCGTTCCACGGGTTCACCGCATAGAAATGTCCGTTGGGGCCGACCGTAAGACCGATCATAAACCCAGTTTGTCCGACATTGTCACCACTCACCCATGTCGCGAGCCATGTTCCATCGGGTGCAAATTTCTGGATGCGGTTATTGCCAGGATCGCTGACATAGACATTGTCGCTATGATCAATGTAGACCCCCCAGGGTGATGAGAATTGCCCATTGGCGCTGCCATAGCTGCCCCAGGCGGAGAGCCAGGTTCCATCGGGGCTAAACTTCTGGATGCGATCATTGTGCCTGTCAGCGACATAGACATTGCCGCTGGAGTCAACGCTGACCCCGGTCGGATTGCGAAACGATCCATTGGCATCGGGCTGATCCCAATTGTATGTCCCCCAGGACTGAAGCCAGACGCCGTCCGGGCTAAATTTTCGCACCTCGGCATCTAGCCCATCGGACACGTAGACGTTTCCGTCGGCATCAATACTAATGCCGTTAGCCGCACCCGTCCCACCCCAGGCGGTAAGCCACTGTCCCTTGGCACTAAACTTCTGGACGCGATAATTGTCGGTATCGGCGACGTAGACATTATCGTTCGTGTCGATGACGATCCCGGTAGGGTTAGCGAACTGACCTGGCAACATGCCTGGGGATCCCCACTGGCGCACAAACTGACGGTTCGCGTCGAAGACCTGGATCCGTGCGTTCTTGCTATCAACGACATAGATCTCGCCTCTGGAACTGACCGCAATGCCCCAAGGGTTATTGAACTTCCCCGCCTCACCCTCGTAGCGGTACTGCCGATCAAAGATATAATCTTCCCCAGCGGTTCGTGCCAGTACCACATCGACCTGCTGGCTGCCGGGCAGGGCCGTGTAGCGCAGGCTGTGTTCGTGGCCGCTGTAGCGTGCGGTGATGGTCATGCTCTCGCTAGCCTGGATCGCCAGCGGCGCGTCGCTCAGGCTCATCTGGTAGTAGGGGCGAGGCTCAACCCCGCTGTGGATCTGGGTGATCAGCGTGACATGATCGCCGCGTGGACTCTGCACCTGCACCTCGGCTCCGGCGATGGCCTCGCCGTCGATGAAGACGAAGCCGCTCAGGCAGCATGCCGGCTCGGGCATGCCCGGAGGGGTAACTTTGGTGCAGCCGCGCGGCAGTGGCTCGATACTGGGAGTCGGAATCGCCGTCTCCGTTGGCGGGACGACCGGTGAATTGGTTGGGGTGCTGGTTCGCGTTGGGGTGCTGGTTGGCGTATTGGTTGGGGAGCTGGTTCGGGTTGGGGTACTCG
>Ga0194060_10001958_pt1 | contig 14703 bp, 16 predicted proteins | sample SepL225m_MetaG_FD_163427 | JGI IMG/M metagenome (GOLD analysis project Ga0194060, IMG submission 163427) | Anoxic zone freshwater microbial communities from boreal shield lake in IISD Experimental Lakes Area, Ontario, Canada - Sep2016-L222-5m | ecosystem: Environmental > Aquatic > Freshwater >... | reverse complement strand
CTAATCTCCTGCGCAAGGCATTCTAAAAATTACTTTTCTAAATTTTTCTTGCTTTATAGTTTTCTGGAGCTTTGGTTAAATATTCTTCAATTTTTTCTCGTGAGAGGAGGCCTTTTTGTGCGCCGATTTCTTGGACTACAGACATTGAATTTATTGGCCCCCATGTGAAAGCTTCAAGTGGGCTCATACCCAAAGCAAGTGCTGCTGTCATTGTAGAGGAAAAAGCATCTCCTGCTCCTGTGCGGTCTATGGGTGGAGCAATGTCTGGGTAAACAGGGACTTGCCAGAGCTCGTCATTCAAGTAAAGGTATGCTCCGTTTGGTCCATCAGAAATCACCACAATTTTAGGGCCGAGAGCTTTTATACCTTTTGATAATTCTAAAATATTTTTATTTTCACTTTTGTCTTCTTTTCCAAGTATTTTTTCTGCCTCTTCTACATTACAGAAAAATATTTCTGCTCTTCTATAGATGTCTTTTAATTTTTCTGCTCCAAATTTAATTTGAAATGTACCGGGCTGGAAAGCGAGTTTTACTTCGGGATTTTTTTGTAAATATTCAGATATCTCAGAGTGGAAGGGTAGTGAGTCTTCTCCAAGCGAACTCAAATAAATCCAGGAAGGAGCTGTGTGCTCTTCTTTTGGCCATGTTCTTTCATATAGCTGATGTTTTATTAAGATTGTTCTATCGACATCATACCAAAGTACGTAGTGATAATTTGTAATTTTATTTTCGTCTATTTTTACGAGAGATGTGTCAATTTTTTCATTTTTTAAAACATCTAGACAGTCTCTTCCGTTTTGGTCACCACCTACATTTGTCATGAGTGCCGTATTGAGTCCAAGTCTAGCAGCAGACACCGCTGCGTTTGGGCTATTGCCTACTGCTGGTATTACAGTGACTGATTCATAAGGAACCTTGTCGCCAAACCTTACACAAAGCTCACATGCGTCAGAGTCTATCTTGCAATGTACATGTGCATCCTTCAATCGAATAAAAGCATCGATGACGATATCCCCAATTGACAAAAAGTCTATTTTATTATCATTTTTGTTCATGCTATGATTGTAACATAAAAAATAATAAATGAAATTTATTTATGAAAAAACTAATCTTTGTTGTCGCCGGGTTTGTTTTTTTATTTTCGTCTAATTTAGCTAGGGCCGATATAGTCATAAATGAAATAATGTATGCGCCACAAACAGGCAGTGCCTATGAGTGGGTTGAAATTTTTAATTCTGGGAATTCGGCAGTTGATTTGGGAGGTTGGAGATTTTTTCATGGAGAAGCAAGTTCTGGGCCTCTAACTCTAAGGAGTGGCAATAGTACTTTATTACAGCCTGGTGAATACGCAATCATTGCAAAGAGCCCTGCATCTGTTCCCAATTATGATTGGTTAAATTTTTCTGGCATGATTTTGAGTGCATCGACTCTTTCTCTTCCAGATGGTGCCGATAATACATATATTGCAGTAGCATCTGACGCAAGTAAGACAATAAGTAATTCTGTAGTTTATGATACTAGCCTAGGAGGAAGTAAGGATTCTGGTAATTCTCTTGCAAAAATAAATAATGCATGGGTTGGTAGAACTCCGACACCAGGAGCAGTAAATGAAATAGTGGTTACACCACCACCCGCGCCAGTCTTGGATAGTGGCAGTAGTGGTGTTGGTGGAGGAGGGAGTTATGTATCTTCTTCTGCTGGAGCAGTTTCTTCTACTAGCACATCTCCACAAGAGACAAAAACAAAAGTAGCAGATATTCCAAAAATTAAAACAAAGATTGTATCAAAAACTTTAGGCTTTGTTGGTCTCCCATTATCATTTCAATCTAATGCACTTGGTTATAGTGGAGAACAATTAAATCGGGGGAAATATTTTTGGAACTTTGGAGATGGAGATTCAAAAGAGGTAAGGTTGTCTGACGGCAATAAGTCTTTTACTCATACATATTTTTATCCCGGAGACTATACTGTGTATTTGGATTATTATCAGAATTATTATTCTGAAGTTCCTGATGCATCTGACCAAATAACCATAAAGGTAATTCCAGCTAATATTTCAATATCTAGAGTTGGAGACGAAAAAGATTTTTTTATAGAGATTTCAAATAATACTGATTACAGTGCAGATATTTCAAGATGGTCTTTGGTGAGTGGAAGTAAGCGTTTTGAGTTACCAAAAAATACAATATTGGCTTCAAGAAAAAAGCTGATTATTTCTCCCAAATTTAGTAATTTGTCTTTTGGCGACAAAGCTGCCTTGAAATTAATAACACCACAAGGAGAAGTTGCTTTTGATTTTTCTCCAACGATTGCACCACTAGTCCAAGCGGCAGGAAGCTTTACAGAAGAGAAGGAAATTGTAAATCAAAATAAAGTTTCCAAAATAGCACCAGCTCCTCTATTTGTGCCAGAGAAAGTATCTGAAACAAGCGGGACAAATTCTGGAGAGAATTTAGTTGCCCTGGCTTCCGCAGGTGGGGCCATAGGAGAGGGCGTAGGTATTAGATCTTTTTCACCAATGATTTCAATTATATTTATACTTTTTGTTGGTATGGGGACAGGTACTGTGTATTTTATTCGCCGAAGAAAAATTTTGTATCAAAGTGGAAGCGATTTTGAAATTTTGGATGAATAGCTTTTATTAAAACTAACCTGTGTTATAATATTAATTGTGTTTCAAAATTTTTTATTAAAAAAGATGCTTAGAACTCAAGGAGTGCCAGAAGCACAAATTGAGATGTTTGTTGCCATGATTGAAAAGAACCCTGATCTCTTCAAGACTATTGCGACAGAAATACAAGCCAAGATCAAGAGTGGCACAGACCAAGCTACTGCTGGCATGGAGATAATGAAAAAGTACGAGAGCGAGTTGAGAAAGTTAGCATAAAGGGGTACGATAATTAGAGATCGACGGAGGGTATGAATTATAGAACTAATTTTTGATAAAAGTCGGAATTCTTTAAAATTTTGTTTATAATAATATTTATGAAAAAATTAAAAAATAAACCTGTTCTAATGTCCATACTAGTTGTGCTTGTTTTGGTTTTTGGAAGCTATTTTATTTTAGGAAAAAACAAGATAAATATTTTTTCGGGCCGTGTAGCAAGTGTAGCTACCGTAAACGGGGTTACTATACCGAGGGACACTTATGATACACAACTAGCAAGCAGTATCGCATCATACAAGGCACAAGGCGTTGATTTTGAAAAAGATACCAATAAGCTTTTTGAGGTCAAGACACAGGTTTTAGATACCCTTATTAGTAACCAATTATTGGCGGAGGGTGTGGCAAGGAATGGTATAAAGGCTAGCGAGGAGGATGTAAATAAGCAATATCAAGATCTATTAACTCAAGCAGGCGGAACAGAGAAATTCAAAGCTGCCCTGATTGAAAGTAAGCTTACTGAGGCACAACTAAAGAAAAATATTGCAAAACAAATTGCAGCACAGGAATATTTATCAGAAAATGTTGATACCTCAAAACTTGATGCAAGCGATGCTGAGATTGCAAAGTTTTACAATGATTATAAAAAGGGACAAAAAGCAGCCGGGAAGGAGACACCAACATTAAAAGATCTAAGTGACCAGATCAAAGAACAAATTATTTCAAATAAAAAGAGGGCATTAATTTTAGATTTTATTGCTTCACTTCGAGCTAAAGCAAAAATAGAGACAAATATCTTGTAGGAGATTATTATCTGTGGATAACTTTTTCTTTACATATACCCCCGGGGGGTATATGATGTTTTTATGGTTACTAATAAACAAAAGCTAATTAATAGGCTAAAAATAATTGAAGGACAGGTGAGAGGTTTGCAAAATATGATAGAGAAGGACATCTATTGTATTGATGTTATTACTCAAACCTCAGCGGTCAAACAAGGACTCTCTAATATTGAGGACAAGCTCATGGAGGGGCATCTTGGTTGTTGCCTTGTAAATCAAATAAAAAAGGGTCAAACAGAAAAGGCTACAAAAGAGATGCTCAAAGTTTATCAACTTAAACGAAAGTAATTTGTGAAAAAAGAAATATATAAAATTAAGGGTATGCACTGTGCTTCATGTGCGAGCATAATAGAAAAGACTATTAAAAAAATTGATGGTGTAGAAGATATATCAGTAAACAATGGTACAGAAAATGCCAAGGTTTCTTTTGATAGCAATAAAACAAATATTGAGCAATTTAATAAAAAAATAGAGCCACTAGGCTATACTTTTGTAATTCCAGACCCGAGGGGTAAGGGAATTCCCCTACCCCTCGGGTCGGGGAAGGAGATGAACATGAGCGAAGACGAGCATGCTGCGCACTTAGGGCTAAACCAATCAAAAAAAGAAAAGCTTACTGAGCTTAAAGATATGAGGAACAAACTTTTCACACTTATTCCTATTGTTATTATAAGTATTTTTGTGATGGCTTGGGATATTTTTTCTCAGTTTAAACTTGTTCCCGAGATGTCATATTTCTGGAGTGAATTTTTCCACCACTTAATGCCAGTTCTCGCTACATATACACTATTTGTAGTAGGGAAACCATATTTACTTGGTTTGTATCGCTTCTTTCGTTACGGTAAGGCAAATATGGATACACTGATTGGACTCGGGACAGGAGTAGCATTTTTATATAGTTTTATTATCAGTGCTTTTGAAGAAAGCTTAAAACCTTTTATAAATGTTAATCAAGGATATTATGATGTGGCCATAGTTGTCATTGCTTTTATTACACTTGGTAAATATCTTGAGGCGCGTTCGAAACTAAAAACAGGAGATGCTATAGAAAAACTTTTAAACCTTCAAGCGAAGACCGCATTGGTCATTCGTGATGGAAAAGAAATAGAAATATCAGTCAACGATGTGGTGCATGGAGATTTGATTGTTGTAAAACCTGGAGCAAAAATCCCTGTCGATGGAGTAATTACAGAGGGAAGTTCTTTTGTTGATGAATCGATGGTGACAGGTGAACCAATGCCATCCGAGAAGAAGGTTGGTGACAGTGTGGTTTCTGGAACTATCAATACAAATGGAACTTTTGTATTTAAAGCGACAAAAGTTGGTTCTGAAACATTGCTTGCTCATATAATACAGATGGTAGAAGAAGCACAAGGTAGTAAGGCGCCGATACAAGCCCTTGCAGATAAAATTTCCGGGATTTTTGTTCCTGTTGTTTTAGTTATTTCCTTTATTACTTTGGGCGTGTGGCTTGTTGTTGGCACACAGTATCTTGGTTTTTCGGAGGCTCTTTCTTTTGGTTTAGTTTCCTTTGTTGGTATTCTTGTTATTGCTTGCCCGTGTGCACTCGGACTCGCTACGCCGACCGCAATTATAGTAGGAGTAGGAAAAGGTGCAAGTGAAGGAATATTAATCAAAGACGCTGCCACTCTTCAGAAATTGTACAAAGTGGATACTGTGATAGTGGACAAGACAGGTACAATTACAAAAGGTAGGCCAACTCTCGTTGATATTAAGAATCTTTCGAATGTCAAAGACGAAGAAATTATTTCAATTCTTGCCTCGCTTGAAAACAAATCAGAGCATCCTATCGCTCGCGCTGTGGTTGATTATGCTAAGGAAAAAAACTTGCCCGAACGACCGGAGTCGTCCGGTCGGGCGGGTATTAAAATAGAAGAAGTCACAAATTTTGAAAATATTGAAGGAAAGGGATTAAAAGGATTTGTTAATAACACTGAATATTATATAGGTAACGTGAAGTTGATGAACGAACTTGGTATCTCCACTGTGGATTTAAAAATAGATCAATATACAAGGGAAGGCAAAACTCCTGTTATCATTGCAAACAAGGAAAAAGTTTTAGGATTTGTGATGATTGCGGATGAAATTAAGCCCGAGTCCAAGAAGGCAATTTCTGATATGCACAAGCTTGGAATTAAAGTAGTTATGCTTACAGGGGACGATGAAAGAGCAGCAAAATATATGGCAGCCCTTGTAGGTATTGATGATGTTGTAGCACACGTCCTTCCTCAGGATAAACTTGCAAAAATAAAAGAGTTACAAGCGGAAGGGCATATTGTTGCTATGGCAGGCGACGGTGTGAACGATGCCCCAGCACTCGCTCAGGCGGACGTGGGTATTGCTATGGGAACAGGAACCGATGTTGCGATAGAATCAGCAGGCATAACTCTTTTGGGTGGTGATATTTCAAAACTTGTAAAAGCAATAAAACTTTCAAAAATTACTATGCGTGGAATCAAACAGAATCTTTTCTGGGCATTCTTCTATAATGTCGTGGGGATACCACTTGCGGCAGGATTATTTTACCCATTTTTTGGATGGATGTTGAATCCGGTTTTTGCTGGCATGGCGATGGCATTGTCTTCTGTATCTGTCGTGTCGAATTCATTGCGAATTAAAGCAAAGCGGATATAATATTATAAATAATAAATGATAAATAATATGTCACAACAAAAATACCAATTTCATATCCACGGCATGCACTGCAAGTCATGCGTTTTGTTAACAGAAAATGAACTCAAAGAGTTTCCTTATATTAGTATTGTCAAAGCGAGTTTGAAATCCAATTTAGTAGAAGTGATAGGGGACTTTGGAGATAAAACAGTCGAACAAGTAGCGGAAGAACTCACAGCAGTGCTCAAGCCTCATGGTTATACTCTTTCTGTAGATGGAATCAATAAAGAGACTGGAGAAAAAATCGTGAAGAAAGCAAATTGGGGAGAATTTAAAATTGCAATTCCTGTCACAATTCTTTTTGTTATTTTTTATGTGTTACTGCAAAAAATAGGGTTAGTGAATCTGGTCAATATTAGCAAGGTTTCTTATAGTACAGCATTTATTATCGGCATCATTGCATCGCTATCTTCTTGTATGGCTGTGGTTGGTGGACTTTTACTTTCCATGTCAGCGAGTTTTGCCAAAGACGGGAATAGTGTTAAACCACAGCTGATGTTTCATATTGGTAGAATTATTTCCTTTTTTGTTCTAGGGGGAGTCATAGGAGCCATCGGTTCTGTTTTTCAACTGAATGGTATAGGTATGTTTGTTTTGAGTTTTGTTATTGCTGTTGTTATGCTGATTTTAGGAATCAATTTATTGGATGTTTTTCCTTCGGCAAAAAGATTTCAGCCCGGAATGCCAAAATTTTTATCAAAGCAAACAATGGGAATTTCAAAACTAAATCATACTCTTACCCCACTTTTTGTCGGTATTGTTACGTTCTTTCTACCTTGTGGTTTTACTCAGGCAATGCAAATATATACACTTTCCACAGCTAATTTTATGGAAGGTGGATTAATCATGTTATCATTTGCATTAGGGACACTTCCGGTTCTCGCTCTCATTTCATTTAGTTCTTTATCTATAGGGAAAAGCCCAAAAGCAGGTATTTTCTTTAAAGTTGCTGGGCTAGTAGTGATTTTGTTTGCAATATTCAATTTGATTAATGCACTGGTCGTGATTAATATTTTACCTCCAATTTTTGGTTTTTAAATTATTACAATGAAAAAAACAAACAACCAAAATATAATAATAATTTTTGCAATAGTTTTAGCAGCGATAGCTATTTTCTTTGCTCTTAATTATTCAAACAAGAGTTCGTCAGCAAGTAGCAAGACGGATGGAAACAATATCAACAACAACGTGGGCGCCTTGGCGGCTGATGGAAATACAAGCAATGTCTCTATTGATGGTGGTGGTAAACAAATTATAGAAATAAGAGCAAAAGGTGGTTTTAATCCAGTACAAAGTATCGCGCATGCAGGTATCCCTACTATCTTGCGCGTTGATACCAACGGTACTTTTGACTGCTCTTCTACTATTAGAATTCCAAGTTTAAATATAACTAAAAATTTACCACTATCTGGGACAACAGATATAGACATAGGAACACAACAGGCAGGTATATTTAGAGGTACATGTGGTATGGGTATGTATCCTTTTGAGATTGATTTCCAGAGTTAAATTTTATTGTTTAGATATTATATATCTTCTCCGATCATGATGATCACGTCAAACTTTGAGTCCACTGGATTTGTTTTTGTTATTGCTTTTGGGTAAGAGTTTTTTACTACTTCCTCTACAACAGGAATGTATTCCTTCTTGCTATCTTTAATAAATATAGTCGTTGTACTGTAAGGACCTTTCTCATTGCCAGTCGTTCCTGTGGAGAAGCCTGCACTTTCAAATACTTTTGCCAAAGTAGCAGCCACACCTTTCTTGTTTGTTGTGTTCATTATACTAAGGGTGATTATTTTCTTGTCTAATTCTATCGGGGCAGGTGGTGGTGTGTTTTCTGTTACATTTTGGGTAGTGACATCAGGCTCATTGTGTATTTGAGATGCTGGAGATTCTGCCGTTTCAGAGTTTGTTATATTTTCTGGTGTATTGTTCGGCAGTCCGAGTTTTTTAACTACAAGGGAATAATTTTCTGTGTTTAATGCTGCTGTGTTTTCACTAGTTTGTGGAGAAAATATTTGGTTCACATTTAGAACAATAAAATTTATAGATAAAGAAAATAAAACTAAGACTATTATAAAAAACACAACAAAGATATATAAATAAATAAAATCAGACGATTTCATTCTTTTTAGTATCCTTGAAAGTTTTGTATTTTTTGTTTCCATTTTATTGAATTGCTTTTGTATATAATGTTCCTCGGAATGTCAATGCTGATACTTCTTGCCAGCCGAGTTGATTTTGAGCAGAGATAGTAAAACCATCAATCTTGGTGAAATATGGAAGCTTGTCGAACTCCTTGAAGTATTTGGAAAGCGTCAAAACATTAACATCAAATTTATTTGAAAAAATAATGGTTGAAATTGGAAATGGCGCTGATATGCCAGAAATTATTGGAGTTTCGAAATGGTAAGCTTGATTTATGGTGTTTTTGATTGCTAGACTGTCCAATATATTTACAAATTCTAGGATATTGTCTGATGGTACGAATGCATTTTCTATTCTTTTATTATTTGTGCCGATGACTTGTGTATCGCGTTCAATTATTTTAAAAAGTTCAGTTTTTTCTACTAGCTCTGCTTCTAGGCGGTGGTTGAGGGACACAGCGTTTGACATGCGTGTTATTTGGCTAGAAATAAAACTAATAGCAATCAACACAAAAGATATTACCAAAAGGGCAATGAGTGCATTTTTACCAATTAATATTAAAAGATTTTTTTTGGTGAACATATTATTTGTAATATAGCATGTTAGGGTCCTTTAAATGAAATGTGATAGAAAATGGTATATCTCCTTTTTGTTCTAGGTTCGTAATCGGGAGCTCCACAGCCGTCAGATATGTGGATGCTTGGATGGATTTCTTGAATAAGTTTAGTATGTTGCGGTCGAGAGCTGTGCCTGTCATCGTGATGTTGTCGTTTATAGATGTCACAGAAAGATTTGAGATTAAAACACCAGTAATAGTATGGAGCAACTTAGGCCAGCCCGAGGATGAAAAAAGAGCAAAGGAACTCGGAGCAGTTGGTTTTTTTGTTAAGACAGATATTCAAATGTCTGAGTTTATTGAAAAAATTAAGCAAATAATTAAATAGTACCTTAGTTTTCGTTTTGCATCTTTAATTTTTTTAGACATTATAGTATAATAAAGGTGTCTTTGGAGGCACAATCATGAAGAAAAACAAAAAGAAAATTTTAATTTTAGAAGATGAAAAATCTCTAGCACGGGCGCTTGAACTAAAATTCATGAAGGAAGGTTTCGATGTCAAAATTCTCCACGATGGGGAGGAAGTTCCCCGGGTATTGGAAAAAGAGAAATTTTCTTTGATTATCTCTGATTTATTTATGCCAAAGTTAAATGGTTTTCAGGTTCTTGAGCTTGCAAAGGAAATTGGTATAAATATACCTATAGTTATTCTGACAAACATATCTCGAGCCGAAGATGAAAAGCGTGCCATGTCGCTAGGTGCTAAAAAATTTTTTATTAAAACGGATGTACCACTTTCAAAGATTATATCTTATGTAAACGAGATTATTTTATAATGACAAATTTATGGGCAAAATATCAATAAAAAAGAAAATATTACTTGTATCTGTGTCTATATGTTTTTTTTCTGCCTTAATTTTAGGCATAACAACTTTTAATTATTTTAGTAATGTTCTAGTTAATCAAAAGATAGATGAGATCAGCAAAATTACAAATGGGCAGGTTCATCAGACATCAGAAGAACTAAAGAACAACGTACTATTTACGAAGGTTATTAGTAGAGACGAAAGGGTTATACGGTTTTTGAAGAATAAGGACAAAAAACTCGGCAGTAATCTTTTAGATTATTTTAATATATATGCCAAAGAAGATTCAAAATATCTAGCAATTTATTTACTAGACAAGAATGGCATTACTCTGGTTTCTACTGATGCTACATTTGTTGGTCAAGATTATAGTTTTAGAGATTATTTTAAAAAAGCAATTAAAAAGGAACCCTATGTTGATGTTTATATGGGCAAGACCAGTCAGAAGTTTGGGTATTATTTTTCTTATCCAGTCTTAGACGACAAGAATGAGATGATTGGCGCAATGATTACAAAAATTGATAGCACAGAGATAAATGAATCAATCGACAGGAATGAGTTGTCAAAAGCTAACAATCTCATGCTCGCTGAGCAAAATGGAGTCGTTATCTATTCAAATGAACCCAATCGATTTTTAAAAAGTCTAGGAGTCTTGTCTTCTCTTGAAGTTGCAAATATTACTGAGACTGATAAATTCCTAGGAAAAGAAATAGTTCCTATCCAGTATGAAGTCGCCCAAAATATAATTCGTAATTACAAGACACCAGAGACGAAAAAATTTTTTGATTTGATAGATGATGAAGATGAGATTATCAGCGTTACGAAGGTTGGAGACTTTCCATTTTTTTTAATAACAGAGATAGGGCTAGAGTCTGTATCTAGTTTGGTTTTTTTAACTACAATCATATTTACTTCAATAGTTCTTCTAGGTTTAATTTTAATGTCATTACTTTTCTATAGGCTGTTTATATTAATAATTAGACCATTAGAGGATTTAAGGATTTTGGTTGGGCGTATTAGTTCTGGAGACTTTTCTCAAAAGGCAAAGATTGATAGTGGAGACGAATTTGGTAGTTTGGCAGTTGCGTTTAATAAGATGTCTCTTCAATTGGGGGATCTCTATCGCAATCTAGACAATAAAGTACAAGAAAGGACAAGTGAATTAGAAAAATCTAAGAGTGAGTTAAATGAAGCTCTAAATGAATCTGAAAGACTGAACAAAACCATGGTAGGTAGAGAATTAGAAATGATAGAACTTAAAAAACAGATAGACGCGTTAAAAAATAACCAATAGGATGAAAACATTTTTTCCATTTAAAAAAAATTATCATATTAAAACAAAAATAACTTTTATTCTTGTTTTTTTTACTATTTTGTCTCTTGGGGTTATTTTCTCTTTTTCATTTTTTTATTCTCAGAAAGTAATTAAAGATGGATTTAAGAGTCGTTTGCTCGATGTTGTTTCTGAAGCGAGGATGCAAATAAACCCCAAAGAGCACAGCATTCTGAGAACGACCACAGACGAGAGCACTACCGCGTACAAAGATGTTCTCGGTACTCTAAAGAGCATCCAGGCCAATGCAAGTGATATTTTTTATGTTTATACAATGAGAGAAAACATTAATAATCAAATTACTTTTATTGTAGATGGAGATGATTCTGACCCAAATAATATTTCGCACATTGGCGATGTTTACACTGACGCAAGTGAGTTTCTCAAAAATAATTTTTTGCGGATAGACAAACCAGTAGTTGAAAGTGAATTTTATACTGATCAATGGGGGACCTGGCTCTCTGGATATGCCCCGTTCTATGATAGCGATGGCAAGAGGGAAGGAGTTTTGGGTATGGATATTTCAGCAGCAAGCATCTTGAAAATCGAAAAACAGATGATATATTATTTTATGTTTGTTTTTCTAATTTTAATTCTATCTTTAGTCTTTATACTAAATTTTTTAATTGACAAAAATATTTTAAAACCAATTAAGAAATTATATGATGGGGTTGGTATAATTATTCACGGTGATATGAATTATAAAATAGAGGTAGACACCAAAGACGAATTTGGAGGTTTGGCTAAAGTCTTTAGTGACATGGTAAGTGCAAACAAGAATATGAATTATGAGGTGGAAGAAAGGATAAAATCACAGACAACAGAAATATCTGCAAAAGCACAGGAGCTAGATAGTCAAAAGAAAGCCATTTTGAATATTTTAGAGGATGTCCAAAAAGAAAAGTTGAAGATTGATATTTTGGCAAAAGACCTAGAAAAATTCAAGTTGGCAGTAGATAATGCGACTGATCAAATTGTAATTACTGACAAGGAAGGCATCGTGGTATATGCCAACAAGATTATCGAAACAATAACAGGATATAGTCCAGAAGAAACGGTAGGCAAAAAATCTGGAATACTATGGGGCATGCAAATGCCAAAAGAGTATTATCAAAATATGTGGGATATAATAAAAAACCAGAAAAGAGTTTTTCATAGTGTTATAAAAAACAGAAGAAAGAGCGGAGAATTTTATTTTGCAAACATTAGCATTTCTCCAGTTTTAGACAATAGAGGGGATATAGTTTTCTTTGTCGGGCTAGAGCGAGACGTGACAAGAGAAAAAGAAATAGATAGAGCAAAGACAGAATTCGTTTCTATTGCTTCTCACCAATTGCGTTCACCGTTGTCTGCGATAAGCTGGTACACAGAGATGCTACTAGATGGTGATGCAGGCAAGATCAACAAAGAGCAGAAGAAATATCTCGAGGAAGTGATGGGTGGAAATAAACGCATGGTGGACCTGGTTGATTCTTTACTAAACGTTTCTCGGTTAGACATTGGAACATTTTTTATTGAACTAGAGTTACTAAATATTGTAGATATGGCGAAAAGTGTTGTGAGCGAGTTTGAGCCACAAATGAAAAGTAAAAAAATTAAATTAGAAGGAGTATATGGTGAAGATATCGGAGAGTTTAAAGCTGATAAGAAATTATTGCGCATGGTGCTCCAGAATTTGTTGTCCAATGCTGTGAAATATAGTAAAAACGAAGGTAAGGTCAAAGTGGAGTTGTTTAATCTTCAAAAAGGACAGAAATTCGGGGGAAGGAATATGGACAAAGATAGTATGACTATCAAAATATCAGATTCAGGTATAGGTATCCCACAAAGTCAAAAAAATATGATATTTTCTAAGATGTTTCGTGCTGATAACGCACGCAAAATAGAAACACAAGGTACTGGACTCGGTCTCTATATTGTTAAGTCAATTTCTGATTTAACTGGAGGAATGATCTGGTTTGAGTCGGAAGAGGATAAAGGTACTACTTTTTATGTGTCCTTTCCATCAAGCGGAATGACCAAAGAAGAGGGTTCAAATAAGCTGGACTCATTTTATTAGACTTCCTATTTAATTAAATAGACTTTATTTAATCCCAACCAAAGGTATAGTCTTCTTTGCTAATAAATCTTTTATTACTTTTGCTAAAACGCTAAAATCGGATGACTTGTGTACGCATGCATCTATATTGAGATCTTTTATTATCTTTTCGGTTTCAATAGAAAAATCCTCATTTGTAAAAAGTATTATTGGTATATCTTTGGTCTGAGATTCTGTCTTCATCCTAGAAGCCGCATCGAGTCCGTCCATGACAGGCATCTTCTGGTCCATGAGTATTAGGTCAGGGTGGAGGCGTCTTGCTGTCTCTCTTCCTTCGTTTCCATCAGAAGCATAGATAACTTCATATCCCAAATTGACCAACCTTCCACCAAAAAGACGACGCAACAATGGGTCATCGTCAACCATTAAAATATTTATTTTCTTTTCATTTTGCATGTTTTCTTCTGTATTAGACATACTCTTAATATTAACAATTTTTGGAGTTATTGCCAAGCTTTAGAATTCAAGCCCGAGGAAATTTTTAAAAGCACTTATTTAAATTATATTGGCATCTAGCTTCTCTAGTTTTATTGTGAGAATTTGATTTTCGCAAGTTGTGATAATTTTTTTTGTTTTTATTTGAGTAGGCAGCTCTATCGTGCGAGAAAACTTACCCCAATAAAGCTCCTTATTATAATAATTTTCTTCTAGTATTTCTTTTGTTTTAATTCGTTCACCTTTTATTTTTAAAATTTTACCATTTGTAAATATAAAAATATTTTTTGGGGAAACTCCTGCAACCATGGCTTGTATAATTATGTGCTCATTTGTTTCGTATCCATCGATTAGTAACTCCATATCCTCATCTATGTTTTCTTCAAAATCCTCCGCTGTACTTTTTATCTGTGGATAACTGTCCGTTTTGTCTTCACTTAATATGCCGAGCGAGTTTGCATTATGCATTACACTAGCACTCTTGTTACTATTCAAGCCTAGCAGCCATCGCATAAAGGGGGACACATAATCTTTTGAAACCAATGCAATGATTTCCAACATTGTTTCTTCGTCTGCAGCATCTGTAAGATAATATTTACCGTCATTTGACTTCATTTTGAGTTGGTTACATTTTGTAACCAACTCATTTCCTCTTTTCTTTAAACGGTTTTTAAGAACCTTCCAATAATTCCGTGCATCTGAGCTTTTTGTGATTATGCTCATGACATCTACAATTGAAAAATGCCATTTGTTAGTTTTTTGGTCAAAATGATAACGAATCAAGTTGTCTTTTATTTCAAATTTATTTTCTGTATCCATAGTCTATACTTATTATTATATAC
>Ga0194060_10001957_pt1 | contig 14716 bp, 15 predicted proteins | sample SepL225m_MetaG_FD_163427 | JGI IMG/M metagenome (GOLD analysis project Ga0194060, IMG submission 163427) | Anoxic zone freshwater microbial communities from boreal shield lake in IISD Experimental Lakes Area, Ontario, Canada - Sep2016-L222-5m | ecosystem: Environmental > Aquatic > Freshwater >... | reverse complement strand
GCCTACGACGGCGCACGGGCCAGCAGCCTGCTCGACCGCACCCTGGCCGCCGACCACATCACCTACCTGTCTGGCGACCTGCTACCCAAGACGGATCGCATGAGCATGGCCCATTCCCTGGAGGCGCGGGCGCCCTTCCTCGATGCCGCGTGGGTCGAGTGGACGGCCCGGCTGCCTGCGCGCTTCAAAGTGCGCGGGCGGCGCAGCAAGTGGCTGCTCAAGGCCGCCTTCGGCGAAAAGCTGCCGCCGCAGGTGGCAGCACGGGGCAAACAGGGCTTCAGCATCCCGGTGAGCTACTGGCTGCGCAACGAACTACGGGCCTGGGCCGAGGAGCGCCTACTTGGAAACCCAACCCTGAGCGAGTGGCTACGCCCCGCCGCCGTGGCTGCCCTCGTGGGCGAACATATGGCGGGCAGGGCCAACCACGGCAAGAAGCTCTGGGCGCTGCTGATGCTTGAGTTGTGGATGGAGCAGCGGATGGGGGATGAACATCTGAATTGAAAGGGAAGTTCTCATGCGTGGATTTGACTTTGGGGCCAACTGGCAGGCGTTCTCCGCCGCCCATGTGGACGAGCGCAGGCGAAGTAGCCGCACAATCGCTCCAGGCGCTGCTCGGGCGCACGGATCTCGGCGGCGCAACCGTGCTGGATGTCGGCTGCGGCAGCGGGATCTTTGCCATCGCCGCCCACCGAATCGGTGCCGGTCGCGTGCTAGGGGTGGACATCAACCCGCGCTCAATTGACGCCTCACAGCAAAACCTCGCCCGCCTGGCGCCCGGCGCGCCAGTGACATTCTGCCACATGTCCGCCCTTGATCGCCCTGCGATGGACGCCCTTGGGCAGTTTGACCTTGTGTATGCCTGGGGTTCACTGCATCACACTGGATCACTGTATGCGGCACTCATCAATACGGCTCGGCTAGTGGCACCGGGGGGAACCCTTGTCCTCGCCATCTACAACCGGCACATCACCTCGCCGGTATGGCGCTGCATCAAGTGGCTCTACAACCACGTCCCGGGGCTTGTGCAGCGCATAATAGCCCTCGTCTTCGCCGGAGTGATCTACGTCGCCAAACTGGCGGTGACGCGTCGCAACCCGCTGGAGAAAGAGCGAGGCATGGATTTCTGGTACGATGTGATCGACTGGGTGGGCGGCTACCCCTACGAATACGCATCGCCCGCCGAGATCGAGGCGTTTGTGCAGCGACTCGGCTTCACCCTGCGCACGCTGGTGTCGGCCCAGGTGCCCACCGGCTGCAACGAGTTTGTATTTGAGCGGACATAGGTATGAAGATGAGCCATGCTCTGAGGGAAGACAGGCCAGCGGTTGCCGTGGTGACAGTGAACTATAACCACGGAGCCTACCTCGCAAACTACATCGAGTCGCTGCGACAGAGCATCTACCCTATCGCAGAAATCATTATCGTTGACAATGCCTCCACCGACGACTCGCTGGCGACTCTTGCCCGCTATCCTGAGGTACTGGTGATCGCCAACCCAGAGAACATCGGCTACTCAGCGGCGCTGAACCAGGCATTCCGCCACGCCCGCAGCCCACTGATCTGCGCGACCGGCCCTGACCTAGTGGTTGAGCCGGACTGGCTTGAACCCCTCGTTGAGCAGTACCAGCGTGACCCAGAGGGCACCTTCGTCGTCGCCTCGCATGTGCTGACGATGGACCGGCGCGAGATCCAGTCGTCAGGGGGCAGCCTGCACTTCACCGGACACCTCTGCGTCTACGACATATGGCGTCCCGCCTCGGAAGACCGGGCCAGCAGCGTGCCGCGCGAGGTCGGGGCCGTAGACTCGACCTCGATGCTGGTGGATCGGGCCAAGTTTCTGGCTATCGGAGGCTGCGACCAGCAGTTCTTCGTCTACCACGAGGAGTTTGACTACTGCTACCGGGCGCGTATGCGCGGCTGGCGCTGCTGGTACCACCCACGCTCCCTCGCCTATCACGGCGATGGCACCCAGGAGTTCTCGGTGCGGAGCGGCGGCGGCTACCCACGGCGGCGACCATTTCTGCACACGCGCAACCGGCTGTTATCAATTCTGAAAAACTATCAGGCCAGAACCCTGATCGGCATCCTCCCGGCTCTGCTGCTGATCGAACTGATCACGGTGATCATGTTAGCGCGGATGGGGCTCCACGGTGCCTACGGCGAGGCCCTTGGTTGGCTCTGGTGCCACAGAAAGGATATAATGCTCAAACGAGCCACTGTGCAACCTGGGCGCAAACTGAATGATGGGGCGCTTTTGAGCGCAGATGCGCTGACGATCACCCCGCTGCTGCTGCACTCACGCCCGTTATGGCTTGCCAAGACTACCCTCGACGGGGCGTTGGCGCTGTATTGGATGGTCGCACGCAAGCTGCTCTATTCCTGAACACAGCGCCGCGAATAGGCCGTGCAAGCCGCATGATAGGAAGCCAGTGAGCATCGAGAGCAAACCTGTACCATGGCCGACCAAGGACTCTGACGGGGAAGATTCCGTCCCAGTCTTTGAGATTCGTCCGCCACGCGGCTGGCTCACCCTGAATTTGCGCGAGCTGTGGGAGTATCGCGAGCTGCTCTACATCCTGGCCTGGCGCGATGTCAAGGTGCGCTACAAGCAGACCGCGATTGGTGCGCTCTGGGTGGTGCTTCAGCCGATCTTGACAATGGTGCTGTTTAGTGTGCTGTTTGGCTCGTTCGCGCAGCTACCCTCTGGCGGCATCCCGTACCCCATCTTCGTCTTTACCGGATTGCTGCCGTGGCAACTCTTCGCCCGCGCCCTGAGCGACTCAAGCACGAGCCTCGTGGCCAACCAGGGTCTGATTAGCAAGATTTACTTCCCACGGCTGATGATCCCATTTGCCTCGGTGCTCGCTGGTCTGGTGGATTTCGGCATCGCGCTGCTGGTGCTGATCGTGCTGATGCTGGTCTACGGGATTGTGCCCACGGTCGCGATTTTCACGCTGCCACTGTTTCTGTTGCTGACCGTGGCGACAGCATTGGCAGTCGGTCTCTGGCTCTCGGCACTGAATGTTAAGTACCGCGATGTGATGTACACCATCCCGTTTCTGACCCAGTTCTGGTTTTTTGCAACGCCGATTGCCTATTCGAGTGCCATTGTACCGGAGCAATGGCGGGTGCTGTTTGGCCTAAACCCAATGGTCGGCGTGGTTGAAGGCTTTCGCTGGGCGCTGCTGGGCAACAGTGCGGCCCCTGGGGCGCTGCTGGCGGTGTCAACAGTGATCGTAGTCATATTACTGGCGGGCGGCCTCGTCTACTTCCGCCGCACAGAAAAATCGTTCGCCGATTTGGTCTAGCTTGCGTCTCTGGTGCGTAAAGCGCCGATCTACGTCGATGGGTTGGGAGCAATAATGAGCGACATCGCGATCCATGTCGAGGGACTAAGCAAGCGCTACCAGCTTGGCCACCGCGAGCCGTACCTTGCCCTACGCGATGTACTGACGAACATGTTCCGCGCCCCATTCAGTCACCGCAGCACCACCGAGGCCGAAGACTTCTGGGCGCTCAAAGATGTCTCGTTCGACGTGCGGCAAGGCGAGGTGATCGGCGTAATCGGGCGCAACGGGGCCGGCAAGAGTACGCTGCTCAAAATCCTCTCGCGAATCACCCAGCCAACCGAAGGCTACATCCGCATCCGGGGTCGGGTCGGCTCACTGCTAGAGGTCGGCACCGGCTTTCATCCCGAACTGACCGGGCGCGAGAATATCTTTCTCAACGGCGCGATCCTGGGCATGAAGCGGCACGAGATTATGCGCAAGTTCGACGAGATCGTCGCCTTCGCCGAGATCGAGCAGTTCATTGATACACCGGTCAAACGCTACTCTAGCGGCATGTACATGCGCCTAGCCTTCGCCGTGGCCGCGCACCTAGAGCCGGAGATCCTGCTGGTGGACGAGGTACTGGCGGTGGGTGACGCGGCATTCCAGAAGAAGTGCCTGGGGAAGATGGGCGAAGTGGCGAAGGAGGGCCGGACAGTGCTGTTTGTGAGTCACCAAATGGCAGCCGTGCAATCTCTTTGCTCTCACGCGGTAATGTTTGGTGCGGGTAAGATTTGCCATCGTGGCAGCACAATCGATGTTATCCAGCACTACTTGCAGGATTTCGATTCACGGCATAATCGTTTATTGCGTGATCGAATTGACCGATCTGGGGATGGTCGTCTGCGCGTCGTTGGGGTTCACTTTGAGGATGCGCAGGGGAAACCAATTGAAACTCCAATGTCGGGTCAGGATGTAGTGATTGTGCTTGAATATGAATCATCAACCCCACTTGGCTATGTCAGCATGTCGCTCGGCTTCTATGGATTGCAGGGCCAGTTCCTGTTAATGTGCGGGAACGAACTGAGTGGCTATCCCTTGTCAGGGCTACCTCCATGTGGGAAGATTTGCTGCACGCTGCCGCGTTTACCATTTGCATCCGGTACCTATAGCGTCAATATTTATGCTGAGATAAGCGGGGTTATGGCCGACTGGGTACAAGAAGCTTTTCAGATTGATGTGGTTGCAGGCGATTTCTATGGCACTGGCCGGATACCACAGAAGACCCACGGTGGGTTTCTTGCACTACAAATATGGAATACAATCACATAAAATAATATTATGAGTAACATGTATATGCTGTCAAAAATCAAGCAATACCTTTCTCTTAATGGGAAAGAGTGGCTGAGAATGCTTGTGCGCAAGCCGCTTGTAGGTCGCTTTTATAAGCAATGGCACGACAGCCTTCAATCGGATCGATCACCTGTCATTGACCGTTGCCCATGGATTACCTTTGAGGCAGCGGCTTGGCTTAAGTCACGGCTCAACAGATCAATGCGAGTTTTTGAGTGGGGATCAGGCGGTTCAACGCTTTTTTTTGCCAAGCGGGTTCGCGAAGTGATCTCTATTGAACATGATCTGGAGTGGTTCCATCAGATCAGCGCTGTGCTGCAAGACTCTAGCGTTCGCAATGTGCATTATCATCTGCACGAACCGGTGCAGCCTGATGGCTATGAGTTGAACCCAATCTATACATCGACTGATCTGCGTTATCTCAGCATGGATTTTAGCGCATATGCGAGGGCAATTGACCGCTATGAAGACACAGCCTTTGATCTCATCTTTGTCGATGGACGTGCGAGGGTGGGCTGTCTTCATCACGCACCACCGAAACTCCGACCAGGTGGCTTGCTGGTGCTTGATAACTCAGAGCGCACTGAGTACGACGCGGGAAGAAAGTTGCTGGATGTGTGGCCGAAGTTGGAATTTGTCGGCCCTGGCCCGTATGGAGTCACTTTCTGGAGTACGATAGTGTGGCGTAAGCCTTAGCAATGGCTGAATATGAGAAGTCTTCTCACGAACCAACTCAAGCGGTTACTGCACCGCCTCGGCTACGATCTCGTCCGCTGGCAACCGCGGCGTCAGTGGCCGGAGGAACTGTCCCGCTTTGCCTATCAGCGTCTGATTCATGATTTTGATATCGAGCCTGGTGCCCGTGTGCTTGATATCGGTAGTGGCGCATATCCTTTCCCACTAGCGACCATACTTACTGATCGTTACTTCGAGACAACCGAGCATCGCAGCGAGAAGTTGATTATCGACCAGCGCCCCTTCCTGATCAGCAACTGTAGCCAACTGCCCTTCGCCACACAGTCCTTCGATTTCGTCTACTGTTCGCACCTACTTGAGCATGTTGAGAACCCGATAGAGATTTGCGCCGAATTGGTACGGGTTGGCAGACGGGGCTATATTGAGACGCCAACACTGGCTAAAGACATGCTTTTTAGTTGGGCAAAAGGGATGCACCGCTGGCATGTGATGGCTATTGGTCAGCGCTTGATTTTTTTGAGTACTCTCCACGACAACTTGAGGGCGTGCGCTCGGAAGAGTGGACACGGGCAATCTTTGCTTCATATCATCATCCAATGCAGGATGTGTACTACAACAATCCCGATATATTCAATATTATATTCCCTTGGAGTGACAGCTTCATCTGTGAATGCTTCTATCTAGACGGACGGAGCGAGCAGCGCAAATTCGGTATTTCTGAGGAAGGGTCACAGGAGGATGTATGACAGATTACTCTATCCCGGTCATCCTCTTCGCCTACAACCGGCCCGATTTGCTCGCACAGACACTTGCGGCCCTTCGTGCGACAGGCGTTCCGTTGCTTTACGTATTCAGTGATGGGCCGCGCACTGCCGAGCATCAGTCCGCTATAGCAGCGGTACGCACACTACTTCGCGAGATTGACTGGTGCGATGTGGTGCTTGTTGAGCGTGAGCAAAACCTGGGCCTGGGTGTCTCAATCCGTATCGGTGTTGAAGAGGTGCTTAAAGCGCACGATACGTTCATTGTCTGCGAGGATGATCTTATCTGCGTGCCGGGCACCTACCAGTACCTGTGTGCCGCGCTCCGATACTATCATGACGACCCACGGGTGATGAGTGTGACTGCATGGAATCACCCGCGCATTACGCCGCAGAACATGGGCGAACAACCCTATTTTGATGGCCGCGCAGAGTGTTTGATCTGGGGGGGGTGGTGCCGGTCATGGGTAGGAATGGATCAAGATGCGCGCACTATCATAGAACGCTGTAAGCAGCGTCAAATTGATGTCTACCGCTACGGGGCCGATCTGTCGGCTATGGCCGAGCGTGAGCAGCGTCAAAATATTTGGGCGGTGCGCTGGCTATATTTACATATCCTCAATGGTGGACTTTGCTTACGCCCGCCTCACAGCATGGTTGAGCATATTGGCTTTGATCCACGCGCAACTAATGCATCGAATGGGGATTTTTGGGCCAACCCACCTTTACGACTCTGTCCTCCCATACCCACTAGATGGCCTGTGCCAGTTGAACACCCTGCTTGCCCACGGCTTTGGCAAATGGCATGTGGTCGTCGCCCTCGTCGCTCTTTTGCAAACCTATCACCTTGGGTAGGGCGAGTGCTACAAAAAATTCAGCGTGCAGTGAAAGCATCTACCCAAGGTGGTCTATGAACATCCTGGCTTCAATTCGTCCACTTATTCACCGCATTACCCCACCGATCATCGTAGATGCCTTTCTCCGCATGCGCGCATACTTCCAGCCAACATTTCGGTCGAAGATTGAATGGGAGTACATCCCTGAGGGATGGGCCTATGCTGAAACGCATCCAGAGGTCAAGGGTTGGAATGTCACTGATGTGCTGGAAACATATAAAGAGAAATGGCCTCGATTTGTAGAGATGGTGCAGGGGAGCAAACCACTGGGACTGGCGCATGAGTCAAACCTGACAACTAATGAAGACATTATCGCCCATAATGTAATGATGGCTTTTGCTTACGCCTTAACAACCGCTACCAAGTATAAAGATCAGTTTTCCATGTTAGACTGGGGTGGAGGGATTGGACACTACTATTTGCTGGCGCAAGCGCTCTTGCCTGGAGTGGAGATAGAGTATCATTGTAAGGATGTGCCAGTTTTCTGTGTGTATGGATCGCAACTATTTCCGCAGCAATATTTCCACACAGACGAAGACTGTTTTGATCTGGTCTATGATTTTGTGGTGGTGAGTGCGTCGATGCATTACACCAAAGATTGGAAAATGTTATTGCAGTGCTTGGCTAAGGCTACTTCTGGCTATTTGTACATTGCAAGTATACCTATTGTAAAGCAAGCCCCCTCCTTTGTGTTTGTTCAGCGCCCCTATCAGTATGGATACAATACAGAATATCTGGCGTGGTGTCTAAACCAGACCGAGTTTCTGCGTATTGCAGAGAAATCTGGACTGCGTCTGCTGCGCGAGTTCATCTATGGACATCAGCCATTCATCCAAGGGGCACCCGAACAGAATACGTATCGCGGCTATTTGTTTGACATACACCCGGAGGAAGAACATGCACCAGAAAATTAAAGAGGTTTTGAAAAGACTTGACATTCAACCAGTTCTGGTGGATGTTGGCGCATCTGGCTCGCCGCCAAAGGTTTGGGATTCAATTGCGTCTCATTCCTTTTATATCGGCTTTGATGCTGACCAGAGAGAACTGCACGACACCAGGGAAGGCCAGTTTGCGCACTCCATCATCGTCAACAAAGCCGTGACAAATGTGACCGATACAGGTGAGGTACCCTTTTATCTTACCCACTCTCCGTTCTGCTCCAGTACATTGCCACCTGACATTGCATCTTTGTCCAATTATCTTTTCTCCGATCTCTTCGTAGTGGAGCGAGAAGTCGCTGTTCCTGTATCTACGCTCAGTACAGTACTGGAACGGCTGGGGGTGCAACGTGTAGATTGGTTCAAGACCGACTCCCAGGGTACTGATCTACGACTCTTCCAGAGTTTACCGGACGATATGCGCAGCCGGGTTCTGGCAGTAGACATCGAACCGGGATTAATCGATGCCTATCAGGGTGAAGATCTGTTTGTCGATGCCCATCGAGAATTGGTGCGACAAGGGTACTGGCTCGCTTCGCTGGAAGTGAAAGGGTCTGTCCGAATGCGTCGCACATCCCTCCAGTCAATGGCAAATCACTACCCCGGATTGACCGCCAGTGTTATGGATCAGGCTGTTCGCCAAAGTCCTGGTTGGTGTGAATCCACCTACCTACGTACAATCGAATCCCTTGACCAGCGCAATGCCAATTCGCGTGATTATGCGTTGCTTTGGGTATTTGCGATGGTGCAGCAGCAATGGGGCTATGCGCTAGATATTGCCTGTGCGTACGAGCAGAAGTTTGTGCGGGATACGATTTCGTCGCTTCTACGTGATCTTCCTCTACAGCTAATAATTGCAAAAAATCGAAATATGCGAGTGTTGCTGAGACGACTTCTCCCACATCAGATTAGGCGATTCCTAACGCAGTTAATATCATGGAAGCATTCGTGAGCTGACGAGTGAATAAGCGCGTTTTGATCACACGCATCATCGGTTTCATCCCGAGTTGCCTGGGAGTTAATGCCTGATGTTCTATTTCTGCACTTATTTTGATCAAAACTATCTCCCGCGAGGGATGGCGCTGTATTGTTCGCTTCAGGAGCATTGCCCTAGTTTTAAACTCTGGGTGCTTTGTATGGATGAGGTTACGCATCGGACGCTAGCGCAATTGAATCTACCCGGCGTTGAGATCATTGCCCAGGCCGCATTTGAGCATGGAGATGCAGCACTGCTTACTGCCAAGCAAAATCGATCCACGGTGGAATATTATTTTACCTGCACCCCCTCACTGCCGCTCTTCATACTACAGCAAGATGTGTCCATCGACCTCATCACCTATCTTGACGCCGACCTGTACTTCTTCGCCGACCCTGCACCACTCTTCGAGGAGCTAGGAACTGGCTCCATTGCCATTACCGCACATCGTTTCTCGCCGGAGTTGATTCACCTAGAACGGTATGGTCGTTATAACGTCGGCTGGCTAACGTTCCGCCGTGATTCACGCGGCATGGAGTGCCTACATTGGTGGAGAGCACGCTGTATTGAATGGTGCTATGATCGAATCGAAGGTGAGCGCTTTGCCGATCAGAAATACCTTAATGTGTGGCCGGAACGCTTCGAGGGTACAGTGGTACTTAGCCATATAGGCGCAAACCTCGCCCCATGGAACCTTGCGAACTATCGTATTACCCACCGTCGCTCAGGCATTTTTGTTAACGCTCAGCCGCTGATCTTCTTCCATTTCCATGGGTTCAGGCAGATTAATCGCTGGCTCTACGACCATAATCTTGATGAATACAAAATGCGTCCACCGCGCCCACTGTTACAGATGTTGTATGTGCCATATATTCGAGAACTTCTCTCGTTACAGAAGTTGGGTGGAAATCTTGAGCGTAACCGCACAAAACGGTTCTGGATGCCAGAGTTACTCAGGCGGATTGGGCGTATAGTGCATGCCACTAAGAGGTTGATACAGCTAAAAACCATGGTGTTTTATCATGATCATTTAATAATTTAAATGAATATGATCGTCATCATCAATAAGCCCGGCCAGCTTGGAAACCGTCTGTTTGTCTTCGCACACTGCATTGCGTGCGCTGCCGAGCATGGGCTGCGTATCAGCAACCCGTCGTTTGATGAATATGCCCCATTCTTTGTGGGCACGCGCAACGACCTGCTGTGCCGCTATCCTCGGCCAGTGCGCCCGTTGCCGCCCGCGCCGATCACACGCCGGGCTTTTTTTCAGTCGGTCAACCTGCTGGGGCTTACGGTGACGAGGCTCGGTCTCCAAACTGGGTTGGTGCGTTATGTGCGTATCGATTGGGATCATCCATTTTCGCTTGACGATCCGATGAATGTCGCTCGGCTCAAAAGCGCTCGGCTTATCGTGCTGTACGGCTGGCTTTTTCGCGGGCCACAAACACTACTGAAACATCAAGATCTGGTGCGCGCATATCTAACACCGGTTGATGTGCATACGAGCCAGATTTGCAATCTGATAACCAAGGCCCGATCAGTGTGTGATGTACTCGTTGGGGTGCATATTCGCCACGGCGACTACCGGACATTCTTAGGCGGCAGATATTTTTACCCGATTGAGGTCTACGCGGCGCTTATGCGTCAGGTCGAGGCGCTGTTCCCCACTCAGCGCGTCGGCTTTTTGGTCTGCTCGAATGAGCCGCTGCCGCCCGATGTGCTGGCTGAATTTCGGGTCACGCACGGGACGAATCATCTGGTCGAGGATATGTATGCGTTTGCGCGCTGCGATTATATCGTCGGCCCGCCGAGCACCTACACAGCCTGGTCTTCGTTCTACGGCAACGTGCCGATGCACCATGTCGCCGATCCGGTAGGTCAGATTGCACTCAATCTGTTTCAGGTGGCGGGGGCATAAGCTTGTGAACGCTAAGCATCAAATCAAAGCCATCCCGGCACCCTCGCCCGGCCACGTCGGCTGGCCCTGGGACACGGCACCGGCGCTACTGCCGACAACAATGCCCGATGGCTCCCCCTGGCCGCGCATCACGGTTGTGACCCCCTCGTACAACCAGGCGCAATATGTCGAGGAGACGCTGCGCTCGGTGCTAATGCAGGGCTACCCAAACCTGGAGTACATCGTGATCGATGGTGGCTCGACCGACGACAGCGCCGCGATCATCGAGCGCTACGGGCCGTGGCTGAGTTACTGGGTGAGCGAGCGTGACCGAGGTCAGGCCCACGCGATCAACAAGGGCTTTGCCCGCGCCACAGGCAATCTGGTGGGCTGGCTCAACAGTGATGATCTGCTGCTCCCCGGTGCATTGCAGCGCCTCGCTGTTGCCCACCGTGCTACGCCAGAAGCGCTGCTGCTGGGCAATGTTATCGATTATGAGGATCAAACTGGTGCCACGACCCTCGTCCGGCAACGCAATGTGACCTACGAACGACTGCTGACGCCTTGGAACCGTGAGCTATGCTGGCATCAGCCGGGCATCTATGTACCCGTTACGTCCCAGCGTGCAGTCGGGCCGCTTGATGAGTCGTTACGCTACACCTTTGATCAGGACTGGCTCCTGAAGCTGCTGCGGATCGCGCCAACGATTTATTTGGGCGAGCCAATCGCACGCTTCAGGCTGCATGCGGCCTCGAAGACCGTGGCCGAGGCAACCGCTTGGCTGCCAGAGCAGGCGCGTGTACTCCAGCGCTATGTCGGCGCGCTGTCAGCCCAGGCCCGTCGTGCGACCTGGGCTGATCTCGCGCTCTGGGGGGCACTCAACTGTCTGAGTATTAAATATCATGATCGACGTGCGGGGGTGGCACATCTCCTGCGAGCGCTACACTGGGATGTTCGCGTGGTCTTCCAAAAACGGTTCCTTGCGCTCTGCATTGTGGCGCTACTTCCGCTCCCACTGTTACGAGCAGTGCGGTGGTTGGGGGAGATCCAGCTATGAGCGTACCCCGCGTCTCCATCATCACCCCGGCCTATAACGCCGCATCCTACCTCGGCGCGACGGCCCGCACGGTGCTGGCCCAGAGTTTCGCCGACTGGGAGTGGCTGATCGTTGATGATGGCTCGACCGACGGCACCGCCGAGATCGCCGCCGCGCTGGAAGACCCACGAGTTCGCCTGATCCGCGCCAGCCACTCTGGGCTTCCCGCCGTGGGGCGAAACCTTGGGATCAGTCAGGCGAAAGGCATATATATCGCCCTACTCGACGCCGACGACCTCTGGGAGCCGGACAAGCTTGCGGAGCAGATGGCCTATGTTGCGGTGCATCCCGAGGTTGGGCTGGTCTTCAGCCGCTTTTATCTGTGGGTTGATAGCCACAAGCGCCCGCGTGAGGTGCTGCCTGATACCCGTGGGCTACCGAATCCCGGCTGGATGCTGCCGCTGCTGGTTCTCAAGAATCGGATTGGCACATCCTCCGCCGTCATCCGGCGCGATCTCATTATCAGAGCTGGAGGCTTTGATGAGGATGTGCGGCAGCGCGCAACCGAGGACTTTGAGTTCTGGCTGCGTCTGGCCGCACTCGCCCCGTTTGGCTACGTCGACCGACCGCTTTACTGGTATCGTATTCACAGTACCAATATCTCAGACCGCCAGCTTAGCCTGATGAGCGGACATGTGCTGGCATTGGAAAAGACGTTTCGGCGTCAGCCTGAACTCTATGATCAGCCAGAACTGAGCGCGGCGCGGATGACGGCGCGCAAGCTGCGCTGGCTCGGGTCTGGGCGGCTGCTTGACGGAGTCGATGACTGCGGATGGCATGATTTGCTTCAGTCGCTCAAAATTTGGCCCGCCGACAGCGAGACATGGAAATTCTTTGCACTCTCTTTTTTGGGAGTGCGCGGGATAAAGCTCCTCCGCCGTCTCTCCAGGCTCCTTCACTGAGGCGAAATATGCCCACTCCCAACCAACCAGGAGGATGCTTGACCCGATGCCAAACTACTGCGTCCTTATTCCGACCCGTAATCGCCACGCCGATCTGGTAGTCTGCCTCGGCTCGCTCGCAATCCAGAGCCATCCACCGACGCTGGTGCTTGTGGTTGACAGCACGCCTGAACCCCCCGCCGGTGCTGAGACGATCTACCACGCGGCTCTGGAACGTGTCCCGCTGCTCTACCGCCGCGCTCGACGGGCCGGCAGTTCCTCACAGCGCAACGAGGGGCTGGCACTCGTTCCTACTGGGATCGACTATGTCTTTTTGCTTGATGACGATGTCGTGCTGGAACCCGATTACTGCCACGAACTGATTGACCTACTGGCGACAAACCCGGCAGCGGTTGGCGCAAGCGGGTGGATCACCAACCCACAGATGGCTCCCGGCGAGCGCTGGCTGCGCTGGCTGCTGCACCTCTTCATGATCTATGGCCGTCTTCCTGGCACGGTTTTGCCATCGGGCTTCAACACGCCGCTTTGGGTCGGCGGACAGCGCAGTACACCATTTCGGGCCGCGTTCCTTGAGGGTGGCAACGCATGTCTGCGTGTCGCAGCACTGCACAATCTAGCCTTCGATCCGAGCTACGAGCGCTTTGGCGGCTACGCCTACGCTGAGGATCTGGATTTCACCTATGCCCTCGGGCAGCGGGGCGAGCTCTGGGCCAATCCACGGGCGCGGATGCTCCACAACGTCTCGGCGGCGGGGCGGATGAATGAACTGCGCGTCGGGATCTGCCAGGTCACAAATCGGGCGCTGTTTCGGGCGAAGCATCTGCCGGGGCCATGGCACTTCGCCTGCTACCTCTGGTCAATGCTGGGGATTATGCTGCTCAACCTGGGGATGCTCGCGCTGGGCCGCAGCCCGCGCCGACTGTTAGGCAATCTTGTCGGCTTAATCCTCGTGCTGGCCGGCCACATTCGCCCACATCAGGAAAGAACCGTATGCCATTCCTGAGCGACTATCCACGCTATGTGTTACAGATGTTACGCGGTGAGCGCAGCAAGGGCGAGCGGACGCTAGCGTCTTGGCGCCAGCGTGACATCGCCCCTTACCTGGGGGCGACTCGGCTGCGCGTGCTTGACGTGGCGAATGGGCGGCTGCGCCCGCAATACACCATCTTGCGGGCGGAGGGCCACGCAGTCTACGGGATCGATATGGTCAACCGCCCGCCCAGAACCAAGACTGACTACGCCTATCAGATGGCCCGCTGGCTCTACGCCCAAACGCTGGGGCTGCCCGTCAAGCGCACTACCGACCAGACGCTGACTTGCGGCGATGTGGGCGTGTTGCCTTTCCCCGCTGAATCCTTCGATCTAGCAACCTCAATCGCCGCCTTCGAGCACTTTCTCGATGTGCCGTCGGTGGTGGCCGAACTACATCGGGTGCTTCGCCCTGGGGGCATCGTGTGGGTTTCAGTCCACCTCTTCAGCAGCCCCTCGGGCGGGCATAATGTGAGCTTTACCGAGATCCCGCTGCGCCACACGCCACTAGGCGTGGACCCGTGGGACCACCTGCGCAAGCGCCGCCTGCCCTTCACTGTGCCGCTGAACGAGTGGCGGCGGGAACAGTATCTGGAGACGTTCGCGCACCACTTCACGATCCTAAAACACTACACGGCGCTGCGCGAGGGCGAGGAGATGCTTACCCCTGCGATTAAGGCCGAGCTTGCGTCCTACAGCCGCGACGAACTGACCTGCGGCGCCTATGTGATTGTGGCCCGGAAGTAAGCAGGGCTGATGCAAAGATACTGCTGGCAAACCCCCTGGTACTAATACTTTCGGAGTACTCGCGACGAGCTCTCCTGCGCGACACTGGTGATCATTGCCCGAAAGCGTGGCTGAGGTGAGCGTGGTTCATTATCAACTTTATCCCTGGTTTCGCAT
>Ga0194060_10001956_pt1 | contig 14720 bp, 8 predicted proteins | sample SepL225m_MetaG_FD_163427 | JGI IMG/M metagenome (GOLD analysis project Ga0194060, IMG submission 163427) | Anoxic zone freshwater microbial communities from boreal shield lake in IISD Experimental Lakes Area, Ontario, Canada - Sep2016-L222-5m | ecosystem: Environmental > Aquatic > Freshwater >... | reverse complement strand
GAGTTTATCTAATGGAAAAACCATCTGCAGTTCCTCTGGCTATCGTAATGGCATTATTGGCCGCACTGCCAGGGCTCCACGCAGCTGACTGGAAACCCGTGCCGGGGCACATCATGACGGAATGGGCCGAGAAAGTGGATCCGAAAACCCCTCTGCCGGAGTATCCGCGCCCGCAGCTGGTTCGCGACAATTGGGTGAATCTGAATGGCCTGTGGGATTATGCCGTCACCCCAAAGGACGCACCGCAACCGGCAAAGTTCGATGGCAAGATCCTCGTTCCCTTCTGCATCGAATCCGCGCTCTCCGGCGTGAAGCGCAAGTTCACCGACAAAGATCGTCTCTGGTATTCCCGGGAGTTCACCGCGCCCGCCCTGACCAAAAGCGAGCGCCTGCTCCTGAACTTTGGGGCGGTCGATTATGACACTACCGTGGTTCTGAATGGAAAGCAGATCGGCACCCACAAGGGCGGTTACGATGCATTCTCCTTTGATATCACAGATAATCTGAAGCCTGGTTCGAACACATTGGTGGTTTCCGTGCTGGATTCGACCGGGGACGGCCCGAAGGGAAAGCAGAGGGTCGCCTCTTTTGATAAGCCTGAGGGGATAATGTACACCGCCACATCAGGGATCTGGCAGACGGTCTGGCTGGAAAAGGTGCCGGAAAACTTCATCTCCAGCCTGAAAATCACCCCGGACATCGATCAGGGCACATTGACGGTCGTGGTAAATGGCAAGGAAGGAAACGCCAAAGTTACTGTTCTGGACAGCGGCAAAGAAATCGCCAGCCAGACGGGGAAGGCGGGCGAGCCGATCGCGCTGAAAATCCCTGACGCCAAACTCTGGTCGCCTGATTCTCCTTTTCTCTATGATTTGAATGTCACTCTGGGCAGCGATTCGGTCACGAGCTATGCCGGCATGCGCAAGATATCCAAAGGCAAGGATGAGAAGGGCGTTCTTCGTCCGATGCTCAACAACAAGCTGATCTATATGGCGGGACCACTCGACCAGGGGTATTGGCCGGATGGCATTTACACCGCGCCAACGGATGACGCGCTCAAATACGACATCGAGATGACCAGAAAATTCGGATTCAACATGACGCGCAAGCACATCAAGGTCGAGCCGGCCCGCTGGTATTATTGGGCGGATAAACTCGGCCTGCTCATCTGGCAGGACATGCCCAGCGGCGTTGCAGGCACGAAGGAAAAAGGAAAAGGGGCCAACGATGACGGTATCGCGAAATCGAAGGCACTCTCGGACCAGCATGAGCTGGAACTCACTCGAATGATCGAGCAGCATTACAACGTCCCCTCGATAATCATGTGGGTCATCTTCAATGAGGGCTGGGGGCAATACGATACGCCACGCGTCACCCAAATCGCGAAAGATCTGGATTCCACACGGCTCATCAATAGTGCGAGCGGATGGGCTGATACCGGGAGCGGGGATGTGGCCGACAGGCATCATTACCAGTCACCTGCCGCAGTGAAACCCGATGCCAATCGGATCGGCGTCTGCGGAGAATTCGGTGGCCTGGGCTATGTCATTCCCGGTCACGTCTGGGTTCCGACACAGACGGAATCCTCGGTCTATATCACCTGCGTGGATCAGAAGGATTTTGAAAAGCAGTATTTGGCGCTCTGGAAGGAGGCCTTTGATTCCGACGTGAAAAACGGGACATCCGCAGGGGTTTACACCGAGATCACGGACATCGAGAAGGAGGTGAACGGCCTCATGACCTATGATCGCAAAATCAAAGCCAACGTGGATTTGTTGGCCAAAGCGATCGGAAAACGTGAGTTTCCCGCAGACCCCACCATCAGCATGCTCATACCAACCTCTGAGAAGGAACCACAGGAATGGAGCTACACGTTCGACAAACCCGCCGACGATTGGTTCAAGCCCGGCGCGGATCTCTCAAAATGGGAAAAGGGCCTGGGGGCATTCGGCTTCAAAGAGGGTCAGGGAGGCGGCGTCAAGATGAATACGGAATGGCACACGGCGGATCTATGGATGGTGCGAAAAGTCGAACTCCCTGCAGGGAAATTAAAGCGCCCGGTTCTCCGGGCCGCCTATGCCGAGGGCGCGGAGGTTTATATTAACGGCGTGAAGGCGGTCGAGTTGAAACGGGGATATATGATCCAATATTGCCTCATACCCCTTTCGACCGAAGCTGCCGCCCTTCTCAAGCCGGGCGAAAATACGATCGCGATCCATGCCCAAAAAGCGCCGGGCAAGAAACCCGACAACCAGTTCATTGATGTCGGCATCGGCGATGAAACAATCCCTTGGTGAAGACCCGGGAAACTAAATGAATTCAACCAAAGTCTAATTCCTTTATGAAACCATTCTTTTCTTTCCTCCTCTGTGTAGCCTGGCTCGGTGCGTCCCCACTCTTCGCCTCAGATGATACCAGCAAACCTGCTAACGTCGTCGTGCCCAAGCCGCCTGACCAGCCCGCCACAGGGCGGGTGTCCAGTCCGCCCCAACACGCCGATATTGCTGCGCCGAAGCTCGGGGATGATGGGGAAATCCAGAATCAATTCGCCATTCTTCACGCTGGGTGCATTGCCGTTGGCCAGAAGCGCATGCCGGAAGTCGTCTTCCTGGGCGACTCGATTACCTTAGGCTGGAGCATCAATGGCAAGGAAGTCTTTAAGGAGTTCGCCCAATACAATGTGGCAAACTTCGGCATCTTCGGCGATCAGGTGCAACATGTTCTCTGGCGCGTGGAGAACGGGGAATTCGATGCGATCAAGCCAAAGGTCGTCGTTCTGATGATAGGAACCACCAACGCTCCCGCTAAACAACACTCTCCCGAGGAGATAGCCAGCGGGATTCGCAAGATTATTGATACCATCCACTCCAAGTCGCCAGAAACCAAGATCCTGTTGCTGGCGATCTTCCCCCGTGGGGCCTATCCCGACGACAAGAACCGCCAGAAAAACGAGGAGGTCAACGCCATTATCGCGAAATACGACGACGGGAAGACCGTTCATTTCCTCAACATCAACGACAAGTTGCTCCAGCCTGACGGCGCGCTGGATGCGACGATCATGCCCGACTTTCTTCACCCGAGCGAAGCGGGCTACCGGATCGTAGCCGAAGCGATCCGCGGGAAACTCGATTCTCTAGTAAAGTAGAAGGAATATCCTAAAAACGAATATGAAGATGATCAGATCTGGACTGTGGATTCTCTTGGCTCTGCTGCTCGCGCCGCTGTCCACTCTGCATGCCGTAGACGACATCGTCATCGCAGACTTCGAGAGCGGGGACTACGGAGCCTGGACGCCCACCGGCAAGGCCTTCGGAGCCGGACCGGCCAATGTCGTCATGCCCGGCCAAGGACCGATCTCGGGTTTCGAGGGCCAGGGTCTGGCGAACTCCTTCCATGAAGGCGACAAGTCTCAAGGCGAGCTGCTTTCACCCGAGTTCACGATTGAACGCGGCTATATTAATTTCCTGATCGGCGGCGGTCAGTTGCCGGGTCAGGTCTTTGTGGCGCTGATGATCGATGGCAAGGCCGTTCGCGGGGCGACCGGCACGAATAACAAAACCCTCACTTGGGCGAATTGGGATGTGAAAGATCTTATCGGAAAGAAAGCAAAAATCCGGATCCTCGACCATTCCGAGGGTCCGTTCGGCCATATCCTTGTTGACCAGATCGTGCAAAGCGATACGCCTCGCGGAAAAAACCAGTCTGATATCACGGTGACCAAGGAATGGGTGATATCGACTGCCGAGCCATATAACGAAAGCTTTCGCCCCCAGTTTCATTTTTCCTCAGACAAGGGCTGGCTGAATGATCCCAACGGGTTGGTTTATTATCAGGGTGACTATCATCTGAGCTTTCAGCACAGCTTTATTTGGGGGCATGCGGTCAGCAAGGATCTGCTGCATTGGCAGCAGGGACCAAACATCATCACCGGCGACAAGATGGGGGCGATCTTTTCCGGATCAGCGGTGGTGGATTGGAACAACACTGCGGGCTTCCAGAGCGGCGATGAGAAGACGATCGTTGCCATATACACTTCGTGGAAAACAAAAGAAACGGCCTCGCAATGTTTGGCCTATTCCAATGATCGCGGGCGTACCTTTACTAAATATAACGAAAATCCGGTGATCAAGACGATCGCCCCTGGCAACCGGGATCCGAAAGTTATCTGGCACGAACCGACGAAACGCTGGATCATGGCGCTATTTCTGGACGGTGCTAGTCCGAATTTTGCCCTGCTTTCATCTCCGAATCTCAAAGAATGGACCCAGATGCAATCCTTCAATTGCGCAGGCGGCATCGAGTGTCCTGACTTTTTCCCACTGCCCGTGGCAGGAAAACCCGGCATGACGAAGTGGGTTTATACCAACGGCAACGGGAACTACCTGGTAGGCGACTTTGACGGCACTACCTTCAAGTTCGAGGGTAAGTCGCAGAAAGGTGATTTTGGCTTCAATACCTATGCGGCGCAGACCTTCAGCGACATCCCCGAAAAGGACGGTCGTCGTATCCAAATCGCGTGGATGCGACGTGCCAGTTACCCGGGCATGCCGTTTAGTCAACAGATGTCCTTCCCATGTGCACTCACTCTCCGGGAGGAGGCGGGCACCTTGAGCCTGTTCCGGTATCCCGTGAGTGAGATCGAGTCCCTGAGAGTCAAGAGCTTGCTGAGTCTCAAGGACAAGCCGTTGGCCCCAGATACCAATCCGTTGGCGGCGGTGAAGGGCGACTTGTTCGACATTGATGTGGAATTTGCTCTTGGCGATGCCAAGGAAATCGTTTTCACCATCCGTGGGCAGACCGTGCGCTATGACGCGACAAAGCGCATGCTGGAGGTGATTGACACAAAGGCCCCCTTGGCGCCAGCTGGTGATCGCGTGAAGCTGCGCATCCTGGTTGACCGCACGTCGATCGAAGTCTTCGGCAATGACGGGCAGATATCATCCACCAACGCCTTCGTGGCCGATCCCGACCTCAAGGATCTCTCCCTTACCGCAGTCGGCGGAAACGCCAAAATCGTAAAGCTGGACGTGTATGAGCTGAAATCGGTGTGGAATTCAAAATGAAGCCTTAATCAATGCCGAAAACAGATAGAGACTCGTGAAAAACAATCTGGCAATTGTTCTTACGCTCTTGGTAGCGCCGCTGGCTGGCACGACTGCTTTTGCCGCGCCTGACAAGCCCAATATCCTGCTGATTGTTGCCGATGATGTTGGATTCTCGGATCTCGGCTGCTACGGCGGTGAAATCGCGACTCCCAATCTCGATAAACTCGCAGCGGACGGTTTGCGTTTGACGCAGTTCTATAACACGGCCCGATGCACGCCGTCACGGGCGAGCATTCTCACCGGCCTGCACCCGCTCCAGGCCGGTTTTCGCAATATGACCGGAGAACTGGCAACAAATACCGTGACGATTCCGGAAGTATTGAAGTCGGCCGGCTACCGCACGTTGATGTCAGGCAAGTGGCATCTCGGCGAGAAGAACCCACCGACGAATCGCGGGTTTGATGAGTTTTACGGGATGCTCGGCGGTTTCAATTCGTGCTGGGTTGAGAAGGGGAGCTACACTCGCTGGCCTCAGGATCGCACCAAGCGGGTTTATGCGCCGGGTCAGTTTTACTCCACCGACGTCTTTGCCGACTACGCCATTGATTTTATCGGCGACGGAAAGACCGGGCAGCCGTGGTTTCTCTACCTCGCTTTCAACGCGCCGCATTTCCCCTTGCATGCGCCTGAGTCTGACATCACCAAGTATGAGGCGAAGTATTTTGAAAAAGGCTGGGATGCCATTCGTGCGGATCGTCTGGCGCGACAGAAGAAACTCGGTCTGATGCCTGAAAGCGTGAAGCTGTCTCCTCGTGAAGTGATGCCCCGCAACCCTTATAATGTAAAAACAGGGTGGGCGGACAAAGAGATTCCCGCATGGGATTCGCTTCCGGAGGATCGCCGCCGCGATCTGGCGCGACGCATGGCGGTGTATGCCGCGATGGTGGATCACATGGATCAGGCGATTGGCAGGGTTCTTGCGCATTTGAAGTCAACGGGGCAGGACAAAAACACCGTTATTTTTTTTCTGAGCGACAACGGGGCTTGCGCCGAATGGGATCCGTTCGGGTTTGATGGCGGACCCATCGCGAACAATATTCTGCATGCCGGTGATGATTTAAAGAAGGTCGGCGGCCCGGGCAGCTACGTGAGTTACGGCACCGGCTGGGCCACTGTCGGCAGCACGCCTTTCCGGCTTTACAAACACTATGCTCACGAAGGGGGCGTAAGAACACCCTTCATCGTTCATTGGCCGGCGGGATTGAAGGCAAAAGGGATGACGCCGGGACTGGGTTACATCACGGATTTCATGCCAACGATCCGCGAGCTGGCTGGCGCCACCTACCCGAAACAAGTCGGTGACAAGGCGATCTTGCCGGAAGAAGGCGTCAGCCTGCTGCCGGTGTTCAATGGCACGCCTTTGGCGCCGCGCAAGATCTTCATGGAGCACGAGGGCAACCGCTTTGTGCGTGAAGGCGACTGGAAACTCGTTGGCCTCAATACAAAAGGAAACGCCTGGGAACTCTACAATCTGGCCGCGGATCCGAACGAGATGAACGACCTCGCCGCGCAAGAGCCGGCACGAGTGAAGGCGCTTTCCGCCGCCTTTCAGGAATGGTTGACCCGCTGTCGTATGGACAAGAAGGCTGCCGAAGGGAAGGACCAGAAGGGAGAAAATGGAGCCGTTAAATCGGACGTTAAGCCTGATGAATAATTCCCAAACCCAGGGGAAGCACATGGAAAGCAGAGAAAAGAACACGCATATAAAGACAATTAAAGTTGGACTACTGATGTCATTGCTTGCGACCCATGCTGCTATTGCCGCACCGGACAAGCCCAACGTGATCATCGTCCTAACAGATGATCAAGGCTATGGGGATATCGGGGCCCACGGGCACCCGTTTCTCAAGACCCCGAACTTGGACAAGCTGCACGCGGAGAGCATTCGCTTCAAGGATTTCCATATCGCACCCATGTGCTCGCCGACGCGGGGGCAGCTGATGACCGGGGTGGATGCGATGAAGAACGGCTGCACTGCCGTTAATGCCGGGCGCTCGATGGTTCGTGAAGACATTCCGATGCTATCCAACTATTTTTCCGACGCCGGCTATGCGACCGGCCTCTTCGGCAAATGGCACATGGGCGACAGCTATCCCTACCGCCCGCAGAACCGCGGGTTCCAGGAAGTCTTATCGTTTCGCGCCTGGGGACTCCCTTCGCTGGCTTCGAACTGGGCAAACAGCACGCTGAACCCCAACAAGCGCCCTGCGGGTCTCGTTCCGAACCCGAAGCCAATCCTACCCGACGCGACCGGCATCCCGACGCTCGCTGAGCTGCGCAAGTAGCCTGCTCAGCAAACGTCCCTCTCCTTTATGAAAATACCCATGACACATACACTCCCAATCATCGCCTTGTTGGCATCCAGCTGGCTCCACGCTGAGGAGCCTGCCGCGCCATTGGATCCCAAAACAGCAACTCCCGCCAAAATGGTGAGTTTCGAAAAGACCCTTGAAGTGACGGGCAGTCATCTCTTGGTTCCGGTCAGTAACGATCCGAAGGGGCAGGGCGTCAGAATAGAGATCCGGGACGGGAACAACCTGGTGCAATCGTTTAGCGTGAGTCTACCCAAGGAGGGCGAGGTTTTCTGGGTGGCGGCCTATCCGCTGGATCATTTCGCCCTCAAGGGAAAAACGATTCGCATCGCCACTTCCCATCAGTCGCCGGAGGCATTGCGGGCTGGTTTTGACAAGATTCGCATCGGTTCCGCTTCGGAGGTATTGGCTGCGTCCGACTACACGCAACCCTACCGCAACCAGTTTCACGCCTCCACCCGTCGCGGTTGGGTCAACGACCCCAACGGCATGGTTTACGCGGGTGGAAAATATCATTTCTACTATCAACACAACCCCTTTGGCGTGAAATGGGGCAACATGCACTGGGGGCATTTGGAGAGCACGGACCTCGTCCATTGGGAGGAAAAGCCTATCGCACTATATCAACGGACCACCGGTGACATGGCCTTTTCCGGCAACGGATTTATTGACGTCAATAATACGGCCGGGCTGGGCAAAGGCACTCAGTTTGCGGCTTATACCGGCACCGGACGTGGTGAATGTATCGCCTATAGCAAAGACGGCGGCCTCACCTTCACCGACCTTCCGGAGAATCCGGTGGTGAAACACAATGGGCGTGATCCCTTTGTCTTCTGGTATGAACCGGAGCAGAAATGGGTTATGGCCGTCTTTGACATGACGGCTTGCGCCGAAACCGATGCGGTCCCGATTTCAGATAAAAATCCCCAAATTGCGGCCAAAAATGTCGCCTTCTATGAGTCGAAAAACCTCCGTCAATGGACCCGCACGGGCGCTTTCACCGATCCCGAGCGCGGAACGCTCAACGAGTGTCCAGTGATGTTTGAACTGCCCGTGGTGGGCAAACCGGGGCAGTCCCGCTGGATCCTCCATGGTGCGCCCAATAAGTATTTTATCGGCCAATTTGACGGCAAGACATTCAAGAAAGAATCAGGTCCGCTTGGCAGCACGCATGGTGCCTTCTATGCCGCACAAACGTTTAGTGACGTCCCCGACGGTCGCCGTATTCAAATCGGATGGCTGCGAAACAATGACAACTATCTCAAGCAATTCCCCGATCTGATCACCAACCAAGCCTTCACGCTCCCACATGAGTTGACCTTGCGTGAAATACCCCAGGGCTTGCGCGTGTTCTATTGGCCGGTGAAGGAACTCGAGCAACTGCGCGGCGAAGTCCTCGCAGAAGGCAAGGATCTGACGGTTGAAAAGGCCAATGAACTGCTCCAGAAGTGCCAGGGCGAACTAAGCGAGACATTGATTGAATTTTCCGAGGCAGGCCGGAAGCAGCTGGTTATCAATGGCATTGACGCGAATTTCTCTGGCCGCAGCGCCCGCATCTTCACTGATCGGACCGTCAACGAGACTTATGCGGACGAGGGAATTTCCTACGAAGTCCGCAATCGCCCGCCAACCCTGTTTAACTCCACCGAAACCCAATTGAAGTTGGCTGGCGGAACCGTTAGCTCGCTAAAAATCTACCGCCTGAAATCCATTTGGGAAAAGACCAAATAAGATGACGGCATGTAATAACTAATATTTAAATATGAATAAGTTGATATCAACCATCATGCTCGCCGCAACCTGCACCGTCATGGTTCAGGCGCGAATAGTTTTATCTCCCGAGCAGCAAGCCGCTGTAGGCACAGTCCACAAAGCCGAGTTGCTCCCTGCGGATAAGCTGGTTTACGATGCGGCGGCCATCAGCAAGGCCAAGGAAGGGATGGAAAAGTCCATTGCCTTAGCCAACGCCGATCCCAACCGGCCAATCTATCATCTGATGCCCGAAGCTCAGTGGATGAACGATCCGAACGGGGCCTTTTATGCCGACGGATGGTATCACGTCTTCTACCAGCTGAATCCCTACGGCAGCAGCTGGGGCAATATCCACTGGGGTCATGCTCGAAGCCGGGACAACGTCATTTGGGAAAGACTCCCTGTGGCCAATTGGCCTTCGACCGAAAAGGGTGAAGATCACTGCTACTCCGGTAGTGCGGTCAAGGACGGATACGGCAACTGGCAGCTCTGGTATCCCTCCGTGTCGAAAGTCCGGGAAAAGGACAAAGACAAAGGCAAGCTCGACCTGGTATTCAATGGTCAAGTCATGCTTAAGCCGATGGATAAGGATTTCATCCAGTGGGGCAAGTCAACGGACGATCCGGTCAACAAGCCCACGCTCCCGAACAATATCGACGGCTACGCCTGGAATAAGTATATCCGGGATCCCGCTTTCTTCACTGCCAGTGGCCGCACATTTATGGTGCTAGGGAGCACCAGGGGAGGAGCTCCTATTTATGAAGCGAAAAACAAGGAGCTTACAGAATGGAAATACCGCGGAGTCATGGCTGATATGGCCCATGATTGCCCACAGATGATTTCCTTTGGCTCAAAGTGGCTCTATGTCATCAATCGCGGCCAATACTTCCTTGGCACTTTTGACCCGGAGACGGCAAAGTTTACAAAGGAGAACGAAGGAATACTGGATCAGGGTGCTAACTACGCCAATATCAGCTTTGCCACCGACGATCAGGGGCGGCACATCGTTTATGCCTGGCTTGTCGGAACCAAGGGCAAGGGATGGAACAACTGCTTCCCGCTGCCACGGATTCTCACCCTGGGCGACGACGGTCATCCCATTCAGAAGCCGGTTCCTGCATTAAGCAAGCTTCACGGAAATCAGGAAAGCGTAAAGGTTTCGGCTGGAGCCAATGTGCTCAAGACCATGGGTGATGCGGTCGAGATCAGTGCGATTTTTCGGCAAGCGGACAAGGGCAAGTGCGGATTGCGCGTGCGTCGCTCCGGCGATGGCGCACGGTCACTGGCTATCACTTATGAAAACGGTGCGCTCGACGTGTTTGGAAAAAAGGTCCCGATTGCCCCCGAAGGATCGGATCAGGCGATCAGCCTTCAAGTCTTCCTCGACAAAGCGATTATGGAAGTCTTCATCAACGGTGGAAAAAAGACCGTGCTCCGAGTGATGTATCCGCCACTCGACGATCAGGGCATTGAAGTATTCTCGGACGGAGAGGCTACGGTGGACGTCTGGCCGATGAAAACGATCTGGGCCGAGTCGAATCACTGAATTCAATGCATTCCGATGAAAAAACGATCCCTTCCGCGCCCTGATTCCAACACCAGAAAAGCACTTAAAAAACCAAAATCGAAAGAATAGAAACATGAACAAAATACAGCATATTATTGCGGTATCATTGCTGGCAATAGCAACCGCCATGGCCGCAACCGACAGGCCCAATGTTATCATCGTCCTGACGGACGATCAGGGCTATGGGGATATCGGGGCCCACGGGCACCCGTTTCTCAAGACCCCGAACTTGGACAAGCTGCACGCGGAGAGCATTCGCTTCAAGGATTTCCATGTCGCTCCCATGTGCTCGCCGACGCGGGGGCAGTTGATGACCGGGGTGGATGCGATGAAGAACGGCTGCACTGCCGTTAATGCCGGGCGCTCGATGGTTCGTGAAGACATTCCGATGCTATCCAACTATTTTTCCGACGCCGGCTATGCGACCGGCCTCTTCGGCAAATGGCACATGGGCGACAGCTATCCCTACCGCCCGCAGGACCGCGGGTTCCAGGAAGTCTTATCGTTTCGCGCCTGGGGACTGCCTTCGCTGGCTTCGAACTGGGCAAACAGCACGCTGAACCCCAACAAGCGGCCGGAGCAAGCGTATATGGATCCGGTGCTGGAACATAACGGCACCGATATCCGCTATCCGGGATATTCCGGCGACATCTGGTTCACCGAGGCGATGAAATTCATGGCAGCATGCAAACAGGAGAAAAAACCATTCTTTGTCTATCTGGCCAACAATCTTGCGCATGTTCCCGATAGTGTGCCCGAGAAATACTCGAAACCGTATTCCGACATCGGGAAGTGGAAAGGGACCGACGGTAACGAGATCAAGGTTCCCGCTGCGTATTACGGGCAGATTGCGAATATCGATGAGAATATGGGCAGGCTGGAGGAGTTCCTCATGAAGAACGGGTTGAAGGAAAATACGATCGTCCTGTATCTCAGCGACAACGGCTCGAGATCGAAGCCGGCCACCGATATTTACAACGGCGGAATGCGCGGGCATAAAACCGAGATGTGGGAGGGCGGTCACCGCGTCCCGTGCTTTTTCCGCTGGCCGCAATCCGGGATCAAGCATGGGCGGGATATATCCGAGCTGACCGAGGTGCAGGACATAGCGCCGACATTGCTGGAACTCTGCAAGATCAGCCCGAAGAACCTTTATCATATGGACGGAGTGAGCTGGGGTGGCCTGTTGCGCGATGCAGCCTGGCCCCATGCTGATCGGAAGATTGCCATCGAGTATGGCGTGAGCGGCAAACGTTGGGTTGACGCATGTGTTCCTTCCGAAAAATGGCGGCTGCTCGGAAACGGAAAGAGCCTATACAACGTGACGGGCGATCCTCACCAGGACAGCGATGTCGCCGGGCAAAACTCCGAGGTGCTCAAGGGCCTGAACAGCTACTACGACGAGTGGTATCAGCAGGCCATCGCTGAGTTCCAAAACGTTCGCAATATCCACTTGGGACATCCGGGAGTGCCGGAGGTCATGCTGTATGCCAGCGACTGGCAGGGGGAATCCTGCGACAACCCCGCCACGCTCGCCCTCGGAACTGCCAAGGGAAGATGGGATATCGAGGTGGAGACTGCCGGAGACTATCGGGTGGAGCTCAGCCGCTGGCCGTTCGAATCCGGGAAGACTCTCACCGAAGGCACCAACGGGCAAAAAGCGGATCCGACCGCCGTCGAATCCACCTTCAAATCTGTTCCAGCTCCGGCCAAAGCCGACAAAGGCTCCAGCAGTTCGGGCGGTGCCAGGCCGATCTCCAAGGCGCAACTGGTGGTCGCGAAGGATAACCAGACGATTGACACGAAGCCCGACGACAAGTCCGCCACTTTCACAGTCCATCTCGATGCGGGCAAAACCAAGCTGGCCGCCAACTTTCTGGATGCTAACGGCACTCTCCTGTGCAGCGCTTTCTACGTGAAGGTGACGCTGTTGAAATGAATGCAATGAAAACAACCGCACAGAATTGCGCCGGCACATTTCGTATTAATGACGGCAGTTTTTTTCTGAACGGCAGGAAGACGTTTCTCAATTCGGGGGAAATTCATTATTTCCGGATCAAGCGCGAGCTATGGGACAGGCATCTGGAGGCGGCCAAGGCGGCCGGTTTAACCACAGTCAGCACCTACATCCCTTGGGCGTGGCATGAATCTGTAGAGGGCGAATTTGATTTTGACGGGGCCACCTGCCCGGAACGCGACCTGAACGGCTGGCTGGAGCGCTGCCAGGCACACGGGCTGAATTGCATCGTCAAGCCAGGGCCGTTCATCCTCGCGGAATATCGCGGGGCCGGACTGCCGGACTGGTTCATGGAACGGTATGGCGAGGGCTGCAAGATGCGGAACAGCAGGGGGGAGATATTCCCGAGCGACGGCGTCAGCCTGTTCAACAAGAATTATCTGGGAAAGGTGGCTTTGTGGTATGACCGGATCATGCCGTTTATCGCCGGGCGCGAGCTGTCGGCCGGCGGTCCGATCATCATGATGCAGGTCTGCAACGAGATCGGAGTCTTTTCCTGGCTGGCCAAGCAGGGCGACTACTGCGGGGAGGTGAGGGGACGCTATATTTCCTATCTTAAAAACAAGCATTCAAGCATTGAGGAGGTGAACAGCCTGTGGGGGACGCAATACAAGGGCTTTGACAGCGTCGAGCTACCGCCCGACGGCAAAACCGCGTACCAGTCGAAAGGCGACCGGGGGCGCGACTATGAATGGCACTGTTTTTGGAGAACCTATTATGGCGACTATTTGAGGATGCTGACCGGAATGGCGCGGGAGAGAGGGGTGAAAGTCCCTCTCTACCACAATCTACCGGGGTGGATTTATGGAAACGGTTACGAATTTCCGGTCAATATTACCATGTATGACGACCTCTTCGACGGCAGGAGCGAAATCATTTTCGGGGTGGACCATATCCCGGAGTTCCTCTCCTACCGGAACATGCACGATGACAGGATCATCAACGATATCACGCAGGCGATGCAGGGCAACCGGCCGCTGTTCGCAGCCGAGTTCCAGAGCGGGTCCCGCGAATACCATGTGGTGACAAACCCGCGAGAGATGGAGCTATTCTACAAAGCGAGCGTCGCCAACGGGCTTGTGGGATGGAACTACTACATGTTCTCGCAGGGGCGCAACCCCGGCCGCAAGGGCTACTCGGGGGACACATTTTACTGGTTCAATCCGCTCACGCCGGAAGGAGAGCGCACGAGCGCATTCCCGCTGGTCAAGCGGATGAGCCAATTGATCCGCGTATCCGAAGAGCTGATCGTCAACGCGAAGCGCCGGGCGGAGGTCTGCGTCCTATTCTACCCCCCCTATTATGCGACCGAACTGGAAAGGCCGGTTGATGGGAGGTGCGGGCTGAAATTTACGGCATCCGCAATCCGGAGACCGGCGTATTTCGACGGTTTGCTGAAGGCGCTTCAGGTTCTGAATATCGACTATGACATGGCTGACCTGAGCAAGGCCTCCGCCGAAACATTGGGAAAATACAAGCAGGTGTGGGCATTCGCGACGGACGAGATGAACGCCAGGGACCAGCAGACGATCGTGGATTATGCCAAAGCTGGCGGCAACGCGGTCATTTTCCCCTGCCTGCCCGACCGGGAGATGTCCCAGAAGCCTTGCGCTGTCATCCGCGAGGCTCTGGAGATGCCGCCGGGCGTTACCGAGACCATCGATTCGCCACTGATCGATATCTGCGGCTTCGAGGATATCAAGTGCGCCAACCCTCAAATCACCTATTCCGAGGATTCGCTCTCAGGCGCGGAAGTGATCGCCAGAACCATCAGAGGCACCGCGTGCGGGTTTTCGAAGCCTCTTGGCAAAGGGGCGGTGATTCACCTTGGAACTTGGATCGGGTTTGACACGGAAGGGCACAAGCCGGTTTACAGCGCAATTTTGGAGAAATCCGGGGCAAAGCTCAGGCAGGCCGCAACCAGCAACGGCAATCTCGCCGTCAGGGAGCGATTCACCGACAATGGA
>Ga0194060_10001955_pt1 | contig 14720 bp, 33 predicted proteins | sample SepL225m_MetaG_FD_163427 | JGI IMG/M metagenome (GOLD analysis project Ga0194060, IMG submission 163427) | Anoxic zone freshwater microbial communities from boreal shield lake in IISD Experimental Lakes Area, Ontario, Canada - Sep2016-L222-5m | ecosystem: Environmental > Aquatic > Freshwater >... | reverse complement strand
CTGTGACAATGAACGAAGCCGAAGAGTTCAGTCAAGAACATCTTGGTGAACAGATTGTCAGCCATCGTGTTGTCACCAAAGAGGAAGCGTTGAAGATGTGCGATCAAGACAATGACTACACAACTGCCTGGGACGAAAAGACGAAGATGAAAAACTTCTTCACTCCCTGGGAAGAAAAATGAAACTACCTTGGTACAAGAAAGCATTCCTGCTATTCGCAGCCCCGATCATAATTGGGGCATGGTGCGTGATGAACCCCAGAGCAGTCTGGGCCGAAGCAAAGAAAGAGTGGAATAAATGACTGCTCAAACTGGTCGGACTCTATTTAATGAAACATGGCTCATGGAGATGCCGCGCGGCATTGGTTCATTTGAATTGTATGATATGGTAGAATACAACATCAAGGATCTAAAAAAGCATAATCATCCGATCACCTCTCTGCCGAATAACCTGTTCAAGGTTGATCTACGACAGACAGCATATTACTGGTATGAGCGTGGTGGAGTTATACTGCTCGGTGCGGAATTTGAAAAATTACCGCAAGGTTGGGTAGTCAGGGCTACTGGGAAGAATCCGGCAGTCATAGGGAAAGCCCCATGGGCAAGTGATCTGTATGATGCTGTGCTTAAGGACAGCGATAACGCCATCAGAATACTTAGTGATAATGATCTGAGTGACGAGGGATATGGAATTTGGAAGCGACTGTTTCAACTTGGACATAAAATCTCAGTGTATGACGCGAATGAACCTGGAAAAACATTTCAATCACTTGACAATGCCGATGAGTTTGAAAAATATTTCAAGGACGATGATACTGCGTACAGGCGTTATCAATTCATTTTAACTGAAACAGCCAGCGAGGCACACGTAGGAACAAGATCCCAGTTTCAAATACGGCGACACCGTGAACTTATAAATAGCACTGAAGATTATGAAACAAAGAAAGAATGAAACGACATGTCAGACATAATGCCAGCGGGGCCAAACCCCAGACCTGATTGGTCCGATGAAGATTGGGAAATCTTCGCCACCTGGATCAAAAGTATTCTTCGTACTAACGTGGTACAAATATCTTTCAACAAGGTAGATGGCACTGAACGAACGATGAAATGTACCCTGAATCCGGTGATGCTACCGCCTGCACCTCTGTCAGAGGACAAGAAGGAACGTAAAGTATCAACTTCCAGCATTGCAGTGTTTGATGTTGATCTTAAGGAATGGCGCTCATTCCGCACGAAGCAAGTGAATCAAATAAAATTTATGTTCGTGGGTGAATAATGTCATTCAAGCAATACATCAATATAAACGGCGATCTACTAAACTTAGTCCCACACTCTTCAAAAAACGTTCTTGAACTTGGATGTGCCACTGGCCTTTTAGGTTCCACCTTCAAACAGGCGCACCCTGACGCCCAATGGACCGGTGTTGATTACAATCCACGGGCGCTGTCTGATGCAGCAAAGATTCTTGATTACATTGCTCTGGTGGATTTGAACAACCCGAAACCGGAGCACCTACCTGGAGCAAACTATGACACGGTTGTCATGGGTGATGTTCTGGAACACCTGACCAATCCACTGACGGCTATGAAGTTCGTTCATGAAGTGACATCACCGGATGCCCAGGCATTCTGCTGTATGCCAATTATGACTAACATCGGCATCATAGAACGGATGCTGCTTGGTGATCTGTCGTATGATGAGTATGGGCTGCTTGATACTACGCATGTGCGATTCATGTCAATTGCCTCTACCATCAAATTGTTTTTGGATTCAGGCTGGCTCCCTACCATCACATCAACCCGATTCGTTGGTATTGGAAACGGGTATGATAAAGCACCATTCACCAATGCACTGATTGAAGCAGCCACCCTCCTCGGCATTCCGCGAAGCACCTCAGAACGAAATCTGTTCAGCTTTCAGATTTGGGTACAGGCTTACAAGTCGCCTGTGTTTCCGGTGACGAAGAAAAAGTTCAGCGTGATTGTTCCTGTGAACAACGCCACAATATATAACATTAACCTTAAGCGTTCACCCGGGCTTGCCGAAGTTGATGCTGAAATCATTCCTGTATACGGCGCCAAGAGTGCCGCAGATGCGCTGGCCGAGGGATTGATTAAAGCCACTAATAAATGGGTGTTGTTCTGTCACCAGGATCTGTATATTCCAAGTGGCAGCGGTTATGCACTGGCCTCGCTGTTTGATATGCCGGATGAAGAAGCGCGAAATACTCTGATCGGTTTCGTCGGTATGAACAACCAGGACCATCATGGCATGGTCATTGACCGTGTCAATCGGTTTGATCATCCAAGATCTGATATGGCAACCTCTCTGGATGAGATTGCCGTGGCGTTCACCACAGATTCTGTTCATCGCATTGACCCGGCTTTCGGCTGGCACATGTGGGCAACTGATATGTGTGCGTGTTCAACAGGTCAGGTTCGTATTGAACGAGTTCCGCTGTTCCATAACTCAATCACTGAAAACGGACCGACGGAATCGTTCATCGCCTCAGTTGATTTATTTTTTCAGAAGCATCCGCATTTGACTACGATTGACGCCTGCACAGGAACATTTAAACCATGAACCAAGAAAATGAAAATAAACACAACGCGCATCTGACGCGAAGTTTCACTGAGGATTACTGCCCGTTAACTTTGAAGCAATTTATCGCCCTTTTGATCAAAATGGGCATAGATCCATAGTTGACAATAAATAGAGTATCTGCTATAATACTCACATGAAAACGCAATTTCTCTCGTTCACGATTCCTCAGCCCAAGGTGCGGGCGCATCGTGTCCTGTTCCAAGAAGATACGCCCTTCAAGCCAAAAGTCGTGAATCGCAAAGACACCTATAAACGGCGCCCAAAACACAAAAATCGCCCAGATTTGACATAAATTACCAAATCTGCTATAATACATCTTTCAGTCAATAAACGGAGTTTGAAATGGACAATCCCAAGAACTATACAAAACGGGCATGGAATTTTCGGTGCGTGTACAAAAAGGCGTTTGACCAATTCAAACTGAGTTATCCAAAACTTGCTTACGGATTGGGGCAGTCTGGACTCGCTTTGGCTCACACCCATGCTTGGAAAATCGCAACGATAGAAGTCGGTTTGGCTTGACTTAAAAGCCCAAATCTGCTATAATACATCTTTCAGTAGTTAATCAAGGAAAAACATGACTGCACTCACCAAGCCCCAAGTTGCCTCTATCCGTGCTGACCTCGCAACTGCGTTCGCCGCAGTTGCTAAAAAGCACGGCGTTGACTTCTCTCTTGGCACGATTCGTTTCAGCCCGGACTCCATGTCTGGTAAGCTGACTGGTGTCGTTCGCGGCGCCGCAGGAACTTCTGTGACTGCCCCAGTCGATCTGAAGGCTCTGGCTCTGGCGAAGACCGGCAAGCGTTTGCTTGGCGCATCGTTCAATACGACTGCCAAGTATCGTTCGCAATCTCTCGGCGTGGTTAGCTTTGTCGGCTACAACACTCGCGCCCGAGCTTACCCGTTCGTCGTTCTGACTTCTGCTGGCAAGCGTTACAAGATCGGTTCGACCCAGGCTCAAAGCATGGTCACTGCAGGCGCAGTTCTCTAATATGACCAAAAAAGAACTTGCCAAAAAGATGAAGGAATTCATCGACTTGCAGAATGCCACATACAAAAATGAGTGGTGGGGCACTGACCGAATCCTCAAGGGTTCTGTCATAGAAGAATTCGCCGAAACTCTCGGCATCACTGAAAAACAAATTGAAGAAGCAATCTGATGTTTATCACCTTTCTCACTGTTCTGGCACTTATGTGGGTCCTGGCATACGCTATCGGCACCGTGCAGACTTTTGTTGAATTTTACCGTCTGACACCTGCGCAACAGTTCAAAGCAAGGATCACATTTGACCCGATCGGCTTCACTGCATTTCTGGTGTGCGTAGCCTGGTTGATTGCCCGGGCACTCTCATGAAAATGAGGGGCAGCTATCAGCGAATCTCCGAACGACTACTTCGGATTGACCCTCGTCTGCCGAAGGCGTTCTGCGTCTTTGAACACGGGAAGTTTCTGATCGGCACCCAGTCGTTGCACCGCAGCGCCGCTGCCCGCGTTTGGCGCATGTTTTGGCGTATTAAATTGGTTCGCCCAAAGGCTTGACAATAAATACCTTTTCTGTTATAATACTTGTATTGAATCAACAAACGGAGCAAGCAATGGCGTACATGAATCAAGACCGCAAAGCTGAATTGGCCCCTGCTATCAAGGCAGTCTGCGCCAAGTACAAGATCAAGGCCTCGCTTGCCGTCCGAAATCACTCGACTTTGGTGTTGAACATCAAGTCGGGTCCAATCGACTTTATCGGCAACCTGAACAAAGTCTGCTCCAAGGCGCACGATGCTGATCGTTACGGCGCATATCGTCCCGCTGTCGGGTCAATTGATGTGAACCCGTATCACTATCAGAGCTATTTTGACGGCAAGGCACTTGCTTTCCTGTCTGCTGTGATACCTGTGATGAACAACGGCAATCACGACAATTCTGACATGATGTCCGACTACTTTGATGTGGGTTGGTACGTTGATGTGAACATCGGCTCTTGGAACAAGCCCTACATTCTGACTAAATAAAACATGAAAAAACTGATCAAGTTTATAACTGACCCGGTGGGCATCGCTGAACGCACTGCCTGGATTATCCTGGTGATCGTTGCCGCAACGATGTTGCTGACGAGGACGCTATGAATTCACACGATAAAAAGAACCTGGACTTTCTGATGTATGCCAGTCCAGAAACAATCCGTGACTGGTACGACCGTGTATCCGAGGACGACATTCAGTATGCCCTCGAACTGATCCAAATGGCGCGACTTGAAATGTCGCTCCAAGAATCGGATTACACCGAAGATTACTCATCTGATGCCTGCGAGGAAGACTTCTCTCTGGCTAACTCAGTACTCTCCAAATTCACCCTCAAAGGAATCAAATGATCAAATATTGGGCTCTTGTCCGAACCGTACCCGGCGCCTTCATCCGCGTTGAAATCCAAGCCGACACTCCTTACAACGCCTACCAAATGCTCAAGGCGATGTACGGTGATCAACTAATTTCGTCAACGGCATCGTTGGTTGTATAGAATTGGGAACACTGGGTGTTGACAATAATCTCATTCTGTGTTACAATAGTACTGTGCTGAACAATCAGCATTTCATTAACTAGCTACAAAGGAAACAAAATGGCTAAACCTAATCAGGCGATCACTGTCGCTGGCATTACGTCCCACGGGACTTTCACTAACAAGGTTCGCTTCACGGTGAATCTGGTTCGTCGGATCAAGCAGTTCGTCAAGGTCAACGCATCGCGTATTGATCTTGTTGAGTTGCCGAACCCGATGTCTCGTCTTGAGGCAATTGCGTATCTGAAAACGCATGCGGATTTTCAATCTGCGGAAGATCAGGCAACACTGGACGAGGCTGTTGAAACTCGTACACCTAAGACCCCGAAGGTCAAGGCTGTGAAAACTGTTAAGACCCCGAAGGTCAAGGCAGCTAAGGTTGTGAAGGCTAAGGTCGTAAAGACTAATGCAAAGCCCACTCTTGACGCAATCAAGGCACGGGCAAAGAAAACCGTCAAGACGGAAACTCCCACAGTATGAGTTACGTGCTTTCCACATTAGACTCGGTGGCGAAACAACGCCGCCGGTTTGACGCACTCAACAAGGCGGATGTGGAAGCATTTGCCAAGTTCAGAAAACTCAACAAATGGGAAGGTGGATGTCCGTTCTTTCTTGAATGGCCATTTCTTGATGTGTCAGCGATGTGTCTGGCAAAATTCACAGACGCCATGTTACCGGCGTAACCAAAGGAAAGCCCCGTGATTCGGGGCTTTTTTATGCCTAAACGGCTGCCGTTAGCGCCACATAATATGTATTGCCATTGATTGTGATTGGCAATTTGAACGCAATAGTAGTATCAGTTGCCGCTGTAGGATTCACTGCCCCGTTTGTAACAACAAGACTATCAGAGGTCGCTGCACCACTCACTGTGAGTGAAGTAAGAGTTCCGACTGAGGTAATATTTGCTTGAGCGGCAGTTGTGACAGTGCCTGCTGTAGTGGCCCGTGCCGCTGCTACAAAGTTTGCCCCGCCTGCGCCTGATAGTAACAGGTTGCCTACTATTTGTAGATTGGCCTTATCGGTAACCGGTGTCCCAGTCATATCAACTACTGGAATAAGCGTGTTGAATGCCAGATTACCTGCTATGTCTGTTAGCGCCGTGATTTTTATACTTGTTGCCATTTTATTTCCTTTATGCGAATACCGCACCATTGTTGCCTATACAGAACCATTTGCTGGCAATGTATTGGAGAGTACACCCTTGTCCCACGGTGTTAAACGTTATTGTTCCAGCGCCGCCCCAAGCAGGGTTTGCCACGGTGATAACCATGTCGCCTGTGTCGCCTGCCATCATGAATGTCTTGATTTGTCCTGCGGTCCCTGCTGCCAGAGTTGCCGTTTCTGCTGCCGCTGTGGTGAAGTAACTTGCGGTGACTAATAGATTAGCCGCCGCAAGATTAGCCAGATCCTCAGACCCACTCAATGTCAACATTCCAGTAACCGGTACGTTACTTGCAAGATTGACTGCCAGAGTGCCATTGGTTGATATTGGAGTGGCTGTCACAGTCAGGGTAGTACTTGTGAGTCCGACGCTGGTTACTGTTCCAGGATTGCTCACCACCGTAGATGAAACAGTGACGTTACCATTACTTCCGCTTAGGAAGATGCCAGTTCCGGCACTTAACCGAGTCACCCCTGTATTCACCACATTGATAGTTCCTGATGTGGTCACGGGAGAGCCGGTGATCTGAATGCCATCGCCCGGTGTCATGGCAATGCTGGTGACTGTTCCGACACTGGCACCGCTGCTAATGTTAGTTACTCGTCCGTATGTATCAACTGTTACTGTAGGGTAAGTATATGTGCCTTGCGACACTCCACTGGTAGCTAAATCAATATTTATCGTTCCGGCTCCAACTACTGGGTTATCCCCACCTACCCATATGCGAGATGCTGACATTGGAGTCAGACCTACGCTTGTTACACCGACAGCACCATTTCCAGTTGCTGATATTGTGATATCCCCCGTTGACCCTGATAATGTAATACCGGTGCCTTCATTTAATGATGTGACCCCTGTGTTGGTAAAATCAAGCGTTCCCGTTGATGGTGTTTTCAGCACACTTACCCCGCTTCCAGTGAAAGTGTTGTACGGACTGGCGTTACCAAACAGTGTGGCAAAGTTATCCTTGGCCTTAGTAAAGGCAGTGTAAAGCGAATCGCTTCCTGCGGCTTCGTTCTGAATCCCTATATTGATTACCTGTTGCCCTGGTATTGTGTCAGCCATACGTTTATCCTTATAGAGTATTTAGTCCTACATACTAAAAGAACTGCCGCACCCGCACGTAGAAGTTGCCCCGGGATTATTGATCTTGAAACTTGACCCCATTAGATCCTCAACGTAGTCAACCATTGCACCTTCAAGGTATTGTGCGCTCATAGCATCCACCCGGACACTCAGCGATCCAGCGGGAATCTCCCAGTCATCGTCGTTCTTATCTTCATCGAGGGCGAACCCGTAGGAAAACCCCGAGCATCCGCCACCTTGGACGAACATCCGGAGGTGTATAGCCGGGTTGTTTTCTTCGGCGATGATTTCCGCTATTTTAGCTGAGGCTGCTTCTGTGATTGTAATATTCATGCTGTATTTAGCACGAATATCCCTGGGGATTTTTATCGCCTACGGGTAATACGACCTTTGGTCAGATCGTACGGTGAAAACTCAATCTCAACTGAGTCACCTAACAATATTTTGATGTCGTTCTGGCGCATTTTGCCTGAGACATGTCCGACTACTTTCGCACCGGATTCTAACGAGACACGGAACATGGCATTTGATAGTACATCGACTACCTTGCCTTCCATTTTGATACCCTCTTCTTTTGCCATTTCTTACTTTTCTCCTACTTTTTAAGTATTTTCCAAACCTGTTCTTTTTCAAGAATCTCTTTCTCCAATTCCCGATACTGCTTGCCGAGTTCCTTTAACTGATCCCACCTGTCCTCTAATGCTGCATTAGGACGTAAAATGGCCAATCGTTCTTCTAACTTCTCCAGGGTCTCCGAAAGGGATACGCCTTTGATCTTGATATCACCTGAGAAGTTGGCGTCACCTTTACAATCAAGCGTGTTGGGGAACAGATCATTGGATGCTGATATAGTATCTGCCCAAGTATAAGATGCTCCATTGATGCCCGTGGTCAGAACTTGACCGGATGTAATACCACTGAGTGATATATTTGCCATGGTACTGGCATCTATCGTTACGGTGCTGAGGCCGGAACTGCCGGCAACTGTCGTCCAATCATAATCCATGCTCATTTCTCAACTCTTTGTAGTATGTAACGACCTTGAGAATCCAATGCGAACTCAATGTCATCACCTTCTTTCCACCCAAGTTGCTCCAGCAAATGTGGTGGAATAGGCAACAGAATATCATCAGTTGCCTCGTCCTTTTGGGTTATCACTTCATATCGTCTGTTATCAACTATTTTGCTCATATGATATTTAGTGAATATCCTGGTACTGGCCATAAATGTCAGCAAGGGCCTGTATCGTCTGATTGGTTTGTGGGTCGTCGTGCTTCACAGCAATGCCACCGGCTTCGCTCCATGCAGTCAGATACTTGCCGAAATCATCCACAAGAACATTCGGTGTGGTACCGCTCATGGCATACTTGAACTTCTTGGAGGTGAAGATGGCATGGGCACTGGCGCCCGGATTATGCTCATCAAGCCAATCCTTCTTCCCCTGGACACTCGCCGGCCCCTCAATCCGAAGGGGCGCACTCAGCACAGTGAATGGAATCTTGTTACAATGCAGCCATCTGATGATTACCTGCCCACCATGTAATGGTTCAAGATTACGGAAGAAGTCATACACTTTTTTATATCCTGCTTGGGCCAGTTCAACGATTGCCGCTTCCGGGTCATTGATATCTTTGTAATGAGGGACTCCGTTTAGGTCAGCCCATGCGCCAAAGAAGTCTGCCTGGACACCATCCATGTCAAGGAATAAATGCGGCATCGGATTTGCTATTTCTGTTATTTTCATTGATATTTTGCGGAGATAAAAGTGGCTTCTGGAATTCTTGTTCTGGTGTTCTTGGAGCCAAGGAGAACCACAGTTCTGACGCCGGCCATAGTGTTCAGCATGAACACAATACATCCGCCGCTCTTGTTGATGAACCCTGTCTTAGTCACGATAAAGTCGTATCCGTGACCTACCAGGTAGTTTGTGTTGTGCATTTCCATACGTCTGTTCTTTTTGACCAGAGTGACTCGGTCCTTGCTACTTGCCTCAACAATCGTCGGATACTTACTTGCTGCTTGAACCAGTTTCAGCAGATCATTAGCGGTGCTGACATTCTCGTAGTTCAGACCAGTTGGATCATACACTCTGGTATCCAGCATGTCAAGTTCTTGAGTCTTCCTGTTCATCATATGGATACACTCGTCATATCCACCAGGGTATTGCTGACAGAGAATCATTGATGCTGTGTTATCAGACTTGACCAGAGCCAGATCAATAAGAGTCTGTCTGGTGATGTTTTTATACATCTTCGTCTTGATAACTTCATTCAGGGCCTGTCCTGCATCTAACACTGTCATCACCGTTATCAGTTTGGTGATGCTGGCAATTGATCTGACGTTCTCGGTGTTGAAACCTTCAATGACATGTCCATTGTTGTCAGCAACCAACCAAGAGTGGGCAGTGACGTTGGGAAGATTCTCCGCTTTGGAATCCACGCAACTATGTACAAGAAATAGGAACAGGATGATCAAGAATAAAGGACGAAGGGACATGATATATTTATCGTTTGGGCAGATAATCTACACCAGGAATCGGGGTGTAATCACCGCACAGAGATTTACGCATGTCATCTCCGTATTTCAGAGTGATGTAACTGAACATCTTTTCGTGTTCATCTTCCATGCCGATCAATAGGTGCTTGGTCCATGATATTTTCAGATCAATGATCTTTTTGATCACAGGATCCTTTAGAATCTCAAAGATGTTATCTTCGCGGTAAAACGTTAGGTACTTCATTTTTTCCAAAGAATAAAGTTTACGAAGTCTTTTTGATACTCAAAGTTAAACTGATACGATCCTGCCTTCTGCCCGGCGTACTCCAGAACTCTGTAACCCCAATCGCCGTTGCAGTTTGTTTGGCACCAACCAACCATTTCGGATAGTTTACCAAACTGGATATCAATGTCAGTCTTATAGGCGTCAGTAAGGATCATTTTATGTAGCCTACATCCTTAATATACTGCCTGGTATTTTCGTCAGACCGGTTAAGAAGCAGAGCAGTATCAAATATATCAAATCTTTTACAAAAAGCTACTCCGAAGTTGGTGTCTCTCAATCTATCAAACACATACTCTTTGCAAAAGGTTTCATATTCCTCTGAGGATACCTGCTTCTTAATCTGCTCTGGTGGACGCGAAAGTTGCATTACCATGTTTTTGAAGTGAGTATTCATTTAGTAAACCCATTACAATTAGAATTATGGTATCTATAAAAATTCGGTGATTGCTTGGAGGTAAACCCGCATACCATGCAAGTGACAAATTTATCATCCAAAATAAGTTTGTTTGGATTGTGCTTACACCGATCCATGTGCCATCGCTTCATATTTTTATAATCACCGGTTTTGTTACAGTGTGGACAGGAAATAACAGTCGTGTCCTGTGGTCTATTCTTCATTGAGAGTTTATGAGACTCTGATTTAGGAACACCTGTTAATCTTTTGCTAATCGCCTTCCCAAATTCTGCAGGACGGGGACCAGTTGACCTGCCGAAATTAGGATGAAGACGAGCGGATTCTACGCGATGGGCTATGTGTTCGGGTGTTTGTTTTCTACCCGTCATCTTCTCTCTTTGTGAATTTATAGCTTTTTGTGATTTTTTATGTCCAAGAACTCCCTCACCACCGAGAGTTAAATTGTATCCATTGCTATCTGTATAGCCTATGAAGGTTCTATGTTCGTTTATAAAATAGTTCTCCATCACTCGTAGGCAGTGTTCGCCGTCCGTTGACTGGTATATTGGTTCCCAATTAAACATCGTCCAACCGTGTTTCCGGATTGCGTTACAAAACGGTGAGGTAGATCCAGTAACCGCGTTACTTTTGTGTTGACTAATTCGCTTCGGCCAATTTGAGTCAAAACCGATATAAGATTTGTTGTTCACCGTATTTGTTGCTTTGTATATAGTAAATATTTTCATAATACTATTTATCCCTCTTTGTGGGACTAAAACTAATCCCATAAATTTCTGTAGTAACGGCCGAACAAATCAAGACCTTCTTGGATTCGTTCTTCATGGAGCATATGCCCTACATGATCATACCAATGTTCATTCGGATTGTCATCAACCATTTCTGACATGCCAAGTGGATCCGCTTTAGTCCAGCTTATTTTTATTTCACCGTGATGATATTGGTCATCGTAGTTATCCAGCGTGAGTTGCTGAAAGGACCAGATCATCTTATCCAGCACCTTATTCCACTTCTCCACACCTACATCAAAGCACTCATCCACCGTTTCAGAATAGAAGTCAAATGATTGTTGCTGTTGCCAATTTTCTCCGCCGACATGGGCAAAATCACTTGGTATGCCATGCTTGGTATCTCTCAGTTGTACCAGCGCAGGATATATGATCATGGCCATAGTATGGTCAAGATTCCATGTGTCATATGGATCAATCTGAATGTTGATCTTCCTACGACTATTTTTAGGAAACTTACCAATGGATATTTTCATGCTACCTTACCGTCTACCACAAGAATTTTCTGATCGTTGTGAGTGATGTACGCTGCGTTGATGTGACAGGTTGTATTCAGACTATCGGCCAGTTCATCAATCGTTTTCCCACAACACAAATACATACTGGTTGCAGTGTCATACAGACGCATTATTCCGTCGACCAGTTCAACGTGTAGCAGCGGCATCACTTCAGGTTCTCGTTTTCGCATAAACTGATCCAACTCATTTTGGTTCATGGACTTTATTGCGTTCTTGACCAGAGTAAATTTCAGCACGAACCTGCCGATGAACCATCCTGCCAGAAAGGTGATGATGTATTCCATATGTTATTTAGTGATGTTTATTGATGACCATTGTTTTAGCTTGGCGAACTTCTCATGCTTTGCTTTTTCGATACCTTCAGTAGTCACACCGATGTTCTCGTCCTTAAGCAGTTCAATCATGGCCATCACATCACCCAGTTCCTTTTCCAGATTCTGGATTTGAGTGCGCCCATCTGGAGAGTTCAGATGAACCTGATCAGGGCCGAACCTGAAGCACTTGGTAACGTCTTGGATGACCTCGGCGCATTCCTCAGCCAATATTGTCAATATCTCTCTTAGTTGGGTATCCATATGTATTCCTTTGATGTATTATAACACATAAATGAATACTTGTCTAATGATTTGGACTAAATAGTAGTGAGAGCCACGACCTGCAAGTCCGCCCTCTCTAATGCTATATCGTAAAAGGAGCACCAGCATGACTATTTATTACCTCATGGTAAAGACCCACAAAATCACTGGGTTGAAGTACCTCTGTCAGACAAAACGCAAAGACCCATATAAATATCTTGGTTCCGGAAAATATTGGAGACCTCATTTGAATAAGCACGGAAAAACCATTTCCACTGTGATTATCAGAGAATGTCAATCTAAAAAGGAATTGTCGGAGTGGGGAATCCATTACAGTAATCTTTGGCATGTAGTTGAGAGTGAAGAATGGGCTAACTTAAAAATAGAAGATGGTACCGGCGGCGCAATGCCACCAGACATAGTCCGTAATATTATGGACACAAAAAGCAAACGGAACACCGGGGCAAACAATCCTGATGTTATCGCAAAACAACTGGCAACCAAAAAACTTAACGGAACTCTTAATCCAACTACACCTGACAGCATACAACAAGGAATAACAACTAAAAGATCGCTTAATCACCACCTTCAAACTCCGGAAAGTATAGCAAAGTGTCTCGCAACTAAGATTATAAATGGCACATTAAATATTACTACCCCGGAAGTTATCGCTAAACAACTGGCAACCAAAAAACTTAATGGGACATGGAGTTCATCAACACCCGACAGTGTTCGCAGAGGGATACTAACTAGACAAGAGAATGGTACGATGAGTCCAAACAAAATAAGTATTTCGTGCATTCATTGCCACACTGCGGTCGGTAAACCCACATTTGGGCGCTATCACGGGGATAATTGTAAATTCAAACCTCTTGGAGGATGATTAGGATTTCTTTGGTTTGTTCGTTCATTCTTCACCTCCTTACTATATCTATCAATTCAGTATGCTTTTCATTGTTCCATCGGCTAAGACAAGGAGTATTATCACATTCTCTGACATGATCCAGAACCTTCATCCTACTACAACTTTCAATAGCTTCGTGCATACTAATGGTCATTACTTTATTGCCTTGATACTTTATGACCATTAGCATATCGGTAGGATCGTCTATAGTCCAAGATAGTTCTTTCAATCGTTCATTCATAATGGTGAGTAGTTGTCTGGTGCTATCTGAGCCACATAGTAGTTTTCATCAATGAAGCCATACTTTTGTTTGTGTTGCTCTGCATCGTCGATGCTTCTGTATGGCCCGAAGATGATTCTATTTGGTTCGGCGTTCATCCTTGGCTCTCGCTCAAATATAGCGAATTGGATAGGCCGGGGATATCGCTCATTCATCTGCGGCCTCGTCTTCGTCACGCATCGCCCGGGCCTCATCGAAGCCTTCCCAATTATCTACGCCGGCACCTTCAAGATAACTGAGCCACACAGAATCTTCGCACAGTCGGTCATATTCTGCTTTTGTAATGGTAATCATTTCTTCGTTCATTTTCTTGTCAGTTCCTTTAGAGTATAAAAAGCAATCACCAGGTTGAACATCGGCACCATAGAAACCACGAGGCTAATCAACAATTCCGGCATAGTAATATATCCCTGCTTCTTTCGTATGCCGTAATAGATACAGACAAACGACACCGGCCACATCAATAAAAAAAGTGTTCCCATCATTCAACTCCAAAATGTTCTTCTATCCGCCGTTTAACTTCAAACAAGGCACCATTATAATCTGTGTATAGTTCATCACTGGTCCAAGTACCATCCAGATTACGATTTACTAAATTGTCAGTAATACCAATACATTCCCGAACAATCAACTCGGCGAACTTTTCCGAATAAACTTCCATAAAGGATGACAAAGCTTCCGGTGTACCTTGTCCTGCATTGTTATACGCCTTTAATGCAAGTTCTTTAAATCGTTCATTCATGCTTCGGCTCCACACCTTCTGGGTTTAATAGTTGAAAACAAACATACTCCTCGCAATCGCTGCCAGGGTCTCTCTTTTCTTTATGTAGGCGACACCAGCCATCGCCGGTGTAGCAACCTTCGGCATCTCCGTTGAAGTCAAAGTATGCACAATGGTCACAGCACGTATAACCAGGTTCGCATTCCGGACAGAGTTTCATGTTAACCTACAATCAAAGAGGTTATCACCAACACCAAAAATATCAGGGCAATCATACCACCGATCATAGTAATAAAAGTTCTTAGTTTCATCAATCTTCTCCGCAGTTACAAT
>Ga0194060_10001954_pt1 | contig 14731 bp, 14 predicted proteins | sample SepL225m_MetaG_FD_163427 | JGI IMG/M metagenome (GOLD analysis project Ga0194060, IMG submission 163427) | Anoxic zone freshwater microbial communities from boreal shield lake in IISD Experimental Lakes Area, Ontario, Canada - Sep2016-L222-5m | ecosystem: Environmental > Aquatic > Freshwater >... | reverse complement strand
CCCACATCCAGCCAACATAAACAACATGCAGGCTACTGGCAGCAAAAAACTTTTCCAATTTCGAATCCGTTGATTCATTCATTCCTCCTTCTGCTAGTATAGTCCATGTTTTTAACTAGTTAGCGTGACATTTTCTGCAAGCGGTATTGTCTATGCTGATTACAAAATGGCCAGTGGGGTGACATAACGTTGTGCTGCACTTATATGTCGTGTGAGAGTTCTTATAACTGATGTGATCATAATAATTTGGTGCTGCACCCCAGCTTTGCGGGTGTTTGGCCGTTGGCCCGGCAAGATGACACGAATAACATGAAGGCGCTGTACTTCCTCCAGTTCCACCCTGCGCGTCGATACCGTGGCAATAAACCGTTGCACAGGAAGTATAATCGTTTCCTTTTGCTCCGTTTGCTTTGACATAACCGCTGTGGTCTACAAGCGCACTGGTATTCCAAGTGGTGGGGTGTTTGGATGTCGGACCTGCCGCATGACATGAAAAGCATGACGTTCCGCTTCCCAATACTCCGGTAGCGGCAGTACCATGGCAGACACTGGTAGCGCATGACGCATAACCGTTCGTTTTGACATATGCGAAATGATCAGCCAGAGGAGAAGTATGCCAGGTCAGCGGATGCTCAGATGTCGGTCCTGATGCGTGGCACGAGTAACATGATGGGGCATCGCCACCGGAAATTCCTTTTCCGTCCATACCGTGGCATAAACTCGTTGCACAACTGACCGTTCCCTTGGCTTTTACGTAGAGGCCATGGCTCGGCACCCCTTGTTTTGCATATCCTGCCCATTCAACCGGATGCTTTGATGAGGGACCGGAAGAGTGACAACTGAAGCAGGATGGGGCGCCGCTTGATCCCCCTTTTGCGTCAGTGCCGTGACACAGAGCCGTTGCGCAGCCGCCATAACTGTTTACTATCACATATTTTCCATGGGTTGAGTAACCGCCCCAATCGACCGGATGCTTTGATGATGGTCCTGATATATGGCACTTGTAGCATGACGGTCCGCTGTTCAGCACACCATTATAATCCAGACCATGACAGACTGAAGTACCGCAAGAAGCGTTGCTGTTAGCCACAACATAACTGCCATGACTTGACAGTGCAGAGCTCCATGACACCGGGTGCTTTGAAATGGCTCCGGTCTGTGTGGTTTGCGAGTGACAGAGATAACAGGAGGTGCCGCTGAGAAATACACCCTTTAAATCTGTACCGTGACACTTTGATGTGCCGCAGGATTGATACAGACTACTGCCGACGACCTCAGCCGAAACCGCTTTTGCGCTTGAGGTCTTTGTTTTAAGATACGCAGAGTGATCCTTCAGTGCTGTCTGCCAGGTTGCGGGATGTTTGGAATAAGTATCCCCATTTTTGCTGTGACAAGCCGTACATGACGGGATGCTGCCGGTTCCGGCAAGGGTCGTTCCGTGACAGGCGGCATTCGCGCATGTCGATGTTCCGTTGGTTACAACGTAGGCGGCGTGTCGCGCATATGCATAGCTCCCCCACTGGAGTGGATGCGCTGCTGATTGACTGCCGATATGGCATTGGGTGCAGGAGACTTTTGAAATGCCACCATTAAAATTTTCACCGTGGCATGGAACACAGGAATCTATATTCGACCTGGCAAAAGTCTTGTGGTCAGCCTTCCATCCGGCAGGATGTGCGCCGGTATCCGGATTGAATGTAGCCTGGGGATTTTTATCGCCACAGCCGCCTAACGCAAGAGCGGCGCTGATTGCCAATATCACAAGAGTAGTCATTTGCGATGGCATGATGCACACCTCTCGTTGTTCTGACGTCCGTGACACTTGACGCACGAAGTTGGATTTATCCTGCCGTCAATCCGGTGCTGGCTGAGGTAGTCACCCCGGTGAAGCATCTTACGTTCAGGGTTCTCTGAAAATTTGGAACTCGGCTTGATCTCTTCCTTAAAGGCATGACAATCACTGCAGAATGATTCCTGATGACAGGTGGCGCAGACCTGACGGGAGTTGCCGGCATAAAGACCATGTTTTCTGAAAAAATCGACCGCCTGATGATCCAGCGCTGCGATACGGCTGGAGTGACATTCGGAACAGGTAGAAATTCCCTTCAGTGTTTCGGGGTGTACCCTCAAAATGCTTTCGTTTTGTGCGCATGCGTACAGTATGGTCAACAGCAGAGGAATAGAGAACAGTATGAGGATTTTAGTTTTCACTTCTTGTCACCCCCTCCAATTTTTGTATCGAATCTATAGGTAAGCTTGAGCAGACCTCGCACATCGTTGTCAAAGTCCGGGCTTCTCCCATATTCCAGTTCAGCTCCGATCTTGACTTTCTGACTGAACTCATAGCCTGCAGTGCCACTGATCACATAGCTGCTCTTGACCCCGTTGATGGCTCTATCGTACCAGACATTGTGCAAGTCGGCAGCGAGAATGACGGAAGCGAGCTTCTTTGAGCCATAAACGCGGGCTTCGCAGTACCTGAGACGGTCAGAAGTTCCCTCCATTCGGTACAAGCTGGCACCGGCCGAGAAAGAGTCAAGGTCGAGATAGCTGACCTTGCCGCCGAAGTAATTGGCTGCACCAGCGATGTCATAGCTGTAGTTCCTGTAGTTTGCCGATACCATGACGTTTTTCATGGGAATATAGGAGACGGCACCGCCAACGGCCAGCATCTTCTCGTTGGGATTCATGTTTCCGCCGGTCAGGCTTAAGGAGTTTGTGGTGACGTTGTACAGGAAATCCTTGTAGTTAATGCCGGATAGATCAGCACTGAAATTCAGCTTTTCCATCGGTATGACCGTCAGGGTGTAGGCGTGTTCCATAAAACCTGAAGTGATTGAGTTGTAGGTAGTGCGGCCTGCCAGGTCAACCAGTCTGCTGGGGTGGAGCCAGATATCAACCCCCTCTTCTTCACGGTAACGCCCCCCATCCTCCCGCTCACTTTTGAGTGCGCTCAGACCGATCGTGTAATAATCGGGCATGCGGTGGGAGATGCGAGTACCGTACAGGATCCCCCCTGTCTTGGAATCGGTTTCTGTATAGACCGATTTCCCGACATATACAGCAGCGCCGATTCCCGCTTTGAAGTCGTTGCGAAGATAGAGACCATCCAATTTTTCGGATATGACCCCCTCGCTGATAAACTGGCGACCGGCATTTGCGACGGTATTACCCTTGGAACTCCGGTAGCTGAGATAGCCATATCGGAGATCCCCATCCGTCTCCTTGCCGGTAGATTTATCAGCCAGGTCACCACGTCCCCACGCTCCGAAATGAAGCGAAACGGCCGAATCGTCTTTGAGGTTCTTCGTCACTTCAAAATTGAAGTATTCATAAACAGGAACGAGCGTCTTGTCATCGACTGTTGTTCTCATCCGCAAAATGGTTGTTGAATCCCCAGAAAACGAATGTTCGGCGGCCAGGAGCGGCGTTGAGAGGAGAAGTGAAGATATCGCCAACACCCCGGCCTTGATTGTCAGGAGTTTCAGGTATCCGCACCCTGTATTTTTTCTCCGGTGGCTTTTCAAAATATAACCTCCCTTCAAAATGAGCTATTTATTGGTAACCAGTCTGAAACCAAAGGTGAAATGATAGCTGTACCCGGGATTATCCCTGATCCGGACGGCTGCCTGAGCATATTTGGCGGTGTTGAACCAGGATCCCCCGCGAAGAACACGCTTGTCCATGCAGGCCGGTCCCTGTGGATCGTTTTTAGGGCCTGTCTTGTAATAATCCTCGCGGTAACAGTCCTGCACCCACTCCCAGACATTTCCGCTCATATCGTATATCCCGAGGCCGTTCGGCTGTTTTGTCCCGACCTTGTGGGGAACCTCACCAGAGTTTTTATCGTACCAGCCCACAGCACTCAGATCATTGCCGCCGGCGAATTTTTCACTTTTTCCGCCACTGCGAGCGGCATATTCCCACTCCGCCTCGGTCGGCAACCGGTACTGCCTGTCCCCTCTGGCGTTCAGACGGTTGATGAACTCCTGAATGTCATACCAGCTCACCTGATCCACGGGGCAGTCGATTCCACAAGACTTGTACCTTGATGGGTTACTGCCCATAGTCGCCTGCCATTGCCCCTGGGTCACCTCATACTTGCCGATGGCAAAATCGCTGACACAAACTTCATGCACCGATTTTTCCTCCGGATCCCCCATCTGAAAACACCCCCCCTTCACCGGCACAAACTCAATTTCGGCAACCGGATCCACGGTTTTCTCACCCGCAGCAAACGCAAGCGGAACCGAAAGCATGGCAGATATTGTCAGCACAAACATGCCCGCAGTTCCTCTAAACAATCTTCGCATCGTCATGATGATGTCTCCTCCTTAAAGGGCTTCTATTTTCAGTAAATAAAGCGGCTGAAACTATTTTAGGACAGTGGACATAGTCCAATTTCATGCCATATGGTGGATGAAAATATGCCTGAAAATTAAGAATGTCAAGAATTGATATGGCACAACTGGGACACGTCAAAGTCATAATTCACTGAAAAGACTACCTGATTTGTTCTGATCTTCCGCTCATGGTTCGACTGTTCGACAAGCTCACAGCTCACCACGAACAGAAGATCAACCAGTTATGAAGCTAATCTCCGTTCGCCCTGAGCTTGTCGAAGGGTGAATGGGGACTAGAGGCGAATTAGAACAGATCGGGAAAGACTTTGACATGGCCGTGGCCGTGACTAGCACACAACATCTGCGCAAACAAGTTTTTTGAGTGTTGCCATTAGACACTAAACTGGAAGGTTTAGTAAATCAGAGGAATACTTTATTTTTTGTAGGATTACGGGCAGATAGTTGTAGGATTATTCCTACAAGTTCAGGTTGTTACTGAGGCAGTAGTTGATGATATCGGCAGTTGTTCTTAACTGCAGTTTCTCCAGAACACGGGCGCGATAGGTGCTGACAGTCTTTACGCTCAGATTGAGTTTCGTCGCGATTTCGGTCATCTTATAACCTGCTGTCACCAGACAGGCGAGTTGATGTTCGCGATCCGATAGGGCGTCGTGACGCATTTTTGTATCTTTGTTTTCATAGATCGCTTCGGCAAAAAGTTCTGATTGAGTCGGGCTTATATACCTCTTGCCGGCCAGAACTTTATCGATAGCCTCCTTGAGTACAGACGCAGCGCTCCCCTTGTTCACATATGCGGAAGCGCCGGCTCTGATAGCGCGAACGGCGTACTGCTCCTCCGGGAATGTACTCAATATGATGATCGGCTGTTTCGGGTTATGCTGATGCAACAGTGTAAGTACGCTCAAGCCGCTCTGGTCCGGCAGAGAGATATCCAGCAATATCAGGTCGTATTCAACTGAGCTCCCCATCCTGATGGCCTGTTGCCCATCGGCCGCTTCATCAAAGATGAAAGGCTGTTCGAGAATCTCCTGAAGAACCCTCATCAGACCATGTCTCACTATGGCGTGATCATCAACTATCAGCAGCTTTTTCATTCAGTACATCCCTCCGTAGTTAGTGGTATTGACAGATGCAGAGTGGTTCCACGCACCGGATTGCCGCTTATTTCGAGATTTCCTCTGCAGATTCTGGCGCGCTCCGCCATACCCATAAGGCCATATGCCTGCGGAGATGCCAACTGCTCAGGTGTTATCCCGCAGCCATTGTCAGCGATTTCCAGAATAAGGTTCCCCCCCCTTTTACAGAGCGAAATACATACCTCTGTGCCCCTGGCGTGACGGATGACATTGGTCAGCCCCTCCTGGATAATGCGCATAACTACGGTTGATATTTTAATGCCGAGCGGCTCGACATCTTCGTTAAGCATCAAAAAGCACTCCAGACCGCTATGTTTTCTGCACTCGCTCACGTGCCACTCTATAGCCGCGATGAGCCCGGCATTATCAAGAAGGGGGGGGCGGAGATTGGCGGCTATCCGCTGTATTGTGGCGGAAAACTGATAGACGGTAGCGCACATTTCGTTCAACCGTTCATGCAGGTCGCTTTCATCTTCAGGTATCCTGCCCGCCATCCATTCCAGATCAAGTTTTAATACGGCAATATTCTGGCCAATATCGTCATGGATATCGCGGGAAATAGCGAGACGTTCCTGCTCGACAACAGCCAGTACGTGTTCGTTCAGATCCTGCATATTCTGATTCAATTCTATCAGTTGCTGTTTGGCGCGTACCTGTTCGGTCAGATCGGAAATAGACGCTACATGAACCTTACGCCCCTGAAGCTCAAAATCGCTGATGACTATTTCGACAGGGAAAACAGTCCCATCTTTCTTGCGAGCCAAACGGTAAGGGACAACCGTTTTCCTGTACTGTATAGCTCTTTGCGTCTCGGCAGGTTCGGCTGACAGATCCTCAGCTCTAAGCCTGATAAATTCATCCTGAGTATATCCGTACAACTCAACTCCAGCGGGGTTTACATCCAGAACCTTACGACTCTCCCAGTCGAGCAGGATTATGGCGTTTGGTGCTATATCAAACAGTTGGCGATATATCTTTTCACTGTTTTTAAGTGCCTGCTCAATCTCTTTAAGTCTGCTTATATCGGTATGGGCTATAACAGCCCCCCGCTTCCCCCCCCACAGTGTAGTTACGTTCATCATGAAGCTGCGTTGCTGCCCGGCAGAGCGCCAGGTGTACTCCATTGCAAAATGCCGCTCACTCCCCTGCAGAACTGAACTTACTCCGGCAAATGCAGCCCTGGCGCTTCCATCATCATTTTCCCCGGAAAAACAGCCGCTGCAGACATCAAGATACTTTTTACCGGTACAGTCGGGAACCCCGGCACTTCCACACTGCTCTCGTGAAAATTGACGCCATGATTCGTTCAGCATCGTAATGACACCGTTTTCATCAAGCACAGCAATCTTTGATCCGAGGGAATCCAACACGGATGATATCAACCTATTGCTCTCCCGCAACGCTTCGTTTGCGGCAGCAGAGATCCGGAGGCGATGCAGTTTCTCAAAATGGACAGAGAGGAACAGATTCGCACAGGCAAAGAGCCACAGCGAAATGTGGTCATTGGTGGAATGAAAACCGATATGACGATATGGCAGCAGACAAAAATAATCGACAAGCAGGACGGATAACAGGGTGGCTATGATGCCCGGCCCGCCACCGCAGAGACTTGCAACCAGAATGACTGCCGGATAAAAGGTTATGTACGGTGGCATCTCCCCAAATAAACGCACCAGCCACTCTCTGACCAGCAGCGCTATTATGGCCGCCGCCACAGCCAAAGAGTAGCGGATAGCGGTATCTCGCCCTTTTTCGCCGAAGCGATCGAGACTGCCGCTTCTGAGGAAAAATTCCTCCATCCGCCCCAGTGTCAACTTAAGAGTATCTCTGTTTATATCCAAGTCTGACATTCTCCCCATGGTGAACCGCTTTTTCTGGGGTTATACCATATCATCAGAAAACATGGCGGCAAAATAATCATGCAGAATTGAGCGACATCATATAAGATGCGCGAATGCAACCAGTAAGAGACTAAAACATTATCTACAGGTATTCTGATGCATCTCGAAAAACTTCAGGCAATTGCACTCTCTTCGACAGACTACGGTGACAGCGACCTGATAGCGACCCTGTTCACGCTTGAACGTGGCCGACTGAAGGGGTTTGCCCGTGGCGCCCGCAACAGCCGGAAGCGTTTTGGTCCGGCTCTTGAGACCTTTGCCAGAATTGATCTTCAACTGGCGTATAAGGAAAGGATGTCAACACTTAAGCAGGCCGATATAATCACGGTATATCCCGGAATTCGCAAAAACCTTAACCGTATCGCTCATGCCCTGTACGCCTGCGAAATTACAGAATGCTTCACTCCTGAGGGGGAGCCGCTGCCGCGCCTGTACCGTCTGCTGACCGCCTATCTGGAACGGCTGGACTCGGGTCATGAAGGTGCTGCCGATCGAAGGTTTTTTGAGATCAATCTACTGAACATTCTAGGTTATCGCCCCTCTCTGGATAGTTGCAGCCGCTGTGGTTCCACCTTTTCAGGGGGTGGGGCTCTCATGCAGCAGGAGGGAGAACTGCTCTGCCGCCTCTGTGCGCCGACAGGCAGATATATAGAACCCCAGGTTTTGCAGGGACTCCTTGCATGCCTCTCGACCGGACGTTTCGGCCTGGTGCAGTTAAGTGATGACTCCCTTCTGCAGGCTGGAATCCTTATGGATGAAGCGTTAGCGACCCACTCAGGGAGAAAGCTAAAATCTCTCGATTTTTTACGGCAGATGACCGGATAACAAAACCTGGACATTTCCACCCTTGACAATCGAAAAATGTGAATTATTTTTTCAGTAGAGGGTGTTACCCAGATCAAAATTGCATAAAGGAGGACATTATCATGGCACTCGTCAAGTACAACCCGTTGAAAGAACTGCGCACCATGCAGGATCAGATGAACCGGCTCCTTAATCTTTCCTGGAATCATGACCTTCCGGGTGAGGAGACCAGAGGAGGACTCTGGCAACCGGCAGTTGACATTTACGAAACTGAGAATTCGATCATTATCAAGGCAGAACTACCGGACGTCGATCAAAAGGACGTAGATGTGCATATCGAGGAGAACACCCTGATACTGAAGGGGGAACGCAAGCATGGCAGTGAGGTCAAAAAAGAGAATTACCACAGGATTGAAAGGTTTTTTGGCTCATTCCAGCGCAGCTTCAGCCTTCCGGGAACTGTCGATCAGGAGAAAGTTGCGGCAACTTGTGACAAGGGGGTGCTGACTATCACCCTGCCAAAGAAAGAAGATACCAAACCGAAACAGATTACTATTCAGGTTAAATGAGGGGCGAGGGGCTATACTGCAAACGGCCTTAAATTGAGTTTATTTGACTTCGTAGGTTGGGTTAGCAGTCTCATCGCGTAACCCAGCAGCCTTGATTGTTTTCAGCATGGTCATGTTGGGTTACGGCATACACCCGCCTAACCCAACCTACAAAAAGCTCAATTACTGACCTTGTGCAGTATATTTCTAGTTTCTGATTTCTAGTCTCTATATCAGCTTTGTCTGGTGCGCACGGCGCACCCTACAGTGAAATCAATGCCATCTTGGTTGCCATTGCGATTCAGGTAAATCAGGAGTGAGTTGAATTGCTCTTTTCCGTCGGCTGTGGCTCGGCTTTCAGATGGGGGGCTGCATACTCGGTATGTACTGTCTGAACCTGAGGAACAGGCTCCTTTTTTTCATCTTCAGTTTTGCGAGCCTCATCCTGGACATTTTTCTGGAAATCTTCTGACGCTTTTTTAAATTCTGCAAGCCCCTTCCCCAGAGACTTGGCCAGTTCGGGCAGTTTATGCGGTCCAATAACGATCAGCGCTATCACAAGTATAATAATCATTTCCGGCATACCGATTCCAAACATGTTTTCTCTCCCCGTTTCAGTTGTCTGGTGCATTTAAAACGTAATTTATCCGCTTGGCAATAAAAATCTCAATTTTACCCTTGCCATTTTTCCCCCCTGTGCTACTATGCCCAAAAATTAGGCATTATCGACCGTTCCTCCCCCCTGCATCCTGTTGCAGCCTGTGTGAATCATGCTAAAACCGTTAACTATTGGCAGCCTTGTTCTGGAGCACAATGTCGTGCTTGCCCCGCTGGCCGGAATTACTAATCTGCCGTTTCGTCTGATCTGTCGCAGTGAAGGCGCTTCTCTGGCGTTTACCGAGATGGTGAGCGTGAACGGTCTGGTTCGTGACGGTGCTAAGACTCTGGCTCTCCTGAAGAGTTCTCCGGAGGATCGACCGCTCGCCATACAGCTCTTCGGAGAGTCGCCTGCCGACCTTGCTGAAGCTGCCAGAATGGTTGAAGGTTACGGCGATATGCTCGACATCAACATGGGGTGTCCGGTGCGAAAAGTTGTCGGCACCGGCGCGGGGAGCGCGCTTCTGCAGAAACCGCTGGCGATAGCCGCTATTATTCGTGCAGTCAGAAGAGCCACATCTCTGCCACTTACGATAAAGATCCGATCCGGCTGGCAGAATGGCGACGATGTTTTTCCGGAGATAGGGAAAATTGCCGAGGCAGAAGGGTGCGACGCCATTACTCTGCACCCCCGCAGCCGGAGCCAGATGTTTTCTGGTAAGGCTGACTGGAATCAGATAGGGGAGATGAAAGCGGCTCTAGCCATACCGGTTCTGGGGAGCGGCGATCTTTTTACCGGGCAGGACTGCCTGCGAATGTTTCGCGAAACCGGCTGTGATGGTGTCATGGTAGCCCGCGGGGCTCTTGGGAACCCCTGGATATTCCGCCAGGTACAGGAACTTGCCGACACCGGTTATTCAACACCTGTCACCGCCGCCGAAAGGGGTGACACGATCATCCGTCACCTCTCGATTTTCATCGAAGAGTGCGGCGAATCTGTGGCGGTCAGAGAGCTGAAAAAGCATATCGGCTGGTATGCCAGAGGGTTTGCCGGAGCATCGGATATCCGCCGTGCCGCCAATGCAGCCGCTTCAAAAACTGATATTGTCTCACTAACCGAAAGGATTCGCGCCGTTTCAGAAACGGATGACCATGTTACCCATTAATACCACTGACGGAGTGAGCCAGAAACAGCGTGACGATTACTTCGCTACCGTTATAGACAGCGTGGGTGAAGGTGTTATCGTCATTGCCAATAGTGGCGTGATTACACTCTGTAATCCGGCCGCAGAGGAAATTACCGGTTTTTCACGCACACAGGCGCAAGGTTGTGAATTCGCAAAACTGTTCACGCTTGAGAAAACCCTGCTGGAGATCGTCGCAAAAACAATCCGAACCGGGATTACAATCTCGGACAATGAAAATGTGGTTGTCCGTTCAACCGGACGGGTCACCCCTGTTGCTGTTACCTGCTATCCGCTGGTTCAGGGAAGTGGCGAGCATATCGGTGCTATCCTGACGCTGAAAGATATCACTTATATCCGTGAGCTGGAGGCGGCTATCCGGCAGGCAGACAGGCTTTCCACAATGGGTGCCCTGGCCGCTGGACTGGCGCATGAGATAAAAAACCCGCTGGGTGGGATAAAAGGAGCCGCGCAGCTTCTGGAGAGGGAGTTTGAGCCCGAAAGCGATATGCTCGACTATACGCGGGTAATGATCCGCGAAACCGACCGTATAGACCTTATCATTCGGGAACTGCTTGAACTTGCGGCACCAAGAGGACTTAAACTTGCGCCTGTCAACCTTCACAAAGTCCTGGGGGATCTTCTGCTGCTGCAGAAACAGGCGGTGGCAGGACTTGAGATCATTATCACCAAACATTTCGATCCCAGTATCCCTGATATTATGGCTGATGAGGAGATGCTGACCAGGCTTTTCCTTAACCTGATCTGCAACGCAATTGACGCCATAGATCACAACGGTCGCCTGAAAGTTTCGAGCAGAGTGCTTTCAGATTACCGTATGTCAAAGAACGAGCGATACTCAAGAATGGTGGCGATTGAGGTGACAGATGACGGCCCTGGAATCCCGCATGAGGATATTGAAAACATCTGGACCCCGTTTTTCAGCACCAAATCGGGGGGCACCGGCCTCGGACTGACCATCTGTCACAAGATAGTCGCCGAGCATCGCGGCATGATCAAGGTCGAATCTGACTCCGGACGTGGAACAAAATTTACAGTCCTGCTGCCGCTGGTGCAGTGAGAGCCTTGTGAAGGGTGAAGGGTGAATAGTGAAGGGTAAAAAGTGAATCTTTTTCCGCTTTTCCGCTTCTTCACTTGTTCGCTCTTTACCATTCACATTTCACATTTCACATTTCACCGACTTTAAGAGGATCCATATATGTCACTAAACAGAATACTGGTAGCCGATGACGAAGAGAGTATGCGGTGGGTGCTTTCAAAAGCACTCAAACGTAAGGGTTTTGAGGTGGATCTGGCTCCTGATGGCCGACAGGCTCTGGAACTTATCAAGGACAACTGCTATGACCTGGCCATTTTAGACATCAAGATGCCGGGAATAAACGGCCTTGACCTCCTGGATAAAGTGCGCGAACTGAAGAGTGATCTGCTGGTTGTGATCATGACCGCAGAAGCGAGCATGAAAAATGCGGTTGAGGCGATGAAGCGCGGAGCTTACGACTACATCACCAAGCCTTTTGACCTGGATGTGATCGATGCCATCATAGAAAAAGTGGCACGAGCACGAGATATTCGCGGACAGGTGACAACTCTGAAACAGGAGCTCAAGGAACGGTATCAGGTTGAAAAGAATATCGTCGGCAACTCCCCCGCCATGCGGGAGATATATAAGACAATCGGGAAGGTGGCTGGGAGTGATGTCACAGTACTGATACAGGGTGAATCGGGCACAGGCAAGGAGCTGGTTGCCCGCGCCATACACTTTAATTCCGGGCGCATCGGCAGGCCGTTTGTGGCGATCAACTGCGCCGCAATCCCACGGGATCTGCTGGAAAGTGAACTTTTCGGTTCCGAAAAGGGAGCCTATACCGGAGCCGGCGAACGCAAGCAGGGAAAATTTGAACAGGCGAGCCAGGGGACGCTTTTTCTGGATGAGATCGGCGATATGCCACTTGAGCTGCAGGCCAAGATACTTAGGGTTCTTCAGGAACAGGAGGTCACCCGCATCGGTGGAAGCCAGAATATCGCGGTGGATGTGCGTGTTGTCGCCGCAACCAACCAGATGCTGATCGAAAAGGTTCGCCGGAAAGAATTTCGCGACGACCTCTACTATCGCCTCAATGTTGTGCCGATAACAATCGCCCCGCTTCGTGAGCGGGTTGAAGATATTCCGGTTCTGGCTCAATATTTCCTCGGCAGAACCTGCACAGAGATGTCCGTCCCGGTCAAGCGGTTAAGCGAAGAGGCGCTGGAACTCCTGACAGCACATACCTGGCCCGGAAATGCGCGGGAGCTGGAAAACATCATCAAGCGGGCTGTGATACTCTCTAACGATCCTCTCCTCACCTCGCTTGACTTTGCCGGATTAGCCCGGACAACTGTCGAACCGGACTCTCCCTCCCAGGAAGCCTCACTGGAGGCGATTGTAGATATGAAGTTGCGCGCATCCATGAACGGCGTCGAAAAACTTGATAAAGGAGATATTCATGCTATGGTACTCGAGCAGGTTGAACGCCCGCTGATACGCTTCATCCTGGAAAAGACACGCTGGAACCAGGTCAGGACGGCCGACATTCTTGGCATAAATCGTAATACACTCCGCAAGAAGATCACCGAACTTGCAATAGAAATGAAACGCGATTAGGAGAGGAGAGACAAATGTCAGTAAGAGAGAAATTTTTTCTGGAGCGGGACAAGGTGCTGCTGGTTGTAATCGATGTTCAGGAGAGGCTGTGCGTCGCAATGGACGAAAAAGTGCTGCGTCAACTGTCCAAAAATATCGGAATACTGCTGGATAGTGCCGCAGTTCTGAATATACCGGTGCTGGTCACTGAACAGTATGTAAGAGGGCTGGGGGGAACGCTTCCGGAGCTGAAGGAAAAAGCCGCCGGAGCGCCCTGTTATGAAAAGATGGCTTTCAGTTGCTGCGGAAGTGCCGAATTCATCGAAAAGCTGAAAGGAACAGGTCGCACTCAGATTGTTATCACCGGGATGGAGAGCCATGTCTGTGTTCTGCAGACCGTTATCGAGCTGCGTGACGCCGGTTTCAATGTTCATATCGTGAAAGATGCCATCATGAGCCGGAGCAAGCAGAACTGGCGGACAGCCATCGAGGCGATGACCCTCGCCGGAGCGGTGCCGACCTGCACAGAATCGGTTCTGTTTCAACTGTTGAAGGTGGCAGGGAGTGATGAGTTCAAACTGTTGTCAAAACTGGTGAAGTAGGAGCCTCAGCCGACTGTACACATCACTCGACGCACCCGGTACTCCCCTCCGATGACCATATACTCCCCCTCCCCTTTCATAATACTTCCGGGTAGGAGGTCATTGAAGAAGAATATCTTGCAGAGCGGCACCTGAACCTCCCAGACTGTTGAACCGAATTCCCATGCCCTCTCCTCGTCGGAGGTGAATGAGACAAGATTGTTCAGCCGGACTATCTGGGTTCGTTTGTCAATCTGTTCGATCACCTCATGCTCGCTGGCATCGTACGTACCACGATAGAGCGGTATGGCGGCGATAGCAGGAAATTTGCGAGTTAGCTCAAACTGGCAGTATTCGTAGAGGATGTCGAGCTGCGATTGTATGGCATTAGTACGGGCACTCCCCTTCATCACATCCACCGAGTAGTCAAAATATGCCTGACTATGAATACCTTCGATGCCAGCCCGGTGAAAAGTCGGAGTGATGCCGATACGGCTCTCAACCCACCGCTTCAGAACTGCCCCTTCAACCGAGTTGGAATCCATCATCCAGCCGCGCAGATAGCGAAGATAGCTGTTTTTGATGCTTTTGCGGGCTGTGTCTGTCTGCTCCTGCCAATGGTGCAACTGGAACTTCACAGACATGAAGTCATTGAAGGTGACCGCCCGCTCTTCCTGGCTCACCATCGTAGCAAGTCTTTCAAAAAGGAACCGGTTCCCCTCCTTAACCCCCTGTATCTCCAGCATTTTAGGGTTGTCATTGAAGTGACGGGAAGCGACGACCCAGGGGGGCAGGTTGCAGTTGTTAAAGGAGCCACTGTGCATGGAAAAAGATCACCTCTGTTTTTCACTCTTCAACTATATTTGTGAAACGTGAAGGGTGAAATGTGAATGAAACCCTTCAAAATCTTGTGAAACGTGAAGGGTGAAATGTGAATGAAACCCTTCAAAATCTTGTGAAACGTGAAGGGTGAAA
>Ga0194060_10001953_pt1 | contig 14735 bp, 10 predicted proteins | sample SepL225m_MetaG_FD_163427 | JGI IMG/M metagenome (GOLD analysis project Ga0194060, IMG submission 163427) | Anoxic zone freshwater microbial communities from boreal shield lake in IISD Experimental Lakes Area, Ontario, Canada - Sep2016-L222-5m | ecosystem: Environmental > Aquatic > Freshwater >... | reverse complement strand
CCTTGCACGTCCATCGGGATGCTATTGAAGGTCTTGAGCAGGGTGGAGAGCATGCGGTTCTCCATCGTGTGGTAGGTCTTCGGCAGAACGTCCTTCAATTCCTCATTCTCCGCCTCGATAGCCTTCATGGCTTCATTGATGGCTTTGCCAATGTTTCCGGATTCAGGGAGTTGGAGCAGCACGGAGAAGCGAGCATTCTCAGGGAGGAATAGTATGCCTTTGGCCTGATAGTCAGTCTTGCCGACCTTGCGCCGACCTGTGGACTGGCCTTCGATCTCGGTTTGGGCGGTCGTAAAACGGTGATCGGCATACTTCAGGAAAATGAGGCCGAGGACGGGGACGGCATATTCGGAGGATTTTAATTTGGAGTTCGCTCGGAATTCATCAGCTACCGTCCATAACCGTTTTTCGATGTCGAAAATTGCGTCTTTACCGTTAGCCATGGAATCGAAATCCTCTCATATTTTCGCAACTGGTCAACTGGCCAAGCGTGCCGATGAAACGGATGCGTTTGTGAGAACATAATACAATGCGACAGGATTGTCCACGATGAGAGAAATACGGTGTAGATCATCGCCTCAGTCGGACAGACTTAGAATCGGCCTTTCTTGATCTTTCCTTCATTGAGCACCATCTTGATATCCTCTGCCGTGCGTATCAAGCTCGATACCTCTGGTGATCCCAACCATTTGAACGGACCGGCAACGTCTGCAAGCACGACCAAATAGCCGCAGGGTTTGCTCCCAATCCTCCTCTGTTTCCCATTCACTACCATTTTTTGACGGGAATAACGGATTTTCGGTGACGTGAAGGACTTTTTAACAACAGAGTCCGGAAGCAAACTTAACTTCTCTTTATGGTTCACAGATGAACCCTCATTATTATTGGTTTGAACTGAAATCTCCCTAGTTTCCTGATCCTCAACAAAAAAGAATATTTGCAGTTCACAGGAGTCTGCCTCCTTGAGGATGTTGCGCATCGATACTTGTACCGTTTGAGATGCGTATATGAACTCAACGTCCTCTGGATGGCTGAACCAAGTCTGATCGTGAATGGTATCCCTCGTGATATTGAGTGATGCCGTCTCGATCTTCCTGACTAAATCATCTTTCGTCTGAACCCGTTCGGCTGATAGTATTACATTGTGGATTGAATTTGGAGTTTTTGTCGGTTGTTTCGCTGTTGATTGTGGTGATGCTGCGCTATGAGATTTAGCAATTGTGGACGGTGGTACTGATGCGGAGGTCGACTGAGTGGCTACCATCTTCGCTAACATGCTCTCGGCAGAATGCTTTACGTCATCTGCGGACTTTGCTTCTTTGATCTTTTCCCTCGACATTAGGTCTTGGATCAGTCTGTTCAAAGCCATTATGTATTTGTTCAAGAGATCAACCCTGCGACGATTCGAATCAGCATCTATAACCGCCACTTCTTTTTCGTACGTCGTAACGGCATTGGCAAAACTTGGCGCAGGGGGGTGTGGCAAAATCTTTTTTTCATGCAGGAATCGCTTAGATTCCGTTGCCACGACCTCATAGGTTGCAATATCACCCTTCTGTTTGAGAGACATCAGCGTGGCATCAAGCTTTTTGCCGTACTGCACCATGGCCTCTTCCTTCTGATGCTGTGCGTCAATGGCAATCTGAGTTAATGCCCCAACATAAGTCGACCACAGGGAATCCAGAGTATTGGTCGGTTGTTGTGCCCAACCAAAGTTTGACGCCACGATCAGAATTATAATAGTGATCCAAATATTTCTATTCATGGCAATCTCCTCAATATTCCGACATCAAATCAATGAGAGTATCTCGCTGTTTATTCCAGACACTTCCTGTTTTCATTTGATATTCATTCTCTGAAATCTTTTTCAAGAACTTCATCTCTTTGAGTTGGGTGAGTTCCTTTTCGTATATGCCATGAATGCAACTAACGAGATCGGTGCTTGCGGCAATGCTGTTGCATAGAAAAATGAAAATCTCTTTGTGTTCAGGTTGCCAAGAATGACATAAACCAACTCCATCCGGTGGCGGAACCCAATCCGATAAAATTAGAAAGCTATCCTCATCAAGAAAAATGCAAATAAGCTTTTTGTCGGCAGGTAGTGAAAACTGAGGCTTAAGAACCAAGCTAAAATCTTTTTTAGCGAAAGCTTTGATCGCATTCTGAATTTGCTCTTCCGCTGGGAATCCTTCTTTTTGCGGGAATTCATTTTCCTTCATAATGAAACGAAGCATTTTCATCCAGTTGCGTTCTAGATAGGCATTCTGTATGTCCTGAAGGTGGACGCCGGTAACTTGGGCTGTAACTCCACGGGCTTGGAGGCTGTTACAAAGGTGAATGGTTGGAGTAAATGAAATCTTTTGGAATTCTGTTTCGGCGCAAGTCTGTGCCGCACGTTGTTTTTCTTCAAGTGCCGTTTGAGCTTGTTTTTGTTTTTCCATTTCCTGCTGTTGAATCTGCTCGGTCTCGCTTTGTTTCCGTTGGTCATTCCGAATTGAAGTATTTAGTTCCTTGATCATCTCGTCATTCGTTTTGATCACTTGTCCGTTCGGCAGTTGCGCATTTTGGTGTTCACGCTGGCATTCAAGATCTCGATATAAACGCTGAACCCAGAAGACGACAAGAGCGGTTAATGCGAAGATAACGATCCACATCAAGGGACTGGCTTTTTGATTGGACTTGCGTGGTCGATCTGTTGCAAGTGACACCTTTGCCTGAGACGATGGTAATTGAGTAGATAGGCTGTGGGTCATAATCTGATTTTTGCAGTCGGGACACGTAATCATTTGACCAGCCATGTCAGCGGGAACTTCAAGTTTTCGTCTACAGGAGGGACATCGAAACTTTGTGCCCGTAGAATTATCAGATTTCGAAGCGACTTTAACAGAATTCTTAGAACTCCTTTCGGAATTGATTGAAGGGCCAATATGAATGAATGGTACTGAAACCTCGGATTCGCAATTGGGGCATGAAAAGGTAACGCCAGCCAGTTGTGTTGGAGCGCACAAATCGTGATTGCATTTAAAGCATTTAAACTCCAGTCCGACTTCGGGAATTCTGATGACTGATTGGCAATCGGTACACTTACACATTCTGCCCGATCCAGCCCTGTCGATAGAGAGAGCCTTTGAGCAAGTCGGGCATTTGTAAAGAAGTTCACTCATTCTATTTTGTCCTTATTGCATCAGAACATCATCCTTTTGCCGCTGAATAACCAGATCGGTGTCAGGATATGGAGCAATCAATTGCTGTTCTTTGATCGTCAGACTCCGAATCCAAAGTCCGAAGACACAACTATTATTCATTTTTCTGCTCACAGGGCTTCAACATTGCTCGTAGAGTTTTGATGAATGAAGTCTTTGGAATCAAATCAGGGACGAGCTTGAGGCTCATCGGTCCCACTCACAAATGTAACCTTGAACATTTGGAGTTCCATATGAATCCAAATCTGGCTCAGCCCTAAAACCTCCTGCTCTCGGATCTGAATCATAGTAAGGACGCATTAATGGCTTATTCACCTTCCTCGTGCTTACTGCCTCATCAAAAGCACTGACAGTAAAAGGAGTTAACCCAAGTTTGGCAAAGAACTTTGAATAACCAACCCAGCCATTGCACTGTTTACTCATTAACATTTTCTTAGTAGGAATATTATTATCCAATATTGCCAGATGACCACCCATCTCCATGCAATCTCTTCGAGCTTCCTTCCAAGTCTTAGGATTTTGGAAGTTATAGAAATGATGTCCGTTATAGATGAAGGCATCTTCTGGCCATGAATGTTCTCCGGCTGCTACAGGTCTTAACAGAATAGGAGAATTATCAGTGATAGATGATTTTGTGTTCTCCAAAGGCGTGGTCTGACCTGTTATTCCACCTTTAAAAGCAGCGTTACCACCACGCTTTTGCCCCTCACTCGACATAACACCCATCAACACCATTACCATCACCGCCAATAATGTCTTATCTACCGTTGTCTTTTTCATATGTGCTTTCTTCTTTCACCTAAAGACTTTTTCCACTGCCGCATTAACTTTTGGACCACCCGGTGCTTCTACTCCCACTGCCTCCCGCTTACCCATCGGCACAATGTTTCCTTTGGGGGCTGCGACACCGTTTCGATTTTTATACTCGATCAAAAAAGTGCTTCCGATAACATCCTCAACTGTGAGATCAAAAATATGCCCAGCTGCATCTTCAGCTCTTGTGGGTTTTCCCAATTGAAAATAGACCGGCTGATGACTACCCCTGTTAAGGGAAATATTGTCACCATACATATAAAGACGGTTGGAAGAGTCGAATATGGGAGCTATACGTCCGAGCAGCCCCGGTATATAGCCAGTGCGATCAACTATGATAGATCCTGTGTCTTTCTTCTTTTGCAATGTAATCTCTACCGGTTTAGCGGGGTCGTGTCCTTTCTTGCGAAATGCACAAAAATCCGTGTGTGCACAATAAACTACTTCAAATCCATTGTTTTCTGGTCCAAAACGTGCCTTCCCGTTCTGATCGGTAGTCATATTCACAAAAATCTTTTTCCCTGAATGAATCAAATAGACATTCGCATTAACTACCGGTTTGCCAGCTGAATCAGTGACCACAACGTCTCCGACTTCAGCCACAGGAATTTGCTTTAATGCAGATTTTCCGCCTTGATCAGATATGTTCTTTGATTTCGTTAAGGCGTTTCTAGGTTGCTGATGCGGGGTATATGAGAGAGAATTACTGGACTTAAATTCTGCAATTGACCGCACACTTGTATTTAGGATCTGTAACTCATTTTCCGCCGCAAGTCTCACTTCTGCAACTGCATCAGCATCAGCGATATTGTCCTTCATCATCAGGTCTTTGATCAAAACGTTCAATGCTGATATGTATTTTTTCAGTATCTCCGCTTTGCGTTGATTCGAATTCGCTGCTGCCTCCAATATCTGCTTCCGGTATGTGGCGGCGGCTTGAGTAACGTAGACGCTGGAGGATTTAGGTATTGTGGTATTATCAAGAATGAAACGTTGTTTAATATCGTAAACTATCTTGAAAGCATCTATATCGCCCTTCTCTTTGAGAGATGCAAGTATGGCATCAAGCGTTTTTCCATACTGTGTCAGAGCGTCATCTCTTAGACGTTCTGTGTCGTCGTCAATCTGGGCGACCGCATTGACATATATGGTTTGCAGTTTGTCTAGTGCGTTGGTCTGAACGATTGGCACCTCAACGGCGTGTGAAAAGCCTGTCATTGTTCCCAGTACCAAAGCAACTGCCATCCGACGTAGCGCCATCTTCATGTTCATGCTCCCTCCGGCTCCAGATGTTTTAAAAAAACACGTCGGAACCAAAAAAAAGAGACCGTGCCTTTCCCGCTTATCCCACGGGGCTTACGACGGCCCTTGGCGGACAGCATGGCGAAAAGGCACGGCCAATGGGCCGCACCTCTGCCAGTGTCTCCGCCAAATCAGAAGTCGTAATTCCGTGGGACTAACACTAACCAGATAATGCAAATTAAGTTTTTCGAATGTTCAGATCAGATCGGATATATCGTTATCTCCAATATCGGACGCCCAAATACATTCACGTCCACTGGGTGAAAGTACTCCAATGCCTTTTGATGTACAAGAACGTGTTTCCGGATGTGCTTTATGTTTGATGAAGGTGGCGGCCCAGATCCACCAGACCGGCGTTTCCTTCCCCTTGAGTTCTCTCCATGACTCACGCCCCCCCATGGTCAAGAAGCAGGAAGAAGGTCCTAATTTATCCACATGGCCACGTCGGATATGAGGTCTTCAGGCCGGATTCTGGATGTGAATACGGCAAAATGATCGTCATTTCTTCAATTTTGGAGGCCATTTTCATGGTTTTGGTACTCAATTATTCAACTTCGGGACCCGTTTATGGCCCATTTTAGAGCCAGAAGAGCCATATAATCAGGCCATTCTGACAATCTTACCCCATCCACACGGCTGTTTTCCCCGCAGGGTGAGGCACCAGATTACAGGGATACGTGGTGAGGCAGCCGGTGTCTTTCCGCAACCATCCGTGAAGTAAATGACGAGATCAGGCCTGTGTTGTCGGAGGAACTCTGCTGAAAAGGGCGGCCTGAAATCCGTCCCGCCACGACCGTGCACCTCGCTGATCGGGCGATATGGATAAACGGCCTGTATCTCCCTGTCACACTCAACAACGATGATTTGATGGGTGCGGCTCATGACGGACAGTTCGGTACTCACACCGGCGAGAATGGCATCAGTCATAGACCCAGACGTATCGATGCAAGCCATGACTTTCGGTTTTGATCCTGAACGTCCACGAGCCGGTAGGATGCCCACCATCTCTGGGAATCTACGTGGCGGACGAGTAAACACAGGACGGTGGCATAGAGAGCGTCCGACATATCGCCTGAGTATCTGTTGCCACGGGACAGAAGCCATGCCATTCCCAACCACTGAGGATCCGTTGCAGGATATGATGGCATCCTTGACGATCTTCTGGATCTGCTGAGGCAGACACACCTTTGACTTCTGCTCAGGCGTCATCTTCTCCCAGACCTTGGCGACTATGGTGTTGATAACCGCATTAGCTAGTTGCCCATTGGATCGGATCTGCTCCCATCTACTGTGATCATCGATGGCGTCTTTCTCAACAGGCAGGATTGCAAGTAACCGGTCGTATCGAGTTTGCGTGTCCTCGTTCGACGGCAACGACGGATAATCTTCCAAGAGGATCGGATTGCAGGGTAATGTCCCTGTCACCCATTCGTTTACCGTAATCTCCTCCGCAATCGTCATGGCACGGTGATTCTCACTTGGTAAAGGGTCGTGCTCACAGTGGCCAAACAAAAAGTGATTTGCTTCATGGGAGAGAACAGCCGTGAGCTCATCAAGTGTAATGCCCTCAACAAATACTGGGGCGAAATACAGAATCAGCCGACCGTGGCTAAAGCCGACCGCCATAGTGTTAATCGAAGGGTCTTCAACGAGTTTCCACCGCCCAAGAATTCCGCCATGGAGGGGCTGTACTGAAGCGAGCCGATCAACAGCGAGCATCACCTTTCCTCTGGCTTTTGATTGTTTCACGGCAGTGCTCCAGCTTGCTTTGCGGCCTTCATTAGCCGTTTGCCTATCTCTGCTGGCAGGTCTGAAATAAACGCTGCCAGATTGGTCCGCATGGACTCGGAATTCCCGACCTCAGCACAAACATCGACGTTCTGTAACGCAACGAGAACATTGTGGGCGCTCGCATTTAACAGATCCGTCTTCTTCATTGTAGCCCATTGCTGGACAGTCCCTTGATTGCGATCGTATTCACGAATGATTGCGTTGGCAAGGATCGGCTCCTCACCATTCAAGTAGGACTGGACAAATGCTGTCCCGAGCGCATCGCCAACCAATCCTGAAATGGTCACGGTCAACAGTCCCTCGCACCCATTCCCAGCTTTCTCGTGGGTATGTAATATGTCCGATGCCCATGTCCATGCCCGTGGGTTTGACTCGGGGACGGTAAAGATGTCTACCGTGTTTCTCAGGAACCGAGTTATGGCGGGATGTACTCCATTTGAGTCACCCCACTTCAGAAACTCTTTAACGTCTGCTTCAACCGTCACCCTTATAAAACGAGATAGCAATGCGGCATCCATCTCCTGCGTTTCGTAACCGTCGGTAGAGGGGTTAGTTGCACAGATGCAGAGGTATCCCTTTGGAAGATGGTAGTCGTTCAAAGTGCGAGCCGTCAAAAGCTGTAAACAGGGAGCCATCATGCATTTCTCGGCTCTGTTCAATTCCTCGAAGACCAACAGTCCCTTCCCCGAATCAGGCAAGAATGATGGTGGTGAAAATTTCGTTCGGCCATTCACCGGATCCTTATATGGTAGACCCGTGAGGTCTGAGGGCTCCATCAGCGATAGATCACGTACGATGCATTCTATCCCCAGCTCCTTTGCAGCCTGTTCTATCAATTGTGATTTCCCTACCCCATGCCTACCCTCAAGCATCACAGGCTTTCCAGCAGCATATGCCAATCGGATCACATCGACTATTCCGTTTCCTGCTTTGACTTTCATCCCAACCTCCTCTTGTCCGCATACTCTCTACCCTTGTCCGTCAATGACCTCCCTCGACTCTCTACGCTGATGAACTCCATCTGCATCAGGTACGGCTCGATATCTCGAATCACCGACATCTCATCGAGACCCAGTGATGATGTCAGGTTGTGGAGGCTCACATGCCCATTGCGACGGGCCAACACGCCGAGATACTGGCGGTCAGATTCAGTCAGGTTATCCCGGTCGATCCCAATGCTCTGAAGATGGTTGTTCGCCATCGTCTTGCTAACCGTGATGCCAGTGTCCTCCATGACCGTTTGGATACTTAGCAAGAGGTGACGTGCTCGACGAGGTACACATCGAGCGGCATCGGCGATCCGGCTTGCGGCCTGTGGCGAAAGCAATATTCCAGTCTCTGCCGCCCTGTTGGCAACGATCACACGCATCTCAGGGAGTGTGTATGGCTGGATTACAAAACGTAGAGCCAACCGTTGTCGGAAAGCGTTGACCATGCTTCCTGCTTGGTCGGTAGCGGCTATGACGCAAAACTCCGGAATATCCAGCCACTCACTTTCCTGAAGACGGTTATTCTCATCAACCATTTGAACTCTTCGATTATCGATGGCCGGATACAGAACCTCTTGAACCGAATCATGCAATTGATGCACCTCATCCAAAAACACCACATCACATTTTTGAATTCGGGAAAGATGCTTGGCCATCTGCCATCGTTTGGTTTGAGGTGAACAGAACAAGGGTAAGAAAGTCGTCCCAAGTTCCTTTGCGATACAGTTGGCAATGGCAGTCTTACCCATTCCTGATGGCCCTGCCAGACACAGATGAGGGAGAGGCTGATTTTTTGCCGTCGCTCCGGCGCAATGTTCTCGAAGTGCTCTTACCAATGAGGCTTGTCCTGCAAACCCGTGCCATGTCTCTATAGGTCTCATTTTCTGTCTCCTGATCTTTGATTTCCCAGTACCAATACATTGCAGGGGAAAGGCCAAAATACGGAAAAATTAAGCTAAGAAAATCGGTACAGGATCTTCAAAACCAGTACACGGACGCCATTTTCGCCATCAAGAAGGTTTCTGAAACGTCAAATTCCGTCACTTATGAGACGGAAAACGGGGAGGATTGGACGCTACGAGCTCAGTCAAAGCGCAAAAAATAACGGTTTTAAGCCTAAAATGCAGTCCCAGACGGCCATATAGGCCTCGGGGAGGGGCAGAGATGGGTGCTGGAGCCCGTATGTGTGGCAGAAACACAAGAACCCAGAGAAGACCGGCAAGCAACGTGAGTCAGAGGTGGTGTTGGTATACCCATAATAATTCTTTGATATTTATCTATATATGTAACCTGCAAGGCATTTTGACTTTGTGGGGGAACGGTGGCAGGCGTCGGATTTGGGGTTGCAACCCCTGCCGGTGTAAAAAACATGCTTCTCGTCGTCCGCTCATTATTTTGGCTGTCCTGCCCACCAGCCTTTAGCGAGATACGAGAGCAAAAAGGAGCGGACGGAAAATGAGTATACCAGCATATTTCACAGCACGGCGGCAATGGGTTGGATTCAAAATCACCTACCAAAACGGCAAGGCGGAGAAATTCCCGTTAAACCCGAACTTCATCGGCTGTCCAGAGTCTGACGTTAAGTTTGTAGAGACGCCGGACGGCATTGTTGAAGAGCCCATACCGTTTATGGCGTCATCAAATGACCCATCCACTTGGTCAACATTCCAAAATGTCCAGCGCTTCCCGTTTTTTGCTTACTGCCTTACAAAGGAGGAGGGACTGGTGTTTATCGACATTGATGACTGCGTTGATGGAAAAGAAATTACTCCGCCGGAGGCTCTGGAACTAAGCAATCGATTGAATCACACCTACATGGACTTGAGTTGTAGTCGCTCGGGGCTCCACTTTATCGGCAAGGGTAAGTTGTCTAAAAATATTTCCGAAGGAAAATACAAGGGAATGAAAGTCGAAGTTTATAACAACAAGTTTATAATCTTCGCCAAGGATGGGGATGGTGACATTGCTGACATCCAAGATGTGGTTGATGATATTCTAAAGGAAACGGGTTTTCAGGAAACCGAAGCCCGTTCACCTAAACGAGAATTCTCAGGGGATGTCACGCCACTTGTCGAAATCTGTCTTGAGATCATTCCTCCCGATGTTTCGTATCACGAATGGATCGTCGTCGGGGGCGCACTGAAGGATAATGGTGTCCCATTTGAGGTCTGGGACGAATGGAGTTCCAATGGCAACAATTATGATGCCAGCCTAATCAAAGGCAAGTGGGATGGCATTGGTGGCATCGATATGTCGCTCGGAGCCCTTGTTAATTTGGCTCGGGAATATGCTGACAGTGAGCAATCCAAGCGGCTTGAGCGGGTTCTGAAAAATGGTGGATTTAGGTTTAAGGATGACGGGGAACGGGAAAGTCTCGAAGGTTCAATTTTAAGGAATATCGGCAAACGCTACCTTGAACCTCAAGACTACGAAGCCGAAACAAAAATCATACTTATGCAGAGTCCTTACGAGACTGGAAAAACCCAATCTCTAAAGACACATCTCTGTGACCGTCCATACATTCTGATTGGACACCGGCAGGCACTTATCAAACAGCAGTGCGAACGGCTGGGATGCCGTAATTACCTTGATATGGAATCCAAGGACATTGCCGCAGAGCGTGAACGACTGGGTGTCTGCCTTGATTCGTTGGTGAGGATCATCCCCTCCAATTGGAATGATGCAGTCGTGGTGCTGGACGAGTGGACACAGGTGTTGAAGCATCTTGCGGGAGATACCTGCGAGAAAAACGGGGTCCCTGAAATTCGGGCCGCACTGATCCATCTTCTGCAACACGCATCAAAAATTATTCTCGCTGACGCCGATTACAGCGATGAAGCAATGAAGCACATCTTGTTGATGGCAGGGCTTACACCGAAGGACGTAACCCATGCTAAAAACGATGTGCAGACACACGAACGCCCGCTTCACCTTTATCCTGATACCGTTGAGATTAAGAACGCCATCAAAAATTCACTTAAGGCCGGAAAAAAGATTGCGGTCTTTATAGACAGCATTGCCGCTACCAAGGAAATCCGAACGCTGGCGACAAATATAGGTGTGGATGAGAGTCGTGTTTTGATAGTGAATTCCGATAATAGTGCCACCGCCGAAGTTCAGGCGATGCTATGTGATCCAGTAAAGGGCCTTAAGGGGTGTCAACTTCTCGTTGCCAGTCCAAGTATGTCGACAGGAATCAGTATTAAAGGTGCTGGGTTTGATAGTGTTTACGTAATCTCGCTTGGTGTTTTGGGTCCTTGTGACTTGATGCAAATGCTTCATCGTGTCAGGGATGCCAAGTGGTATGGAGCATGCGTTAAAGAGCAAGGACTTGCATCTGGGAGCCACGACCCAGCGCACATCGAACGAATCCGCCTTCATGCGTTCCGTGAGACCTGCAAAAATGCTCCGGGTGGCAGGGATTTGGACAAGAACGGCAACTGGCAACTGGGTGACCCAGACCATTTCCGTTATGTCAGTGAAGTTGACGCCCGAGAAAATCGTGATTCGTTCTTTATGGGACCACGGTTCTTGATAAAAGCGAAAACTTCAGGATACAGAATTGTTGCCATCTCCAAGACCACAGGGGACGCCGAACGTGATGAGTTTCGTTCCATCCGTGCCGATCTAAGAACCAAGGAGGTCGAAGCCATCGTATCAGCCAAGGATATGACGGAGGCTGAACGGAAGGCTTATGACAGGGATCATGCATCTCTTGATGATAAACGAGCCGCTATCAAGCACGACCTCGTCGCCTTTGGCGGTAAGGACAATCTCCCTGAACTTGCACGTTTTCAGGTTGAGGGAGAACTCTTGAAACTTAAAAACGGGGTATTTGCCGCCATTGAAGTAGAGAAAACTGATGATGAGTTATCGGAAATGGACAAGGAAGACTTGCAAAATAACGATAGCACGGAGCACCGGCTCAGGCACCACCGTCTTCGCCGTGACCTATTCCGCCAGATGTTACCATTTCTTGGAAACTTGAAAAAAGATCAGAAGATTAATGCGGAGGGGTTCAGGGAGGTAGTCCGCAAGAACCAAGATTCGGTTGAGGCCATTTGGGGCATCAGGTTCAAGAAGTCGTATGATAAGGAGCCAATGAGGTTGGTTTCGGCATTCTTGAGGCGCATCGGGATGTCATTGAAGTCCCTGAAACACCGTGAGGCAGACGTTTCAGTGAATATAGGGACTCCAAATCAAACGAGTGCCTCAAAAAGTAAGTTGATTCGGGAATACTTCATTGATGACGAGTGCCTCGATCGGCTCGATATGCTTGTGGCGCACCGGAAAAGGATGGAGACCTTCAGGCGACAAAGGGATGTTGAGCCGGAAACTGCACCAAACCCTTGTTTTATGGATTTTATTAATAGATGGCGGAGCAAATGGGGGACGAAGAGAGCCAAACAAGAAGAAAGCGAAGCATTTTGTGCTGAGGCGATTCCCGCTTAACGGGGAAAGGAGAATAATATGACCAAGGTTATGGCAGTGGCTGAAATAGAGGCCCAAATCCGGAAGATCATTAAGGAGAACTATAAGCAGATTGCAGATAATTGGCAGTGCTTGAGGATTTGGCGCACCGATAGCAGGGATATTGAGTGCATCGAATACGATTCTGGCATAAGGCCAATTCGGACTTGTAGGGACGATCAGGAATCGGACTATGTCACATTGACGGCTGATGATCATGGTAGCGAGGAGGGAGTCAACAACCTGATTTCTTGGGTGTTGTGGATCACGCATCAAGTCACGTGTGCATCTGCCACTAAGGTTGAATCCATGACGCAAGAACAAGCGTGGAAGCAGGTCGGGCGGGCAACAATGGCCATATCGGAGATGGTTGGGCGTCAAGCTGGTCAACGATATCAGGATACAAGAGTTGTCAGGAACGTGGAGAATATAGGATCCAATATTGAAAGAGTGTATGGGATTTTGTACGAGGAGGCCTTTACAAGAAGTGGCACTGCGGAGGGGAATGTCCTAGGGCTGACATTATTGCCAGAGGCAATCATCCACCCCGATAATTGCCGCTATTTAAGTGGATGGGGTAAGCATTACAACGACGGGGTGACCGATCAGTTCCGCATCATACATATGGTGAAAGGATGAGAAGGAGGGGAGCGGGTGATGATTTGATAGATGAGTAGCATTCCGCCATGTGGCACATCCTTTGAATATCTATAACCTTCTACGCCTGAGCCGCTAACCTTGATGACCTCGCCAATATGGACGCCCTTTGAATGGTGAAGTCGGGAGGCTTGGTTGGGCTGGAGACCAGTGCTTTCATTAGGAATGTGTCTCAGAAAAATAGTTAAGAGCCCCCAGACTTTTTACGATTTAATGATTTAAGCAGTCGATCGAGTTCCCGCTTGCCCTCAACAAAATTATTGTCATACAGACAACCCAGATCGACGCCATGCTGTCGGTAGTCACGGAGGGTGGGCGTCCGTCCCAGCTTCTGTGTCAGAACCAAACACGCATCAACGGTCCCTCTAATTGAGTGTCTTGATGCGATAGCTGTAAGGTTCTGAAAAGATCCGAGGAAAAGTTTTCGGACGTGATACAAAGAAGGTATTACGGATGGTTCTTTCCGATGAGCATCACACCAACTCTTGCGGGTGTTCAGGTTAAACTCAAGCACGCACTTTACCAAGTAGTCAGGGGAGAATGACTGGGTGGGTGCGGTTGAAGTGGAGGTCAGTTGTGGCCCATAAGCGGCAGTCTGGGCCTCACGCCAACTCGTAAACCTTTTGATGTAGTCATAGAGCGTTGGATGTCCGCATTGATGTGATTTCTTAAGTTGGCCTGTCGTGTGTATCCCAAAACTAACAAGGTGCCGGACAAGATCTGAATCCGTAAGAGTCCTCTGCTTTTTTCTGTAACGGCCTCGCACTCGGTTCGGATTCCTACGTTTGCCTTTGTTGCTTGGTAGTCTGGCCATTATTTTTTCGATATCCATATTTCCCTCCTATGTGTCTCCAATAAAGGCCGGAATATTGAAGAATCCTCACAGAGGGACTGGAGTGACCGGACAGTCATGACCACGGAAGGGCAGAAGGAGTGGTGATAGGGGCTCAGCAGAAACTGAAAAAATAATTAAGCTTTTTGTCAGGTTTGTTCAAAAGTCTAAAAATTTCTTTAGATTTTGCCGACACCTCTTTCCGATACCTTTCGGCCCCAGATCAGGTCCGTAACGGGGAGGGAGGCTCCAGATGGAGGCATGGAATAGGACAGCTATCAACCGGACGAACAGGTTGCGCCAGTGGTCTGGCTGTCCCATGTCACAGTAATTTTCTGAAAATCAATTTGGCCTTTTTTTTCTGTATTCCGGTGTAGCCCGAGACGCCGCAGAAGGTCCATGGGCATGAGGCTTTGGATGTCCAGTAATTCTGGAACCATTATGGAACCATTAAAGTTGGCGTATTTTCGGTTTTGAGGGCTATTATCGGCATCTATGGAGAATCGTCAAAAAACTCGCAAATAATTGATAATACTCAATGAAATCAGGTATTTACAGGGGATTTGATTGGAGCCAACAGTCGGGATCGAACCGACGACCTGCGCATTACGAATGCGCTGCTCTACCAGCTGAGCTATGTTGGCCTTGATGAACGGCGGGGTAAAACATATCGAAAAC
>Ga0194060_10001952_pt1 | contig 14740 bp, 20 predicted proteins | sample SepL225m_MetaG_FD_163427 | JGI IMG/M metagenome (GOLD analysis project Ga0194060, IMG submission 163427) | Anoxic zone freshwater microbial communities from boreal shield lake in IISD Experimental Lakes Area, Ontario, Canada - Sep2016-L222-5m | ecosystem: Environmental > Aquatic > Freshwater >... | reverse complement strand
CGACCGCCCCCTCCGTGTTGTACACCGGCTCCTGTCGGTTCGCCCAGTCCCCGTGCCATGTGCTCATAAGCTCCTCCATCGGATTGACTTCAAACCAAGCATAGTGTACTATTTCGTCGTACACTTGTCAAGAGATACGAGAATATGCCGTATCTCTTGACAAGTGTACGACGAAATAGTACACTTGCGTACAACGAAGTACAAGATAGGAGATTGAAAGTAGTGAACAGTCATTTCCGCGTGCTAGTCGCACAAAAAGAGCTGCGTGAGAAGCGCCGCATCGGTATCCGCGTCATCGTGAAAGAGTGCGGTGCATCTCGGACTACGGTTGAGCGCCTGCTCAACAACACCATCAAGCAGGTTTCGCTCGATGACCTCGCTTCTATTTGCGAGTGGCTTCCATGCGCTCCCGGCGACATCCTCCGGCTCGAACCCCTTTCCGATCAACACAGTAATCCGATTTGGAAACTGACACTTGACAAACTTATAAGTTAGCAGTATGTTCCTTCTATAGAAACTTATAAGTAGCAAGGAGACGACAATGTCCACGTATTACATCGAGGTCGATACCTACTGGCAGAACAGCAAGTCGTACTTCGTTGGCTCATTCGACTCGCGCCAGAACGCTGAGGCGTGGATCGAGCAGTCCGTTAATGATCCGTCCACGAACGTCTGGTTGAGCACATCGCAGTGCGGTGGCGACATCCGCGACGCCTGGCGTGTGTACCCGGACGTCCTGAGCAAGACTGAGGCGAAGCGGCGCGGGATGCAGGACAGCGGTGAGCGCGACAACACTCTTGCTCCGTCTACGGCTCCGACCGCACGCAACCTTTCGAATGTCGTTCGCTGGTTGCACGAGGTGTACTCCTAATGAGTCGGCGCTTCCAACCGCTGTTCCAACCGCTGACCAGCGCCCCGATGCAGGCGGCGCTCCGCAAAATTGCGGAGCGCCACGGGTACACAGCAACCCGTGGCACGCATGCAAATCAAGGCAGTCCAAGCGAGCTAGTTCAGGCACTCGATGCAGGCGAGCTTGCCACCGTTCTACTCGATAGTGATGAGCGATGGAGTGTAATTTCCTGGCTGGAGAGCCAGGCCGCAGCAATGGACAATCCAGGCTACGGATTGCCGGAGACCATTCGTAGCCTAGCCGCTCAACTTCGTGTCGCGGCTGACATAGAGCGTCAGCTTGATGCCGAAGAAGCAGCCTATTTCCTACCTCCTCATCAGCGAATATGCTACGATTGTCCCCCGCCCACCCTCGCTACGACTAGCCACGACTTAGCTGTCTCTGAGGCCACGCCAAACGCCGGTTCTGCGACACCAAACGACCCCGCACGACTGCCTGCTGCATACAGCGATGCATCCGGGCCATCCCAGGAGCATAACTGATGCTCGACCAACGGCACCTCGACCACCTCCACGGGAGCGCCATTTCCGATCCGATTATTGCCGCACGCGGATACACCAGTATCGCTCCTGGCGATATTTACACGTGGCGACAGATCGCGGGCAGCACACATTCTGACGCCCTGCTCAAAACCGTACTGCATCAGGGGGCGCTTACCTTCCCGTTGCGCCGATGTGCCGAAGAGACGCCGCACGCCTGGATACTCCGGCCCGACCTTCCGCGCACCAAGGACGGCAAGCCAATCAAGTACGAGTATCCCAAGGCAACTGCGAACGTGCTCGACATCCTGACCAGCTATCGAGACGCCCTGGGAAACCCCACGGTTGATTGCTGGATTACCGAGGGCGCGAAGAAAGCCGACTCCCTGTCCACGGCCTACGGGCAGCTTATTCTGCCCATCAACGAAAATGGCGTCTGGGGCTGGCGCAGCAAGGGCAAAATCCTAGATGACTTTAAACGCATCGTCTGGGAAGGGCGACGGGTGATTGTGGCTCCTGACGGCGACGTGCGCCACAACAAGGCGGTCTACCAAGCCGTGCAGCGCTCAGCGCGCCTGTTCACGGCCTGGGGCGCGTCAGAGGTACTCATCCTGCTCCTGCCCTGCGAGAAAAACGGCCCAAAAATCGGCGTTGACGACTTCTTGTCCCAGGGGCGCAGCCTTGATGAGCTGGAGAGCCACCTGGTTGAACTGACGGTGGTGGGCGAGCAGACCCGCGTGAGCCTGATGCGCCACCCGGCCACGGGGGTGCCGCTCTACCTGCCAGCGGGCTACGATGTCTACAACCAGCTCATTGTGAAGAAAGAGGGCGACGGCGAAGGGCGGCATGTCTACTCTGGTCTCTTGGCCGTGACCGAAACCGGCATGAACCCGCACACCAAGGAAGAGAGCGTCACCGTTGTCTTCGACCGCTACGGCAAGATCGAGCCGGTGACGCTCCCACGCCTCGCGCTCACCAGCGGCCAGAAAGTGGCCGAGTCGCTGGGGGCTATCGGCGCGATTGTGCATGGGGGGAACGGTCGTGAGGTGTCACGCTACCTGGTGGAATTCATAAAAGAAAATGAACCAGACCTGCCCCGGTTCTACCAGATTGACCGGCTGGGCAACGTGGGCGAAGACGGCCTGGTGCTCCCCGCTGGTGCGCTCAACATTGATCGTGAGGTGCGCTACACCGGCCCCGAGGTCAAGCTCGGCACGGATCACACCATCTACCCGCTGGTGCTCCGCGAGGTGAGCCGATGGGAAGGCATGACCACCTTCTGGGCCACCCTGGCGCTGGGATTGGCCGGACCAATCATCAATCGCATGCGCCCCGACCGTAATCCGGTTCTGCTCCTGGCCAACGCATCAGGCAGCGGGAAGACGACGATTGTCAACTTTGCCACGGGAGCCTACGGCGATCCGAGTACCGCTCCCTTGCGCATCCAGTGCGCCAGCAAGGGCACCACCCCCAAGGGCATCCTTCAGACAATGGCGATTGTGAACGGCGTGCCCCTGCACCTGGAGGACATTCACCTACTAATGAAGCGCGACCCTGACAGCTTCGCCGGGATGATTTACGATTTCGCCAACGGGCAGCTCCGCACCTACGGCACGCTGAACCAGAAGGGCGGCGGCGGCACGCGCTTAGGCGGCGCGCTGATCATGAGTGGGGAGGCGGTGCCCCAGCTCGAGTTTGAGGGCAGCCAGCGGCGGCTGATGACGATTAATTGCAAGGACTACCTGCCCCTGGCAGTGCCCGCAAAGAGCGACGAAGGCGGCATGCGTGCGGAGATGATCACCAATGCCTGGAAGACCGGCGCGGGCAGCTTCGGCCATCGCACCTGCGAGATGGTCTGGAGCAACTGGGACGCCTTTCAGCGTGATATAGCGCTCTTGCAGGTTGACCCGGCACTGGGCAACCTGCAAGCCTGGAAGCCGCTGCTGGCCGCAGCAGCCCAGACCCTCCGCTGCGCCCTACTGCCCTTGGGGATTGCTCTGGACTGGCCCCTGCTGCTGCGCCAGTGGGCCGCGATGTATACGACCGGCCAGGCCACCAACGACCCCGCGCAGAACGCCTTTGAGAAGGTGCTGGTGATGTTGAGCCAGTGCGAAGTGACCTCCAACAGTGAGCGCAGCGATGAAGGCCACCGTAGCGTGGCTACCTGGGATTGGCTGAACTACGAGCGCAAGGTTGTGGCCGCTCGCCGCATCGGAGATGGCTACTGGCGGGTGATGACTACCAGCCCACAGTGGAAGATGGTTATTGGCGAGAGCGCGATTGATATGTACGGCACATCCTGGCTCCAGGCCGGGTTCATCCGCGCCCACAACTCATTACGGCCCGTCTCTGACCGAGAGTACCTGGGGCCAGGGAAGGGCTACATCCAGTGCATCTTCATCCCAGAGAAACATCTTCCGATGACCGAACCTGTGGAGTGAACCATAGCGCAGCTCGCCACTGTATCAGAACTATTCTGATTGGTGTGAGCTAAACGGAGAGTACACGATACGTCAGGCATATCTCGGAAAGCGCCTAGACGCAATCGGATTAACCAAAGAGAGATATTGGCCGGATGGGCGGAAGGGAAAGCACCCATGGCGCTGGATTGGAATCGGTCTGTTAGCGGATAATACCGAGCCGTGTACCGCGTGTACCGCGTGTACCGCGTCTAAACCTATCGCCACTCCAAATCATAAATCTCATGAGCTGAATGGTTTAGACGCGGTACACGCGGTACACACAGTACACAGCGACCAGCAAAGCACCGCTATTCCGCAACAGGACGCGCTATCACGCGCAAACTACACCGTAGAGAACCGTGCGGTCAATGGCCCGCCGCGCTGGGTTGTAGTGTCGCCCGATGGGAAAGTCACGACCGAACACCCTACACAGGCGCTTGCAGAGGCAGACGCTCAGGTGATGAGAGCTCATGCCGCACGCGCTGCGCGGGTAGCAGCACAGCAGGAGAAAAACTAAAAACCAACAGCTATCTACCGCAGAAGACGAAAAATCCTAGCCGATTTTCATTCCCGGCTGGACGAAAAGATTCGCAAGGAACGGAATGAGATAGGATAGTCTCAGGCCGAAGAGACATCAGGAGGAGGAGCTGCGATGAGCCGCAACCAAATCAGCCTTTTTGAGGGCCAGCGACAGACGCTTGATGAGGCGCTGGAGCTAACTATCCAGAGCCTTATACGCGCTGCCTCGGAATATCGGAATTGGGCCATCGCCTACAGCGGCGGGAAAGACTCGTCCGCGCTCGTCACGGTGGTGTTGACACTGATCGCCGAGGGCCGTGTGCCGGTGCCGGAGTCTCTCACTGTCCTCTACGCCGACACGCGACTTGAATTACTTCCGCTGCATATCAATGCGTTAAAGACGCTGGAAATATGCCGCCAACGCGGTCACGATGCCCGCGTGGTGATGCCGCCGGTTGACAAGCGTTTCTTTGTCTATATGCTCGGTCGAGGCGTACCCCCACCGAACAACAATACGCTGCGCTGGTGTACGGCGCAGATAAAAATCAATCCAATGCTGGATGCGTTACGCGAGGTTCGGTCGAGGGTGGGCCAGAAGATCCTCATGCTCACCGGCGTGCGGGTGGGCGAGTCGGCGGTGCGTGACGCGCGGATCGCCATCTCGTGTGGGCGCAACGGGGCCGAGTGTGGGCAGGGATGGTTTCAGGAAACGACGCCGGAGAGCATCGCCGACACGCTGGCCCCGTTGCTGCATTGGCGGGTGTGTCACATCTGGGATTGGCTTCAACTCTATGCGCCGATCCAGGGATTTCCCACGGCGATGCTCTGCGATGTCTATGGCGGCGATGAAGCCGTAGAAGTCAACGCCCGGACGGGATGTACCGGGTGTCCCCTCGCCTCCGAGGATACGGCACTCAACGGCCTGCTGGAAATGCCGCAGTGGTCGTACCTCGCGCCGCTCACGCTCTTACGCCCGCTGTATCGCGAGTTGCGCGAGTTTCGCAACCGCAAACAGAAAGACGCCGAACGCAACCAGGACGGGCACTTGAGTAGCAGCCCGAATCGCAAGGGGCCGCTGACGCTCGACGCTCGGAGCATGGCGCTGGAGCGAGTCTTGACGATTCAGTCGAGCGTCAACGTCATGGCCGATATGCAGGATCGGCCACGCATTGATCTCATTAATGCTGAGGAGGAGGCAGCGATACGCGACTTGATCGCCCGTCGCGTCTATCCGAATCGCTGGAGCGACGATGATCCCGACGCCAGCGTCCTCATCGATAAGACGCTAGCGGAGGGAGTTACCCAGCCATTGCTGGGGATGACGCTATGAGATCCTGCAACCGTTGCTGCTACCTGTCGCGCTCGGAGGCACGCGGACAGGCGCGGAAGCATCTTCCGATGACCGAACCTGTGGAGTGAACCATAGCGCAGCTCGCCCCCGCTACGCCCCCGACTGGGTATCCACCAGCTGGGGGCTTCTTCATGGAGGGGGAGAAGCGGGCCATATGATCGCGTCTTCACACGCATGGCCCTCTTTTTTTGAGGGTGAGCAGATATGACCCGGTTTTGTGGCGTCCCAACGGGGTAAAAGGCATATCTGCTCATATCTGCTCAAGTTAATAGCTAATCTACACTAAGCACGGTGATGCGGCAAAATCATATCTGCTCATATCTGCTCATATCTGCTCATATCTGTTCATATCTGCTCATATCTGCTCAGGCATCTGTCGGAATTCCGCGTCCCAATGCGGATATCTGTCATATCTGCTCTATCTGCTCAAAAAACATACCCCTTTATTTTTTTTGCGCTGTACTGCATGGGTTGGTGTGAGCGCGTACCCGGCTGCGTTCGCACATCCGGCGGGAGGCTTCACATGCGTGCCACAACCTGCTATACTGAGGGCGACATCCGTTATGAGGCTTCCCCCCTTGCGGCCCCCCAACTATGCAACACATCGTAGAAGCACTCATCGGACTAGCCATCATCGTCATCGGATGCCTCGGCACCTTGGTCAAGATGTGGATTGACCATCTGGCGACCGAGCTGGCGCAGAACACACGCATTACCACACAGACCAGGGATGCCAGCAACGGCCAATTGAGCAGCGTGCTTACCCAGCTTGCGGCAGCGCGGAACACGGTAATGGGCTTGCGATCGGTCGTGCAGGAACGCGATGACCGATTGGCCTACATTACGTCGCGTCTCCCTGAAGCCGATGCACTGATGAAAGAATTTGCCGAGCGCCGCTCCTACAGGCCAAGCGCAACAGATGATGCCCTCGCTGAACAGCACGCGCTCACCAGCGATACCGAATCAGGTTCTTAACAAGGAGTTCTTCTATGCCCAGTATGGACGACCTCTCGACCACCCACCCCGTAGCCCAGGATTCACCAATCGACCGGCTACGGGAGTCATTCGTGACCGACTTCGGCGACATCACCGGCTCGTTTGTGCAGAACGGCACATCGAGCGAGTTCCATGCAACCTACGCCGGTATCCTGGTGACTATCCGCATCCATGAATCGCCGCGCGGGGTTGCGGAGTACACGATTAACGGGAACAAATGGTACCCACCCGGCGATATGCCCACCAGGCCGCTGGCGGAACGCCAGGATCTGCTGATTGACGCGGTGCGTCGCTACGTGTAGTGAGGAATTGCGAGACGCTTTTAAAGCGCATATCCGCACGATACCGCGCTTAAACGCTGCACATCGTCTCAAAATACTCGCGCATCACCTTTGGGATCGGCTCGATATCACATCACTAAGGAGGATCTATGGCGATCAATCTCGACGCCTGCACTCAGATTACGTACAGCTTTCTTGACCGTGAGAATACGGTCGGGAAGATGCAGGTTCACGCCCCGGCAATTGGCGTGGGTCTGCCCTCGCTTACCTTCGACAGCATTGAGGCAGAGGTTGTTGGCACCTTCGGCCCCCTCGTCATCGGTGGACTCTGGAGTTCAATTCAGGCCCTTTCGGACTGCCCGATCTACGGGGTTGGCATCAGTGTGGGCTATCACGAGATTGACCCGCTGCTCCGGGTCGGGTTTGGTGAGGCTGAGGTTAAGGGGGTATTCCAGCTCGAGGATGACAACGGGGAGTACACCACCATCACCATCCCTGGCATCCTCGACACGGTACTCCAGAACAATGGCCGCTTTATCGATCCGACAAATGCCAATGTGGCGGCCTTGGTGACGGCACTGACCTCACAGGCAGGGCCAGCCGATGTGCGGAGCGCGAACAACCTGCCGTTCATCCGCCTGAATGAGGCGTGGAAGCAGACCCGCCAGAGCAGCACCAGCGGCACCCGCCGCACCGGCTAAGTGGCCCAGATCGGCTGACGTATCTCTGGAATCGTGCATAAGGAGCTTGTATGGCTGTCCAGCCTATGCCCTATCTCATCGTGTTCAAATGGAAAGACCGCGAGGGGACGATCGCGTACACCAGCATCAATATTCAGAATCGGCCCGTGCTTGCAACCGACGTGCAATCCAAAGCCGCCGCCTTGGTTCCACTTCTCAAGGCGCTCAGTTCGTCGCATCTCGTGGAGTACCGGATCATCAGCCGCTACGAAGACCCCACGGTCACGGGCGCTGGGGAGGCGGAGCGGAAGGGCAAGTTCTTCTTCACCACGGCGATGGGGCGCGCCTATACAACCCAGGTGCCTGGCTTTAAGGACTCATTGCTTGACACGAATGGACGCCTGATCACGGTGCGTGGTACCGGGGTGAAGCCGGATATCGCCACGTTCACCAACGCGATTATCAATGGCCCAGCGGGCTGGGGCAACTCGGCGGTGAATGAGGGCGGCCAGAGCATCGTTGCGGTGACGAGCGCGAAAAAGGTGCATGTGCGCAGTCTGGCCACTCGCAGCGGCCGCAGCGGGTAGCGGCGTGACCATGGCGCACGCACAGACGATTGCCCGCCTCTGGTATATGGATCGGGAGGGGACGGAGGATGACACGCGACTCTGCTACCCAACCAGCATTGACCCAGAGGCGGCAATTGCCGCGTCTACCAGCTTCTACGCCGGTGTGGTGGGAGCCTTGAGCGACTCGCCGCTCTCGTGCGTTGAGACGGAGTTCCTGTATGTGGATGACGCCCCGAACGCGGTGACAACCAGTGATCTCAGCCAGGCCGGGGCGCTGCTCTTTCGGTGTGAGCCAGCGCCCGACGACCAGGTGCGGCTGAGCATCCCGGCCATGCTGACGAGCTGCTACCTCGCCGACGGCGTCACGGTGGACACGACAAATACGGCGATCGCGGCCTTGATTGCCGAACTTCTTGCACCAGGCGCGGCAATGGTCTGTAATCCGTTTGAATCGGTGCTGCTCAGCTACGAAGCGGGCATGCGGCGCACCATTCCGGTTGAGTTCCCAGAGGCGACAGGCTAAATGTGCGTGTATTTCCACCGCAACCGATAGAGGCTGAGCCGTCCTATTTGGTTTGTGTGCCAAGACGACTCATTCCGCTCTTGTGTGGAGCCTTGTCTATCCTCGAAAACCGTGATGCATGGGCGTCTGATGCGGACTGGCAGCAGGGGTATCAGTGGATTGTTGAGACACAGGCAGAACTTATGCACGGCTGTGTAGACCGAATCGTAGAGATGCAGGAGCGCACCTACCGCCTCCTCGATGCCGCGCTCAATGGCACGGCCTACACGGTGGACACCCCGGCCACGGCCACGACCCTGGCCGTGGTCTCCCCGGCCATCCCCGATGTGCCGGATAGCACCGACCCCCAGGCGATGCCCAATAGTGCGCTGCGGAGCCGGATTGACCGCTTGGTGGATGTGGTAGACAACGGCTTCAACGGTACGACTATCGCCAATAATCCATCAACCAAGGCATCGGTACGCGACAACCTGGAGGAGATCCGGGCGCTGCTGGCGGCGAACGGGACAAATGAGGTAGGAATTGAAGATGTGCTGAACTTGATATTGATTGCACTAGGATGATGGATGTCAGAACCTACAAACAACCTCACCACAAAATTCACCGCGCTCGAAGCGCAGCTCACGACGCAGCATACTGCGATTGCGTCTAAATTAGATATGATTATCACTAAACTAACAGATATAAATACGACACTCACGCAAATTGATGAAGACCCAACTTCCGCCATCACAAGTGCGATTATTGATTTACGCGGTACCGGCCCGGAAAACACGATACGCAGTCTAAATCAATCATTGTGGAACATCGCCGGAACCGCGCCTGGCGCGTCACTCCTTCAGATAGTCAATGAAATACAGGCGCTACGCGGTACAACCGCTGATACCGCCATTACCGGGAGTAGATTAACCGACCTGTATAGCCTCTTCAACCCTGGATTAGGCATTTCTCCCTACAATTTGATTGACACCATATATCTGGTGCTGACCCAGATCAACCAGGTGCTTGGGGGCGATCCGAACTATACCAGCACCGAAATCGCAAACATCAAGAATCTGGTGTCGGCGCTCGTTACCAGCAACATCACGGCGAGGATACTGGCCCAGCTCAACACCAGCGTGGTCACGCCGACGGTGAAAGACCTGCTGATGACCCTCGCACAGAACACCACGAACCCGCTGAACGCGCTACCGGTGGACTGCTGTGCAACACCACTGGTGAACACGGGTTCGTTCTATATGGACACCACGGCGGTCTTTGTCACGCCCGTAACCATCGCATTGTGGGCAGAGGCACCAGGCGGGGATTTTTCGTCCTCGTGGAATCCGCTCTACAATGGCTATGACGTGCTGCACTGTACTGACTGGACGAAGTACCGCATCTACGTTGCAAGCAAGGCCGACTCGTTTGGGGTGATTGCGGGGCGCGGCGAGCGGTACCCGTGCAACCAGTGGGTCACACTTGCGATACCCGAGTCGGGCTTGCTGACGGGCGCAGCGTTCAACGTAGACAAGGCGAATAGCCTGGTTGTCTTTATCTGCGCGATCCCGGCTCCTACGCCGCCACTCAACCCCGATCCGGGCGGCTGTAGTGTCTTTGGCTCCTGGACGAACGAGGCGCGCACGACCGCCATGCATCTGCTCGGAACCGTCAGCCAGGCCGGAGTCGCCTATGACATCTACGCGCCAGATATTGTCGAGTTCTGGCCGTATGTTCGCTACTACAATCTAATCGACACATGGACAGCAACTGCTCAGCAGGTTGTTGCCTACGCGCCACAAGGAGCCCCATCAACCCCGGTGTGGATGTGTGTGAGCTGGGACTTCACTGGTATGGCCACCGTATGCGTGACGATGGTAACGGGAAATGATGCTGCCCCCGAATCTACGCCATGGCCCGTTGGCGTTCCGATCACAAATACGTTGTCTGGTGCCATCCCGTACACATTCGATGTAGAGCACATTGGTGTATATGGTTATCAGACGTGTTCCTGGCGCGTTGCGGTGCCAACGGGTGTTGTTCCCGACAATAACATGTTCATTCATGTAGATTTGTCTTCATTTGGTGGCGCATGAGCAACATCTACGTCGAAAAACTTGAGGCGATGATAACGTTGCTCACCAGTATGGATAGTCGCCTGCAAAACATAGAGGCGCAGGGCGGCTATGTCCATACGCAAGATGTTGCCTCAGCACAATGGGTAGTCATACACAATCTTGGGCGCAGTCCAGGCATTTTCGCGACAGACAATGCAGGAAATATCATTGAATTTGACCGCGTAGACCCAACGTTTAATACCGTTCTGCTTCATTTCAGTTCGGAGATTAGCGGAAAGGCAGTGTGTAGTTAATGGCACGCATATTTCTGACTGATATAGACATGCTCAACAACGAGATAGTGAATCTCGTGATTGAAAAGCTTGCAACCGATCCGCTCACCCCCGTCGCGGCCCGCGTGGTCTACAACACGACCATCAACAAGCTGGAATACTGGAACGGCACGGTCTGGGTCGTACTCGATAACATGAGCCTGAACGGCCAGGCCGCGAGCTACTATCTGGCGCGGGCCAACCACACCGGCACCCAGCTCGCCGCCACCATCTCGAATTTCGATACGCAAGTCAGAGTGTCACGGCTTGACCAGATGGCCGTGCCGACGGCGGCGGTGTCGCTCAACAGCCAGAAGATTACGCTCCTGGCCACGCCAACCGTGGCCACCGACGCGGCCACGAAGCTCTATGCCGAGGCGCGGGCCAACCATACCGGCACTCAGCTTGCCGCCACCATCTCGGACTTTAGCACGGCTGCTGATGCGAGAATCGCCGCAACTGGCTATGCGGCGGATATTGGCAACGCCGTGTTGCTCGTTGTGCCGGTGACGCACAATCTCAATACCCGTGATGTGCTCGTCCAGGTGCGGCAGAACGCCGCGCCCTACGCCTTCGTTGAGCCCGATATTGTCGCGGACACGGTGAACAGCGTCAGTCTGACCTTCACCACCGCGCCGACGGCGGCACAATATCGCTGCATCGTGATGAAGGTGAGCTAATGCCCGACTTTAAGGCACCGATCACTCTGAATGGCGTCCATGTCTCATTGGACACCCATGATCACAGCAGTGCTCCATGGCAAACCGTTGGGCTATGGATAAACTGGAGTAACTATAACGCGACCTTTGGTGGTGTCGTCTATAACGACTTTGGTTTTTGGAAGGACACCGGGGGTGTCGTGCATCTACGTGGGTTCATGTGGGCCATGTCGGGCAATACTGGGCGCACAATCGCGATGCTTCCGGCTGGGTATCGTCCGCTGCGTCGCGAGGTTCAGGTAGGCGCAACGGGAGTCACGATAGCAACGGGAACCCGTATAGATGTCGCCCCCACGGGGGAAATCCAAGTCATTGATGCGTCCGTATCAGGCGCATGGTTTTCGCTTGATAGTATTTCGTTTCGCGCCGCGTAAATCAATAACAGTATGAGGGATGGTCATGGCGAATCAGAAGAATGTCTTTATTAACCAGGTCACGATCACGGCGTCGGCTCTGGCCCAGGCGTTTGATATGGCGGACACGCTCACCGATGTCTACTTTGATCGCCAGTACAACACGGGCGGCGCGAACGCGCTGACTCCGCTCGATTTGGAAGCGAGCGGTTTCACGTCGGATCAGATCGCCTCGTTCGTGACGATGGCCCAGCAGATCCAGGCGCTGCGCCACAACCAGGCCGTGGTATCCGGCGACTATGACGCGACACTGAACCAGCTACGGCGCGATATTTGATGAGGAATCACAACGCCCCTGGTTTGCACCAGGGGGCGTTATGGATTACCTCACTTCCTTGGTTACTCCTGAGCGAGTTCGTCAGCCAGATCGCCAGCGAAGCGCATGCCAGCCGGTACCGGGCGCTGCGCCAGCGGGGTCTTCTGGGGCGGCTCAGGCGGTGGGTCAGGCACCACCACCGCATCAATGGCCGCGTTGAGCGTCTGGAGTTTGCGCCCGCCGCCCACCAGAAACAGCGCCTTTTTGATCTCGGTGGCCTTTCCGGCGGGGATGTAGCCGCGTGATTGGAAGACGGCGAAGGCCCGGATCATCCCCTCCTGTGTTGCATCATCGATCTGATTCCGTAAAGCGTTTTGCGTAATGATGACCATGCCGTCGTCACTTCCACCTGCCAGCTTCCGGGCCACTTCCATTTCCATTTCCCCGTGGGAAGCGCGGAAATTGCGTCCGTGCGCGTCGTCTCCGTTGTCGTGCGTGACATAATCATCAGAGGAACGGTTGACAGTTCGGCGCAAGAAGCGGTCGCGCAGCAGCATCCATCGGCGCGGGCCATAGTCTTCCTCTGGCGAAATAAGATACCCCAAGACTCCCATAACGACTAAGAAGCCAAGGCCGAATAAGTATGACTCTAATGCTGCTGCTGCATCGTTCATTGCTCCCTACCTCCGCTTAACCACAATAAAACCAATACCGATCTCTAAGCTAAATGTCAGGAAGAAGGTGAGCGGGATCAGTCCCATCATCCCGCTCACCTTGATCCATTGTATCGTGCTCAGTCCGAAAAAGGTACTGAGTGCATCATAGGCGCTTAAGATCAAGCCGACCACCCAGGCCCACCCGGGAATGTGCTGTCCCCTCCTCATCTGAGCAATCATACCCACCTGAAACAATGATGAGGAGAACACCACTGCCCAGGGCACGAGTGGTTGCTGTCCAATGACATCCTGACTAAAGTTCGTATGCCACAGCATCACATAGCGCCAGAAGAGAATGCCGCCATCCCCTGCGGCCTTGGCCAACACTCCAAGGCCAGTGACGCTAAATGAGCCGTTGACGAGCCAGAACAGAGGTCCCACAGACAGCATGAGTATCCATCCGGCGAGGCAGAGGGTCCACTCAAACCCGCCCGACGCCGTCCGCTTTTTTGGTATCACGGTGACTTTTGCATCCTCGGACATGTCTTCCTCCTCACAGTAAACCCTGGCCACCACCTGGTGGCCAGGGTGATGGGATTTAGCGCGCTCGACGCTGCCAGCGGTCGGAGGCGCGATCCTGGCTCTTACTCTGCCGACCTCAAGACCTCAATCGCGTACAGAACGCCATCGGCGGTAGATTCGGACTTTTGGACGATTTCCTCGTTGAGTGAGCTGTATCCGCCGCGTTTGGCAAAGTTCGCAATCTCTTGGCGCGATTTGTCGGCGCGGAAGAGCTGGTGCGTGATCTCGCGGTAGAGCCGCTCCTCGGCGCTCGTCCGCGCTTCTCCGAGCGTCGAGAGCCGCGTGCGCAGCTCATCGGTGTATGTGGTGGTGGTGGTGGTGGTATGATCCTGGTTGGTAGACATTGGATTGATCTCCTGGTTGCGAGGCTCGTGCCACCAGCTCGTGGCACGAGCCATAATGTGTTCTACTTCCGGCGGACAAGTCCCGGCGGCACCATGTTGAGCGCCTGACGCAGCAGGTCGTTCTGCCGGCGCAGCAGGTCGTTCTGCTTGCGTAGCTCCTCGGCCTGGTCGGCCTTGGCGGACTGCTCCTGGCCACCCAAAAAGGCCCCCAGCGCCCCCAGCAGCGCCGCCCCGGCCATCTGCTCCAGGCTCACCTGCTGCACCTGCATGGCCCTGCTCACCCGCTGCACCTCCTGCTCGGCCTGCCGCCGTGTGGACCAGGTACTCACCTGCCGACCATCCTGGCTGGCCGCCACCCAGGAAGGACCGTCGGCTGCCACGCACCCCACGACCGCCCCCTCCGTGTTGTACACCGGCTCCTGTCGGTTCGCCCAGTCCCCGTGCCATGTGCTCATAAGCTCCTCCATCGGATTGACTTCAAACCAAGCATAGTGTACTATTTCGTCGTACACTTGCGTACAACGAAGTACAAGATAGGAGATTGAAAGTAGTGAACAGTCATTTCCGCGTGCTAGTCGCACAAAAAGAGCTGCGTGAGAAGCGCCGCATCGGTATCCGCGTCATCGTGAAAG
>Ga0194060_10001951_pt1 | contig 14742 bp, 11 predicted proteins | sample SepL225m_MetaG_FD_163427 | JGI IMG/M metagenome (GOLD analysis project Ga0194060, IMG submission 163427) | Anoxic zone freshwater microbial communities from boreal shield lake in IISD Experimental Lakes Area, Ontario, Canada - Sep2016-L222-5m | ecosystem: Environmental > Aquatic > Freshwater >... | reverse complement strand
ACCACGGTGCCGACCCGTGGTGCGCAATTCGGTATCGATGGCGCCAAGAATCGGGGTGTAGAAGGTGCCCACCAGCATCGGTATGTAAACGCCAATCATCTGGGAGGAACCCGACAGCAGCGACCGGGCCGCATGCGAGGGCCGAAACTCCAGTTCTGCGATGGCCTTGCGAACGCGCTCGGCCGTGGCTGCTGCCACCGACCCTCGGCCGCTGACCACCCGCGACGCCGTGCCGACGCCAACGCCGGCCAGACGCGCAACGTCCTTGATTGTGGTCATTGAACTGGTCTCCCAAGTTTGGAATTCGCCCCGGGTTCAGGGCAGGTCAGCACAGCGGCATCAGGGGCCTCATCAACAACCCAGGCGATGTTGGCGAACGCCGCAGCGAATGGAGCGGACGTTAACACACCGAAGGGGCTCGTCACGCTGGAGAAGTCAAGGCCCTTGCGCGCAAAACAGGCCAACGCAATCTTCACCGTACGCAGGGTCTGTTGTGGCAGGGCGCGCAGCAAATCACCGATCTCGACTTCGCCCTGGCAGGCCTCGCCACAAGCGAGGGTCAGGCTCACAGGTCCCTCAGGTGGGCGCTCAATGACGATGTCAAATTGCAGCGCAGCGTGGGCCAGCGCATGCGGTCGTAGATCTCGGGCGCCAGCGGATGCGGCAAAAAAACGGGCTGGGCCGCCTAGCCAGCGCACCAGTTTGGCGTCCTGCTGGGTAGTGATCTGTGTCGTCTGCACGCGTATCACGGCATGCTCGGCCGGCCACTCCAGCGTAGCGTTCAGGTCCGGCCCCACGGGCAGGCTGCGCCCGTTGCTGGCAGCACTGGCTACTTGCAAGGCATAGGGCGCGCGATCGGACTGCTTGAAGATGTCAACACGGCGCGCCTGTCCGCAATCATCTGACGCCACAGTGGCATCGAGCAGCGCCACCTGCGTTTGCCTGGCGTAGTCTAAGCCGTAGCCTCTTGCAAACAGCGGCGTGCCAAAGTTTGGTGCCGTCGCACAGGCGGCGCTCGGCCAGGAAAACGACAGGCGGCCAGTGAAGTCGTGATCGATGGCGCCGCTGGTATCGCGCAATAACACATCGGCAAGCCCCTTGCCCTCGGTGCCTGGCAACCAGGCCACGACAAAAGCGTCAGACAGGTTCAGCAGGTCATTGGCAAAGACCGGGCGCCCTGTCACCAGCACCGTGATCACCGGCTTGCCATGGCCGGCCACGGCTTGCAGCAGCGCCAGATCTTCGGGGTAGCGACTGCTGTGGCGCAGCGTGCCGGGCGCAGCGATATCGCCATGGCCTTCGGCATAGGGCGTTTCGCCGATGACGGCAATCACAGCGTCGAAGCCGTTGACGTCAAGCCCCTGTGCGCTTTCACTGAACACCACGCTGGCAGAGCCCACGGCTTCGCGGATGCCCGCCAGAATTGTGTCGCCGACGGGGAAGTAGCTGTTGGTATTGTGCGTGCCCTGCCAGCCCAGCGTCCAGCCACCGGTCTGGTTTTGCAGGCTGTCAGCTGACTTGCCGACAACCAGCACCCGCCTGCTGCGCGACAGTGGCAACACGGCCTTGTTGTTCTTCAGCAAGACCAAGGACTGACGTACCGCCTGGCGCGCCAGCTCCCGCGCCTGCAAAGCCTGCGACTTGCCGGCGTAGGCACCGGCGGACGGTCGCTTGCCAAACATCCCGGCGCGCAGCTTGACGCGCAGGATGCGCGACACCGCGTCATCAATGCGCGAGCGTGCGATCTCGCCTGCTTGCACTTGCTGCATCGTGTTCTCGATGAAGGTGCGCCAGTTGTCGGGCACCATTACCATGTCAATGCCGGCATTGATAGCCTGTGCGCAACGCGACTGGCTGCAACCGGGCAGCTGTGCAATGCCGTTCCAATCCGTCACCACGAAGCCATCAAAGCCCATCTTCTCTTTGAGCACATCGGTCAGCAGCGTCTTGCTGCCATGCAGCTTGCCGTAATCAAGCCCCGCTGCCACATCATTCCAGCTGCTGAAGGACGCCATCACGGCTTGCACGCCGGCGGTCAGCGCACCGTAATAGCCCTGGCCATGAACGGCCATCATCTCCGCCAGTGTGACCGTGCTGACACCCTGGTCCTGGCCCCGTTCGGTCGCACCATCGCCGATGAAATGCTTGGCGGTGGCCAGTGCGTTGCCATCGTCGCCGAGCCTGCCTTGCATGCCGCTCACATAGGCCTGCGCGTAATCGCGAACCTGGCTGGCATCCTCAGAAAAGCTCTCATAGGTTCGGCCCCAGCGCACGTCACGCGCAACCGCCAGGGTCGGACCAAAAACCCAGTTGATGCCGCTGGCGCGCACTTGCCGCGCCACCACCACGCCGATGTCGCGGATCAAGGCCACGTCATGCGCCGCACCGAGCCCGATGTTGTGCGGAAACAGACTGGCACCGTAGGCGTTGCCGTGGCCATGGATGGCGTCGGTGCCCCAGATCACCGGCACCTTAACCGCCATGTCGGTGGCCATTGATGCGTCGTAGTACTGGTCTGCCAGACGCACCCAGTCCGACAGGGCCGAGAGCTTGTTGCCGTTGGGCCAGTAACTACCGCCATTGAGCACGGAGCCGATGTAGTAGTCGCGCACCTGGTCGGGGGTTACGCTCTTGATCTCGGGCTGCGTCATCTGGCCGATCTTCTGCGCCAGTGTCATGCCGGCCAAAATGCGTGCCACTTCCGCTTCGACGGCCGGGCTTTTGGGGATGGCACTGGTGATGCGGGGCCAGTCGGGCAGGTTGGCCGCAGATGAGGTCACGAAAGTTTGCCTCGGCACAGCGCAGGCAGTCAGGCACGACGCAAGCACAAGCGCCAGCACGCGGCCGTGGTTCAAGGTGTTGCCATGTGAGCCAAGTTCAGAAAGCTACGCTAAGGGCACCGCTGCGCAATGCTGGGCAATGTAGGCTTCATGCGTGGGCATGACGTCAACACACTTGCGGACCACCGCCTCGATATTGCCAAGGTAGGTCTTGATTTCCTCCAGCGGCCGTAAATCGACCAAGGGGTTGTAGCTCTGCGGGCGGATGCCCTGGCCATGCATCACCTGCACCCAGCTCACATCGCCAAACAACTCCATGCCGTCGCGGAAAATCCGCCCGTTGCTGCTGAACAGGTCAATCTTGTGCTGCAGCGTCGCTGGGATCTCCATGGTGCGGCAGTGATTCCAGAACGGCGAATCGTCGCGCTGCGTGGCTTTGTAATGCAAAACGATGAAGTCCCGAATGCGTTCGTATTCGAACTGCGTCTGGGTGTTGTATTCGTCGATATCGGCCTGCTGAAATCCGATTGTTGGAAACAGCTTGATCACGCGCGCGATAGCGCTCTGGATCAAATGAATATTGGTTGACTCGATCGGCTCAAAGAAGCCGCTGGACAGGCCGACCGCCACACAGTTCTTGTACCAGGTTTGCTTGCGTCGGCCCGGCACAAACGGGATGTAGCGCGGCTCGGCGAGTTGCTTGCCGTCCAGGTTCTTGAGCAGAATCGACGTCGCTTCGTCCTGGCCCATGAAGCGGCTGGAATAGACGTGGCCGTTGCCAATGCGGTGCTGCAGCGGGATGCGCCACTGCCAGCCGGCAGAGTGTGCGGTAGAGCGCGTGTAGGGTACCAGCGGTTGTACCGATTCGCAGGGCACGGCGATGGCCCGATCGCAGGGCAGCCAATGCGACCAGTCCTCGTACTCGCGTTTGAGTGCATCACCAATCAGCAGCGCACGCGTGCCGGAACAATCAATGAAAAAATCACCCGAGACTCTTTCGCCGCTGGCCAGCACCACCGATTCGATGAAACCGTCTGCTTCCCGCAGCACGGTTTGCACGATTCTGCCCTCGGTTCGCAGCACGCCACGTGCCTCGGAATAGCCGCGCAGGAATTTGGCGTAGAGACCGGCGTCGAAGTGAAAAGCGTTGTTGATATCACCCAGCGGCGAGCCCGCCATTTCGGGTTCGCTGCGAAGGTATTTCGAATGTCGGGGCGCCAGCGTGTTGATCGAATAGTTGTCCAGTTCTGATGCTTCACCGGCCTGGTGCATCTTGAGCCAGTACTGGTAGCAGGCAATCGGACCCAGGTCATGACCAATCTTGCCGAAGCCGTGGATATAGGCATCGCCAATCTTGCCCCAGTTGACAAACTCGATGCCGAGTTTGAAAGTGCCCTGCGTCGCGCGCAAGAACTCGTTCTCATCAATTCCCAAGGCCAGATTGAAATCCTTGATCAGTGGAATCGTGGCCTCACCGACACCGATGGTAGAAATCTCGTCAGACTCGATCAGTCGAATCTGGTAGCGATGCCCCATCAGACTGGAGAATGCCGCAGCGGTCATCCAGCCTGCTGTACCGCCGCCAACAATGACGATATTCCTGAGCGTAGTGCCAGACATGGTGTCTTCCTTTTCAATTGATTGAAGAGCTGCAGCGTAGCAAAAAAAGGGCCCTGCCGATTTGCATCGGCAGGGCCTTTTTTCATGACCCGGCTCAGAACTTGTAGGTGGCGCCGAGCAGCACCGAGCGTCCGAAATACTCGTACTTCCAGGGCAGTTGACCGGTCGAAGACCCGGCGCTGCCAACGACTTCAGGACCCTGGGTTTGCACCGCCGGTGCATTGGTCAGGTTGTTGACCTGCAACAGCAGTGACAAGCCCTTGTAAGTGCCGCTGCCAAACGCGTAGCCGATCTGGAAATCGAGTTGCTTTTCGGCTTCGATGTGGGTGTTCAACTCGGTGTTCAGCAACAGACTGCGTGTCGAGGCGGTAAAGGGTGAGCGATAGCGTTGGCTGATTCGGGTTGAGAACCCCTGTGCCTCGTAATAGACGGTCAGGTTATTGACGATGCCTGAAAAACCATCAAGGTTAATGGGGTTTCCATTCCTGTCGTTGGGAAGGCTGTTGCGCGTGATGGACTCGCTGGCGATGAGGCCAAAGTTCTTCAACGCTGGTGTCAACAAAGCGCCTTCCAGTGAAGCACTGAACTCAAGACCCCAGACCTTGCCGCCTTGACCATTGGCCTGCGTGGTGACAACACCCAGATTCGGATTGCAGGTGGGGCTGCCAACCGGGCAGCCTGCTGTAAGCGCTGTCGAGTAGTTGGTGAACATGGAGAAGTCACGCACCGTATCCTGGCTGTAGATGAAGCTGTCCAGCGCCTTGTAGAACATCGCACCCGCCACGTAACTGCTCTTGGCAAAGTATTTTTCCAGTGATAAATCAAGAGCCTTGGCGCGCCAGGGCTGCAGGTCCGGTACCCCGCCACCGCCGGCGACCCAGTGACCTAGCGCACTGCCGGGCGAGTTTTCCACCAGTTTCGGCTGGTCGGCGCCGGCACGCATGTCATCCATGCGCGGGCGTGCCATGGTCTTGGCCAGACCAAGCCGTGCGATGAGATCGGGCTGCAAAGTGAAAGCAAGATTCAAGCTCGGCAGGAAGTCGTTGTAGGTGGTGCCACCGCTGACCGCGATCACCGTGCCAGAACTAGGAGCGCCAGGCGTGCCGTTGCCGTCGTTCCATTGAAAACCGTCAGCACTTTGCTGCGTGTGAACCGCCTGGAATCCGACATTGCCGCGCACCGGCGTTTTCCCTATGGCGGAATCAATGTCCAGCTTGGCGTAGCCGGTGGTGACTTTTTCATGCACCGCATATTTGTTGGTATTGGCCAACCACGGGTCTTTCGCCGCCGCTGTGTACAGGCCCATCACGCTGGGCACATCCCACGTCAGGATGCTGGTGTTGATGCCGCCGATATTGAGGGCAGCAGGCCCACGCAAAGCGCTTGTTGGGATTGCCATATTCGCGCTTGCCAGCGTCAGACTGTAGGCGTCGGACTGGACGTTCTTGTCGCGCTGGGTGTGGTTCACACCGGTTTCGATGGTGGAGAACAAACCACCATCAAGTTCACGTTTGGCCGACAGTCGAAACGACTTGATCTCGTCCTTGTAGGTTGGCGTACGCATCTCGGCCCAACCGGGATCATTGGTCAACTGCACATTGCTGGAACTGGTCAGGTCCTGGGTGGTTGACCAGGCCTGGCCGCCGCTGCTTTCAAGGCCTGAGAATGTTAGAGGACCGCCAGCCAAACCCTTGGCAACGGACTGAATGTATTTCTCTTCACGGTTGGCGCGCGAGTAACCCAGGTCGGCCACTGCAGTCCATTTATTGGCCAGCTTCAACTCGTTTTTCCAGCCGAGCGAAGTGATCTCATCGGTGCGGTGGAAGTTCTTTTCGTAAACAAGGCTGCGTCCGCCATCCACCGTGCCGCTGGAAACAATCGTATTGCCGTTGACAACTGACGTGCCAACGTTCGAAAACTGGGCGCCACCACTCCAAAGTCCGATGTCACCCGCCCAGTAGTTTGCGGCACGATCCTGATCAAACTTGGAATAATACAAGTCAACCGTGCTGTGCAAGTCCTTGTTCGGTTTGAACTCGAGCACCGCCATCAAGCCGTCGCGTACCTGTTTGCTCGATGTCACGCTGGCTTCGAAACCTTGTGCAAACTGCGCTTTGTTGTTGCCCGTTAGCGCGGGCACACCCGTCGCGCCAGCACCCCATTGCCCGGCATAGTCACCAGATTTCCAGGCTTCGTATTTCTTGGACTCTCCGGGAGAATCAAGGTGCGCAAAGCCGAGCGCCAGACCCACCGTGTTGTCCGCGAACTGATTGATATACGAGGCGCTGACACGGTTACCCAAACCGCTGCCAGCCTGGGGCGACAATTTGCCGGCGGAGTTTTGCTCGCCTCGCACGTTCACCACCACCTGTCGACCACGCGAGTCCAGCGGCATCGCCGGACGAATGTCGATCGTGCCAGACAGCCCTTGCCCGATCAAGGCGGCATCGGGTGTCTTGTAAACAATCACCTGGTTGATCAATTCGGAGGGGAACTGATCGTACTCAGCGGCGCGGCCGTCGCCCGAACTGACGACTTCACGCCCATTGAGCACGGCGCCAGCGTAGTCCGGCCCAAGTCCACGAATTGAGATCGCCGATGCGCGGCCGTCGACGCGCTGCGCTGCCAAGCCCGGCAGACGCGCAATTGAATCAGCGATGCTGGAGTCCGGCAGTTTGCCGATGTCTTCGGCCGAAATCACTTCCACGATGGAGTCGGAATTGCGCTTGGCTGCAATTGAACTTTCAATCCCGGCCCGGATACCGGTTACGGTAACGGCGCTCAGGTTGGCGTCTTGCGCGCAGGCGCTTCCCATTGCAAACAACAGGCTTGAACAAGCCGCTGCAACCGGACTGATGCGCAGAACAGCATGTTGCCGTACGGCTGGGTGACTGCGCTGTGTAGCGGGACTTTTCATTCAGATACTCCTAATGTCTCGGATCAATTTGTAATGTTTGAAAAACTGGAAACGTTTCCAGTTGCGGCGACTTTAGCATCCGAAAACTGCTCTACCTACTCGTGGAAACCCTAGGTTTTTGCGATTTTTCCAACAGGCAACGCGGCCTTTGCGTTGCGACTGCGGTCTCAGCGTGGCTTGAATGGTTGCGGCGCAACGGCGCTGCCGAGCCACTTCATGACCCCCGGGTGCGGGGCGTAGTTGACGCTGCCAAACTGCTTGAACAAGCGCTCAATGTCAGCCAGCGGTGCGCTCGCAAAGTCGAGTGCCGGAACCGGGCTTGCAGTGGAATTGGTGACCACTCCCCAGTTGCCATTGCCCTGGCCACCGGCGTTGCTGATCATCTTGTAGGACCAGAGCGCAGCGGCCCAACCGTAGCTGGCATAGGTGTCAAAACTGACGCGTGTAATCTGCCCACCCAACTCCTCGTCCATGTCGGCCCAGGGCTGAAATTCGCCAACGAAGAACGGCGTGTCCAAGCCGATCAGGCGCGCGTTCCACTCACAACTGCCGTCTCCCTTGGCCGCACATTGGAGCCAGTCACGGTGCACCTCCAGACCCGGCTTGCCCCAGCCGAAATGACCTGGATAAAAGTGCATTTCGAAGGCCACGTTGTGAAGGCCCTGCGCCTGCGGTTTGCCGTAGGCTGCGATGCCGCTGTGATGCCCCGGGAAAATGATGACGTGATTCGGATCAACGGCGCGCACGCTGGCATAGAGCTTTTTCATCACGCTCGCCATTTGCTCAGCCGTGCTGCCCCAGGGTTCATTGAGCAGGCTGTAGCCCGCTACCGCTGCGCGATTTTTGTAGCGCTCGGCGACCTGTTCCCAAAGCCATGCGGTTCGCTCCTGGTAGTCGGGCCGGCTCCAATACAGGTTCCGGTTGGCGCAGCCGCTGTGATGCTCGGTGCCCTGACTACCGACCGCACCATGCAAGTCGAGAATGACATACATGCCACGCGCCTCGGCCTGCGCAATGGCTTCGTCAAGGTAGCGCCAGGCATCGGCGCGCAAGTGGCGCGGGTTCTTTTCATCCTCGACCAGGTTCCAGATAAAGGGCAGACGCACCAGGTTCAGACCGAGACTGGCCATTTGGTCCCAGTCGCGTGCGGTGATCCAGTTATCCCGCAACAACTTCATCAGGTGCTCGCGCTCGGCGTAGCCAAACCGTTTATCGAATGTCGCTTCAAGCGTGCACTGGTCATCGATCGCCTCGGTTCGCTGCCCCATCATCCAGAACTCCAGCATCAGCCAATTGCCCAGATTGACGCCTTTCAGATTGACCTGCTGGCCATCGGATTTGACCCAATGCGTGCCGCGTGCCTGCAGCATCGATAACTCGGCAGCAGCGCAGTTGCCGTAGCCGGCAAACGCCCACAACTGGACCAACACCAAGAGTATGCGCAACATGGTCTTCTCCGAAATCCAGAGGGGACGGCTACACCACCAGCGCCAGGGCGCCAAAATCACCGACGCGCTCACCCAAGCCGGCGGCCAGCAGTTCGCAGCCATCGGTCAAGGGTGCCTGCTTACCGCGAATGAAGGCGCGCAGCCGGGGCAGCAACCAGTCTTGGTGGTGCCAGAAGACGCTGCCGCCGATGCTGATGCGCTCCAGGTCGAGCGTGACGATCAGGTTGTAAAGCGTGCGCCCCATGACCCGGCACAGTTCATCAATGATGGCGACGGCGTTGCCGTCACCGCCATAGGCCGCCGCAAACAGCGCGGCCGAATCCGCGTAGCCGCGCGTAGCAAAGCGCCGCGCAATGGCGTTGCCGGCAATCAGGGCTTCGACATCGCCAACATTGCCGCAGCCGCACAAGCTGTCGTCGTTGTCGCTCACAAACAGATGCCCGGCATGGCCCGCATTGCCGTTCTTGCCGCGCAGCACATGGCCATCAACGCACAGACCGACACCAATGCCGGTGCTCCAGGTCACGTAGGCGCAGTTGGCCAGCGCCCGTCCATTGATTTGCAGTGCACCCCAGCGCCGCTCCGCTTCGAGTGCACCAATGGCGTCGTTTTCGACCCGCACAGTGGCGAAAGCCCGGCGCAACGGGGCTTCGAGCAAAGCGGTCTGCCAGGTGTTGGGCAGGCCGCGGGCTTTGCCAGCGATGCCGCCACAGATGTTGGGCGCAGCCAGTTCGACCATGCCCTCACACAGCACGAACGGCCCGCAGGACGATACGCCCACGGCCGCCAGATCGCTGCGGGCAATGCCCGCAACGTCACAACTTTGCTGCACCAGGCGGATGATTTGAACGCACACGGCGTCCGACGCTCCCTGCGTTGCGGTGGGCTCGACAACACGCCCCCGAACACCCAGCGCGTCAACCACGCTGACCGCTACCTTGGTTCCGCCAAGGTCGACACAGGCTACCGGCTTGGCGCCGTCGGGCAATTTGAAATCATCGATTTCGAGGTTTTTGTTCATACTTTTTTAATCTCTTCGCAAACGTCGGCAAATTAGAACCCAAAAATGCCCTGTGGCGCTGAATGTGGCGTGCCGGACTGAGCGCCGCTGGCAACAAAAAACCCGCTCTCCAGTAAAGAAGGCGGGTTTTGAGGGCTTCTGATGCTGCCTGAGACAATGATATGGTGCCGATTATCGGATTCGAACTGATGACCTACCGCTTACAAGGCGGTTGCTCTACCAACTGAGCTAAATCGGCGCTCTCAAATTTTAACGGACTACGTGAACGTTACCGGTTGTTGCGGCAGCTATTTCACGCGCGTCAAGGTCGGGCGCGGGCCAGTTGTTGCCGGGCGCGGTGGATCGGGCGCGTCATCTGGCTCATGACTGCGCTGGTCGGACTCGACACTGGCGAGATTGGTCGGGGCCGTTGCCACAGCGTCCTGCGCTGACGGTGCCACCGCCGGGAACGCCATGCCTTGCCCGTTTTCGCGCGCGTAGATCGCCATCACCTGGCTCACCGGCACCATGATCTCGCGCGCGGTACCGGCGAAGCGAGCCTTGAACTCGATGAAGTCATTGCCCAGTTTGAGCGCGGTGGTGGCGTCAAAGCTGATGTTGAGAACGATCTCGCCGTTCTTGACGTACTCACGCGGCACCTGCACCTGGTCGTTTACGGCCACCGCCACGTAGGGCGTAAAGCCGTTGTCGGTGCACCACTCGTACAGTGCACGGATCAGGTAGGGACGGGTGGATGTGGCGTCTGGTGAATCCATCATCGGCATTTGCACTGGCGCTTATTTGCGCATTACTTTTTCGGACGGTGTCAGCGCTTCAATGTAGGCCGGGCGCGAGAAGATGCGCTCGGCATACTTGAGCAGCGGCGCCGCGTTTTTGCTCAGGTCAATACCGTAGTAATCCAGGCGCCAGAGCAGCGGTGCAATCGCCACGTCGAGCATCGAGAAGCCGTCGCCCAGCATGAACTTGTTTTTCAGGAACACGGGCGCGAGTTGCGTCAGACGATCGCGGATGTGGGCGCGCGCCTTTTCCAGCACCTTCTCGTTGCTCTTGGCAGCGCGGGATTCCAGCGTCGAGACGTGCACAAAAAGTTCCTTCTCGAAATTGAGCAGGAACAAGCGCACGCGGGCGCGGTCAACCGGGTCGCCGGGCATCAACTGGGGATGCGGAAAGCGCTCGTCGATGTACTCGTTGATGATGTTGGACTCGTACAGAATCAGATCGCGCTCGACCAGAATCGGCACCTGACCATACGGATTCATGACATTGATGTCTTCTGGTTTGTTGTAGAGATCAACGTCGCGAATCTCGAAGTCCATGCCTTTTTCAAACAGGACAAAACGGCAGCGGTGGGAAAATGGGCAGGTAGTACCTGAATACAACACCATCATGATGGGGGCTCCTAAAAATCAAAGAGTGGGTTGCGCCATGCAAGCCCACTCTGTAGAACTCAAGCCACGCCCAGGGGCGCGAAACCAGAGCAGCGCAAACCTTACTTCACATCCTTCCAATAGGCGACGTTGAGTCGCCAGGTGCAGAAAGTCAGCACGCCCAGAAACAGCAAAACCCAGACGCCGACGCGAACGCGCGTGTTCTGCGTGGGTTCGCCCATCCACTGCAGATAAGCCACCAGGTCACCAACGGCCTCATCGTACTGCGTGGCCGTCATGCTGCCGGGTGTCTCCTGCTGCCAGCTCTTGAGCACGTGCACCGCAGCGCCGTGCTCCTGCACTTCCTCAAAAACGGGACGCCGCACACCTTGCAACTGCCACAGCACGTGCGGCATCGCCACATTCGGAAACACCAGATTGTTCCAGCCGCTGGGTTTGGTCTCGTCCCGGTAGAAACTTCGCATGTAGGTGTAGAGGTAGTCAGCGCCAGTGCCGTTGGCGCCCGCACGCGAGCGCACCAGCACACTCAGATCAGGCGGGTTGACGCCAAACCAGGCCTGGGCCTGTTGCGGGTCAATCGCGGCCTTCATGGTCTCGCCAATCTTGCCGTTGGTCAGCAGCAGGTTGTCCTTGATCTGCTCTTGTGTCAGACCGATGTCCTGCAAGCGGTTGAAGCGCATGAAGGCAGCCGAGTGGCAATTGAGGCAGTAGTTGACAAACAGTTTGGCGCCATTTTGCAGTGCCGCCATGTCGTTGGTCTTGTTGGGCGCCTTGTCCCATGCCGGTCCGCCGGTATTGGCCTGCGCACCCACGGTCAAGCCAAAGGCCAGCGCAAGGCTGACAACGATTTTGTTAGTGAAACCCATGGTATTCATGATGTGTTGTCAGTTCAATGCGCCGTAAAGACGACACGATCGGGCACCGGCTTGGACACGCCAATGCGACTCCACCAGGGCATCGTGATAAAGAAGCCAAAGTAGAACAGGGTTCCCAATTGCGCCACACGCCCCCCAATGGCCGACGGCGGCTGCGTGCCCAGGTAACCGAGCACCAGGAAGTTGATCACAAAGATACCGTACAGGTACTTGTGCCAGTCAGGCCGATAGCGAATCGACTTGACCGTGCAGTTGTCCAGCCAAGGCAGGAAGAACAAAACCACAACGCCGCCGCCCATCGCCACCACACCCCAGAACTTGGCGTCAATGGCCAGCATCATGGCGGCCACTGCCAGTGCGCCCAGCGCGATGGCGCCCTTGAAGACAAGCGGCATCTTGCCCTTGTAGACGGCAAAGCCAGCGCCACCGAGCACGCAGAGGATCAGCACGTACATCATCTCGGTGGTGACAGCGCGCAGCAGCGAGTAGAACGGCGTGAAGTACCAGACCGGCGCGATGTGCAGCGGCGTCTGGAACGGGTTGGCCGGTATGAAGTTGTTGTACTCCAGGAAGTAGCCGCCCATCTCCGGCGCGAAGAAGATGATGGCGCAGAACACCATCAGGAAAGCGCTGACGGCGAAGATGTCATGCACCGTGTAATAGGGGTGGAACGGGATGCCGTCCAGAGGGACGCCGTTGGCACCCTTGTTGGCCTTGATCTCGATGCCGTCCGGATTGAGCGAGCCGACTTCATGCAGCGCAATGATGTGTGCCACCACCAAACCCAGCAGCACCAGTGGCACGGCAATGACGTGGAAGCTGAAGAAGCGGTTCAGCGTAGCGTCGCCGACCACGAAGTCACCGCGAATCAGCAGCGCCAGATCGGGGCCGATGAAGGGAACGGCAGAAAACAGGTTCACGATCACCTGCGCACCCCAATAAGACATCTGGCCCCAGGGCAGCAGATAGCCCATGAAGGCTTCGGCCATCAGCGCCAGGAAGATGGCGCAGCCAAAAACCCAGACCAGCTCGCGCGGCTTACGGTAACTGCCATAGAGCAGACCGCGGTACATGTGCAGGTAAACCACGGCGAAGAAAGCCGAGGCGCCGGTCGAATGCATGTAGCGGATCAGCCAGCCCCAGGGCACGTCGCGCATGATGTACTCAACCGAGCCGAAGGCCAGTGCCGCTTCCGGCTTGTAGTGCATCACCAGAAAGATGCCAGTGACGAGTTGAATCACCAGCACAAACAGCGACAGCACACCGAAGATGTACCAGAAGTTGAAGTTCTTGGCGACGTAGTACTCACTCATGTGGTCGCGAAACAGCTTGGACAACGGGAAGCGGTTGTCGACCCAGTTCAGCAATTTGGCGCCGCCGGAGGCGTTCGGGGAAATTTCGTGGAATTCAGCCATGGTATTGGTCCTCAGGCCTTCTTGTCGTCACCGATGAGCAACTTGCTATCGGAGAGATACATATGAGCCGGGACCTCAAGGTTGTCCGGTGCGGGCTTGTTCTTGAAGACGCGTCCGGCCAGATCAAAGGTGGAACCATGGCAAGGGCAGAAGAAACCACCTTGCCAGTCATCGGGCAAGGAGGGCTGGGCGCCGGGGGTGAACTTTTCGGACGGCGAGCAACCCAGGTGGGTGCATATACCGACCACCACCAGGTACTCTGGCTTGATGGAGCGGGTCGCGTTGCGGGCATAGGCCGGTGCCTGGTCGTCGGGCTTGCGCTCGGACTTGGGGTCAGCCAGTTGTGGGTCGATTTTGGGCAGGGCCGCCAGTTGCTCGGGCGTGCGGCGCACGATCCAGACCGGTTTGCCGCGCCACTCTACCGTCATTTTTTCGCCCGGTTTGAGCTGGGAAATGTCGGCCTCGACCGGTGCGCCGGCAGCTTTGGCCTTTTCAGACGGCTGGAAACTGCTGACAAAAGGAACAGCGGCTGCGATGCCACCGACGGCACCGACGCAACTGGACGCGATCAGCCAGGTTCGTTTGCTGGTGTCGATCTGGCCGTGCTCGACAAGGGTCTCAGTCATGGGAATTCTCAATGAAAAACATCGCAACAAGGGATAAGCTAGGATCGCGGATTGTAGCTGAGGCTCCAAAAATCAATTCGTCACCCCCAAGCACGGCCGCGTAGGGGGGCGAGCCTCGTCAATACTTAAACCCTTTCCATTCAGACAGGAGACATTCATCGTGACAATTGCACAAGAGTTCAAGGAATTTGCCGTCAAGGGCAACGTGATGGATCTGGCCGTGGGCGTCATCATTGGCGGCGCGTTCGGCAAAATAGTCGATTCCGTGGTCGGCGACCTGATCATGCCGCTGGTGTCGGCCATCGTCGGCAAGATTGACTTTTCAAATCTCTTTGTCGTGCTTGGGACGGCGCCGGCCGGCAACGCGATGACGCTGGACGCCTTGAAAAAGGCGGGCGTTCCGGTCTTTGCCTACGGCAACTTCATCACGGTGGCGGTCAACTTTGCGATTCTGGCCTTCATCATTTTTATGATGGTCAAGCAGATCAATCGCCTGAAGAAAGAATCAGCACCCGCGCCGGCCGCGCCGGCAGCACCCGCCGCGCCGGCCGAGGACATCGTGTTGCTGCGCGAGATTCGCGACAGTCTCAAGAAATAGGCGAACGCGCACAGAGCTGGCGCGCCATGCGGATCGCCGCGATCAGGCTGCTTG